>Ga0137399_10000004_pt1 | contig 77857 bp, 52 predicted proteins | sample czorhiz316metaG_FD_104810 | JGI IMG/M metagenome (GOLD analysis project Ga0137399, IMG submission 104810) | Vadose zone soil microbial communities from Angelo Coast Range Reserve, California, USA - czorhiz3.16 metaG | ecosystem: Environmental > Terrestrial > Soil > Vadose zone | place: USA...
ACCATGAGCGGCGGTATCGACGCTCGCGCGATGGAAATTCCACGGAAAATTTTCGCCGCGGCGCGGAACACGGAAGAAGCAGGCTCACTCACGATCGTGGCCACGGCGTTGATCGAAACCGGCAGCCGCATGGATGAGCTAATTTTCCAGGAATTTAAAGGCACCGGGAACATGGAGATGGTGCTCGATCGCAAGATCAGCGATCAGCGCATTTATCCGGCAATCGACATTTTCCTTTCCGGCACACGTCGCGAGGAACTGCTTTTGCAGGCATGGGAGCTGGAGAAAATCAATTTGATCCGTCGCGGGCTGGCCGGTCACAAACCGGAAGAAGCGATTCAGCGTCTGCTCATGTTCGTGAAGAAATTTCCGACCAACACGCAGATGTTGAAAGAGATTCCTGGTTAAACCCTGGAGCGGCGGTCTATGACCGCCGAAGCGCATAGTGCGCCCATCGCTAAATGACGGCGGTCGCAGACCGCCGCTCCAGCAAGTCGAGTGGGAAGTTCTTCCGCCCGAAGATCGACATCGGCGCAAATCAGTCGAGCCAATCTTTAAATGGGTTGCGCTAATCATGGATCGATTGATTCGGATCCCGGGCGTCAAGCGCCGGCTAGGGCTGAATCCGATTCTCGATCTCGTGCCCGGCTTCGGCGACATCGCCGCGGCGTTGGTTTCGGTTTCGGTGCTCGTTTATGGGATCCGTCGCGGCATTCCGAAGATTTTGCTCGGACGCATGGCCCTCAACGTTCTCATTAACGAGGTCGTCGGCATCATACCGATCGTCGGCTCCGTTTTCGCATTTTGGTTTACCGCGAACACGCGCAATTACGACTTGCTCCGCGAGCACCTCGATGTCCCAAATCGCTCGACGAAGAGCGACAAGATTTTCGTTGGCGCAGTGCTTGGCCTGGTCGTTTTTGTCATCATCGCGGGAACTATCGGGACGTTCTTGATCCTGTACGCGCTCGCGAAGCTGGCTTCGGGCGGCTAGCCGGCTTTAATGTAGCGTTGGTAGAGCGCGTGGATCGTTTCCCGCGCAGCGCGGTATTCGTTCGGGAATAGATCGACATCCTCGTAGCCAAATCGCGTCGCCAATGTTTTCTGTTCTTCCGGTGTGGCGGGTAACGTCGAGATATTTTTGTTTTCAAATCGACGTAGTGCCATTTCAACGCGTCGCAGCAATTCATAACTTTGAGCTGCGCTCTTTGCGTCCGGACCTGAAATCACGTCACTCTCACGTAATCTTGTCAGCGCGCGTTGCCAATTCGGCTCCCAAATTCCCGAACGCATCTGCAACGCTTGGACGAGAAACTCCGCTTCGATCATGCCGCCGGCGCCGGTTTTGAAATCGAGGACGTCTGAGCCGCTGCCCCGTTCCCGCCGAATTCGCTCCAGCATAGTGTCGATCTTTGAAAAGAGATCGCCTTGTTTGCCGACCTCGCGCCAAATCTTTTGCACGATGTCGATGTAATCATCCTTTAACGGTCCCCTGATTGAGCGCGCCCGCGTCAGGGCGTGGATTTCCCAAAGCTGCGCGCGCTCGCGGTAGTAGGATTCGCAGGCTGCCAGCGGCGCAACGAGCGGCCCTTTTTCACCATCTGGCCGAAGGCGGGCATCGATGGCAGCGATTGTTCCTTCGCTACTCGGCTGTGCTACTGCCGTGACAAGGCTCTGCGCGGCGCGCGTGTCCTCGCCAACAAACAGCAAATCAAGATCGGCGCCGTAATTTATTTCCCGACCACCAAATTTTCCCAGCGCGACGATTGTTAATCCTTCACCACCTAACAGTCCGTTCGTAAACCTCAGGCACGCTTCGGCGAGATCGGACAATTCCGCGAAAATGATTGGCGCCTCCGCCACTCCGAGGACATCGCGCATGATGATCCGTAGCAATTGCCTTTGCCGATAAGCCCGAATCGGATCGAGATTCGTCGGGCTGCTTCCGAAAGATTCAAGTCGAGCAAAATGTTCACCAATGGATCGGGGCTGATTAAAGCTTTTGTCGCGGGTGATTTCTTCGAGCAATTGCGGCCGGCGAATCAGCAAATCGCCGGCGAACCGGCTGGCATCGAGAGTTTTGACCACCAATTCGAGCAGAGTCGGGTTGCTGGCGAGCAACTCAAAAAGCAAGCCGCGCAGTCCGTACGCTTCAACAAAGCGAACAAACTGATTCAAGGTAGCATCCGGATCGGCCGTCTTTGCTATTTGATCGAGAAGGGCCGGACGGAGTTTGGCAAACACTTGTTTGGTTCGGGGCGCCACGTGCGACGCCGAAGTCGGCTTCAATAAATCGGCTAGCGAACGCGCCGCCGATTTTTCGTCTTTGAACAATTTCAGATCTGGTAACGCGCCTTCTGTTGGAGCGGATAAAATGACTCGATCAAAAATCGTTCGAACATTCTGCATCGTTTTGTTGAGAGCGGCGGTGAATTCGTTAGCCGAATCAAACCCGAGACTGCGCGCGAGTTTGGTGAGAGCCGCCGGTTCGCGCGGAACGGTGTGAACTTGTTGTTCGGCTGCAATCTGCAATCGGTGCTCGACCTGGCGAAGGAAGCGGTAGGCCCGGTCAAGATCGACAACTTCTTTTCGCGGGATGAGTTCCAATCGCGAAAGCCCGCGCAATGCATCCAGTGTGCTCGTCTCCCGCAAAAAGATATGTCGCCCGCCGTGAATGAACTGCAGCGTCTGGACGACGAATTCGATCTCGCGGATTCCGCCCCGGCCAAGTTTAACGTCCCGCTCCAGGCTATCCGATCGCGCGATGTCGCGCTCGATTCTTCTTTTGATCTTGGCGATTTCGTCGAGCAGGTCCGGCGTCGGGCTGCGCGGGTAAATGAATGGCTGATGTTGGCGCAGAAATTCGTAGGCCAGCTCCCGATCGCCGGCAATTCCCCGCGCTTTGATCAACGCAATCCGTTCCCAGGTTTCGCCGAAACCGGCGTAGTAATTTTCCATGCTTTCGAGTGAGCGAGCGAGCGGACCAGCCGAGCCTTCCGGGCGCAAACGGAGATCGACCCGGAAAAGCGCGCCTTCCGGGTCGTGGATGGCAAACGTTTCCAGAATTTTTTCGGCTAATTGATTGAACCACTGATGATACGAAACTCGCGGAGAGAGCTCGCCTTCTTCGCTGTAGAGAAAAATAAGATCGACATCGGAGCTGTGATTTAACTCGCGGCCGCCGAGTTTGCCGAGAGCAAGGATGGCAAAGTCAGCTGCGGGCGATCCAAGGGATTCGCGGAATTTTGTATTCCAGTGGACGAAGACCTCGCGCACGCAAATTTCCGCGAGTTGCGATAACTCCGAAGTAGTCTCTTCGAGCGCCGCCGCGTTCGCGAGCTCGCGCAACGCGACCCGCGTCATCTCCTTGTTTTTCCAACGACGAAGAACGCGAAAGTTATTTGTAGCTACGTCATTATCGGGCGCTCGATGAAGTTCGCCTGCCATCTCCGCGGGATCACGGCCTTGCAAACAGATTTCAGGTTGTGAAAGCCAGAGTAAAAGCCCCGGGTTCTGAACGATCCGGGCCGCGCAAATACTTGAGACTGATAAAAGATGAAGCAGCGCCGCCTCGCCGAGCGGAAAATTTTGAATTGCGTCGGGCAGCGCTACTGCGGTTTCCGGCCACGTTTCATTGAGTTGAACCAGAGTGGTTTCGACTTGCGCCGGCTGCAGCGAACCGGCGGATTTCTTTTTGATCCAGTTCGCGGTCTGCATGAACCGAAAGATGCCGCGAAACTGGACGAAATACTATTATCGATCTTTGCCGCCAGCAGACGTGGATTAGATCTGGCCGACTTTTTCGCGCGCCTGGGAAAGAAGACGACGTTCGGCCCGGGTCAGGCTTTGCATTCCGTTGCGCGAAATTTTTTCAAGCAACGGATCGATTTCGTGCTCGATGAACTCCGCTGGCGTCATGCGTTGCAGACGCGTGGCGGCTTCCCGGCGACGCCGTAGGATTCGCTGCAACCAAGACGCATGTCCGAAGCCGAGCAAGTTGGCGTAAAGCCAGCCCGCGGCAAGACCACCCGGAATTGCGCTGTGCATGACCGCGCCATTTCGGTCGATCAGCAGCATCACCAAACTCAAGAACAGGATCGCATAAGCGAAGTGCTTTGCTTTGAGGTGAAATGAGAAACGCGACAGGCGCCACGCGATCAGGTCCAGTTCTGGCAGAATCGTCGCGTAAGCGATCAGCACAGCGGCAACGCCTCCGCTGGCGGCATACAAAAGCGTTTCGGACGGCATCAGAAATAAATGCCCGAGCTCGCCGCCGATCGCCCCGCTCAAAAATAAATACAGAAAGTGTCGCTGGCCGAGAATGGATTCGATGTCCCGCCCGAGAACATACAAGACCAGCAGGTTTCCGAGGAAATGCCACGGTCCTCCATAGAGGAACATCGCCGTGACGAACTGCCATGCGTAAGCGTCATGAACGCCTCGATTGCTTAGTGCGAGATAATCGCGCACGAAACCGGGCTCAAATGCATCGAGAAAAAACTGCGCAACGAAACTGGCAACATTCAGCCCGATGAGCGCCAGCAGGACGACGCGTCTGCTTTCTGTCCACGGCCGCGCAGATAGTGATGATTTTCCCCGCGACAGCCGCACCTAATGAGCCTATCGCAATGCGATTTTTTTGTCAGCAGAATTTCAATCGGCGCAAAAGCCCGGCACGATCGGACATGTCGATCCTACTTCACCAAAACGCGAAGCGAGCGCTCGTGCAGGCTAAACTGCACCGGGCAATTGCCGACCAATTCGCCGTCGACTTCGACCGGGACGGATTGATCGCTGTCCACGCGCAGCCGTCGGGTTTGGAAATATTCAATCTCCGGCACACGAATTTTGGAACTAAATATTACGTCCTGCAGATATTTGATGATCTCGAGATACCCGAGCCGCTTGAAAACGATCACGTCCAACAGGCCGTCGTCGATCACGGCATGTTTAAAAAATGGAAATCGCCCTCCATATAAGCGGCCGTTGCCGACAAGGACGAATGACCCTTCGTCAATCGACGCATCCTCTGATTGAATGAAGAGCCTCGGCGGCTGGCGGGCGGCGATTTGAGCGGCCGAAATCAAATAACTAAGCGGCCCAAAATTTCGCTTTAATTGGCTGCTCGTTTCCTGGACCACTTGAGCGTCGAGTCCGACGCCGGCGAGCTGAACAAAGAATTTCTGGTTGGCTCTCGGCAGATCTACTGATCGCGTGCTATCGCCTCTGACGATGTTCCAGCAAAATTCGAGATCGTGAACCGGAAGACCGAGCTCGGTCGCGAAAACATTCATCGTGCCGATTGGCAGAACGCCAAGCGTGACATCTGTGTCGGCCAAGCCATTCACGACTTCGTTGATCGTGCCGTCGCCGCCCGCAGCCACGATTTTGTCGAAACCTTCTTCTACGCCGCGTCGCGCCATAAGTTCGGCTTCGCCGGTGCGGGTAGTGGCGCAGACAACGCAATCCCGCGCCAGCGATTCGACCTGCGCGCGTTTTCGCAGGGCGCGCTCGCTGTGCGCGGCCGGATTGAGAATAACGAGGGTGCTACTCATCCCAGCACGGTTCCGGTTTCATCTTTTCTTCAAACATGCCCTGCGTAACGTCTTCGCGTGCAAAAGTTCGGCCGCCTTATACTGATTATTATCGGAGGGTTGTTGATCTTCGGTGCAGTCGTTTTTTTGGCTCTGAACTTGTATGTACAATCCCAGGGGACACAAGCAAGGATTCAGCAGGAACTTCGCCAGCGTTTTGGCGCAACCTTAAAGATTGGACGCATCAGCGTGACGCCCTGGAGTGGCCTGAAACTCAGCGGAATCACCATCGCGCAGGGAACAACTGGCGCCAGCGGCAACTTTCTCGAGGCGAAAAATTTTGGGCTGCGGATCGCCTTCTTTTCTCTTTTTTCGAGGCGGCTCGTGATCAAGGAGGCATCGCTCGTCAGTCCGAACGTAGTTTGGCCGCAAAACGCCGAAGGCAAATGGCGATTGCCGGATTTGCGGCCCGAGGCTCCGGAAAACGCTCTGAATATCGTTCCTAAGTCAGAGGTTTCTTCTCCTGAAGAATCAAGAAGCACAGAGACTCCTGCGCAAAGTGCCGCGACAGGGGCACGGCCAAAACAACCGAAGCCTCATTCGGAACGGAAGGCGAATGCGTCGACGGCATTTATCTCTGAGATTCATAAAGTCAGTCTGACAGATGGCAATTTTCGTTTTCTCGGCCGCGTAAACGAAGCGGTGGCGAATTTCGAAGGGGTCGGGTTTCGTGCGGTCTTCAGCAATGCTTCTGCCTTGAAGGGGAACGCGCGGGTAGCGAGGGTTTCGTTGCGCGAGCGCTTTTTTCTTCAGCAATTGAGATCGCCATTGCGATATGATTCGAACGGTCTCGATCTTTCGCAGGTCTCTGCGCGGGTGGGCGGGGGAGATGTTACTGGTCGCTTTACCATGCAGCCGGAAACGGATGAATCACCGTTTCGGGTCGAAATGAAGTTCCGTGGCGTGCAGGCTGATCAAATTATTACCGAAGCAGGCGGACCAAGCGGAGTTCTGCAGGGAAAGCTCGAGGGTAGTTTGCAAACGGAAGGAAAAACGACGGACCCGGACGCGCTTGCTGGAAGCGGCGAAATCTTTTTACACGATGGCCAGCTTCGGCAATACAACCTGCTCGTCGCGCTCGGCCAGCTTTTTCAAATCGAAGAGCTCACTCAGCTGCATCTCGACCAGGCCGAGGCCAAATACCATCTCGCCCCGGGTGTAGTAACGATTGACGAATTAGTTCTGCGCTCGGCCAATATTCATCTTTCCGCCACCGGGACGGTGAGTTTTCGCGGTAAACTTCATTTGAGTTCGCGGCTGGCCATCAATGAAAAGATTCGCGCCCAACTTTTCAAACCGATCCGGTCGAATTTTCAGCCAACCGAGGAGCCTGGTTATTCCGCAGTCGATTTCGAAGTCAGCGGGACCATCGAAAGGCCAAAAACAAATTTGCTCGAAAAAGTGGTGGGGCGGGATTTGAAAGATTTGGTGAACAGTTTTTGGGGCGGCAAAAGCGATAAACCGAAAAAGAAAAAAGGAGCGCAGACAAAACCTGACGAATCGGCGCCAGCAACAAGCCCCGAGACAACCGCATCGCCCGCGGCGCCGAGCCCGGCCAATTCGCCATGAGAGTGATCGCCGGTCGCGCCGGCGGCGTTCGGCTGGTTTCGCCCAAGAACGGCGTTCGCCCAACAATGGACCGCGTGAAAGCGGCGATTTTCTCTAGCCTTGGTGAAATGGTGATTGGCGCTCGCGTTCTCGATCTTTTTGCCGGCACCGGTGCCCTCGGTATCGAGGCGCTCAGTCGCGGCGCTGACTCGGCCATTTTTGTCGAAGAAGATCGACAATCGACCACAGCCATCGAAAAAAACCTCGCTAAAACGAAACTAACTGGCCGCGTTCGCCAACAGGACGTTTTTAGCTTCCTAAAGAATACGGCCGCAGCCGCTGAGAAATTCCAAATCGTCTTTGCCGATCCGCCTTACGACAAAATGAAATCCGGCCAGCGGTTCACCGAAAGACTTTTGGCCAATGAGACGTTGCCGCGCCTGCTCGAACCGGATGGAGTTTTTGTGTTGGAGAAACGGCCGAGCGAACATTTTGCAGCCACGCCTTTTTGGAGCGTTACGCGTGCGAAAACCTATGGTGCGACAGAAGTTCTTTTTCTTTCCGCTATCCGGCTTCCGGTTTCCGCAATCGAATGATTCGCTTCATCTACAATTTGCTCTGGCCGCTTGGCCTGGTGTTTTTTCTGCCGGGTTACCTCATCAAAATGTTCCGGCGCGGTGGCTACCGCAAAAACTTTGGTCAGCGACTCGGAAATTACGACGCGCATTTGCGCGCGCGATTGTACTGGAAAAAAGCGACCTGGTTGCACGCGGTCAGTGTTGGGGAAGTGACAATCGCGCTGAAACTGGCCAGACAAATTCGCATTTCGAAGCCGGACGTGCATTGCGTCCTGACAACGACGACGACAACCGGGTTCGCTTTCGCAAATCAAAACGCCCCCGATTGGATCGAGGTCATGTACAGTCCACTCGATTTTTGGCCAATCATGCACCGCGCCTTCGCCACGATCAGACCCAAAGCGATTATTCTGGTTGAGGCAGAAGTCTGGCCCAATCTGGTGGCCGAAGCGCACGCCGGGAAAATTCCGATCGCTCTGGTCAACGCCCGCTTGTCGCCACGGTCCGAGAAACGGTTTCGGATGTTCCGCAGTTTTGTCGCACCGACTTTTCGCCTGCTCGATGCGATTTGCGTTCAAAACCTCGAAGATGTCGAAAGATGGAAAGCGCTCGGCGTTGAAGCGGACAGAATTCATCACGTCGGCAGCATCAAGTACGATCCGGAGAACGCGGAAGTCGACCCTGATCTCCCGGCCACAATTCTTGCCGGCTTTGGATTGGAAAAGCGCACGGTGATTTTCGGAGGCAGCACCCACAGTGGAGAAGAAAAAGTTCTAGCCGAAGTGTTCCGCGCTCTACGAAGGGACTTTGTTGATCTGCTGCTGATTCTGGCGCCGCGACACACGGAGCGGATCGCTGAAATTGAGCGAGACCTGGAAGGAATCGGGTTCCATGTCGCGCTCCGAAGTCAGTTGCCCGCGCCGGATCCATTTCTCGATTGTTTGCTGATCGATTCCACTGGTGAGCTGCGTGACTGGTACGGTGTGGCGACCCTTGCCTTCATCGGGAAAAGTTTGCTGGCGCGCGGCGGGCAAAATCCAGCCGAAGCGATCCTGGCCGGGAAACCGGTATTGTTTGGTCCCCACATGGAAAACTTCGCTGTCTTGGCAAACACGCTCGTGACTCAACGAGGAGCCGTTCAAGTGAATTCTGCGACTGAACTCCGACGGGCCATGTCCGCTCTCCTGGCGAATCCGGATGACCGTGAAGAAATGGCCCGGAACGCGCGCGAAGCGTTGGACACACATCGCGGCGCGACCGCGCGCACGGCACGGTTGATTGTCGATCTTGCATCCGCGGGCTGATGGTGCCGCGAGGTTGCCTTACGGCCATCGAATGGAATATTGGGCGGCTTCGTGACCCTATCGTCTAGAGGCCTAGGACATCGCCCTTTCACGGCGGTAACACGGGTTCGAATCCCGTTAGGGTCGGTTGTATTTGATAATCAGTAGCTTGCGCCAGAAATGAGGAGGCGTGGACCATTATTGCTTACGTGTATTCCTCAACAGCTTCCGGCGTCGCGTTCGCGAGCCACGCGGCGCGTCTTTTTATTTTCAGCCATGATTGAGATGGACCCGCGCGTTGGGGAATCGGCGAATCGCGCGAAACTTCGGCCAAGCTGATTTAGGGCAAACGCTTGTCGCAAGGGCGTAAAACGATTAAATGGTCACGCAAGCGTTGAAAACCAGTCGTTCTAATCTGGTCCTCGGGGTTTATATCGTGACGGGCTTGGTCGGCCTTGGAATGAGTATCGCGGCGGCGGGCCGAAAGCAATTGGAGTGGACTAACGTTTATGTTCCGGCGGGCGCCCGCCTGTTGAGTAGCGAAAGTCTCTATCTTGCCAGCGACCCTTTTTGTTACCCGCCGTTTTCCGCTGTGGTAGCTGTCCCCTTTGTCTGGCTGCCGATGTGGGTTTCGAACGTGGTCTTCCAACTGGTTAGCTTCGCGGCCCTGATTTTGCTCATCCGCACGAGTTGGCAGCTCACCGGTGGCGGACGTTTACCGGAGGAGGGCGACAAATTTCAGCGCGAGATCTGGATCGCGATCCTCGCCTTGCTCTGTGCGCTCCGATTTTCGTCCAACGCTCTAGCACATGGACAGTCGGACCTATTGATTGGCCTGCTCTTAGTGCTCGGCGCCGCTGCACTTGTTAACGGCAGGTCAGCGCTCGCCGGAATCTGTTGGGGTTTGGGCGCTGCATTCAAAGGGCCTCCACTGTTGCTTGCCCTCTATCTGGTTTGGCGGGGACAAGTCGCCGCGACGGTGACAATGCTAGCCGTCTTTTTCGCTGCGAATCTGCTGCCCGATGTGATCCATCATGCGCCCGGTGGGAGATTTTGGCTAACTGTTTGGTTCGAGCGCTACTTCGAACCGCTCTTCGGACGAGGCCACCTGCCCGGTATTTGGTTTGGAGAATTCAAGGACAATCAGTCGATCGCGGGTGTAGTCGGCCGTTGGTTTAGCACTTCGTTGACAACTAAAGACAAAGAGCTGGTCTTAGCTTGGCGAGCCAACGCGCCGAATCCCGATGTGCTCAGGGTCATCATCTATGGCAGCTATGGACTACTCGCGATTGGTTCTGCGATTGTGATGTGGCCGCCATTCCGGCAGCTAAAATCCCGGTTTGATCGCGCCAGTGTTGTCGATAGGTCTGAACGATTTCATCGCTCTGTTTATGAAGTCGCCATCAGCCTGTGCCTGGTCCCGTTGGTCTCTCCGATGTCGAGCCGCTCGCATTTTTGCGTATTGCTGCTCCCCGCAATGTGCCTCGCGCGAGTTGCGGTCGACCGGCGCGACGCCATTGCTCGAACATCTCTTTTCACCGCGATTGTGATATCGCTGATTTCGTCCAATATTCCTCCGCTCAAGCTCGTTCACCAAATCACGCTCTATTTAGGGTCTGCGACCGCCACCGCATTGTCGCTACTCATTGGATGTGGTTGGGTGCGCTGGACGCTTAAGCAACGATCGCCCTCGTAATCACCAAATGTCCTGCGGGCGGAAGCCGTCGGTCTTATTCTTCGATCGCGCCGCCGTGGGCTAGCTCCTTTATCGACCAACTTCGCGCGCGCGAGGGCTTTTCGGACAAAATCGGACACTGGAACTGCGTAATTCTGCGCAATTGTGCAAGTCGGTAATTTGCTTTCGCGCAGTTAACGCGCAAACTGGCGCTGATTTACGTCGAAAATGTGCGAAATCACGAAAAGCGGAAAGTGGTTTCGAATCCCGTTAGGGTCGCCAATTCAAAGATGGAAACCGATCGCACGCTCATTGTTATTCCGACCTACAACGAGCGCGAAAACGTCGGCGCACTCATCGCTCAGCTGCTTCAAGTCGCGCCCGACGCGGATGTGATGTTAGTCGATGACAATTCGCCCGACGGGACCCTCGCCGCCGCCGAGCAGTTGTTCGGCGCGAGCCCGCGCTTTTCAAGTCTGAGTCGAACTGGGCTGCGCAGTTTTGGGCGCAGCCTTCTGGATGGTTACCGCGTCGCCCTGGAACGCGGTTATTCTCGCGTTGTTCAGCTCGACGCCGATTTTTCGCACGATCCGAAGATGATCCCGGCGTTAATCAATGCGACCCGCGATGCGGACGTGGTCATTGGATCGCGCTATTGTCGGGGCGGTCATGTCGCGAATTGGCCGTGGCACCGGCGGCTGTTGAGTCGGTTTGCGAACGGGTACGTTGCGCGCGTTACCGGCCTCACGGTGCGCGACAGCACGAGCGGCTTTCGTTGTTATTCACGTCGCGCGTTGCAATGCCTTCTCGATATTGGTGTCACGTCCGAAGGCTACGCGTTTCAGGTCGAGACGATTTTCCGCGCGCAACAAGAGGGCCTTCGCATCGTCGAGGTTCCGATCACGTTTACCGACCGGCGCGCCGGGCAATCGAAAATGTCGGGCAAAGTTATTTTTGAGTCTGTGCTGAAGCCCTGGCTGCTGCGCTTTAGAAAGTAAATGGCTAAAGGGTGCCGGGGCGGAACAATCGCGTTTCTGGCCGTTCCGTAAACTTGCAAATTCGCGAAATATTGAACATGGGTTCCAATTCCGTTAAGGTTGCGGTTGAGTCGGCGCGTTTTTAAAAGCTCGGTTTAACGGCTTGGTTGTGTTAGGGAATCACGCCTGAAAACTATTGTTGCAAATGCAGGTCGCGTTTTATCAGTCGGAACTTGATCAGCCCCATCCCGAGCGGACGCGCGCCATTCTTCGCGCTCATCCCGAAGTTCGGCAGTTGATCGGGCGAAATCCATTCACCGCGGCAATCATGGTCCTGGTTTTGTCCACGCAAACAGCAATTGCATTTGCGATGGGCAGGTTGGGCTGGAATTTCTGCTGGCTGAGCTTGCTCATCGCCTTTTGTCTGGGCGCGTTTCTGAACCATTGTATGTACGTCATCATTCATGACGCGACCCACAACCTTCTCTTCAAGAGAAAGAGCTGGAATAAACTCGTCGCAATCTGCGCCGATCTCCCCAACCTTGTCCCGGGAGCGATCGGGTTCGGCGTCTACCATCTTCAGCATCACGGACATCAGGGCGATTACGATTCTGACGCAGACATGGCGAATCGCTGGGAAGCAAGGTTGATTGGTAACAAATCGTACCGCAAGGCGCTTTGGCTCCTGTTTTTTCCGTTCTTTCAGCTGACGCGGCCGCCACGCCTCAAGGCGATCACGATGTGGAGCCGGTGGAGCTTTGTGAATTTGGTAGCGGCCGCAAGTTATGACGCCGCCCTAATTTATTTTTGCGGCTGGTTTGGGCTGCTTTATCTCGCGTTTTCATTTTTCTTGTCGATCGGCCTGCACCCAGTGGGCGCGCGCTGGATTCAGGAACATTATACTTACGACATTGGCCAGGAGACATTCAGCTACTACGGCCCGATCAATCTGGTCGCGCTCAATGTCGGATATCATAACGAGCATCACGATTTTCCGTCGATTCCATGGAACCGGCTGCCCGAGTTGCGGGCCCGCGCGTCGGAGTTTTATGATACGCTCAAATATCACACTTCCTGGAGCCGGTTGCTCTTCGATTTCATCTTCGACAAACGCTACACCTTGTTTTCGCGCGTCGAACGAATTAAGCGCGATGATGTCGATCCAAATGTTCTGAAGGTAATTGTTGATTCGACCAGGGGCGTTGATCTTGACGCTCGGTGGAATTAATTTCTTTAACAACTGGCCCCAAGTGGGGCGCACTTAAGCCTTGTCGCCGGCCTCGGGCGAAGTAAAATAGTTGCCCCGATATGGAACACGTCGCCACGGCGACCGATTTGCCATAAGGAATGAACGAAGACCCTGCAAAACTCAGTTTGAGCAATTTCCTCGCGGGCGAAAGCCGCGACCCGTTGCAAGCCCCGCCAAGTTTCACCGCCTGGATGCAGGCCGGCGCGTGGGCGGTCGAATTGTATGAGCCGGAATTGCTCGCCAGTGCGGACGCCCGCACCAGCATTCGATACGACGGCAAATCACAGCGCGTTATCAATCTTTGTTCCTACAATTATCTCGGTCTGGCGAACCACCCCGATGTCGTCGCCGCAGCCCATGAAGCGCTGAATACTCACGGTTTGGGCGCCTGCGGTTCGCCCATGCTCTCGGGCATGACCGATCTTCACCGCGAATTGGAATCACGGATCGCAAAATTTCTTGGTCGCGAAGACGCGATGCTCTTCAACAGCGGCTTTGGCGGAGCACTCGGCACAATTTCCGGTCTCCTCCGGAAGAGCGACGTCGCTGTTCTCGACAATCGATCTCACTTGAGCCTTCGGGACGGCGCTGTGCTTTCCCGTTGTCGCACCGAAAAGTTTGAACACAACGACGCGGCATCCCTCGATGCCGCTTTGAGTCACAAGAGCGGACGCCGGCAGCTTGTCATCATCGAGGGAATTTATTCGATGGATGGCGATTTCGGAAAATTAAACGAACTGACGGACGTCGCCGTGTCGCACGACGCGAGTGTTTTCATTGACGAAGCGCACTCGGTCCTCGGTTGCGGAAAACATGGACGCGGCGCGGCTGAGCAATTTGGAGTGGAAGACCGCGTCCCGCTCATCTACGGCACCTTTTCCAAAGCTTTCGGAGCGCTCGGCGGATTTGTCGCCGGATCGAAAGAGACCCTGCAATATCTGCGATTTTACGCGCATCCTTACGTTTATTCGTGCGCGCTACCGCCGGTTGTCATCGCCGGTCTCCTCAAAGGGTTGGAGATCGCCATTCGCGATGGAGCCGCATTGAGGAAGGTCCTTTGGGAAAACGCCGACTACTTCCACGAAAAACTGCGCGAGCTTGGCCTCGACACCGGCACATCGACAACTTACGTCATGCCGATCGTGGTCGGCGATCGGGAGCGGATGTATCGGCTCGGTCATGAATTGCGGCGACGCGGACTTTGGGTCGCGCCGGTCGATTACCCAGCCGTGCCGCAAGACCGAATTTGCTTCCGCGCCTGCGTCACCGCCAAACATACGCGGGCGGATCTCGACGAAGCTTTAAATATTCTTCAAGACACGCTCGTCCCCGCGGCGTTGCAGAACGCCTGAAGTGGGAAGCGATCTCAGCACAATCTCGGAACCTCGTTCGGAGCCGTCACCGGCGATCGACGCGACTTACAAAGCGCGCGAGGTCGAGGGGATTGTCGATCTTGTGTTTTATCGACGTATCGGCTTTGGTTTGGCGCGGTTTTTTGCGCGGCTGAATTTCACGCCAACCGCAGTCACTCTCATCGGCGGGATTTTCGGTGTCGTCGCCGGCCACCTTTATTTCTATCAAGCCCTTGCCCTCAATCTGAGCGGAATGTTTTTCCACGTTGTCGCGAATATTTTCGACAATGTGGATGGTCAGCTCGCTCGCCTGACGAACCAACAAAGCCGGACCGGACGGATTCTCGATCCGCTTGTCGATCATGTTATTTGGTTGAGCATTTACGTTCATCTCGCGTTGCGACTTCAGGCGCACGGTTTTTCTAGCGCGATCTGGATACTCGCTCTCGCCGCTGGTCTTAGCCATGGATTGCAGGCCGGCGCGGCCGACTATTGCCGGAACGCGTATCTTTACTTCGGAAAAGGCGGAAGCGAATTCGATTCTACATCGAAACTAAAACGGGAATACGATGGGCACACTTGGGGCACCGCCGCGTGGCCAAAATTTCTCCTCCGTTTATATCTCAATGCGATGCACGAGCAGGAGCTCCTTCTGCCAGGGGTAAGACGGTTGCAGGAGAAACTGCAGGCCGCTTTCGGAGGTGCGGTTCCGTCCACCTTTCAATCTCGCTATGCAGATCTGGCGGGTCCGACCTTTAAATGGTGGAGCTTGTTGATGACCAATTCGCGAATGCTCGTTTTGTTCGTTTTGTTTCTGGTTCGTCAACCCGTCTGGTATTTCTGGTTGGAGCTCACTGCCGGCAATCTCTTACTCGTCTATCTCATTTTTCGGCAGGAAAAGATCTCGCGCTCGCTTGTCCAGGTTCTCACGACGCAAAAAGACAGCGCGTGACCGCTCCTCCCATATCAGTTGTCGAAGTTCATTCCCGCGCTGAGCAGGATGAATTCATCAAGTTTCCCTGGCGGATTTACGACAGCGATCCGGCCTGGGTGCCGCCGCTCATTGTCGAACGAAAGGCTTTTCTCGATCGCAACAAGCACCCGTTTTACCAACACGGCGACGCCGCGCTTTTTCTGGCCAAACGAAACGGCGAGATCGTTGGCCGCATCATGGCGAGCGACGATCCGAACTATAATGCGCTCCACCAATCGAACATCGGCTGTTTTGGTTTGTTTGAATCGATCGACGATGTCGATGTTGCGAAGGCGCTGTTCGATGCCACCACTGATTGGTTGCGCCACCGAGGCCGGAGCGAAATCATGGGGCCGATCGATTATTCGACGAACTATGTTTGCGGATTACTGATTGATGGCTTTAAACATCCACCCACGCTGCTGACCGCGCACAATCCGCCTTATTACGCGCGGTTGATCGAAGCTTGCGGCTTCGAAAGGGAAAAGGATTGGTACGCCTGGTGGTTCGATCCGCACAACGCGCCCGTTTCGCGGTTGCGCCGGCTCGTGAACGCGCGCACCCGAAAGACCGCGGTGAAGATTCGCTCGATCGATCTTCGCCATTTAACTAACGACAGTCGCCGCCTCTCTGTCGTGTTTAACGAGGCCTGGAAAAACAACTGGGGCTTCGTGCCCCTTACCGACGCCGAGGCGGAACACATGGCGAAAGAAATGCGCCCGATCATCGATCCCAGGATGACATTGATCGCCGAGATCGACGGTGCGCCGGTCGCGTTCGTAATTTGCGTGCCTGACATTAATGTGGCGCTGGGCCACTTGAATGGACGGCTGACGCGCTTCGGACTGCCGATCGGATTAGTAAAATTGCTTTGGTATCGCCGCCGGATTCGGAAAGCGCGGTTTGTCGCGCTCGGTGTGTTAGAAAATTATCGGCGTGCCGGCATTGCCGAGATGCTTGTGTTGCAAGTGCTGGAAGAGGGAGCAAGCCGCGGTTTTACTGCCGAGCTCAGTATGACGCTCGAGGATAACGTGATGGTGAATCGTTTTATCGAAGCAATGGGCGCATCGAAATATAAAAGCTATCGAATTTATCGCCGCCCGATTGCCTGATGAACCTGAACTTTGATCAAGTCGTCATTCTGGCCGATGAATCGGCTAATTGGAAAATCGCCGGTCTCTGTCAACTCGAACGGCTCGTTCTCGCGCTCGATGAATTCGCTAAGCTAATCTCGAGTCAACGAAAGATCGACATCTTCATCTTCTGGCGACCGGACATTGGTGCCGAGCAGCGCTGGCGACCGCAAGACCCCAGATTAACGCGGTGCAAATTCGTTCAGAGCCTCAGCGTTAGTGCGCGTGAGCGATTTCTCAATACCCGATTGTTGGTGAAGCGGGGCGGTCTCGAGCAGTTACTTCACGCTCCAGTTCCGCTTGAGAACGATCCGACGATTGGCGACGAGTCTGCCGTCTGGGAAAAACTTTGGCGACGAATTGAAAACGGGTGGGTAAGTCCAGGCGCTTCGCAGAAAAGCGATGTTTCGCGCTATCTGGTCAGCTCTCGCGATATTCCACGAGCGGAACGTTGGCTGCTTCGTGGTAGCGGCAAGTCGCGCGACGGTTTTGTTTCCCGCTACTTGAATCGCCCAATCTCTCGCGCTGTTAGTCAGCTCCTCCTAAAAACAGCGATGACTCCAAATGTCTGGACTTGGTTGATTACGCTATTTCCCCTGATTGGTTTTTTGTTCCTGATCCGCGGCGATTATTTCGGTTTCGTCGTCGGTGCAGCGTTTTTTAACATCCAGAGCATTCTCGATGGCTGCGACGGCGAAATCGCGCGCGCGAAGTATTTGGATTCTGAGAAAGGCCCTGGTATCGATGCGTTTGGAGATTTGATCGCGCTCTTGCTGTTTTCGATCGGCCTCGGATTTGGCCTGTTTCGCAGCGCTCAACCGCACGCGGTCAGCCAATGGGTTTTTCTTAGCGAAGGCGTCCTAACATTTATATTTATCGCTCTGCGTCTCGGGCCGGACCACGTTCTCGACCTTCTTCGCCGCGGACCGGCGGCGGTGGCGTCTACACAGGACGACGAACGGCTGCGGCGATCAGGCGGACGAATTTTCGGTGATTGCCTCACCTCGTGGGCGTTCGAATTAACGAAACGAGACGTGGTGTTTTTGGCGTTTCTGATTGTGGCTGCGCTGGGATTGGCGCGTTGGATCTTGCATCTCCTCTTTGCTTTCGCTCTCGCGACGTTGATTCTTTCATGGCAGGGCCGGGCCAGGCGTGAAACGATGGCCTGAACTGCCCAGGACTTTTTCAGCCGCCGCTAACATTTCCGGCGTGTCGATGTCCTGCCACCAGGCATCACCGATATCGATAGCACGAACTTTTCCGTCGGCCGTCATCGCGCGAACGCCGTCAGCCAAACTGCAATCCTCGTCGCGTTTCGCTCGCTCCAGGTAGTCGAAAATTTCAGTTGGACAAACAAACAGGCCGGTATCGATCGCGTCGTAATCCGTAAGGTTTTTGCCGATCGCCACGACCCGATCTCCGTTGGTTTTCACTTTCATCGCGTCCGCGAGATCAAAAATGGCGTTGAGTTTCCGATCCACCGCTACGTTCAACGCGTTCGGGTCGGCCTTTTGAATTATAAGATCGACAGTCGACGGGTCGAACAGGTGATCGCCCATCGTAAGAAGAAATGGCGACCTGAGATATTCTGCGACCGCGAGAACCGAGATCCCGTTTTGCTTTCGCCAATCTGGGTTATGAATCGCATGCAACTTTATTTCTGCCGGGATCAACGGCTTCAAGCCCGCCAGAAGCGCATCGCTGTTACAACCCGTCACGACGTGAACGATTTCGATGCCCGCTTTTTTTAGGGATTCGATCGCGTAAGAAAAAACAGGCCGACCGGCAATTTCAATCAACGGCTTCGGTAAATTGTTTGTCGTGGCGCGCAGGCGCGATCCAATTCCGGCCATCAAGATTACTGCCTCCCTGATCCTGTTGCTCACAGACCGTAATATTTTTTCAACCCCCAAATCCGGACACTCTGTGGCAGAAAGCGGAAAATAAGCGGCGCGATCTTTGATTGGAATGTATCGCCGACCGTTATGCGCGGCGGTGGATTTGTTGCGTCGATCAGCTGAAGAACATGTTTCGCAACGAGCTTCGGCTTCGGCGCGTTCTTCATATTCCGATCGGTCGCCTTCCACGTTGTGGCCAGTCTCGTCTCGTAATGTGGATATTTTCCGGAACCCGGATGAATCGCTTCATTGAATTGAGTCGAGATGTCCGCCGGCTGAAGATCGACAATACGGATGTTGCTGTCTGGCAACTCAAGTTGAATGGACATTGTGAACGCGGCCATGGCCGCTTTGGCAGCGTTGTAGGCGGCCATGAATGGCACCGGCAATCGCGATGCCAGGGACGTGACATTGATGATCAAGCCCTGGCCACGCGGGCGCATTGTCGCCAGAGCCAGCCGCACTAATTGAAGCTGACCGAACACCAGGACTTGAAATTGTTTTTCAATTTCCGCGCTCGAAAGATGCTCCGCCGGTCCGAAGTGGCCACTGCCCGCGTTGTTGACGACAACGTCGAAATGGCCTGCTTCGGAAAGCGCTCTCTTGAACGCTTCGTCGATCGAGCGCGGATCGTTCAAGTCGAGACGGACTGGATGTAATCGCGGGAGTTGTTCCAAGCGAATTAAATTGCGGGAGGTGCCCCACACGTCCTCTCCACGGGCGATGAGCGATTGCGCGATGGCGAGACCGATGCCGGAACTAGCCCCGGTTAGGAAAACCTTTTTCATCGTTTGATTCGGCCTCTCGAAGTTAAAGTTCGCGGGTGAGAGTTGCACGAATTGTTTTCCCGTGGCTGGATGTCGATCTTATCAAATCGCGAGCATCTGTGAGTTGAAACCATGAACAAGATCGACATCAGCCGTCGGCAATACGTAATGAGCAGGCTGTTGACGATATTGGTTGGAACATTGACGGCCATCGGCGAGTTTGCCTACTCGCTGATTTGGGGACGGCGGCAAGCGCGTTTCATTCGACAGCTTTTGTCCAATTCGCCCCCGACAGCGGACCGCCGCATCATTACGTCGTTTTCAACTCTGCCAGAGCGCATTGCCAACCTCGAGCCAATGCTTCGTTCCCTGTTCGAGCAAACACGACCACCAGACGAGATCGTTCTGGCTCTTCCTCGCTTTTCTATTCGTCAGCGAAAGGAGTATGTCGTTCCCGCTTACCTCCAGAAAATTCCGCGGCTTCGCATTTTGCGCTGCGAAACGGATTGGGGACCTGCGACAAAATTCATTCCAGTTATTCAAGAAGAGCTGGCCGCCGGTCGCAGTGATACGTTGATCATGGTTGTGGATGACGACCGAACCTATCCGCGCGATGCAGTGGAAACGTATCTGCACTATCATGCCCAGCTGCCGGAGGCTGCGCTTTGTTTCCGCGGCGCATTAATGCCGAACAATTTCGTTTGGTTCATGCCGAAACTGTTTCGAGCCAATCAAATTCGAGAACCGAAACGCGTGGCCGTAATCACGGGGACCGCGAGTTATCTTGTTCAACCGCGTTTCTTCGATGCTGCGCTTTGGGATTATTCGGGTTCACCGAAGAGTGCGTTTTATATGGATGACATCTGGATCAGTGGGTGCCTGGATCGCCGTGGCATCAAAAAGTACGTCGTGCCAGCCTCTGCCATGATGCGAACTGTCCGGCAGCAATGGGGCACGATGACCCTCTACGATGTGCCAAAGGGTGCGGTGCGGACCAATACTGAGGCAATCGAGCACTTTCGCGATACATGGAATGTGTTTTCCTAGCATCGAGAGGGACTTATTCGACACGCCACAGTACGAACTGGGCGCGCGCGAATTGAATCTGGAGGCCGGGATAGACCGCCTGAACCGCAGGAAGATCACGCGCGACGCAAACGCCGATTAAGGGCGGCGCGGGTGGCGACTGTTGAATTTCGTTCACCGTGTACTTCGTTACGGGAAAGCGCAGATTGCCCTGAAAAAGATAAAAGGAGCTAAAGTGTAAGTCGCTACCGACGTTCACCGCCTTGATCAGCACGGTGTGCACGCCTTGTCGTTGCTGGACGCCAAGCGCCTCGGCGACAACTTTCTCATCAACAAAATCTTTGCGGCGGAAATCGATTTGCAATTTCGTTTGCACGAACCCTGCCAGTAAGACAAGCGTCAAAGACACCATAGTGGCAACACGAACGGCTCCAGGGCGCTCCAGGAATCTGTGCAGAACAATCGCGAGAAGCAGACAAAGAGCCGGAATTATTGGCTCGATATAACGAACATGCCGGAAATTGAAAAGCGTCTCCAGGACGATGAGGCCGAGACAAGCGATCGAGACTTCCGCTTCTGCGGTCGTGAACTTTCCTTTTCTCCAGAAGAGAATTACAAACGGCGCAACTAGCAGAGCGAAGCCGCATGCTGACGTGACGGCCAATCGGTACGGTACTTCCAGGTACGGTTGCGCTCCGAGGTTTTCCGGGCCAAGCCAATCGACGACTTCTTGCTCGAATAGGTGCCTCAGAGGGACGTCGTAATTCAAAAGCTGAACCGCTGGCCAGATCGCCATTGTCACCAGAGCGCCGAGGATGCTGACAAGCAGCCAGCGACTTCGCAGCGGCCGTCCGTCACCTTTTGAGATTGGTCGCGCGGCTAATATCAGCAACCAGATCAAAAACGGGATCGGAATCTTTTGAAGACTGCCGAGCCAGCACGCCGTCGCCACTCCCAACCACCACACCGGCTGCTTTCGTGCAAGTTGCACGAAAGCGATCGCTAGCGTTGTAAAAAAAGCGAGCCCGCTATCGAGCAGGCCACGGCTTGCTTCCGTGGCAAAGAGCGGACACGCTGTTAAGATCGCGACGCTTAATGGGATCAACCACGGCCGTGTCGGCTCGAGAAGAAACGCCAGCCACGCAATCGAAATTGCTGTTAGAACGCCGAAGAACCACGGCCAAATGCGGACCGCTAGTGTTCTGTTGTTGAACCGCGGCAGGGTCAAACTGGTCAGCCAGTACTGCAAAGGGGGCTTTTGGAACGAAGGATTGAAATTGTAATGAACCTCCTCCCGACCAAGTAACAGCATCTCTCGGGAGCGCTCGGCTGTTAGAAGCTCGTCTCCGCTACTCGACAAAATTCCTCTCGGAATCTCCATCGCCAGCCAGCCGAACACACTCACGATAATCAGCGCGGTCAGGGCAATGGACTTTGACCAGCGAGGATCGACAGATTGCATATCAGCTGATAGCCGCAATGATTCGCGGCGAGTGGCAGAATGCTAACTCGCGGCTCTATACAGTGCCAGTTTGGCATTGCAGGCAAGGCGGGTCTCGGGTGGAATCGACCGTCCGCTGCACTTGCGATCAGTCGGTTCCAGTGAAATGAGTTTGCCTCTTTGTGAAAACCGTCGGCGCCCCACTTCCTGACGCCAGGCGACAGCGCGGCTGGGCAATCGCAACAGCCGGTGTCGTCCTCGGAATTGTGCTGATCTGGCTTGTCTTGGAAATTCCGAAGGGAACTTTGGTTGCGACGGATGAATTGCTCACGGCGGAACGAACCCGCGAAATGCTCTCGACGGAACCGTGGGTCGTCCACTTCAACTTCCAGCGATCGTTTGAGAAACCGCCATTGCAGTATTGGCTGACGAGATTCACGCTGCCACGTCTTCAAAATCCGAACGTGGCAGTGCGGATTTGGCCGCTGCTTTACGGCGCACTCACTGCGATCGCTCTTGGATGGCTGGTTTTGCTGGCCGAGCCAAGCCGACCGTGGCTGGTCCCGCTCAGCGTGGCAGTGCTGGCCTCGTGTCCATTGTTTTCTACTCAGGCGACTCGTGGCCTGCTTGATATCGGGTTGGCGTTCTTTACGACGATGGCGATTGTTTTCGCCCAACTCGCGCGACGGTCGCCTCCTTGGTGGCTGGCGGTTGCGGCGGCATGCTGGCTTGGCAGCTTGCAAAAGCTCCCGTTGCCCTTCTTGGTCTGTGTGATCATCGTGCTCGTGCGGCTAATGTCGCGCGACGATCGCGCCGGCCTGCGAAGCGGACGTAACTGGCTTATAGCCTCTATGATTCTGGCGATCGCAGCGATGTCGATTTGGCCGCTCATTCAAATCATAAAATATGAGATGCCGGTGATGAGTGTCTTCCATGACGAAATTGTTGTCTGGCTTGGACCGACCCAACTAGGCGCACGACCGTACTTTGAAATTCCACTTCGCATGGTTATCAATGGCGGTCTGTGCGGTTTGCTGGCGTTGCTCGCGCCGTTTGTGATTTTATTTTCGCGCAACGAAAAGAGTCCGCCAGCTGTTCGAGAAATCGCAGTTGCCAGTCTGGCGGTGATTGGGCTGGCGATAGTCTCCAATTTTCGCCATGTGCGCTACGTCATTCCGGTTGTTCCCGTTCTCTGTTTTTTGGTAGCGCTGGTTTTTTACTGGTTCCTGGAGCGGGGGCCAGCCGTTCGCCGTCGAACGATCGCAGCTCTTGCGGTGCTGTTATTCGCCGGCTTCGCGGAGGCGAAAATTCAAATAAATCACCTCGAAGGGAAAGACGACCGCGGCGACAAGATTAATGTGTGGATCCCCGCTCTGATCGTCCCAAGAGACGTCACTGACGAAAAATTGATCGCAGAAAAGCTGGGAACGTTTCAAGGAGACGGAACGAAAATAGTCCTGGTCAAAGCGAAAAAACCGGGAGCCGACCTGCTTTGGGATTCGTTTTACCTTTTTCACGGGAAGCTTCGATCTTCGGTGTCCAAGTACACCGTTGATGAAATTCGCTCCAATCCGCCGCCGGCCCCGTTAATTGGGGTTTGTGTCGCGCGGGACCTCCCTGTTCTTCAGCAATTGTATCCGAATCTGCGAACGGAACTTGTTCGCGCTCAATTCGTTTGCTGGGTGGCTGCACAATGACTGCGCTGAAATTCGTTCCCGGAGGCGAATGGGAAATTCTGTGGAACAGCGCAATGGTTCTGCGAAACTCGGTGTCACACAAAAAGTGGTGAGAACATTGAAGTGGCTCAAGCGCAGTGCGCGGACGGCGGTTGAGGTTGTCGTCGATTACTTTTTTTATTTTCATCCCAACCGATGGCGCCAAAAGGCGTTTATTCGAAAACTCTTGATCAATTCGCGCATCAAGTCGGACAAGCGAGTTATCGTTTCGCTCTCGACCATGCCGGATCGAATTGTCCGACTCCAGTCCACCATCGAGTCGTTGCTAAATCAAACTCGGCCTCCAGACGAAATCATTCTGGCTGTTCCGAAATTCTCTATTCGTCAAAAGCGCGAGTACGAGATTCCCCGCTACCTTTCCGAGATTCCACAGGTGCGAGTTTTGCGATGTGAGAAAGACTGGGGGCCGGCGACGAAGTTTATCGCCGCCGTGCAAGATGAACTGGCGGCGTCGCGAAATGATACGTTGATTATGGTCGTTGATGACGATCGAATTTATCCACGCGACTCGATCGAACTGTATCTCCACTATCACGAGGAGTTGCCTGATGCCGCGTTGTGTTTTCGCGGCGGCCCGATGCCTCGCAGTTTGAATTGGCGCCATCCTAAGATTGATTTTGGTGTCAACCTTCAAGCTCCAAAACCCACAGCGGTAATAACCGGATGTGGCAGCTACCTAATCCAGCCCCGTTTTTTTGATAGTTCGCTGTGGGATTATTCTGTCGCGCCGGCGGGCGCCTTTTACATGGACGACATGTGGATTAGCGGTTCCTTGGAACGTCGGGGCGTGGAGAGGTATGTCATTCCCGCTTCAGCCATGATGCGCACTGCACTTCGGCAAATCGGCACGATGACGTTGCACGATGCTCCAAACAGCCGACATCATCACAACAACGAGACCATCGCGTTCTTCAACGCGAACTGGAAAGTTTTCACTTCGCGCTGAGCATGATTTACATCGATGTTACTGGCGCCTGTAAATCACCAAAAAATACAGGGATACAACGCATCACCCGCCACATTTTCCACCGACTGGCCGGCAATGTTCCGACAACACCAATTTGCTGGAATTCGCTCGGCAATCGCTATCAGCGTTTGGGCCGGCGCGAACGCGATGTGCTCGAACAGCCATTCCAGGTTCTGAGTCGGCCCACCTCGCGCCCAGAGATTCGGGGCGAACATTTTCTTGCGGAATTGCATCGACAATTTTTCCGCAAATCGGTTCGTCTCAATGGCGAACTCAAACAAGGGGACGTTCTTTTGCTCCCCGACATTTACCGCGATGGTCGATTAAGAGAATTGCCGCGAGTCATTGCCGGAACCAAAGCGCGCACGGTAGCGATTTTTCACGATGCAGCCGCGCTGCGTTTGCCGATGTTGTATCCAAAAGCGCGGCCGCGTTTTCGGGCCTACGTCGTCTCGTTGGCTGCCTTCGACTTCGTTATCTGTGACTCGCAACACTCGCGCGCTGAGCTTCTTCAGCTTTGGTCTGATTTTGGGACGGCACCGACCGAAACTGCGGTTGAGACTTTGCCGGTCGAGCTGACCGCGACCGACGGAACTGAACCGTTAGAATCCCCGCATGTGTTGATTGTTTGCGTCGGCACGTTCGAGCCACGCAAAAATCACGTCACGTTACTGCGCGCGGCGGAAAAGTTATGGGAATCGGGTCTCACCTTCCAACTGGAGCTGATCGGCCGCAGCACAGGTTATTTTGGCCACAAAGTTATCGCTGAAGTGCGCCGGCTCCGCCGTGCAAGGCGCGCCGTTCGCTGGTCGAAACACGTCAACGATCAAACGCTTCACCGAGCTTATCGCGAATGCCGTTTCACCGTTTATCCATCTCTGATGGAAGGATTCGGACTACCGATCGCGGAAAGTCTTTTGCACGCCAAACCATGCGTCTGCGGCGGCAACGGCGCGCTTGGCGAAGTCGCACGGGGCGGCGGCTGCGTGATTGTCGATCAAACCAGCGTCGACGCGCTGGCGGAGGGGATCAGAACCCTATTGTTAGATCGACAATTGTATGCGCGACTTTCCGATGAGGCACGCGCGAGAAAATTCCGATCCTGGTCCGATTACATTGAAAAATTTATGACGCACCTCGAACCAGCTGGAACGGTAGCGCTCACTTCACACTGATATTCGCTCTCCGTGTGGATGACTGGCGATAACCCGGCCATCTTTCATCTCGTGGACCCAATCGCAGGCATCGGCGATGAAGCGGTTGTGGGTCACGAGTAACAATGCCTTCTCGCGCTCGCGGACGAGGTTCGCGAGTAATTCAAAGGCGCGTTGCGAATTGTTGGTGTCCAGGTTTCCGGTCGGCTCGTCGGCGAGAATGACGCTTGGGTCATTCGCTAAGGCGCGCGCAATTGCCACGCGCTGTTGCTCGCCGCCGGAAAGATGGCGACTCTGACGTCGCAATTTGTCGCCAAGATCAACCGCTTCCAACAATGCTGCTGCGCGTTCGCGCATTTCGGTCTCGTTCATTTGACCAAGCCGGCGCATCGGGATCATGACGTTCTCCTGCGCGCTGAAGTCCTCCATCAAAAAATGGAATTGGAAAATAAAACCGATCGACTCGTTTCGACGACGGGCAAGTTCCTCGTCCCTTAAGTGCGAAATTGGGGTGGCGCCGATCTCGACCGAACCGGCGTCGGGTTCGTCGAGCAGGCCGAGAATATAAAGCAGCGTGCTCTTGCCGCAGCCGGAAGGTCCAACGACCGCGTGGATGCTCCCGGATTCGAGATCGAGGGAAACGCCGCGCAGCACGTGCACGCGCGATTCCTCCTCACCGAGGTAACGCTCGATGTCGAGGCAACTAAGAGAGAGTTCGCCTTTCATAAACTCGATCCGCGCAACGTATCCACCGGCTGAAGTTGGGCGGCGCGGTGCGCAGGCACGTAACTGGCGATGAAGACGGCGACGATCGCGAGCACGGTCGCCCAGAAATAATGTCGCCAATCCCAAACCACCAAAAAGTGATTGGTGTAAAGCAAACCTCGGATGTGGATCGGCACATGGGAAATTCCCCACGTCAGCAACGCACCGAGGATGCAGCCAATCAGCGAGCCGACACCGGCGATGAGTGCGCCTTGCCAGAGAAAAATCGCGGAGATGTCGATCCTGCGGTAGCCCATCGAGCGCAGGATCGCGATTTCCCTGACTTTCGAAAGGACCGACATCGTCAGCACGTTAAAAATCCCGAAACCGGCGAGCAGAATGATGAGCGAAACCGTGATGGCGGCAGAGATTCGTAGGGTCGAAAAGATCTGCAGATTTCCTTCTTCGCGCTCCTGCCAGCTTTGGGCCGCGTGTTGAAACAGATTTTCAAAGTGATTGGCCAGCGCCGGTGCGCGGTCCGGGTTGCGCAATTTATAAATGATCATCGACGCTTCGTACGGTTTTTTGAGTAAGCGTTGGGCGACGCGCGCATGCGCGTAAACGCGGCTGGAATCGATCGTGCCGACCCCGCTCCGCGCGATGGCCGCGACGTTGAAGCGCCAATATTCCCCGCCGGGCGAGAGCACTTGAACCGTGTCGCCCGGCCTGACTTGGAGGAGATCGGCCAGTCGATATCCAACAATCACGCTGGTCGTGTTGTTCCGAAAATCGTCGAACCGTCCGCCGACGATTTGTTTGGCCAGATCAGTCGTGCGCAGATGTGATGCGGGATCGATGCCAAAAAGCTCGGCTGTAGTCGTCTCAAAGCCGGCTCGCGCGCTGATCGTGCCGCGAAGCACCGGCGAGCAGGCGACCACGTTGGAAAATTGCCGGCTTACCCGCATGATCTCGCTCACGTTGTGGATCCCTTCAAAATAGTTTCTGCGCGCGGCGGCGGCGCCGGAGGACTTGGCTGAGACAACCATTCCCTCATAGCGCGGCTGAAATCGTGAACGCAACACCAGCGCGCCGTTGCTTCCGACGGTTGAGTTAATGAAAAACTGGGCGAAGCCCTGCGTCTGCGCCTGCGTGCAAATGAAAATGCCGACGCCAAAAACGACGCCGACCAGACTGAGCAAGAGTGCGCGTTTGCGGTGCGTGGCGAAACGCAGCGCAATGTAAAGCGGCGCGGTCATTTCTTTGAAACATCAACCCGCCGCTGGCGCACCGGTTGTCCTGAACGGAGGCGATCCTGATCCGCGATGACGACACGATCGCCGACTGACACGCCGCTCAATGCTTCCGCGAAATCGAGCGTGCGAAATCCGACCTTGATCGTGCGTCGTTGCACGATTCCGCGTTTCACTATCAGCGCTTGATCGACAAGCAGCGCGCGTGTCGGCACGAGCAACGCGTTTTCATGAGTGCCGGTGATGATGTTCATCTCGCCGGTCATTCCGGCCATCAAATTGTCCGGTGGCTTTTCCATTTCCAAAATAACGGTGTAACGCTGCGTGTCGGGATCGGCCGCGGGTTGGATCGACGAGACGCGAGCGGCGAAAGTCTGCGTCCGATAGGCGTAGAGTTGCACTTTCGCTTTCATGTCGGGTTTAACTTCGCCGACGTCTTCCTCGTTCACTTCACCGCGCACATAAGTTTTCCGCGACGAAACGGTGAACAATTGGTTTCCTTCCGCCACCAGTTCGCCGTCAATCGTCGAGACAGCGCTGAGCAAACCATCCATCGGCGCGCGAATTTCCGAATTGCGCATCTGCGCTTCCAATTTTTTTCGCGCTTCGTCCAGCGCCTGAAGATTTCGGTCTCGCTCGATCCGCTCGTTCTCAAGCGCGCCCCGCAATCGGTTCGCCTCGCTCTTGGCTTTTTCGTACTCGACTGCCGGAACATTGCCGGTCGCAACCACCTGCTCGAGCCGATGCAAATTGTCTTCGGCCGCTTTAAGCAATTCTTCCGACGGCAACGGCAGTTTGGCGCGCTCGGTCGCTGCCTGCAGATCGGCGCGCGCCTGTTTCAATTGTCGCGCGGTTGTTTCGTCGGCGATGCTCGCGAGCAACTGGCCTTTGGTCACGCTTTTACCAATTGCGCCGCGACCGGCAGAAAATTCTTCAGCCAATTGGATGAACCCGGAATTCTGCGCCCGAACGTGGACGACAAATGCAGGCTCGATCCGCACCGTTCCGTAGACCGCGGAGATCGCGGTGCCGCGGCGGACGACGGCCACCTCCGCTACCGGCATGAAAAAATAATAGGCCACGCCGCAAATAAGCACGAGCAGCGCGCCCACGACCCACCAAACCTGCCTGGACTTCGGCACCTTCAAGGAGTGCAATTAATGCACATCTTCGGCGAATTGGAAATAACGCCCGGTGGCGCGGTCCCATTCCGCCAGGGCGACGTTATGAAGATAACTCGCCTCCAGCAATCCAGTTTGCGTTTTCAGGTGACTGCCTTCGGCCAGGCGGTATTCCAATTGTGAGGCAAGACCGCTCCCGAGATTTTGTTGAACGGCAGCCGCCGTCTGCTCGGCGGTATCGGTCCCGGCCGCGAACGATTTGTGGCGCGCGCCGATCCCGGCGAGTTCGTTGCGAATGCGGGCCAGGTCCCGGCCGACGCTCGCTTCCAATTTTCGCAATTCAGTTTCGTTGATCTCGCGCACCTTCCGCGCCTTGAGGACTGCGCCTCCAACTTTGCCATTGTCGATCACCTGCCACGTGTAAGCAGCGCCTTCGCGAATTTCCGATCCGGTGAAGTCCTGCGTCCGGCTGGTCGAACCTTCGCGGTGAATTCCGGTGACTGGAATGTAATCGCCGGTCACGCTCCCGGCTGCGCTCGGATAATATCCGGCGGCGATGATGCGCTCGTCTTCGTTCGCCGCGCGGACGATTAACCGCGCAAGCCTAATGTCGGTCCGGCGCTCCAACGCCGCCGTGGTTTCGGCGTTAAGATCGACATCCGTCGGCGCGAACGTCAATTCGCCGTCCGGACTGGGAAGCGCGGCGTCGGATTTGGGATCAATCGCCATCGCCTGCGCCAGTTGCAATTGCGCCGCGCTATAGGCGCGCCGCGAGCTTTCCACCAACGGATCGAGCTCGCGCGCTTCGACGGTGGCGGTGGTAAACGCGCTCCGATCGACCAGGCCCGCTTGATAGCGGTCGCTTTGGCTCGCCACGTTTTCGTCCAAATGTTCTCGCTGCTTCTCGCGGACCGACAGCAGCTCGCGATTGTAAACGGCGGAGTAAAACGCGACCCGGGCCGCGTGTAATTCTTGCTCGACCGCAAGATTGAGCTGCTGTTGCGCGATCAAAACCCCAACATCTCCGCGCCGAATTGACGGCGGAATCGCGGCGTTGATAAGAGGTTGGGTGAACGAGCCGCGCGCGAACCCAAATATTCTTGTCTTAGTCGAACCTGCTCGATCTCCACCTTGCACTCCGGCGGGCACATTCACTTTTACATTTGGCCACACGATCGAGCGAAGAACGAGTCGACGCCCCGCCGCTTGCTCCAGGTTCGCTTTCGCTTGCCGAATCGCCGGATTTTTCTCCAACGTCGTGTTCAGAACACCGTCGAGCGTAATCGACCCGCCGAAGGACAGATTTGCCGTGGCGAACAACAACAAAATCGCAGCAGCGAATTTTAGTTTCATCGCTGGGTCAGTTTTGCCGGCGGCTTGGCCACATCGAAGGCTTGTTTTTCGTGCCGGGGTTTCAAACGGTTCGAAGCGAAGTCGAGCGCTTCCGGCGTGCTGCCACAGGCGCGCGCCAGCCGGGCCAGCGCGACGTTGTGCAGATAAATCGCGCTCAATCGCGTCGTCCGGGTGCGGGTGACGTCGGCCGCGGCCTGCAAAATATCGAGCTGCGTTCCCAAACCGGCAGCGAGATTTGTTTTGGCGATTTCGAGAGATTCGTCCGCCGTCTGCACGCTCTTCGTTTCTGTTTCGAGGACATTCTCGCCTTGCTGAAGATCGAGAAACGCGCTCCGCACTTCGGAGGCGACGCCGCGCCGCGCGGCCTCAAGCGCTGCCACCGCCGCTTCGCGGCGCGCGTGCGTGGCCTGCATTCGTCCTTTGGTCGCGAACCCGTCGAACAAATGCCAGGTCGCATTTACGCCGACCAGATATCCGTGGTTGAATTCCTGTCCGACCAAGGGGTCGCGCTCGCTGTAGACTTCGTAACCGGAAAAAAGCTGAACGTGCGGACGAAGCTCGCTTCGGTCGACCCGATATTGTCGATCTTCAATTTCGACGTCGATCTGGCGGGCTTTGATTTCGGCGCGGCTCACGTCGGCGCGGCCAAGACATTCGTTTAGATCGGGATGGAGCGCTGCGTATTGCAATTGTCCCGCGACTTCAAAACGCGGCTGGTCTGGGTTTGAGCGAAAATCGATTCCGAAAAGTTCGCCCAGCCGAAGATACGAATTGGTGAGCTGCGTTTTGGCATTGGCCAGCTCCGGTTGCTCGTTGGCCAGCGCTACCTGGGCGCGGCGGACGTTCAATGTTCCAACAATTCCGGCGCTCAATCGCTCCTCCTGGGTTTTCAATTCTTCACCCAGAGCTCGCACCGAATTTTCCCGCACCCGCACTTTGGCTCGGTTCAAGAGCACATCGTAAAACCCGACCCGCACATCCATTGCCACTTTGTTGCGCACTTCTTCGAGCTCGCATCGCTGCTTTTCCACGATCAATTCGGCAATGCCCACCTGATTAGAAACCGCGCCACCGGTATAAACATTTTGGAGCGCGCGCACCGATGCGTTGTAATCCTCCTCCCGCAGCCGGGTGTCGGTTTGCGTTTGTCGCTTGTCGGCGAATCCGGACGAAATGACCGACGGCAAATAACCCGAGCGCGCTTCGATCAATCCGCCTCGCGCCGCTTCCACTTTCTTCTGCGCGATAACGATCTCCGGGTTTTGGCCATCGGCCAGCGCGACGCCTTGTTCGATCTCGTAACTCGGGAGCTCGGCCCGCAGGCTGCTAAAAAGCCCGTTGGCGAACAAAACGACGACAAAAATCGGCATTCGCCCGGCGGCCGAATATTTCCTAACGAATGTCCTCAAAATTGCTTGCATGCTACCGCTAACTACGGCACTTTCCACGCTCAAATCAGGGTGGCGTTCCTCCTCGGACGAGACCCGACATTGCCGTGACCGCCTTAACTTTGATGCTTTCAAACCTATTAGATTGTATCTTGCCCCAAGCGCACCGCTGCGGGTAGGATTTCTTTTTTCCCATGAGAAAGATCCGTATCGCCATCGTCGGAGTGGGCAACTGTGCCAGCTCGCTTGTTCAGGGTATCAACTTCTACCGCGGCTCCGGGGTCAATGGCAGCGCCGTCGGCCTGATGCACAAGCAAATCGCCTCGTATCGGCCCGGGGACATCGAGGTTGTGGCCGCCTTCGACATCGATCGCCGGAAAGTCGGGCTCGACGTCAGCAAGGCCATTTTCGCGCCCCCCAATTGCACCAACGTCTTTTGCGATAAAGTCAGCCTCACCGGCGCCATCGTGAAAATGGGCTGCGTCTTCGACAGTTTCGCGCCCCACATGGCCGAGCACGACCCGCTCCGCACTTTTCTGCCTTTGGAAAAAGAATCCACCCGCGAACAAATCATCGGCGAGCTGAAAGATTCCGCCACCGAGATCATGGTCAATTATCTGCCGGTCGGTTCCGACGAGGCGACCCGGTTTTACGCCAGCTGCGCGCTCGAGGCCGGTGTCGCTTTCGTAAACAACATTCCGGTCTTTATCGCCAGCGACCCGGTTTGGTCGAAACGGTTTGCCGACAAAAATTTGCCGATCATCGGCGACGACATCAAATCGCAACTCGGCGCAACCGTGCTTCATCGCACCATTGTCGATCTTTTCCGGAAGCGCGGGGTCAAAGTCGAGCGCACTTACCAACTCAACACCGGCGGCAACACCGATTTCCTCAACATGCTCAGCCGCACCCGGCTAACCTCGAAGAAAACTTCCAAGACCGAAGCCGTCCAATCGGTCATGAACGAGCGTTTGGCTGACGAAAACATTCACATCGGCCCGAGCGATTACGTTCCGTGGCAGCTCGACAACAAGATCGCTTTCATTCGCGTGGAAGGAAAGCTTTTCGGCGACGTGCCGATGGAAGTTGACATCAAGCTTTCCGTGGAGGATTCGCCCAATTCTGCCGGCGTCGCCATCGACGCCATCCGTTGCTGCAAACTCGCGCTCGATCGCGGGATCGGCGGCGTCCTCAATTCGCCCTCCGCCTATTTCTCCAAGCATCCGCCCGTCCAGATGAGTGACGACGAAGCTTACCGCTGCGTCGAACAATTCATCCGCGGCGAGCGCGACCGTTAATTCTTTCCGAGCCTTTCAGATCCCCCAAAATGCAATCGGACGAAACTTGTTCGTCTAATTCTCGTTAGATGAAGCAACATCTACTCGCCCGAATCGATCGATTTGCTACGACCAAATCACGCAAACACTGGATCGGTTGTGTGATTCTTTTCGGCGCCTTGGCTATACATCAGTTTGCTACTTGGTGGTACGCCCACGGCTGGTTCGGAGAACTCGCGCTTTACGTCGGTTTCTTGCTTCTGAGTGTCTCTTTGCTGGTGCAACAACGAGCACTACGCATCACTTTCTTTGCCGTTTCGATTCCACTATTCGTTTTGTGGCTAACGATGTTTTTGCGGCTCGCCCGGGCATCGTGAGCGCAATATCATCTAACCAATCGATGAAGCCAACGGCCCCATTGCCATATAAGTTCGGCTTGTTTGCTACGACACCCTGCCGTGGCTTATCTCTTTCTCGTTAGGTGTCGTGCAAATCTTCCTCACTGCTCTTGTCACAGTCATTGGCGGTGCCCTCACGTTTGCAGTAGGTCAGATCATCGTGCGCGGCGGTCTCGAGCCCGCATTGGAGCTCAAGCGGCTAATCGGAACGATCGCATCTGATCTGGATTTCTATGCAAACAAGTTCGAGCCAGGCACTCCTGCTGAAAAGGAGTGGCGTGATCTTTTCAGAAAACATTCGTGTGCTCTGCGAGAGAAGCTGAACGTTGTCGTGTGGTATCCGCTTTTCGAGCGCGCATTCCGATTGCCTCCGGAAAATGACGTTCGCGCTGCGGCGACTCAGCTCATGGGTCACTCCAACCGCGCACACCCCCCCATTCCAGCGCCAGGCCTTGGCGGTCGTGAAGACGAGATCAAGAAACTTCTCCGCATAAAAACCTGACCATGCTGTGGACAAAGCGTTCCGCATAATTTTGCTGCCTTTCATGGTGCTCGCGGCCACTGGCTTCATCTTGAGTGTCGCCGCGCACATCAGCGCAGTGGCAGGTCACCCAATTCCAGGCGGTAAAGCAGTGTGGGCGCTGCACATCGGGATTTTTGTTGTGTGGTTTCCGACTGTCCTGGTCGCCTACCGTTTAACTCGAGGCGCGAAACAGAAGGATTTTTGGAAAGTCGCGCTCGCTGGCTGCCCTAAGTGGATGAGAATTGCTCTCTACGGAATTTTTGCTTACGCCGCTCTCAATTTTATCTCGTTCATGATCATGACAACGAATCATCCTCAGCAGCCAGGCGATGCTCCGCCTGAGGTTGTCCGCGGTTTTTCAGGTCATTGGATGGTTTTTTATTCGGTCGCTTTCGCCACGCTCTATTCAGCTTCCGTGATCGGATATTCAGGTTTGGATCGGAAATGTCCAAACGGTCACTCGGTCGCCGTCACAGCAAAATATTGCGAAGAATGCGGAGCCGAACTTCCTCCGTCATTTTTGGATCGGACATGATGAGGACGGTCATTCTCATCAGCGCCGCTGCGCTGATTCTTTCTCTTGGAGCCCACGGCCTAGCAGAGGACGTTCGCGAATCGCTACCGGCTCTTGATGCGCGTGGCTTCAACGGCGTCCAGGAAATCAGCAGGACGGAGCTGGTAAAACTAATGAGTAAATTCAGACCACTGTCGCCAGACGAGAATGGAAATCTTGATCGCGGCTGCCCCGGTTTGGCGTGCGTGTATCAGGGTTTACGTGTGAGAAGATGGCCCGAATTGGCCCGCGGCACTGTGGCTTATCTGAGCCTTGCAGGTGCTCTCAAACGTCGATGTCCAGAGGGTCAGGAAAACTTCATTTTCATCAAGCAGGGATGCTGGTTGGCAGACGGACCGCCGACACCTAATCCCACCACCGGTGAAGTCCCGGTTGATTCGGTTACGCGCACTAAGCCTGGGCTCTACACTTTTGGTTATGCTGTGTATTTTCCAAGCACCGCGACGTATGCGTGGATGAATCATAGCGATTACGGGTTTCCAGCCAATCTCATCAAACCGCAGAGAGCATATCTTTCATCTTTCCCACCGCCGCTCGAGGAAAACACCCGCCCTGCTCAGATCTATTGCTCGACGTGTCGGTGACTCGCGTTAAAGCTCTGCGAATTCTAACTGTTCGGATTTCGTAGGTGCCGGCGACGAGGCGGTAACCGTCAGTTCTTTTGTGATTTCGACATCGAACCGATCGGGCGGAAGTTTTTCCAATCGCGACCATTCACGGGCGAGGTCGTCGGTTTTGTAACGGACGAGCGCGCCGGCTGCAGTCGAATAAATCGCGGCTTCAACGTCGAGCTTGGCAATCTCACTGACGGCTTTCCAGTAGGCGGCGAGCTGGGGACGATACCGCGCGTGCAACGTCTCGGTGTTGTCAGGCGGCACGCGGTCGGTTTTCCAATCCAGGATCAGGCACTTTCCGGTCCGAGCCGCGCTGGCGTTACTTCGTTGAAAGAAGGCGAGATCGATCACGCCTTCGATGCATCGGCTGTTGTCTACACGCCAGAAAAACGGCATTTCAGAATGCGAAAGATCGTTCTCCGAAAAGGCGACCCGGAAATTTTCAGACTCGGATAGATGAGCCAGGAGAAGTTTCCATTCACGGAGCGAACGCGCGGGGTCGGGGGAAATACTTTTTTGCTGATCAAAGACCCGATTCCATGAATCCGGGTTTTCACTCCAGTTGAGTTTTTCAATGAAATCGTGCCACCAAAGCCCGTACCGTAATGCCGGGCTGGTTGAGTGGGGCAACTGCGATGGCGCATATCGAATCTCTTCGAGCGCGGCGGATTCTTCCGACGGCAAACCGCTTGGGTTCAGTTTGCGCACGAACACGCTTGCATTTTGAACCGCAACTGACTTGTCGATCTTCGCGGCCGGCAGTTGGATGTCGATCTTAGGAACTCTTAGTCTTGCTCGATGACGTTCGGTGGTTTCAGCGCACGACGTCGGCTCGGTCGCGACCGCGGCAAAAGCCGCTTGGTTCACATCGTTCTTGTCGGCTTTGAGCCACTTCGATTGCGAATGGCTGTGAATCTCGCCGCTCGCCTTCGCGAACAACTCGTTGTCGAACGCGAGCACGAGCGTGTGCTGCGCCCGGGTCAGCGCCACATAGAGCAAGCGTTCCATTTCCTGGCGATTCTCGCGTTCGAGCAAGTCTTGGATTTCATCGGTTGCGTCAGACAAATCGAGAAGAACAATCGTTTCGCCCGCTTTTTCTCGGATTTTGAGCAGGCGCGGGTAACGCGGCGAGGCCGAACGAACGTCGCGGGTCAGAAACGGAACAATCACCGCCTGCCACTCCGAGCCCTTTGCTTTTTGCGACGTGATCAGTTGAATCGAATCTGGACGAGACGGCCGGATCTCGCGCGGATCGGCGAAATGCGTTCGCAAGTGTTCCGCAAATTCGGTCAGGGTCATGCCTTCGGCTTCGGACGAGCCGGCCAGCGCGAGCAACCCGTCCAGCTCGCCGTCCAGATTTTCAAAATCATTTTGGGGCAACGCGTTCAAACGCTCGCGCAATTGTGTCCGGCCCACGATTTCGCTGACTGCGTCGAAAATTGGCAAAGGCAGGATCGATAACCGGATCTGCGCAAGCAGGCTCAGTTTTTTGGAAACAACGTCGCTGCCGGTGGTCAGGGTCTCGATTTGGAACCGGTCGCCGTAACCTTGCGAGAAAACCGCCAGGTCGTGATCGGAGGTTCCAAAGAGCTCCCGGAGGAGCCCGGCGACCTCATAGGCGGCCCGGGGCTGCGCCAGTACTATTAAGAGGGCGGTCAACCAGGCGTAGGCCGGGCTATCGCCTTTTAGCTCCTTTTCCGACTGGATTTGGACGTTGAGCTCCGCCTCCCGCAGGCCGCGGCGGAGGGTCTGGAGCCATTCCTTGCGGGGACAGAGAACGGCCACATCGCGCCAGGTCTCGGCCCTGAGTTTGGCCAGTCCGGTGTCTTGCAGCCATTTTCCAAGCTGGCGCGCTTCCTCGGCAGCTTTGCGCGCGTCAGAGACTTTCCCGCGCGGGTCTGGTCGCAAGTTCGCCGGCTGCAAGTTGAAACGCACCACTTGTCCGGGCAAAACTTGCGGCCGCGGATTCAGTTCGACGAATGCGACCTGGTTCTCCCGGTCGTTCAGAATTTCCCGAAACGTTTCGTTCACGAAATCGACCTGCGCAGTGTCGAGCCGGAACGTGACTGAAAATTGGAGCGCCTCGGCCGCGCCCGTTTCGATCAGCGTGTCGTGGATCCGCCGATATTTGGAAAGATCGGCGCGGTCGCGGAAAATCGACTGCTGAAAATCGCCGACCATGCAGAAGTGCCCGGGGCGGGGGGGATCGGTTTTGGTCTCGAGCCATTCGCCCGCCGCGGCGGGCGGGCGGGCGAGTTCGAGCAGAAGCGAAAACTGTCGCGGATCAGCGTCCTGCGCTTCGTCGAGGATGACGCGAAAAGATTTTTCCCGAATTTGGCGCCCGATCTTTGGATGTTTGGTTAATTCGAGCGCGAGCGCGATCTGGTCGTCGTAGGTCAAAAGCCCGCGCTCGATTCTAAACTGGCGATAATCGTGCTCCACTTCCGCCGCCACACAAAGCGCCGCCTGATCGATCCATTGACGCACCGGCGCGAATGCTTCGCGTTTAATTCGAACAAAATCCTTCGCCTTGGAAAAACAAATCGGCCACCGGACAAAATCTTCGGTGTCGCGCCACCGTTGTTCGGCGCGTTTCAACTCCTTTTGATACGGCGGCACCGTTTGCAGCATTGCTCCCTTGGCCGGAAATCGGTGAACCGCGCTGAAGTCCGTATCCGGACATTTTCCCGTGGGCGCATCGCCCGGTTCCAAATCAGCGCGGCGACCGAGCTCCATCAATGCGCGCGCTTGCACGTGCCGGAGCAGTTCGCGACGATTCTCATCCGAAAGCGAACGGCCGATCGTCGTCTGCTGCTGCACAAACTCGTTCCAGACCTCATCGTCATCGGTGATCACATCGAACGTCGGCGGCAATCCGAGATAATGGCCGTAACTCTCCAGCAATCGGACACAAAAGGCGTGAATGGTCCCGAAGAATGCGCGGTTGAACGCGGCCAGGACTTCCACCGAAACGCCGGCTTGTAAAACTTCGGCGCGCGCGCGCTGTTGCATCTCGTCCGCGGCGCGATTGGTGAACGCGACGACTACAAGTTGCGGCAGCCAATCGCGCGCCTGTTCGCTCTTCGCGATTTGGACAATGCGATCAGTGATGGCTCTTGTTTTTCCGGAGCCGGCCGCGGCCACGACTGAGAAATTCTTGTCGAGCTCCGAAACGAAACGTTCGCGATTAGCTTGATCGATCGGCTGGTTCATGATCGGTCGTCCTCGTCGTCGGCAAACGCCGGATGCGTCAGCACCCATTTCTCATCCAGAAACTCTTTATCGATTGGCAGGGTCGCGAGCGGATAATCCGGGTTAAAACCGAACTCGTTTCGGATCAGGCCGCGCAGTCCGAAGATTCCGGTTTCCTGCATTCGATAGAGCTCAGTCCAAAAATCGGAGTCCGCCGCAAGGTCGGCCATCGCCAATTGCGGCCGCTCGAGCTCGGTGCGCAACGAGAGAATGCTCAAATGAATTTCGCCGGCGCCGAGTTCGCGCGCGGCCAATCCGTAGAAGCCGAGCTGAATGGCATCGCCGCGCACGAGCTTCTTTCGCAAATTGGCAGCGCGAGCTTCCGGTGTTTTTCCGGACGCCGTTAGCGGTTTCACATTTCCAGTTTTGTAATCGACAATCCAAACATCGGCGCCGGTGAGCTGCGAATCGTTCGGCCGCGTTTGGGCAAGGATGAGATCGATCCGGCCGTGGACTCGAAGTTTGTTTCCGCCGTTCAGCGAAAGGAGCTGGGGCGATTCCAGTTTCCACTCCGCCGCCATCCGCGGCCAGCCTTCCACTTCGACCAGTTTGCTGGTGAGAAAATCGGCCAGAGCGAAAGCATTACTCCATCCGGAGCTCCACCAATCGGGCACGGTTCGGCCGCAGGCCGCGCAAAGATCGACAACCGTTTTTCGGAATCTCTGTGCCGCGCGAGCAATCCGTTCGCACATCTCGTTGCCCGTCGGAAAATCGACAAACGAGTTTTTTTCTTCCGACGCGGCGATCTCGGCGAGCCAATCGTGCACCCAGGTTCCAGTAGCGAGGTTCCATTGGTTTAGGTCCGGCTCCTGGTTTTCAACGCCGAGATATTTTTTCAACCAGATTAGCGCCGGCGTCTTAACAACCCGCTGCCATTCGGTCGTGGCCAAGGTGATCTCGCGGTCGATAGGCTCGCGTAACGCAAATTCGTATTCGCCAAACGGAACCTCTGCCTTTCGTCGGGCTTGGTAAGCGATCCGCGTTTGGTCGATCTCGCCGTCCGCCGCCGGCGTCAGTTCGAATAATTCCTGATCCTTCAACCAGCCGAACGTTTTCTCGCGCAAGATCGACATCGTTTCTTGCGACAGCGGCGCATTGCGCGCGACGAAATACGCCTGACTGAAAAGTTCGCTCGGATTCCAAACCCGTTCCGGCGCCGATTCCTGGAGCAAACTGGCAGTAATCGCGAGCCCATGCTCCGCTGATTCGAGGGCCGCACCGAATTGCCGGAGAGCGATCTGCCTCTCGTCTTGCGCGCTGAGCAAAAATGTTTTGTCTTTTGCGAGAGCGGAATGGCCTTCGCCTTGTTTCCCACGACGAGTCGCGCGCGTGTTTAAATCGATAATTTCCTCATCCGACAAAAACCCGGATTCGCGCTGAGTCTGCGGCCGTTCGCCCTGGTTGAGGCCGGCCAGAATCAGATGCGACCACTCGTGTCCATCCGCCTCGCCATAAGAAAGTAAGTGGACCCGGCTGTAAACGTGATCCGCCTGCGTCGCGCGGGCGATCGTAAACGAATCAAGAATTTCCTTGAGCCAGCGCAGATAAATTGACCGCGAAAATTCCGCCGAAGGCGCTGCGCTCCATTCGCGGGAGAATTGTTCGATCTCGTGATTGTCCCATTTCAACTTGGAAAAGATCGACTTCGTTTCGGCGAGAAACTGCGCCAGCGTCGCCTTTGACGGGAGAAAAGAGATTGAGCGCAGCAACTTTGCGATCCGAACGAATTTCTCATCTCCCTTCTGTCGGGCGCAGTAGTCGCGCAAGACATTGATGTCATCGATCAGGATCTGCCGGTAAGCCCAACGCAGATTTTCCCGGACCTCGTGAATCGATAACCCATCCATGGAATCGGGATTCGCTTCCAAAAATCGAAGCACGGGTTCGAGTTGATGGTTCTCCTGCAAGTGAAGCCACGCATTCCACGCCGGCTGTTCGAATTCGCCCGGTGTCAGGTGCCCGATGGCGTCGTGATGTGGAATTCCTGACCGCGCGAGAAATTCTGAGACAAGGCGTGCCAGCGCGCCGGCGCGCGGAAAAAGAATGCCGAGACGCGTACACGATTTCTCGGCTAGAAATTTGAGAGCGACGGCACAGATCGCCTGCGCCTGCTCGGTGGCGTTGAGACCGACCAGAAATTGAGGTTCTTTTCGGTTGGCAGAATCGATCTCGCTGACTGCCGGCTGATTGAGATGAACGAACGGATGACTCCGTTCTGGCGGATCCGCGATCGGCGCCGCCGAATCGAAATTTTCTTCCCACGTGCCGACCCAGGATTCGTCAGCCGCGCGAGTTTGTTCGCGTGGATATTCGAGAACCACGGTCGCGCGGTTTGCCGAAAAAACCGCCGATTGCAACAACGGCCAGAGTGGCCAGTGCTTCGCGGTAAATCCGATCAGCAAAAGATGGCTGAATCGTGGTGGCGCAGTCTTGGCCGCTGCCAGCGCCTTGCGATCCGCCTCGTGCACCAGCTTAAACTCGCATTGGCGAACCAGTCCTTGAAATATTTGTATGATCTCGCGCGCGGCAGGCGCGCCGGCGCGTTGAAAATCCCAGCCTGCGGCGCTGACCTGATCGAACGTCCGGAGCAGATTATCCGGTGAACGGGAGATCGATTTCGCAATCGCGGCAACATCGACATCGTCCGCGTTTTGGGCGGCGACCGATTCGGCGGCAGTTGCAAGAAGCAAGCGCAGGTGTTCGCGCAGTGGGAGCGATGAAGCGTCTTCGGCCAACAGCAGCTCACGAAGGCGGGGCGGAGTGATAAATTTTACACCGAGCAGAGGAATTTCATGTTCCAACAATTTCGAACGCAGAAATGCAGCGCCGCTTGGAAATGGTATGACGACCGCAATGGTCTCGTTGTTTTCCAGCGATGCCAGTGAAACCGTTTTGAACCAGGGCAAGAGAACGCTTTCCCAGGCGCTCGCGAAGGAAGAGCCGATGTGTAACGAAACAAATCTTCTTGGTTCTTCAGGTTTTCTGCGAGGCATCTCCTAACGGTAGCAGATTTTATCGCCGCGCGATCGTTGCCGATTTTGTTTCACGCAGCTGCCGCACATCACCGGTGCGTTGAGTCACGCCGGTTCGATCCAAATATTCGAGGAATGGAATAACGACGCGGCGGCTGGTGCCGATCGCTTGCCGGAGTTGACTGGCGGTGGCTGGCCCGTGTTCTGACAGAAACTGAGCAACCGCGGTTCGCATTTGTTCGGCCGCGTCGCGGAGGAGAACAATCTCGCTGTTCAGTTCGACGAGCTCGCCTTGTTCGATTAAAAAACGGAGCGCTTGTTGAAGATGTCGATCTTCCGAGAAATCTTTGCGACTCGGGGGATCGAGCGGTTTCACTGCGAGGGTCTCGTGAACTCTGTCAGCGGCAGACTTCAATTCTGGCGGCAAGTTGGCGCGGTGCGATTTTCTCGCGATCGTGGACCCGGAGCGGACGAATTCGTCTCGACAAAGATCGTCCATCAGCGCGTCGAAGGCGGCTGGTGAAAGCGGACTCATCTCGGTCCGTAGCTGGTTCAGTTCAATGCCGCGCCGTTCTGGATGGGTGCGATGAGCAGCGTCAACGACGTTTGCGGCGCGTTTCCGTAAATCAAGCCAGACACGCATTTTTGCGCCAACCGTGTCGTGCAGGAAAATTTCGCCATGATTAGACAATCGCTGCAAAGCCGTCGCGAGTTCAGGTTCGCTGAAGCGCGAGCGCTCGAGGAAGTGAGAAGTTTCAACTACATCGGTCCGCGCGATCTCGGTCCACACGGCAAGATCGACATCGTCCGGACTGGCCGTGCGCGATGCGAGCAGCGCGCGCTGCTGACTTGAGCGGAAATCGTTCGGCTCGATGTTGAAAACGACGCCGCCCGCGATGGTGTGCTGCTCGGATGCGTCGCGCACAATCAAGCGATCGCCCACAAATGCGAGCAGCGGCGCGCTCAACCGAAGCTGTGCGACCGCGCTCTTTCCGGCCGCGAGCGAATCGGTCTCCGCAAAAATCATTTTCGCGAGCACGCGCGTTGCGCCGTGGTGAACGTAGGCCGAGGTGCCCGACTTGATTGCGGTCGACCGTTGCAGACGAGGCGAACGAGTCAACAAAACGTCGAGCGTAGGGGTTGGTTCGTACGCGACCGCAGCGATGACGTCGCCACGATTCACGTCACTGCGGAGAACAAGATCCGGCAAGTTAACCGCAGTGCGTGTGCCCGGTTGCGCGAATTCCAAATCGCGACCGTGGCTTTGGATGGAACGAATGCGGGCGGAAAGATTTTGCGGCTGGATAACGACGTTTTGACCGCGGTGAAATTGACCACCGCTCAGCGTCCCGGTCACAACAGTTCCGATTCCATGAAGTGTGAATGCGCGATCGACGAATAATCTCGGTTTCCCGATGTCGCGCGGCGATGGCAACGCCACAAACTCCGAAGCCAGCGCGGATTTTAGTTTTTCGATTCCTTCGCCGGTTCGAGTCGAGGTTGGAATGATCTGCGCGTTGGCGAATGTGGTTTCGCGGAGTTTCTCGCGAATTTGGCTGATGGCATTGTCGATCTTGCCGAGATCGCTTTTTGTCAGCGCGATGACGATGCGCTGAACACCGAGGTAACTCAGGATTTGGAGATGCTCTTCGGTCTGTGGCATCCAGCCGTCGTCTGTTGCGACCACCAACAGAGCGAGATCGATCGAGCCGACGCCGGCGATCATGTTACGGACGAAATCTTCGTGACCCGGAACATCGACAATCCCGACATGAAATTTTTCACCGCTCGGTCCGTCGAGATTTACTTCCGCAAATCCGAGATCAATCGTGATGCCGCGGGCTTTTTCTTCGGGCAAACGATCCGGATCCGTTCCGGTGAGCGCTTTGACGAGCGCGCTCTTGCCGTGATCGACGTGTCCCGCCGTCGCGAGAATGAAATTGGTCATCGAGTCGTGCATGCGGTGCGAATGGCGTCGATGACGAGATCGTCCTGATGAGAGAAGATCGTGCGCAAATCGAGTTTGAAGCGACCGTCGCCGATATAACCAATGACTGGCGGAACGGAACGGCGAAGTGCGCGCGCAAAATCCTGGAGCGAGAAGTCCTCGGGCAGAAAGTCGATCGTGATTGAGGGCACGATGGATTTGGGCAGCGTGCCGCCGCCAACTTTGGCCGTGCCGGCCCCAATCGTGATTTTCACTGGCAATCCTTGAAGACGCGTTACCATTGCAGCCGCGCGAGCGCGCAATTCGTCCTTTGGGATTTGCAAAAGCGCAAGCGCGGGAATCTCACTCGTCACCTGATTTAGGTGGAGATCGACCGTCGTTTGGAGCGCGGTGAAAACTAATTTGTCACAACGCAGCGCGCGAAAGAGTGGTTGGCTTTTGAGAGCCGTAATTAACCGCTTCTTTCCGACGATGATTCCGGCTTGCGGCCCACCGAAAAGTTTGTCGCCGCTGAAACAAACGAGGTCGGCGCCGGCTTTCAGCGATTCAGCGGGAGTCGGCTCGTGGTGATGCAATCCGATCTGCTCGGTGGCGACGAGCGCGCCGCTTCCCAAGTCTTCGACGAATGGGACGCGTTTTTTTTGTGCGAGGGTCGCTAGGGCGGCGGTCGTGGGCGACTCCACGAAACCGCTCATAAAGAAGTTGCTGCGATGAACTTTCAGAATGAGCGCGGTCTGTTTGCCGACGGCGCGGGCGTAATCGGCGAGGGTTGTCTTGTTGGTGGCGCCGACTTCGCGTAATTTCGCGCCGCTCGCTTCCAGGATTTCGCCGATTCGAAATCCGCCGCCGATTTGGACGAGTTCGCCGCGCGAGATGGCGACCTCATTTTTGTCGCCGATAAAATGGCGAACGATTAAAACCAATGCGGCGGCGCAGTTGTTCACGATTGTGGTCGCTTCCGCCTGGCAAAGCACGGCAAGGGCGCGCTCGAGATAGGCGCCGCGATCACCGCGATCACCGGTCTCAAGATCGAGCTCTATATTATTATAAGAGGAGGCGATGTTCCGGAGGACCTCGCCCGCGCCTTGCGGAAGCGGTGAGCGCCCGAGGTTCGTGTGAACGACGATCCCCGTGCCGTTAATCACCGGCTGGACGCGGCTTGCCCGAAACTCTTCAATTTTCGCGCGGACAAGATCGACAACGGTAGAGGATTCCGGGATCTGACGTTGCCGACGAATCTTTGCCAGTTCCTGTCGGACAACATCGACAATAAGCGGTCGCGGCAGGTCAATTTGGCCCAACGAATCGAGAATCTTGCTTACTGCCGGAATAGCCCGGCGGGATCGCGATTTCATTTGGCTGCGCATATCAGATCTTTCCGTCGTCGAGTGATGCGACCAATGACGGCGGCGCAAGGCGTGCAGGCTTTCTTGAGGACGCGGGAAACTGCATTTAGCCGCGATTCAGGGACGCAGAGCAGCAAGCCTCCGCTGGTCTGCGCATCCGCGAGGAAAATTTTTTGAACTCGCGATGCGGCTCGCAGATCGGCGAGGCGGCTTGCTGCCTTCAAATTATCGCGAGTGCCACCGGGGATGCAGTCGTGCTCGATCAATTCGAAGATCTCATCGCTGATTGCGGGCACGCGGTCTGGAAAAATTGTCGCGCTGACTTTGCTCGCGCGACACAGGTTGGCGAGATGGCCGAGTAGTCCGAAACCGGTGATGTCGGTCGCGGCCCGAACAAGACGTTTTTCGGCGAGATCGGCGCCGACCGAATTTGTCTGCGACATGAGCGCGATCACTTTTTTCTCGAGGGCGCGCGACGCGAGACTGCGTTTGATTGCAGTGGTGGCAATGCCGGTGCCGAGAGGTTTTGTGAGCATGAGTAAATCGCCCGGCCGCCCGTTCGCATTTGTCAGGATGTTTCGAAGATCGACAACGCCAGTGACAGCAAGACCGTAAATCGGTTCGGGATTGCGGATGGAATGTCCGCCGATGATCGCGCAACCGACTTCGGCGGCTTTTTTCAAACCGCCCCGCAAAATCGCGGCAATGGTCTTCGGTGAAACGAGATTCATTGGGAAGCCCATGAGATTCAGCGCGGTGATCGGGCGGCCGCCCATCGCGAAAACATCGGAGAGCGCGTTGGCGGCGGCGATTTGTCCGTAAGCGAACGGGTCGTCCACGATTGGTGTAAAAAAGTCCACGGTCTGCACGAGCGCGCGATGTCGATCTAATCGATAAATGCCGGCGTCGTCGAACGTGCTCGAGTTAACGAGGACGTTCGCGTTTCGATAGGTTGGAAGCTGCCGCAAAACTTGCGTCAGGGCCTGTTGGCTCAACTTGGCTGCTCACCCAGCGCAGGACGAGAGCGACGTCAGTTTACGGATTTGTTCGCGCGACACGATTCACCTCCTTTCAGATAGTGTTGTTGTAGCCGTCGCCCTGTGGGCGACGTTCGCGTTTCGCAGAGCGAAACGGCTACAGGAATTGTGAAGAGGGTTGCGGAGAGGACAGGAATCGAACCTGCCCCGGCTCTTGCGAACCGACGACGGTTTTGAAGACCGCGAGGACCACCAGGCACCCTTCACTCTCCGAAGAAATTGCGGATTGCGGATTGCGGATTGCGGGACGAAAAGCAAAACCGACTGACTACTTGAGCTTCTTGATCGAGCTGACGACGACGTCGAAGTCCGGCCAGTCGCCGGAGTCGAGTTTGGAATGGAGCAATTTGCCATTGGCGCGAATTTCAAAAGCGCCGCCGCCCGAAGGAATGAGCGTGAGCGATTTGATGCGTTCGCCGAGTTCAAGAATTTTGGTCGCCAAACTGACGGCCTTCGGCGTGTAGTTTCAAACCACGCAATATTCGATCGAGACTTCGGTCTTCACAGCGAGCTCCTTTCCGAAGTGAAACTATCGGTGGCGCAAAAGCGGGTCAAGAGTTGTGGCGGTGCTTGTTCTCAAGCACCGAACTCAAATAAACAGGCGCTTGGCACAAGCGCCTCTACAACGGCAGGGCTAACGATTTCGCGTGGAAGCGGGCGCTTCGCCACCTTCTTCTGCGCCTGGTCCACCGCCGCCAAAGTAATAGGAAAACACGACAAACAGCTGCATCACGGGAGATTTGTGGTTCACGCCAAACAAAGGCGAGATGTCGAGACGCGTATTGCGACTCGGCCGCCAGGCGGCGGTCGGACCGATCACGAAACTGTTGTAGGGTTTCCCGCGAATTCCTTTGTCGGTAAAACTGCGGAAGAGGAATTCCATGCCGCCTTTGAGCTCTTCGTGCGCCAGCCAGAACGGGGTGACGACACTTTGGGCGAAACCCCATTCGCGACCGCGATCGCCGCTGGTTTCCTGCTCGAAGAAAAGATTACATGCCCATTCGACGCGCTCGTAAAAATCTTCCGAGAGCAAGAGCCGAAGTTCGTAAGCATCTGGAATGTCATTTGACGTGTCGAAACCGCCCGGACCAAATTTGTGCGCCGGCGTCGGCGGACCTTCATCGTGCAGAATCCGGCCACCACCGACTTTGTATTCGGCAAAAATTGTTGGATTTAATGGGAGCTTGCCCCAATCGGCAAAAGCGTAGCGCGCTTCGATGCTGAAACTGCGCACCTGGGTTTCATCGCCGTAATGCTCGACATCGGTTTCAGTGGCAATGTTGAATCGGTAGGGCAATCCAAGCTCGATCTCTTGGGTGAAATCGTGGTCTGGCCGGCGAAAATGCACGACAGCGTCCTCGTAGATGAGGCTGGCGTAAACCGCGCCCGGCGGCAGCACATAAGCATTCGTGATTGGCGAGAAACGCGACTGAGAAAAGCTCACCGGCGCCCCATAGGCGCTCGGCAAAGCTTCACCAGTGATGACGATGTGTTCAGAAGTGGCGGTTTGGGCGTGGGACGAATGATTAACGGCGAGAAAAGCGAGGTAGGCAGAAGCGAGTAACGGAACCACCAATCGCGAAGTGCGGAAAGCCACACGCTGGCGTTTAGGAGATCCAGCTATTACGTGCGGGAACGCGAGGAAGACAGACCACCGGTCCAGGAAAAATTCGGTTCGTTGCATTTTTGCGAGATATCACCTAACAAGCGGATGGCAAGGGCAAGTTAATCGGCAATGTCCCTTTTATATATAGAGAGCGCTCCGGCGTCACGTTGATTTGGCTGGGTGCGAATGTTAGCGTCCGCGCGCCGCGATGAGCCAAAATTACAAGGACACGCTGAATCTCCCGCGCACCGATTTTCCGATGAAGGCGAATCTGGCGACGCGCGAACCGGAACTGCTCAAGATGTGGGACGAAACGCGCCTCTACGAGCAGATCCAAAAGGCGCGCAAAGACCGGGAGCTGTTTGTGCTCCATGACGGTCCGCCGTTCGCCAACGGCGACGTCCACATGGGTACTGCGCTTAACAAAATTCTCAAAGATCTGGTCATGAAATCGCAAACCATGCTCGGCAAGCGCGCCCCTTACGTTCCGGGCTGGGACTGCCATGGGCTGCCGATCGAATACAAAGTGGTCAAGGAATCGCGCGATTTGTCACCGCTGGAAGTTCGGAAACGCTGCGATGCGTTCGCGCGCAAGTATGTCGATCTTCAGCGTGAGCAATTCAAACGGCTCGGCGTGCTCGGCGATTGGGAGCATCCATATCTGACTCTCGATCCAAAATACGAAGCGGAAATCTTGCGGGCGTTCGCGGTCTTCGTCGAAAAAGGTCTCGTTTATCAATCGAAGAAGCCCGTTTTCTGGAGCACAGGCGCGCAGACCGCACTCGCCGAAGCCGAAGTGGAATATCAGGAGCGCGACGACACCGCGGTGTATGTGAAGTTTCCGATCGTTAGTGGTGAATGGAAAGACAAGGCGAGCATCGCAATTTGGACCACAACTCCGTGGACGTTGCCGGCGAACCTCGCCATCGCGGTTGATCCCAAAGAGCTGTACGTCGTCCAGGAATTTTCGCGTGACGAAACTTCCGAAACCTTGCTGTTGGCTGACAAACTGGTTCCGCAGTTTTGCGCGAGCACAAAATTCGAATCCACAGGCAAGAGCCTCGCCTCATTTCCGGGAGCGAAGATCGACAAGATCAAAGCGCGCCATCCGTTCCTCGATCGGGAAGCAATCGTGCTGACCGCCGATTTCGTGACGATGGAGACCGGCACCGGCGCAGTCCACATCGCGCCTGGTCACGGCGAAGACGACTATTGGCTAGGTAAACAAAACAACTTGCCGATCCTGTCGCCGGTTGATGATCACGGCCGTCTCACCGATGAAGCGGGATTGCCAAATCTTACCGGCAAATACGTTTTCGATGCGAACGAGGATGTCGTTAATTTGTTGCGCGAGCGCGGTAATTTGTTAGGCGCACAGAATTTTCATCACTCGTATCCCTACTGCTGGCGTTCGAAAACGCCGATCATCTTTCGCAACGTCGAGCAATTTTTTATTCGCATCGACGATCTACGCGGCAAAGCGCTTGAGGCAATTCACAAGGAGGTGAAATGGATTCCGGCGTGGGGCGAAAACAGGATCGCTGGAACAGTCGAATCGCGTCCCGACTGGGTCATCTCACGTCAGCGCAGCTGGGGCGTGCCGTTGCCGGTCTTTTACGCAGTGGACGGCAAACCAATTCTCGACGCGAAAATAATCCGCAAGCTCGCCGATCTCGTGGCGGAACGCGGCTCCAACGTTTGGTTCGAATTGAATGATGTCGATCTTGCGAAACAATTGGGACTGCCGTCAGGGACAAGCAAGCGCAACGACACCATCGACGTTTGGATCGACAGCGGCGTTTCGCATCGCGCCGTCTGCGCGTTGCATCCTGAGTTGCGCGATCCGGCGGACATGTATTTGGAAGCGACCGATCAACATCGCGGCTGGTTTCAATCGTCGCTCATGACTAGCATCGCGCTGAACGACCGCGCGCCATACAAAACTTGCGTGACTCATGGGTTCGTTGTCGATCTTGACGGAAAGAAGATTTCGAAGTCCGGCACCTACGACAAACCGATGGACGCGGGACACTTTGTCGGACGTCACGGCGCCGACCTGGTGCGGTTGTGGGCAAGCAGTATCGATTACACGGATGACGTTCCGTTTTCGGAAGAGATGTTCACGCGCCTCGGCGACACGTATCGGCGGATCCGGAACACGCTCCGGATTTTGGTGGGCAACCTCTACGATTACAAATCAGGAAAGCAGGAGCCTGGAAAAAAAGATTTTAGTTTGATGGACCGCTGGATTCTGGAGCGGCTTGATCAAGTGATCGAAGGCTGCCGATCCGCTTACGAGCTTTTCGAGTTCCACAAGGTTTACCATACGCTGAACCAATTTTGCGCGGTCGACCTGAGCAGTCTTTACATCGACATCACCAAAGACCGGATGTATTGCGACGCACCGGATTCATCTCGTCGTCGCGCCACGCAATCGGCGATGCATGAAATTTTCAGCGCGCTTTGCCAGTTGCTTGCGCCGGTGACCGCATTTACGGCCGAGGAAGCGTGGCGTTACTCGAGTGCTGCCTCGTCGGTTCATTTGGAAGAATTTCCGAAGACTCAAAACCGGGGCGATAAAGCAAGCGCGCAGGTGACGGATCTTCTGCGGTTGCGCGGCGTAATTGGTCAGGCAATCGAAAAAGCGCGCCAGGAAAAACTGATTGGCAACGCGCTCGAGGCGGCAGTTGTTTTGCGCTCGGACTCGAATGTGACAAGCGAACTTAGCAAAGAGGAGCTGGAGGAGTTTTTCATCTTGAGTGATCTGACTATCGAGCAGGCGAAGGTGGCGAGCGCAACTGTCGCGAAAACGCCTTGCCAAAAATGCGCGCGGTGCTGGCGGCATCGGCCGTACGTTGGAAAAAGTAAAGCGCATCCGGATTTGTGTGACCGGTGCGAGAAAGTCGTCACGGCACCGGCGACCGCGATCTCTAAATGAAATACATCTTCTTCATTTCACTGCCGCTCTATGTGCTCGACCGAATCACAAAGTATTGGGTGCTGCACTCGATCGATCCGGACCAGCCGGTGGTCGTGGTCCCGGGTTTCTTTCATTTGGTCAACATTACCAACACCGGCGCGGCGTTCGGTTCATTCAAGAACAACAACGCCTTTTTCATCGCGATCTCGTGTGTGGCCTTATTGTTCGCGCTGGTGTTGCTCCTCGGGCGACACGAGCAGGGTGGGTCAGACCATCCGAAGTCGCTTTGGTGGGCCCGGAATTTCTGGCGCGACTTGTCGCTGGAATTGTTACTCGCCGGCGTGCTGGGAAATCTCACAGACCGTCTGCTGTATGGTCACGTGATCGATTTTCTCCTCTTCGATTTCGGCTCGCACGTTCCATCATTTCTTCATCCCTGGCCGGCGTTCAATGTGGCTGACTCATGCATCTGCATCGCCGTCGTTTTCTTCATCATCCATTCCTTTCGCCAGGAAAAGAAAGCGCCGGAACCGGCATAAGTGTAGCGGCGTTCTCCGAGCGCCGACTGTCATTACATTATGATATGCGACGGTCATAGACCGCCGCTACAATAAGTGCGTGAGAATGTCGGCGATGGAAAAAACTGCGCGAGAGGTCGCGCACCGGTTGCGCGCGCAAGGTCACATCGCTTATTTCGCGGGCGGGTGCGTGCGCGACATGGTCCGCGATTTGGCGGCAAAGGATTTCGACGTCGCGACCGATGCGACGCCGGACATCGTGCAAAAGATTTTCTCGCACACCTACGCCGTCGGCGCGCACTTCGGCGTCGTCGTTGTGGTCGAGAATGGATTCAATTTTGAGGTCGCGACGTTTCGATCAGACGGCGCCTATCTGGATCATCGTCATCCCGTCGATGTTCGATTTTCGTCGCCAGAAGAAGATGCGAAGCGACGCGATTTTACCATTAACGGAATGTTTTTCGATCCGGAGAAGAACGAAGTGATCGATTTCGTCGGCGGCCGCGCTGATTTGGAAGCAAAACTTGTTCGGGCAATCGGCGATCCCGCCGCTCGTTTTGCCGAAGACCGGCTGCGAATGTTGCGTGCGGTCCGTTTTGCGACGGTGCTCGATTACAAGATCGACAATCGAACTTGGGACGCGCTGGTGGCGAATGCCGCATCGATCAACGAGATCAGCGCGGAACGGATTCGCGAAGAGTTATTAAAGATTTTTCTTTCGTCGAATCGGGTCCGCGGCTGGGACTTGCTCGATCGGAGCGGATTGATGCGCACAATTTTGCCGGAGCTCGACGCGATGAAAGGTTGTTTGCAGCCGGAGCAATTCCATCCGGAAGGCGACGTGTTTCAGCATACGAGACTGATGTTAGAGCTCTTGCCTGAAAAAGTTTCAGTCCCGTTGGTCTTGTCTGTTTTATTTCATGACGTAGCGAAACCGGTCACGGCCACCGTCGATGAAACTGGAAGGATCCGTTTCAACGAGCACGACCGAATTGGCGCGGCGATGACGGAATCGATCATGGAACGGCTGCGATTTTCGCGTGCCGAGATCGACGCGGTGGTCGAAATGGTGCGTCAGCACATGGTCTTCAAGGATGTGCCCAGGATGCGGGTGGCCAAACTGAAACGATTCATGGCGCGCCCGACTTTTGAAGAAGAGCTCGAGCTGCATCGGGTCGACTGCGCGAGCAGCCATCGAATGATGGACAATTATGAATTTCTTTTGCGCAAGCGGGAGGAATTCGCCAACGAACCAATCATTCCGCCGCCGCTTGTCCGCGGCGACGACTTGATCGCCTTGGGAATGAAACCCGGGCCGAAGTTCGGCGAGATCCTCGAAGCTGTTGAGACACGGCAGCTGGAGGGCGCGCTGAAGGATCGACAAGAAGCGATCGAGTGGGTGAAGCGCGAGTATGCATCAGGCAAATGAAAAGTTCGGCGTCTCGCGCGTCGAATGCGAGACGCCGAGCAAAGCAATACTGCCTAGCTGGTGATTGTCACCGTAGCTGAGGGAGCTTTGGCTTTCTTTGTCTTCTTGCCGGTTGTGCCAAAGTCGTAACCGAATCTTGCGCTAAGGAAGTGATGTAAGGGTTTGTTGTCGCGTGATGAAAACGTCGGTCGAATCAATGCGACCACTTTCGTCAACATCCATTCGGAAGTTCGAGGAGTTTGCGTTCTGAAGTGTCTGTTGCCTTACCTGGAAGACGTCAGTTGAATCAACCCGACTGCTCGCGTCCACGTCGCCCAGGAGGACACCCATCGACACGGACACGTCCGCTATATTAATGCCGTCGTTTACAGCGCTCAATGTGAGGGTGAGCCTTTGGGCGTTGGCCACGCCAGTGAGATTCACAAAGACCTGGTTGCTGCTGGCCAGGCTGCTCGCGACTGATCCCGCGCCGGACGAAACCGTAGCGGAGGAGAAGCTAACTGGGCCGGGAAAGGTAATGACAATCTGATGCTGATCTGAGTTTGGGCCCTGGCCCTTTCGGCATTCAATGCCGAGGTTGCCTGAGAGTGGCAAGTCAACCTCGAACGGAGGGCTGATTGAATCATGAGTCTTACTAGATACGGCCTTGAGCGGCACGATTCCACCTTCACAAGCATTATTGCCCAAGACGGTATAGGTCGCGGCCGGGGAGCCGTTATCCCTCTGGGCTTTGACGAAAGTATGGTCGATCAGCAAAGTCGAACGCTCCAGTGTATTGGTCTGTGCGTTATCGCCGGTGAATGTTCTTCCACAGACCGCGCCGAGCAGATCGCCTGGAAGTGGATTGCCGACGGCGGACTTCGGTACAAAAACCGTGATGGTGCCATCGGGATTAAAATTACTCCCAGCCGCCGCTGCTCCCACAAACGTTTCGATTGGAACTCCGATCAGGCCGATCACGGGCGGAATGGCGCCGGTCATGACTTCTCCGTAATCAAAGGTGGCAGCTGAATTCGCGTCGGTTCGCATTCCAACATAGAACTGCTGGCCGCTCGACTTATAAGAGTCCCAGACGATCCTCCACCTGCTGTTGGCCGGCAATCCGCCGGACAGACTGGTCACCTTCATTTGGAACATAAAGTTGCTTGTATTAGGTGGCTCACCGACCGCGACGTAGTCGATCGCGAGCGAAGCGGGCGCTTGACCCTGAGAAGCCTGTTCCGGATGGCCCGGCGGAGTCTTTTGAACAATCATGCCGGTGCACCCGTTGCCAATAAACGGCGCAGTAATTTCATTGTTCCCGCAGGAGGCACCGACAGAATTTACAGCCAGTACTTTATAATAATACGTTTTGGTCGTGTCGGTAGCCGTTAAGTCATCGAATGTTCCGCCTGTCTGAGTCCCTGCTACGGTGGTGAGTAGAGTTTCAGCGTTGCTCGCTGTACCTCTGAATATTTGATAACCCGTGATTGGCGAGTTGCCGGTGTCAGCTTCCGACCATGCGAGATGGATGGCCAGGCCGACTCGACGTTGCGAAACAAACGGCATCCCCGGTACGGTGAGGTTAGCTGGATCGTTTGCAGCGAACATGCGCTTCCCACTTGATTGCCGGGCAATGGTCGCGGTCGCAGTGTAAGCATTGCCAAATGCCGTGGGCGCCGCTTGCATGCAGTTTCCGCCAGCGCACCCACTGACGTATCCGACTTGGACACGGCCCTGCTTGTCCACAGTCATGTCATAGAAATCGAGTAGGTTTCGGCAGATATCGACTCCACCGTGCATCCATATGCATCCGCGTTGGAGAGGAGCATTGGGAGTAGCGTCAACAGTTGTCCAATGGGCTCCGGCGTCGAATGTCTCAGCAACATATAGGTGCCAGATGCCAGTAAAACTGTGTCCCGACTCATCACCGGAAGTTGTTGAACCGTAAAACGCGACAGCAGCGCGGCCGGCGTCGCCGGCGACCGCCGCGGGAAACGCAATATTTGACAATCCATAGACGGCACCGACATCAAAGGTGTTTTGCCAGGTCTGGCCTTGATCAGTCGATGTGGCGACGATTGCCTGAGAGCCAGTACCAGTGGCGCTAGCCATCACAAAATAAGCGCGGCCAGCTTTATCTATCGAGACCGCGGGATCTTGGAGATTAGGATTAGCCACGGTACTTGGAACTGGACGTGCCGTCCAAGTCAGGCCGTTGTCGGCGGAGACGACGACGGCTCCCTGTCCGCTGCACTTATTGTTAGGAACATAAACCGTTCCGGCCTGGCCATTCGCTTGTGTCTGCGGAGTGTCCGGCGTCACTTTTACGTGTCCGTGCAAGCCGCCGCACGCAGTCGTATTGAGTGCCAGAGGACCTGCATTAAAGTTGGCGCCTCCGTCATCACTGCGAAAACAAAAAGCCGGTCCAAGGTCCTGCGAGCAATAATAGACCGCGTTGGCGTAGGTCGGGCTGTGCGGCGGAGCTATCCCATTGATAAGATGATACGGACCGCCGCCGATCGTTTCGTGGTCAATGCCCGATCCCACCGGTCCGGTGGTTCCTACCCAACCGTCGGGTCCCGGGTTTCCCAACGGATCTTTGCCGTCCGTGTCTGTGAATGAGATTTTGCATCCGGGCGAGGTCAAAGTGAGCTGTCCGCAAAAAACGCGGCCAGTTATAGGATCGACGAAGCCGATCGGATCAGAATCGATGAACTGGGAAGTCGGCGCCTGGCTGTTATACCAAGTCGCTTTCAGCCCGCTTGCCGGACAACTATCGTTGAACTTCACAAAGTCAGTTTGAAGGTCCGATTGGTAGGCCGTCATACCGTTGATCGAGTCTTGAGTGGACTGCCAATTGACGCCAATCGAAGGCTCGCCTGCATCGTGTCCGATGTATTCAACTGTATTAGCGCCAGGCCCCTGACTGGTTGAGGTCACATTGACCAGTGTGCCGGGGGCTTCGAAAAGCTCAAAGCCGAGGGGCTCGCTCCCCGGCGGCGCCGGCGAAACGACATCTGGCATTGGTGCAGCGACTATGCTCTTACGCGATTGCCTGCCGACTTTTGCTGCACCCCCGGAAGACCTCTCGGGCCCGAGAAGCATGGGTCCGATTTCTCTTACACTCGCGATCTGATTGAGATCGAGCACATCAACCTTGATTGCGAGAAGAGTTAGAAAGATGCTGCTTATTAAGAGGAGAGTGCTGGCAGTGATACGAGCTGTTGTTGAAGAGAGATGTTTTTTCATTTTTTTATTATGTGGAGGTTAAGGAAGTGAAGTGAGCGTTTGTTGACGCGTGATGAAAACGTCTGTGGAATCGATTCGACCGCTCTGGTCGACGTCCGTGCGGAAGTTTGAGGAGTTGGCGTTTTGGAGACTCTGCTGTCTCACTTGGAAGACATCAGTCGAATCAACCCGGCCGCTTGCATCGACGTCGCCAAGGAGCACAGCCATCGGCACGGAAATATTTCCCAGGTCGCCGCTTCCGGAGCTCACATCGATGAGTGTGATCGTGAGTCTCTGAGCGTTCGACACATTGTGCAGATTCACAGTGACGACTGCGCCGTTGACAGACGGAGGGTCGGCCGTCGCCAGGTGATCGTTGCTTGAGACGGTGTCGCCACCAACTGTGACCGGAACCGGGAACGTGACGACAACCGTGAAGTCTTTGCCACTTGGTGTGCCAGTTCGGCATTCGATGCCGGGCGCGGGCGGCAGAAGATCGACATCGAACGGTGGAGAAATCGATCCGTGGGTCTTGCGCGATACCGCAGTTACCGGCGGAGGCGGAGGCGGCAGGCAGGTAGGAAATGTCGGGTTCTGTTTCGCTAGTGGGCCGCTGTTCTGCCGCGCAAAGGTGATGTGTGATGGCGAGTTTGCATTGCCGGTATCGGTATAGACGACATTCGCCAGACCGTCGGAGCTGATTGCGACCTTGAAGAAGTCGAGCAAATTGCGCGTCCCGCTGCCGCAGAGAAGTCCGTTATTGCAGATCGGGCCGAAGTGCATGATGTGATCACTCAGCTGTGAGACGGTGAAGACGGGCTCGCGCGAGTGGGCGTTCAGCGACTGGGCGAACATCGTGTTCCAATGCAGGTTCGCGGTATTCGGGTCGCCGGGCTCGGTCGTCTGGTAGAAGACGATATCGACCCGGCCGTTGTCGCCGCCGGCTATCCAGGGCATCTCGGCTGAGCCGGGCCCGGAGCTGACTTGGAACGGGCCGTAGAAGTTTTTCCCGCCGTCGTGTGACGAGGAGATCCAAACTGCATACTGGTTCGTCCGGGTGTTGTTCATTGCCCAAACCGCGTAGACGTTGCCGCCCGCGTCGACGTCGCCGCCGGGAAAGTCGTTCGCGGTGGTAGAGCCGAAGGTCTGAGTCCCGGCGGGTGGCGCCGGATTCGTCGGCGAGTCGATTAAGCCCTTAAAAATCGGATAGTCGGTGAATGGGCCCGGCGGCATCCCCGCTCCGCCCGATCCCGCGCCAACGGCTGCCCAGACGTTGGGCTGCTTCCCGAACGGCGGATTGGCCGCGTTTGTCGTCGGGATCGAGGAAGTAAAGACTCCGTAGACCGTGTGATTTGTATGATTGACGAAGACAGGCCCCGGGTTCGTATTCGGGATAGTCGACCCCTGCAACTCGGGATCGGTGATTCCGGTTGTTGTTACCCAGGGGCTGTCGTTGGTCGAGCTCGCAAACCGGATGGCCTCGCTCGCGAGCTCGTGGTCCATCTCGTACATAGTCAGAGTGGCGCCGGTAAGATCGGAAGCGATCCACTGGCGATCGGAAGAGGCGTTGAGCTCGCCCGCACTGCCGCCGGTACCCGGAGCGGCGAAGCTCGCGCCGCCGTTGGTCGACTTTCGGATGCTAACATCCGCCAAGGCAAGGTCCGCAAGATAAATGGGAGCGGGCCTCGTGGCCGAAGGCACCGTCGCGATATCCTCGTCGCCACCGCCTGTTGGTAGCACGGGAGGCGTTGGGAGTTTAAAAAAGCTGGCGCCTGCGTTCGTCGACTTCCATACATCCGGATTCCCCGGCGTGGTGGCATAAATGCAATTGAATGAGTCGACCGCGAGGCCCGGTTCGGCATCGTTGGTCGAGTTCGGAAGAGCAATATTTGCCGCGAAGGTCGCGGGCCCCGGCGGCGACGGCGGTGCATAAGCACTGGGGCCGGCGGTCTGTTTGGTGAACCAGGTCTTGGCGCGGCAGTTGGCTGTGCAGGTAACACCGCCAGGCTGTGAAGGGGTGCCATTGACGAATGCGATGTTCGCATTCCCGTCAGGGTCGATCGTCATCGTGTAGTACTCGGCCAGGTTTCGTGTCCCTGCCCCGCAATTGCCTCCTTGGCCGCAGATCGCGGCGTTGTGGACTTGCTCCGGAGTGGCCAGCACTTGGGTAAATGTCGGAGTTGCCGCGAGCGCATTCGTCGTTTGGGCAAAGAAAAGATGCCAGTCGAATGGGGCGCTGTCCGGCGAAGTCGAGCTCGACCCGTACCAAGTGATGTCGACAATGCCAGGGCTACCAGCAACAACCCAAGGCATAACAGTGGATTGCGTATTCACACCGCTATCGACCTGGACCGCAGGCAGCCAGGTCGCGCCCTGATCGGTCGAGCTGGTGAGAAAGACGTGGGCATTGGTTCGGCCCGTCGTGCCGTTAGATCGGGTGAAGACGAGGTGAAGGTTGCCGCCCCTATCGACGGCTAGGATCGGGAAGGCGTTCTCAACCGAAGTGCCGACGGGGCCTGTGTAGGCGGTAAAGGTGGTCCATGTCGCGCCACCATCTTTAGACCTCAGCAACAGGATCTGCCCAACATTGCCGGCCGGCTCGTACGTGGTGTAGATATTTCCGTTGTACTGGTCGACAACGATGTTGTTTTCGCGAGAAAGAGACCCAACGCCAGTGAGCATCATTGGAACACTAAACGTCCTGCCGGCATCGGTTGATTTGACGAACCAGAGTGGACCAGGCGCAGGCGCCTGATCGAAGGTCATGTAGACCGTTTGCGGGCCGTAGGCGGCGAGCCACTGCCGGTCGTTGACGGGCACAGGTGGGTTTCCGTTCGCGTTCGGGTTCACCTGCCATGCTTGGAGCGGTGCGACGCCGCCGGTTCCGCCATCGAACGAAGTCGAGACGGTTGTCCCGGCGAGGTAGAGGCTCGATATGTAGAGGTAACCTCCACTCGAGAGATCGATCGAGTCATCGCCACCACCGGCGCCAGCGGTGCAGGGCAACGTGCCCGCGACATTACACTTATCTTGAGCGCCATCCGGCTCGCCCATGAAGACGAAGCTCGTGCCGCCGTTGATCGACTTCCAGAGATCTACGCCGCCCGGAACCCCATGGATCGCAGTCACGTAAATGTTACCGAAGATATCAACCTTGATCTCCGGTTCGAGGTCCTGATCGAGGAGCGTCACGCCCGGAGTCGGAGTTATGGGCGGCCGAACCAGCACTTGGGATGTCGAAAAGGCGAGGGCGCTACTTGGGGCGTAAATGGCGGTGCGCTCCGCTACGCCGCTCGGCGAAGAAACGCGCCGCTGCCGAGCAAGTGCATTCGATAAGAAGAAACCGCCGATCGTGAAAAGTACTATTGCAATGATTGATGTGAACCAGCGCGATTTTGAATTCATAGAGAAGGTTTCCTGATTAAATGCGTACGGATTGTTCTTTCGCTTCGGTTTTCGCATGCCGTCCGGACGTGGCGGTCACCGATTTTGTTTCGAATCATGCGAATTGTTGGTTGTTCGTGCGGAAGCGGCAAAAAAAGGGCTGGCCGGAGAACCGGCCAGCCCTTCAAAACTTGCCCTATCACCGAGCTGGTTCAGCTCCTGCGGCGCGCTCGAAGAAGGGTCAGGCCAAACGAACCAAGTCCGCCTAATCCCAGTAGCGACCAGGTCGCCGGCTCAGGCACGGCGGTGACCGTGATGGTAAAGCTAGCGGGGCTCATGTGGAAGGTCGTGGTGCCGTCACTGATATCGGAGAATCTTGGACTGGCACCGCCGGCACTGGCTGTATAATCGCCGGTCGTCGAAAAAACGTAAACGCCCGGCTGAGTGTTAGCCGCCACGGAGAACGAGTACGTTGCGATAGCTGCGGGTGAGCTGAAGACCGACGCAGCCTGTCTTGCCCCGAGCGTGTTGGCATTGAACCCTATATCGTCGAGATTTTGCGCGAAACCAGTGTGGTCGGATTGGGCCGTCGTCAGAGTCGTCGGCGTACCGGTAGTGCTAATTAGGCTCCAATTTGTGAAGGCTGAAGTTGCGTTGGTTATCGTGAAGTTGCCGCTCACACCTCCATTTTGTGCATTTATTGCTTCTATGATCAGGTCAAATCCAGCGAGTTGGTTAGGCGGACTGGACGTGATCTGCAACTGAAGCGTGACGTTGAACACGTTACCTGCCTGGACGGTTTGCGCCGATGGCAACCAGGTGAACGTGTTAGTGGCTAGGGCAGACTGGGTGACCAAGCCAACGAGACTAAGTATGAGAACTAGCGCTGTTTTTTTCATGATGATGTTCTATCGGTTTTAGGGTTGTTTTTGTTTTACGTAAAATTACTGACTTTCTGGATTTTACTATTTTCCTTACTTCCTTGACAATGATTTCCTTTCTCTTCGAATTCGGTTCCCGCGTTGGTTGCCTCGAATTGCATTATTTTTATATTTTTCGATACCCTGCATACTAAGGAAGCGAGGTAAGGGTTTGCTGGCGTGTGATGAATACGTCCGTTGAATCGATGCGACCGCTCTCGTCCACGTCCGTTCGGAAGTTGTTGGCGTTCGCGTTTTGAAGAGTCTGCTGTCTCACCTGGAAGACATCCGTTGAGTCGACTCGACCGCTTGCGTCCACGTCGCCGACAAGCACGCCCATACGTGCGATCGAATTATTGAGGACGGCGCCGGCACTGTCGTGAACGTCATTTAGGGTAACGCTAAGGTGCTGGGCGTTACTTACGTTGGTGATGCTCACTGTGTATTGATTCGCGTTAGGTCCAAACGTTTGGCTGCTAACGCTGCCAGTTCCGCCTCCGACTCCATGAGAAACGGTGACGCCACCGACGGAGAACAGACCCCTGTCGAAGGTGTAGATGATGGTGTAATCGTTGTTCGGGCCTCCGCTCCGGCATTCGTTTCCGGGCACACCGGTGAGCGGTAAGTCGATGTCAAACGGACCGGCAAGGGCGTGCACTTTGTGCGAGACGGCTTTATTGAATGTTGAGCCAACCTGAATCACGACCTGCGCAACATTGGTGCTCGTTAGACCAGCCGTATCCTTGACCGTTAATTTGGCCGGAAAGTCGCCGTTACCGTTGTAGGTGTGCGAGAACATTGGCGACGCTTGCGTAACCGGCGCACTGCCGTCCCCAAAGTCGAGGGTGTACGAATTGATCGTAGCACACGGATTTGAATCGCTCGATGTCGAGGCGTCAAAATTGACGAGCAGCGGAGCTTTACCCGAGGTCGGCATTCCCGACAGTCTCGCGATCGGCAGGCCTCCGATGCACGACTGATTGCCGACTCTGGTGTAGCCTCCACCGCTGGTTGTTTGGACGGTCTCCAGGAACACTCCGGCAAGCAGGAAGGTATTGCCGGTAACCGGTGTGCCCGTAGCCGGAGGAATCACCCCCAGAACCGTGCCTGGGCTCCTAGCATCCCAGGTGAAAGCAGTTCCGACTGCTGGTGTGCCCGGCGCTGCGAAAGTGAGCGGCGTACTTACGTCAAGTTTAAACGTGATCGTTCCGTTTTTATCAAAGCTTGCGGTGATTTTCGGACAACTAAACGGAGGATTGGGCTGAGTAAAGCACTCCGCAGTGTCGTTTGTACCACACGTCATGGAGCAGGGATCTCTTCGCCCATACTGGATATTCGGAGCTGCCGGAGTCCCGCTGCCTGGGAACGTATCCATCGATACAAAGACTGTTTCGGGGTTTCCGTTCGTATCGATAACCTTAAAGAGGATTTGCCATTCGGAGTTTGCTGGCAGGACTGGCGACCCAGTGTTGCCCGGATCCAGGGTGTTCACTTTCATGACAAACGTAATCGAGTTGTCAGCGCAGCTCGTGAACGGCTCGCCCATGTTGATGTTCTGGATGGTGAGTTCCCCTTGTGATGGATCAGGCGAGATGTTGCCGGCATGACCAGCAGGAGCCACTGGAAGGTAGGGAGCCTCGCATGCGGTCCCACCTCCCCCGCCGCTGACGCTGAGTTCGCGACAAAACGGTCCCTCGTCCGGGATACTATCGCCATTGAAGTCGTTCAGTGCGGTGACGCGATAGAAATAGTTCGTTGACGAGTTTGCTGTCTGGTCAAGGTACTTGGTGTTGGTGTTCCCCGAGACGCTGGCGAGGAAAGTCTCCGTGCCGCTGGTGGTGCTGCGATAGACTTTATAGCCTGTAATAGGCGATCCACCGTTGTCTGGTTCGAGCCACGAAACTAACACTCCGGGTGTTGCTCCACCTTGCCTAACGACCGAGACCAGTTGAGGCGCTCCGGGAAGCCCAGGCTCAACAGGATCAAACGCCGCGAACAAACGCCGCCCGCCTGATTGCCGGGCGATGGTTCCATGCGAGCTTTGTGATTGCGAAACGTATGTATTGGTGCAGTTGACGCAGCCATCAGCATAGGCCAGGACCACGCGCCCTTCGGCGTCAACATTGACGTCGTTGAAATCTAGAAGATTGCGTGGGTCTACTGGGGTTGTTGGGCAACTGAGGCCGGCGAGACAGACTTCGCCGGTCTGGACTGGATCGTTCGGCGTGGCGTCAACCAGGATATAGGTGTTACCGCCATCATAGGTCGTTGCGATATACATGTGCCAGATACCATGGAAATTTAGGTCTGAGAAAGCCCCGGCTCCGGGTGTGGTTGTTCCCAAAAAACCGAAAGCCGCTCTGTTGTCATCTCCGGCTACCACTACCGGAAAACATGCGCTCTGGACGCCCAAAATTGAGCTGACATCGATAGAGGGACTCCAGGTCGCGCCTTCGTCGCCTGAATGCGAGATGTGCGCGTGGTTATCGGAGTCGATCCAACCGAGATAGATCGTGTTTGGAACCTGGCCCGGAGGCTTGCCTACATTGTTCTGCCCGATACCGAGCGATGGGTCCTGGCTCCCGCCGCTGTTCGGGACGTTGAATTCGTTCCAAGTGAGTCCGTTGTCCTTTGAGACAGCTGCACCATCCACTCCGCCAACCCCGCAGGAAGAGTTGGGAATATAGACTGTTCCTTGTGGTGATACTTTTATGTGTCCATGAATGGCACCGAGGCATTGCTGCGGATTGAAGATCGGTATGCCGGGACCAAAGGTCGCACCGCCGTCGTCGCTGCGGGAACACTCAGCCTCTACGGCAGCGTTCTGTGAAGCATAGTAAATCGCATTTGCGTAGGTCGGATGAGGCGGTGGAGGCGGAGTAGCATTGGTCTTATAAGGCCCGCCGCCCAAAGTTTCGTGGTCGGGTCCTGCGGGCGCTCCGCCATTGCCACCGGGCAGGTAAGAATTTCCGTCAGTATCGGAATAGCCGCCCAGACTATTACCCTGCAACCCAATCAGATCTATCGTAAAAACGCGCCCCGGGGTCAGCGGCGGCGGGTAGCTAAGACCGAGCGGGGTGGCGCTGTAATGGTCGACGAACCCAATCGGATCGACGAAGGCTGTCGTCTGGGTAAAGGTAGACGACACATTTTCCCAGAGATTGATCGCGGGCGACGAACAGTCGTCAAAGTTAGCTCGCCATTCGTGATTTCCGGATGTAAAAAATGCGACTCCGCCCGTGTTAACTTGATTATGTTTTAGCGTTGCGACGTTCGGGTTCCAGTCCACGCCGATGGAAGGTTCTCCGGCGTCATTTGCCTGGCTCGGTCCGGCCGGATAATTCATGTAGCGGGGAGGGACTCCCGGTCCTTGCAGAGTATTCGACGGAATGTCCTGCAAACTTATGTTACCCGTAATGGTGTCGCCTGGACCGCCAACCGCGTTGACGACGACGAGGTGATAAACAGTGCCGTCCGCCGGAACGGGGACGATGATTGCTTCCGGCTCTGCTGTCGAGAGGTTCGCCGCCACCAGATTATGGCCGGCATCTTCAAGAAAGGTGTCGTAATCGTTTGCCGAGGTCGGCCAACTCACCTGAATGTACACCCGCTTGGTCGCGGCCACGCTGGCGGCGTTGACAGTGAACATGTAGTCGCTGCACGAATTTGGAGCCGTGCAGTCCGGTTTTCCCAGTGCCAAATGCGATGGGTTTGTGACGAAGGGCCCCGCGTCGGTGTACGTTAGAGTGGGATTGCCTGGACTAAGGGTTCCGCTCGCTGGAGACGGGGCGTTGGGAGTAATCGGTGCCGAAGGCTTTGCCATTTGCGTCGACGATCTCGGCTCTTGGGTCGAAGGTTTTGCGGTTAATCTCGAGGATTTTGGCGTGCGTTTACTCAAGGTTACCCGCGAGCCAGTGGAAGACGATGCGGCAAAGCTAAGCATCGCCAGCGAAACGGCAGAAGCGCAAATCAGAACACAAACTAAGTTACGCGTATTAGTAAAACCGAACTTGGAGGAGGATTTTCTCTTCATGTAGGATTTTGGATTAGCATTGTAATCGGCGATGACGCCGCGTCCGGATGCCTCTCGGCCAACAAAATTTCAAGAAAACGCCGCCCTGTTGCGAAAGAGTGTTCATCCGGTCTGGTCGAAAGCATTCGCCCGCAGTTTTAGGAAAAAACCGGGTATTATGTCAAGCATATATAACTATGGTACATATGGGGCACGTCGGCGGTGCTGGCGATCAGGCCGCCAAGATCGACAAGTCGAAGAAGCTAGCCCAAGTGGTCCTGAAACGGATCTAAGTTAATTCCTTCCAAACCGAAAACGGGCTGACCGAGTCGGCCAGCCCGTTTATTGCACGGTTTAATATTTTAAGTCTAAGGAAGCGAGGTCAGGGTCTGCTGTCGTGTGATGAAAACGTCGGTCGAATCGATGCGGCCGCTCTCGTCCACGTCAGTTCGGAAGTTGGAAGGACTCGCATTCTGCAAACTCTGCTGCCTCACCTGAAACACATCGGTCGAGTCAACTCGACCGCTTGCATCCACGTCGCCCAGCAGCACGCCAATCGTGACTGGAAGCGTATCGGTTCTGTCACCGGCGGTGTCGCGCACACTAGTCAGAGTGACGGTGAGTCTTTGCGCGTTGGTAACGCCGGTGAGATTCACTACATATTCGAATATATTTTGAATCGAACTGCTGGCGATTGATCCACTGCCGCTGGTGATGCTGGCGCTGGCCACATTGGCCAGCGGGTTAGCGAAGGTGAACACGATTTTGTGATCGCCATTGGCCCCGCCGTTGCGGCATTCGATCCCGATCGGATTGGGGCTAAGTGGCAAAGCCACATCAAACGGACCGATACCTGTGTGGGTTTTCCGCGACACGACCCCGAGGAGCGGAACCGGCCCGCAGCACGCACCATTACCCTGCAGGATGTAATTGCCATCGGGCGTGATGTCGCTGGCGTTGTTCTGCGACTTCTGTCCCGCGTCAGGTCGGGCGAGATAGGTCCTCACGTTGAGCCTTGAGAGGCTTCCGCCCACGCCCACATTTTCTGCTTTGCTATTGGAGAGCGTGATCCTGACTAGGCCAGTCGCGACGTCATAGGTTCCGGTGTCTGCATCGCCCAGTCTGGATGGGGTGTTCGCGTTCGGGTTCGGATTCGTGGCATCGAGCGGCACGCCGAATTTCCCGTACTCGAACGAAACGACTCCGTTGGGATCGGACTTCATGGCCACGTACCAACGGTCGAAGTTGGCATCCGGATTTTGCCGTTGCCATATAATGTACCATTGGCTGCTCGGTGGCGCTGAGCCGGCGGTCGAGGGCGCCAATTGCATGGTAAAGACGAGTTTGTTTACACCAGGCCCAAAGCATGGCTCCGCGACGAAAAGCTGACGGATATTCACACGCGGATCAGGCGGGGTGTTTGCTCCGGAATCATTGTCACTGCCGTTGGCGTTAAGGTCGTTGTTCGTGAGTACGCCCGGCACGACGCACGCGGGCGGCGTCACAGGATTTGGGACAAATATCGGAGCGACATCGGAGCAGTACGGTCCCTCTCCGACTACGTTTGCCGCGGTCACGTGATACATGTAGGTGTTGCCCGGACTGAGCGTCCCGTCGGTATAATTGGTTACGGGCGTGGTCGCGATAAGGTTGAAAATTCCGGTCGCGCCGGTTTTCCGATAAATCTTGTAACCGGTGATGGCTGCGCCGCCGTCGTCGGGCGCCGACCAGGATAAAGTCGCGCTAGTCGCGCTAGCGGCGACATCGTTGAGCCGTGCCGTTAGAATTGGCGCACCGGGCAGTGCGGGAACGGGCGGATCGAAAGCCGAGAACATTCGTTTTCCGCCGCTCTGCCGCGCGACCACTGCCTTGGAGGTGTAATCGTTCTTTCCGCCACCCTCGGTTATCGACGGATCGCCGATGATGCATGTGGCGGTGATGCAGCCATCATCGTAGCCGATCACGATCCGGCCTTGCTTGTCGATCGTAGCATCAAAGAAATCGAGAAGGTTGCGGCAGGTGCTGCCGCCGCAAATTCCGCCGCGCTGAATGGGATCGCCCGGCGTGATGTTTTGCGTCGTCCATGTTGCGCCGCCGTCGAATGTCGTCGCGACATAGAGATACCAGACGCCGGTGAAATGCGGCTTGGGATGACTGCCGGGCACATTGCCGGTGCAGTCGTCTCCCTGACCGCAAGCCCAGTTATCGCCGCTAGTTTCGGTCCCGAAGAATGCAAAGGCAGCGCGACTTGGATCGCCTGCCACGACTGCCGGAAATGCTGAATTTAAAACTGGTCCCCCATTTACAACCACAGCGCCGATATCAACGCTGGGCAACCAGTTCTGACCTTTGTCATGCGACACTGCGATGCGCGGGTGACCATCGGCGCCCTGGTAGCCAAAATAAACGGTGCCATCCGTGGCCACCCCGACTGAGGGATCGTGAGTGCCCTGCACAATATTATCAGCATCACCGTTTCCGTGAGTGGTAGAGTCGGGAATAGGTCTTTGCGTCCAGGTGATGCCATTGTCTTCCGAGACGAGTAAAGTCTGCTTAGCCCCGGTTTCGTGGAATGGAACAGCGCCGCCGCATCCTCGATTTGGTACATAGACCGTACCGTCGGCCGGCGACACTTTGATGTGCCCGTGCAGTCCGGAACAATCGTTGATCGCGTACATCGGTGTCGCGGCCTGGCTAAAGAGCAATCCGCCGTTGTCGCTGCGGAAAGCGCGCGCTTCCCCGACGCTCTGCGATGCATAGTAAATGGCGTTTTGATAAACAGGGCCAGGGTTCGGAAGCGGCGAATGGTTGCGGCCGCCGCCGATCGTTTCATGATCGACATCGGAAGGAATGACACCGTCGCTCGGGATGAAATTGTCGCCATCGTCATCAGTGATATCGATTGTACTTCCAGCCGGCGTGAGCCCTTCGAGCTGGCAGGCGAATGTGCGACCCGTGTCGTGGTCAGTGAAAAGAATCGGGTCGCCGAAAGCGCGCGGAGTGTTCGCGCCTAACAGCGGCTTATTCTCCCAAAGTGTGCCGGCGGGCGACGAGCACTCATCCCACGTGAGCTTCACCATCGACGGCAGAAATCCGCCGAAATAGAGCGACGTTCCGCCATTTGGAATATTGTTGTCGGGCGAACCATTGACGTTGTGGTTGTGAGATATGGTTTCCTTCGTCCAGTTACTGCCGATGGAAGGTTCGCCAGCGCTGTCACCAACGCCCGGGGGTGATTGATAATTGAAAAATCTTGGCGTGCCCGGAGGTGGTGACGCGGTCGGTACCGGGCCGATGGTTGAATTAAATTCGTACGCACCGCTGTCGCACGCGTTGCCGCCTTTGCCAGGACCACCGGCGCGCGGTGCGCCGCGCTGATCGACGCTCGTTCCCGACTGGCAGCCGTTGATGCCGTTTGGAATTCTGTCGATCCCTTGGCTCCCGGGCTGGGTAGCGTGCGTGTTGGTCGGACCGCCGTTATCCGCCAACGAGTTAAGCAATGGATCAGCGCCGATCAGGTCGCCAGCCGCAGCAAAGCTGCATGTCGCACCGGGGGTTTTCACCAGATTGTATCCGCTGGAAGTGAGAGTGGCGCCTCCGTCATTGTTGCAATCGGCTGCGCCAATGCTGTTCGCAATGATCGAGTTCTGGACCGACAGACTCGCGGCTCCGCCTTCGGAATGATTGTAGACCGCGCCTCCGCGCGCCTGACCCACTGTGCCGAGTCCGCCCGGTCCTTTTACGCCACCGGTAACTTTATTATTGACCAGCGTGCTGAAGTTAACGGTGACGCTGCCATTCAGATTAAAGATCGCGCCGCCCAAGCCGTCACCGGCCACGGCCGCCGAAATACCCGTGCCGTTGGAACCTCCGGCCGCCATGTTTCCAGTGAGCGTGCTGTTAACCAAAGTGACCACGCCGGCGTCGTTGAAAATTGCGCCACCCATGCCGGCGCCGCCGCCTCCATCAAAAGCACCTTTGCCGCCGCCGAAACCGCCTAGGCCGGGCTTGGGCGCAGCTCCACCAGCACTTCCGCCGCCGCCGCCAAAACCGCCATTTCCCCCTGTGCCATTCCCACCACTTCCGCCGCCGCCGCCAAAACCGCCAGCCCCTGCCACGCACGCGGCGTTCACGCATCCGCCCGATCCGCCACCCACCGCGCCATTGCCGCTTTTAAGTCCGGCTGCGCCATTACCGGCCCCGCCGCCGCCGCCGCCAAATCCGCGCGCGTCGCCGCCGTTAGTAGCGACCAGCGGAGCACCGTTACCACCATTGCCGCCAGTGGTCCCGCCACCCGGGCCGCCAGTCGGTCCCACACCAGGATTTCCAGGCTCTCCAATGTTTGCGCCACCACCACCTCCGCCGCCGGTCGTGGGTGCCTCGCCACCTTTGCCACCCATGCCGCCGCCGCCGCCGCCGCCCGGCGTGCCGCCGGTGCTATCTCCGCCGTCGGCGCCCATACCGGCGCCGCCCGCACCCTGGCCCGCAACTCCATTACCGCCATTCCCGCCACTTGCCGTGTTGTTAGTCACTGTGACGCCGTTAAGAGTCAAGCCTCCCTGGTTATAGATCGCACCGCCGCCGCCCAAGCCGCCGCCGCCGCCGATGCCCGCGCCGCCATTGCCGCCGTTGGCCACGCCCTTTCTTAGCGTCAAATTTTGCAGCGAGAGGCTTCCGGCGGGTGAGATATAAAGCAGCCGGAAATTTGTCGTACCCGCATTCTCAATAATCGCGCCATTGCCAAGTATGGCGATCGGACTGATGATGCCGGGCAGACCGTTGGGTCCATACGAGGCGTTGTGTGGTACAAGCAGCGTGTAAGTTGCACTGGTTTGCAGCACGATGATATTGCCGCCGCTGCTTCCTGCGGGGCATTCTCCCGCCATCGTACCCGAAGCCGTCCGCGTGTTAGCGGCGATAATCGCTTCGGGCAGGGTACAAAAGCCGTCATTTGCGATCACCGGCGAGGTGTTGTTGACCGTGATCGTAGTCGTCGGCGCGTTCGGGTTTGTCGGCCCGGCAAACACGACAGTACGTTGTTGCGATTTGACCTTTCGATTTCGACTTCGCTGCGTGTCGGCCTGCGCAAAAAGAGCCAGCAAGACGCCGACAGAACACAGAGCGAACGCTGTTAAGACGCGGAAATTAAACAGACCGGACTGACAGTTTTTTTTTCTTTTCATGGGATGTTAAGGGTTGGTCGTTTTCATCGTCTTACGCAGCGCGCGGACGGCTCTTTGAGCGTGGTTACAAGGCGTTGTCATAAGCGACCTAACTGTTTATTCGGAACACGGGTTGATCGTGGACGCCTCTCCGCCAGAAAAGAACGAGAAGAAATTTCCTCGGGGTTATGCTCTTGCCGGCAGTTCAGCAAGCATTGCGCGTCCACCATCGACAAGCACACACCAAGAAACCGCGATGAGCGAGCAGCGCTATTCGTTAGGCAGAAACGAAGCCGTCAATCCGCTCACAGTAAAACCGCAATTCTCAACAAAACCAGTAGGCGCAGCGCGCTGCGCTGCTGTCCGGACGCCGCAGCGCCTCGCCCCCTATCTGTCGGTCAGTCTGCGTCCCGGTTTTAGGATTTTGCGTTAAGGAAGCGAGGTAAGCGTTTGCTGACGCGTGATGAAAATGTCTGTCGAGTCAATGCGACCGCTCTCGTCCACGTCGGTTCGGAAGTTGGACGAGTTGGCGTTTTGGAGACTCTGCTGTCTAACCTGGAAAACATCTGTCGAGTCAACCCGACCACTCGCGTCGACATCGCCAAGGAGCACATCCATGCGCGCGACGAGATTATTGAGAATAGCGCCGGCAGCGTCCTGCACCCCATCTAGAGTGATGACGAGATGCTGAGCGTTGGTTACGTTGGTGAGTGGCACGGTGATTTGATTCGCGTTCGGACCGAGTGTCGGTGTCCCCGGCGTCGCGGTGCCTTGACGAACAGAAGCATTACCGGTCGCGCTAATGTTTCCGCTCAATGTATAGACGAGCGTGAATGCATTCGACGCGCCGCCGCTGCGACATTCAATCGCCGGAGTGCCGCTCGCCGGCAGAGTGATATCGAAGTCCGATGCGCCGTGAGTTTTTCTCGCCCAAGCCGTTGCGGACAGTGTAGGTGAAACTGTCGGGGCCGAAATATCCGTTGGGCGGAGTATAGGTGACGGTGCCGTTACCGCTTGGCTGGATGTTGTCGAATCGCGCGGCCGAAGCGATTCAGCTGGAACTGTACGATGAAAAGTTGGCAACTGGCGGGCAACGAGTCCGGATAGTCGACGAATTCGGAAAGGCTGTTACATCAAACACCGAGGTTCGGGCTGCAATTATTGCGGCCGTCCGCGGAGAAGCGGACTAGCTGCGCAGACGAAGCGATCACCGCCGCACAAATGGCGACGCCGGAATCGAATCTGTATAAATTTTCTTTAGGGCGGGCTAAGGCGCCCCCGCCGGTTCGATGGATGCTCTCGAACGAAGCAGCAAAAGCGATCCAGGAAGATATTCGCGACGAAGGCCTGTCAACGAAAACCGCCAAGACACAGAATGCCGAAACCGTTCAGCGAATCGTCGCTTCTTTGCATGTACCTGAATCTGCCGCTGCGCATTAGCAGCAACAACATTCCGAACACTTCGGGTGACGGAGAGTTCAGGTCTCGATCCGATTCCTATATACCGCGTAAGCGATTGCCTGTCCGATCAGCAGTCCGGCAAGAATGGCTGTGTAAGTTAGGACAGTCCACATAGCCGTTTTGTCCGAACTTAGAGTGACGGTGAAAAGATGCGCCGCACTGCCCACCACCCATCCCGCCCAGAAGCAGGTTGTCATGAAAAGAGTTTGCATAGGATCGCGCCACCAACTCAAAGGAAACCTTCCCCATTGTGGTCTGCGAAAAGTGGCGACTGTCGCGAAGTGGGGTGCTGCAATTGCAAACAGCATCACCACACCGAATGCAGCTATGCAAAGGACCAAGTCCGGGTTGGTTCCCCTGAGCTTGCTTGGATTCAGGGCAGCATATCCTGACCAAATGGAGAGGAGAAGAACCGCCGTGTTAACTGTGCCCCATACGCGACGCCAAGAACTACGCGGCCTTGGTTTAGTTGTGTTCGACTGCTCTGTCGACCGGACCAGCCATATGCGAGCACCAGCCGCAAGAAAGAGGATAGCGGCAATAGCTGCAATGCCAGTTGCTATGTTGAACACCGCAGGATTGTCGGCATGATTGTACACAATGACCTGCTCGTTGAGTCGGAAGACGATCTGCGGTCTCGTGTAAATCAAGTACGCGCCCCACACGAATCCACCTGCCATAATGATGAACGTTAGCCCTCGCTTTTGTCTCTCCTTTCTCTGTAGTTGTATGTCTGGTTCGCTGTTCATCTCATTGATATCGCGCATGGTAGTAACCTTGGCCTTGTGATTACGATTGGATACTAGTTCGGAATTTCTTTTTCGCGTCTATCCTGGCCCTCCGCTTCCGTGTCTGCCATGCTTCCCGCCTTTGTAAGTAGGCATCGGGACAGCAAGGGCCGTCCGGACAACTGTGGTCCGCCCTAAAGCTTGTTGACATGATGGCTGTAATTAAACAGCTGCTTGCCAGATGGAGTCGGGTCGGTGCAATCACAGCCAAAGCAGGACCAGCTGTCCAACCTGCCAGACATTCGAAAACGAGGGCAGCTCAACATTGGATTACAGACAAGATTCATGTTCCTGTTGATGCGCAGGACTTAATGAGTTGCCCGGTAACGTGCAGCAGCGCCGCGAGCATGGCGACCTCCTACGCCCAATGGCGGGGCCATTACCGCTAGCGAAGGATCAGTTGTCCATGAGGCAATTCCCCAATATCCGATCAACTGACCCGCGCCACCAGTCGCAGCGCCGCCTCCTGGCTGTGAAAAACCGCCGGTACCGGCGGTTTTGAACCACTTCCAAGTCAAAGGATACTTCGGCGGCGCTGGCATCGACGCAACTACCGGGCCGCTGGGGCCATCTCCGGCGCTCGCGCTTTCAGAGACAGCGATGCCATGCATTGGACCGGGACTCGTGGCGAAACCGCCCATCTCAAGGGCTGCGTTCACTTCGGCGGAGGCGACGTGCGCTGCGCCGATCATTGCGGCAGCCGTAGACACGCCACTCATATACGCGCGGTTAAAAGCGTTCGTAAAGCTGTAGCCGTATCCGTTTCCATATGGGCCGCCAGTTGTGGCGTTGGGGTAGGTAGCTGTCACGACAACTGTTGTGCCTTCCTCCCAAGTCTCATCAGTCCTGGGCGGCCCATAAACCATATATCCACCTCCTGCAAAGGCACCACCACCAAGAACTCCTCCGTAGGCGAAGCGTGACTCGCCCTGGCTAGGAACTGTGACGCCACCTGTGATGCCTCCGACGTTGCCCACCACCGTGAACGATCCTGCTCCGGACGAGTCGGCATTTCCGGACACGCCCATTCCGCTAACACCATTTCCCACACCGCCAGTCAATGCAGCAGCGCCGAACATGCCTTCCTCGTGCGTCCCGCTATCGGCGAGATTTATACTACCGGCAAAGCCGGAGCCCACTCCGCCCATGGCGCCGAAATTCCACTGACCGGAATTGTACCCAAGAGTTACGTAAACTCCCAAGCCAGCTCCGCCGAAAATTGAAACCTGCCACAGACCGGCAGGATCACCAAAATTGGTTGGATTATTTGTGCAATATCGGTAGAGGTTGCTATCGCCACCACCGAAGCCTAATGGGTCAGCTTCCAAAAATCTTCCGATATCCGGCGAATAGAATCTATTTCGAAGATCGTACAGACCTAGTTCGCTGTACCATTGCTGGCCGGTGAAAAGATGCCGAACGCCGAAAGCGGAAGCATGGTTTGTTGGGTCATCGTTAACGATCGGCGTGCCTTGCAGATCGTATCGGTACCATTCGAGCAAATGACCCGTGTTATCGGCCAAGTGCGCAGTCGATCCACTCGCGTCCTGATAGTAATAGCGATTCGTGGTTAGAATCTTCACTCCGCCTAGATACGCTGTTGTTGGCGATGTGGCGCCAGCCGCATACTCTGCGATCAAATTCCAACCGTCGTAAACGTTGTAAATTGCTGGCGCGCCACCAACGGTCCGCTTTACCTGACGATTCAGACCATCGTAAGCAAACGTGTCAGTCGTTCCGCCTTTGCTCGCGCTAAGAATGCGGTCTTGAGCGTCGTAGGTATAGCCGGATGTATCGAACCCGGCAGTCATGTTGCCCTTCGTGTCGTAACTAGCAGTCGATGAGTTCCGCTGGGTGTACTGATTTAGATTGTTCGTCGTGTAAGTGTCGGTTGGACCATACGCCGAAAACGTCGTTCGATTACCGTTCGCATCGTAGTTAATCGTCTGTGAACCGGGCGACGTTGTGTCCGGATTCGCCACGTTGAGGAGAATCGATGTCGATTGATCGGCAAGATCATAGCCGAACACATCGCCGGTACCGTTATCGCGCTTTACCCACTTGCGGTTGCTGACAGAATCGTAAGCGTAGTCGAACGTGCGCGTGGTGCCGTTTAGATTGTGTGTGATTCGAGTGACGCGATCCAGTCCATCGTAGGTGAACGAGGTACTGGTGGAGTTGTCCAGTGCACGAGAGATCAGATTACCATCTGGATCGTACGTGTAAAGGGCGGGAAAGGTCGATCCATTGTAAATATTAGATACTTGATTGCGTTGGGTATATCCGTAGATGAATGAATATGCGTTGTTCGGATATTGGATGCTTGAATGGTTCGAATCACTATCATACGTGTAACTGACGGTCCGCGCCACGCCGTCTCCCGTGATCGTACTCGTCTCGGATTTCAGCAGGTTATCGTCGTAATATGCATGGGAAATGTTGGCGTTTGCGTTATTGATAGCCGTCACACGCGAGCCAACGTCATAGCTCAACGTCACGGTCGGCGTTAAGCCACTGTCATCCCAGCTGATATTATTGGGGCGATCAAAGCTGTCATAAAGTGTTCGGTGGGTATTGCCGTTGCGGTTGGTAAACGTGTCGAGACGATTGTGATCATCAAAATGCCACCGTTCCGTGACTTGGCCTCCAGGATACGTGAGCTGCGTTTTGCGACCCATAAGGTCGTACGTGTAGCCGTAGTTGTCAGGGCTGTTGATCGCAACGAGGTGGGGGTCCTGCATTGTGCCCAGCAAACCCGACGTAAAATAGGTGTACTTGGTTACGGCATCCGGATCCGGTGTCTGCTTAACTGTCGACTGGCGTAGTCGATTCATCGCGTCGAAACTATCGAAGGTTGCGACCTGCCCGTTTGCGCGGGTGACCGTTTTCTTGCGACCACCGGAATCGAAGGTGCAAGAGGTCACGTTTCCGAGCGGATCACTAACAGAGTAAGGTCTGTTGCGCTCGTCGTAAGTTGTGGTCGTGCTTTGACCGGCGAAAGGCTGTCCCGGTTGCTCCTTGGGCGAAACGACAGAAATAAGGTTTCCATTTACATCGTAAGCGAACGTACTGGTCGCTGCATCGCTTGTTCCTGAGGCCGCTGTGACGGATATCTTTCTTTTGTTTTCATCATAGGTTGTGAGCGTTGTTCTTCCACTAGGCAGTATGGCATAGGTCACGTTGCGGTCAGTGTGGGTGTAATCGTTCCTGGTTCCATTGGCGTAATAGACAAGGCTCCTGTGGTTGAGCGTATCACCGCTGTATTGAGGCGGCGTGGTTGCGGTCAAAAGCCTCTTGTAGTCGTCATATATAAAAGTGGTCGTGTGAAGGAGCTGGTCTGTAATGCTAGTGACGGTGGCACTCATCGGATCGATCACCTTGCTGATCGTGCGTTGCTGCCCGTCAACCGGGTCGGTCGGGAGTGTGGCGGCCGTGATGTCACCGCGCGAGTTATAGGTGTAAGTTGTCGTCCGAGTGTTATCGCTCGCGTTGAGCGAGAACGTGGTGAGCTTGTACACGCGATCGAAACTGTCGTAGGTGTATAAAGTGGTTGGGAAGCTCGTCGTCGGCACTGACGGATTGTTCGGGTCGGCTGTAGCGAGGTGGTATGGGTCGCGATACTGAGTTAAAAGCCCACGCCCATCGTAGGTGTTTGTTTCAAGGCCGCCCGTCGTGCCGCGATGTGTCAAGATCTCGCCAAACGAATTATAGGTGAAGCTTTCAATGCCGCCACCAGCGTAGTTTTTTTGCGCGACCCGTTTCGTCGAGTTGGATTCACGGCTGACAGTACTCGTGTTCCCTGCCTCATCAGTGACGCTGTAAAGGTAGTAGGCGTTGTAATTGTTTGGACCATCTGTCGGATTGTACAGGTTGACGCCTCGATTATTTGTATCCGGACACGTCGAGGATCCGTACACGTATGTGACCGAACCCGCCGATGTGCAGGACGGGCAGCTTGTTGGCGTCGCGGGATAGGTAATTTTGGTTATTACGGCAGTATAGCTGTCACGTTGAAAAGTTGTCGTGTTACCGCCCGTACCACCACCACCTTGACCGCCGCTACCAGCTGTATGGAAATCCGTGACGGTCTTCACGAAACCGTTGTTGTCGTACGTTTGCGACGCCACGGCTCCTTTGTAGTCTGTCCAACTGGCTAGGAGGCCAGCACCGTAAGTGAATGTGCGCGATGGGCCGTCTCCGCGCGTTTCCGTTCGTTTGGGACTGGTGTTGGTGGTGTTGTCAACGCTGAGCGTCGAAACAGCTGGCCCGACTGTGGTCCCATCAAAATAGTTTTCGCTCAGAATCTGTCCAGCTGCCGCCGATGTCTTGCCATCGGCATTTAGTCCTTGAGCGAATTTGTAGCCAATTTTCCACATCGCTCCGGCGTACATCGGATCGATGCAGGTGTTGAGGAGTGGATTGCCGCCGACCCCTTGATAGGTGTAGCGGGCCGTCAGGTTTGAATCCCCGTAGTAGACAACGTTATCGACTACTGTCCATCCGGCACCACCGCTGTCCGTGTAGGTTGTATAATTGTACTGAACCACGCGGCCGTCGCTTGCCGATACCTGGTCGATTACGACATCGCCATAGGTGGGATCACCGAATCTCATGTAGTGCAATTTCAACCAACGACCTGCCGGCTCGGTGATCGTCACAAAGCTTCCCGGACCTGCCGAACCTGTGATGGTCGTGGTCTGACCATAGGGGTCGGTGACGCTCTGAACGGTGTAGGTGTAAACGCTATACTGGTTTGGCGTCCAGATGCTGATAGCGAAATGCACGTAGCCGCCGTCCGGCATGATCAGATCAGCGTGGCCCGACGTTGAGCTATCCCAGACTACGTGAAGACGATCGGCGATTGCCTGCCCACCGCGAAAATACGGGTCGCCATTGGACGCTGCGCTGAACTTAATTACCCGGCTGTCGGGATAGCGCACGGTGAAGACCTTGGGTTTTCCGTCGCTGGTTTTCTTAGTCACTGAATCAATCGTCCACTGGTAGGAGTGCGACCAGCTCGCGCCCTCGCCAAAGTCTGCGTTCAGGCCATTGCCATAGTCGTCAGTGCCGATCGCATATCGACTATTGGCGTAACGTATAAATGCGAGCGGATAAGCACCGGCGCTTCCAGCAAGAACGATGTCGGGAATCGCCCGCGTCGCGTTACCGGTGTACGGATCATATGAACAGCCGCTTGTCACTTGGCCATTGTAGCCTCCGGCGACGCCGCCCGGATTATCACTGCCGGTTTGGGCGAATGAGCACGTGACGAACGGAAGGATAATCAGACCTATTGCTGCAACAAATCTTTTTCTGAGTTTCATGGCTTAGTAATTATCCGGCTGAGCTGCGGTGATCGCCGGGGGGTTATTTTGCAGATTCGCCAAGTCCTCGACCCAGAACTCGAGTAGCATCGCGCGAGTGCCATGGCGGAGAGCGACACGGTAGCTGCCGGGAAGCAGGCCCGGCACAAATGTGAAAACTAGTTTTCCGGTCGTATCAGCAACGAGCGCTAAGAAGGGACATACCGACAGTCCGTCGCCAATGTCGCAGTTGAATCCAAACGCTAGGCCTGGCAATACGGCGGTGGTTCCCGCCGGTGGCAGAAGGATGCCGCCGTCTAATGCTTGGAGCACGATGACTGCGAGAGAATTGCTCGCATTTGCCGGTGGCTGCCCCGGTGGATACTGAACCGTTACTTGCACCGCTTCGGTGGGCTGTAGACCAATTAGGGGAAACGTCCCGCCGCCGCCGGGTGCGACCACAGAAGAGCCATTCGAATACGTAATTGTGGCGTACGGCGCAGGTGGCAAATCGGCGCTCCTAAGTTGCCCCAACGCGCGAGTTGAGATCGTTGTAAGTAAGATGAGAGCCATCCAGTGAGAACTTAGTTTCATATTTTTTTACTGAGAATCGGTTCCCAACGCAGCTCGGACGTGTCCGGTCGGGTGAAACAGTTGCGAAACAGTTGCGTTAAGGCGTTCCGGGATAAGTGATCACTGTTTTTTCGAAGTTTTTATAAGAAGTGCTCCGAGAAACAATGATCCCTTTGATACATCCAGCTGGTGCTGGCTTTACGAAATTCTAACTAGAGTAAGCAAGTAACACGATGAGAAGGCGTTCCCCCAACGGACTCCCGGAACTCGCACACTTAGAATTAACTATTCACGGCGACAGGTCAGCATCACTTGAAGCGCTTTTGAAAGAGGTCGCGGAGCAAAATCGCAATGGCGCTTTGCAGTTGTTCTACTCGATTCGAAGCGTCGCCAGTCGTTTTAATGTCCCCCCGGCAACTGTTTTCCGCATTTATCGCCGACTCAGCGCTGAGAGGATTCTTCGAATCATCTGGGGATCAAAGACCCTTTTGGAACCGCGGACGGTCTGCGGAAATGGCCAGAGCTACGCGATCGGAATTCCAGTTGAACTCAGCCGGTTCATGGAATCGCCTGATTATCGGACGTCGATCCTCCTGTTGCAGTCGGAGCTTTGGAATCATGGGATTGATGAACATCTTATGTTCTTTGAAAAGCACGATGACGAGATGGTGAACCTCTGCACGCGAAACCATCGTCTACACGTTGATTCAGTCGTTTGGCCTTTTCCTGAGGCCTCTTCCAAGCCGACGATACTCCGGCTTCGTGATCTCGGATTTCGAGTTTTCTGCCTAACCGATCAGACAATTCCAGGGATGCGTGATTGCTACGCAGTTTCGGACCGCTGTCCGATTCGGACGATCATTCGCAAGCAGATTTTGAAGATCTGATCGGTGTCTGTTTTTGCGCTTCAGATGCGCAACCTAGCTTCGGAGCCGAATTGAGAACCAGAGTGTGACTCAACTAATCGCTGATCGTCACTGTTGCGGAAGGTCCGCTTGGCTTCTTTTTCTTTTTGCCAGAAGTTGGGGGCAAGTTGTGGCCGGTTCCGCTTTGCAGAGTCACCTTATCGACAATCGCATTGAGCGTGACACTGCCGGCAGTTTGACCCGCCGGGACAGTTACCTGGCTATTACCACTCAGGGTGTAGTCGGAACCAAGAGTAGCCTTGCCACTCATCGGCCAACGCGCGAACCGTAAGTAAAACACGTCTCATGAATCCGTTCTAACTAAGGAAGCGAGGTCAGTGTTTGCTGTCGCGTAATGAAGACGTCCGTTGAATCGATACGGCCGCTTTCGTCCACATCCGTTCGGAAGTTGGAGGAGTTGGCGTTTTGGAGACTCTGCTGTCTAACCTGGAAAACATCTGTTGAGTCAACCCGACCACTCGCGTCGACATCGCCAAGGAGCACATCCATCCGTACCGGGCCAACATTGCCAGTACTGGGGACGGAATCGGTTACAC
>Ga0137399_10000005_pt1 | contig 75644 bp, 54 predicted proteins | sample czorhiz316metaG_FD_104810 | JGI IMG/M metagenome (GOLD analysis project Ga0137399, IMG submission 104810) | Vadose zone soil microbial communities from Angelo Coast Range Reserve, California, USA - czorhiz3.16 metaG | ecosystem: Environmental > Terrestrial > Soil > Vadose zone | place: USA...
ATCTCGAGCGTCGCCCCATCGATCACGCGGTAGTGGACCGGCCGGCCGAGCAGGCGGTGGTGGGGATCGATCTTGGCGAGCCCGTCCGTGAGGCGGCGCTGGATCTCGCCGATCTGCTCGCTCACGGCGCTCTGTCGGCGAGCGTGGCGGCGGCGTTGCGTCGCATCCCGCGGGGGCCTGGTCGCTCGAATGGAGTGTCGCCGTACCGGCGGGCGAACGCGGCATCATCGAGCTCGAGGAATTCGCGGGCGTCGGGGGCCGTGAGGTCCGAGCGAGGAGCGAGCGCCGCATCGGCAGTCGCCCGGGCGAACTGCACGTTCCATGGGCACACGTCCTGGCACACGTCGCACCCGAACAGCCAATCACCGACGAGCGACCGCTCGTCCGCCGTGAAGTCGCCACGATGCTCGATCGTGAGATAGGAGATGCAGCGGCGCGCGTCCATCACGTGCGGCGCGACGAAGGCGTCGGTAGGGCAGGCATCGAGGCAGCGGCGGCACGTGCCGCAGCGATCCCCCTGAAACGGCAGATCGGGCGTGAGGGCGGCATCGGTGAGAACCACGCCGATGAACGTGAAGGAGCCGATCCCGGGATGGATGAGCATCATGTTCTTGGCGATCCAGCCCAGGCCGGCGCGCTGCGCGAGCTCCCGCTCCGGAACGGGTCCCGCGTCCACGTAGCCGCGGGTCTTCGAGCCCGGTGCGAGCTCACGAATCGCGTCCGCGAGCCGCTCCAAGCGGCCGGCGAGCACGCGATGATAGTCGGCGGACTGAGCGTACTGCGCGACGCGCGGCTGACCCCGGGCCGGCGGCCCGGGACCGTGGAAATAGTTCGTCAGCGTGACGACCGCCACCGTCGCTTCCGGCATGATGGCGGCCGGCTCTTTCCGTTTCGCCGCCTGGCGGTGCAGGTACGTCATCGTGCCGGCATAGCCCCCGGCCAGCCAGCGGTCGAGCTCGGCGGCGTGCGCGTTCGGCTCGAGGGACGCCACTCCCACCGCATCGAAGCCCAGTTCGAGGGCTCGACGCTTCAGCTCGACGGTCTCGCGTGACGTCTCCGCGCGACGTTTCTGCTCGACGTCTCTTTCGGTCATACGTGCATCGTCTCGCGCCGCCAGCGGGCGAAATTGATCACGTCCTCGACCGGCGGCACGGCGTGCTCGTCGCCGTACGCGGTGAGCATACGCCAGCGCGTGTACGCGCGGGGTGGGAGCGGCAGGAACGGCGGGTGGCGGTACCAGTCGCGCGCCCGAAAGCTCCACGTCAGGCGCAGCAGGTCGACGGCGAGTCGTGGGTTGACCGCCGCGCGGAGCACGAGGCGCGCGAGCAGGGCCGACCACGTGACGGGGGACACCATGCGACTGAATCTACTCCGGGACGTGTCGACCGTGCTTTTCCTTCTGTATATTGACCGCCTATGACGCTCGCCAGCGGGTTCCAGACGGGCCACCAGGCCGTGGCGCATCGGCTCGTGCGCTACCGCAGCGAGTTCCCGATCTTTCGGGACCGCGTCTACCTCAATACCTGCTCGCTGGGCGCGCTGGGCGAGCGCGCCCGGCGCAAGGGCGCGGAGTTCCTCGACGCGTGGGACGCACGCGGCGCGGCGGCGTGGTACGACGTCTGGTGGGCCGCCCTGGCCGAGCTGCGCGGGCGCTACGCCCAAGTGATCGGGGCGACGCCAGAGGAAATCGCGTTGGCGCCGAGCATCTCGGTCGCCCTCTCGGCGGTCGCCGAAGCGCTCGACTACACACGGCGGCCCAAGGTGGTGGTGACGTCGCTCGACTTCCCCACGGTAGCCTACCAGTGGCTTGCCAAGCGGGCGCGCGGCGTCGAGCTGGTGGTGGTCGAGAGCCCGGATCAGGTCTCGGTGCCGGTCGAGGCGATCGCTCGGGCGGTGGACGAGCGGACCGCGTTGGTGGCGACGTCGCACGTCTATTTCACGAGCGGCGCGATCCAGGACATCCGTGCGGTCGCGCACGCGGCGCACGCCCAGGGCGCCCTGTGCCTGATCGATGCCTATCAGTCGGTCGGGCAGGTGCCGTGCGACGTGCGGGCAGCGGACGTCGATTTCCTCACCGCCGGCGGACTCAAGTGGTTGCTGGGCGGTCCCGGAATCGTGTTTCTGTACGTGCGGGACGAGCTGGCGCGGCGCCTGGAGCCGGGGATCGCCGGATGGTTCGGTCACAAGCGCCAGTTCGCGTTCGAGCCGCGCTCGCTCGAGCGGCACGACGACGCGCGGCGCTTCGAGCTTGGCACGCCGTCGCTCGCCGCGATCTACACGCAGCTGGGCGGGCTCGACTACATCGAGGAGATCGGCGTGCCTGTCATCCGGGACGTGACCGCGGCGCTCACCGAAGATCTGATCGCGCGCGCCCGGGCCGCGGGCTTCCGGCCCAAGGTGGCCGCGCGGGCCGAAGACCGCTCGGCGATCGTGATGCTCCCGGCCGACGATCCCGCCGATCGGGTGCGGCATCTCGCCGTGGCAGGGATTATCGCCGACGCGCGTCCCGGTCACGTCCGCCTCTCCCCCTTCTTCTACAACGTGCAGGACGACTATGTCGCAGCGCTCGAGCGGCTCGCAGCACCAAGCGGTCACTGAGGATGAACGGCTCCTCACCCCCCTCTCCCGTGAGCGCCGGGCGTTCACGAAGACCGACTCGTGGCGGGTGCTGCGCATTATGGGGGAGTTCGTCGAAGGGTTCGACACGCTTTCGGACGTGTACAATGCGGTGACGATCTTCGGTTCGGCGCGCACGCCCGCCGAAGACCCTTTCTACGAGAAGGCGGTCGAGACCGCGCGCATGCTCGCCGAGGAAGGCTTCCCGATCATCACGGGGGGCGGCCCCGGAATCATGGAGGCGGCCAACCGCGGCTGCCAGGAGGGGAACGGTCTGTCGATCGGCTGCAACATCGAGCTCCCGTTCGAACAGGGGCTCAACCAATACGTCGAGCGAGCCATCAATTTTCGCTATTTCTTCGTGCGCAAGACGATGTTCGTGAAGTACTCGACAGCGTTCGTCGTTTTTCCCGGCGGCTTCGGCACGATGGACGAGCTGTTCGAAGCGCTGACGCTGATCCAAACCGGCAAGGTGCGTCATTTTCCGGTGATCCTGTTCGGCCGGACGTACTGGAAGGGGATGACCGACTGGCTGCGCGATCGGGTCGCCGGGGAAGGGAAGATCGCGACGACGGACCTGGACCTGTTCCACACGACCGACACCGCGGGCGAAGCGGTCACCATCATCCGACAGGCTCGAGAGCGCCGCACCCGGGAGTTCCCGGCCATCGACCGAGACGCGTGACTCCATGACCACACGCAAGGACTTCCTGCGCGGGCAGCGCATCGATCCGAAGCCCATCACGGGCCGGGAGACCGTACCGGAGCTCGTGGACAACGCCTTCCTCGCGTACAACGCCGGCCGGCTCGCCGAGGGGTGCCGGCTCTTCTCGGAGCGCATGCTCGAGGACGACGTGACCGTGGGGATGAGCCTCACCGGTGCGATGACGCCGGCGGGCCTCGGCATGTCCACGCTCATCCCGCTCGTCGGGGCGGGGTTCATCGATTGGATCGTCTCGACCGGTGCGAACCTCTATCACGATGCGCACTTCGGTCTGGGGCTTTCGATGCACCGCGGCACGCCGTTCGCCGACGACGTCGAGCTGCGCGAGGAGGGCGTCGTGCGCATCTACGACATCTTCTTCGACTACGAGGTGTTGCTCTCGACCGACGCCTACATCCGCGAAGTCTCGGCGGGCCCCGAGTTCCAGCGATCGATGAGCACGGCCGAATACCACTACCTGCTGGGCGGCTACATTCTGCAGCGTGAGCAGGCGCTCGGCATCTCGCGGAAGTCCCTGCTGGGCGTGGCGCACGAGTGCGGGGTCCCGATCTACACCTCGTCGCCGGGGGATTCTTCGATCGGCATGAATGTGGCGGAGCAGGCCCTGACGGGCTCGCAGCTCCGCCTGGACGTGAGCGCCGACGTCAACGAGACCTCGGCGATCGTGTTTCGCGCCAAAACGCAGGGCGGCAAGAGCGGCGTGCTGATCATCGGCGGCGGCAGTCCCAAGAACTTCGTGCTCCAGACCGAGCCGCAGATCCAGGAGGTGCTCGGCATCAGCGAGAAGGGACACGACTACTACCTCCAGATTACGGACGCCCGGCCGGACACCGGCGGGCTGTCCGGCGCTACTCCCGCGGAAGCAGTCAGCTGGGGCAAGGTAGACCCCGACAAGCTGCCGGACACGGTGGTTTGCTACCTCGACAACACCGTCGGCTTCCCCCTGCTCGCCACCTACGCGCTCGCCAAGCGAAAGCCGCGGCGCTTGCGGCGCCTGTATCACCAGCGGGCAGAGATGATGCGGGAGCTGACCGAGGCGTACCAGGAGGCGAAGGCGGACCGCGACGCGCGCGCGGAGGCGGCCACTGCCGAGCGTCGGCCCTAGGCGCACCGAGCGGGAAGCGGACGACGGGCGACGCGGCGCCGGGGCATACGCGGCCTACGCCCTCGCCCTCCTCACGCTCATCAACCTGCTCAACTACACCGACCGCAACGTCATCTTCGCCCTGTTCGAACACGTCAAGCGCGAGCTCGCCCTCTCCGATCAGCAGTTGGGCTGGCTCGGCTCGGCCTACGTCGTCGTGCTGTCGCTGGCTGCGCTGCCGCTCGGCGTCATCGGTGACTTGCGCTCCCGCCGCGCCGTGATCGCGTTCGGCGTGGGATTGTGGAGTGCCTGCACCGCTCTCGGCGCCGCCGTCCATCGGTTCTGGCAGCTCGTGGCATGCCGGGCGATGGTCGGTGTCGGCGAAGCCGGCTACGGGCCCGCCGCGCAGGCGTTGATCGCGGAGTTCTACTGGGGGCGACAGCGGGCATTCGCGATCGGCATCTATTCGGTCGGGATGGCGCTCGGCGGGGTGCTGGGCATCTGGCTGGGCGGTGTGCTCGCCGAGCACTACGGGTGGCGGGCGGCCTTCGTGGTGGTGGGCGTGCCGGGCTTCCTGCTCGCGATCCTCGCGTCCCGACTGCGGGAGCCGCGGCGACGCCCGCCCGCTCCGCTGACGACCACGGTCCGGGGGTGGTTCGAGCGCGGCCGGCGGCAGGCGATGCGGTACGGGAAGCCGCTGATCGGGCTCGCGCTCGTGGGGGCGGTGCTGAGCGGGGTACTGGGCCTGTTCGAACGTCTGCCAGCGGGAGTCGAAACCGCCGTGTTCGCGGCATGCGTGAGCGCCGGCATCATCTGGACCGTCGTACGGCTCGTGCCCGCCGCCGTGCGGCGCACCACTGAGGCGTCGGAGGTCGCCGCGACGGCCTTCGGGGAATTCCTCCAGGCCGCCGCCACCGTGCTCCGCACGCCGACGCTGATCTGGATGTTCCTGGGGGGCGCGCTCGTGACATTCGCGGTGAACGGCCTCATCGCCTGGGCGCCGAGCTTCATGCAGCGCACCCACGGCCTGTCCGTCGGGGTCGTGGGCCGGCAGTTCGGCATCTGGGGACTCGCCGGCGGTGCGCTCGGTGGGCTGTTCGGCGGCCGCGTGGGCGACTGGCTGCTCACGCGCTGGAGCGGGGGCCGCGTGCTGGTGTCCGGGGCCGGCTTCGTGCTCGGCGGGCCGATATGCGCCGCGCTGCTGCTCGTCGACGAGCTGCGGCTGTTCGTGCCGCTCTTGTTCGCAACGTTCTTCCTCTATACCTGGTACAATGGCCCTCTGTCGGCGGTGATCCTGGATGTCGTGCCGCCGGCCGTGCGGGCGTCCGTCATCGGCGCCTACCTGCTGTTCTCGCACCTCGCGGGCGACGCCATCGCACCGCCGCTCGTGGGCTATCTCTCCGACCGGTTCGGCCTGCGCCCGGCCATGCTGCTGCTCCCGTCCGCGGGGGCGGTGGGGGGGCTCGTGATTCTCATTGCCCTCACCACCGTGGGCAAGGACATGCAGAGGGTGCGGACATGAAGGTCGCCGTTCTCTTCGACACCCTCCACCCCGACTGGGAAGACGCCGACTACAAGAAGGAGGTGGAGGCGAAGGTCGAGGAGGCGGAGTATGACGTGGCCCGCGCGCTGATGGCGAAGGGGCACGACGTCCTCATGATCGGCATGGGCGAGGAGCTCGGACCGCCGCTCGAGCGCCTCGCCCAGTTCCAGCCGAAGCTCGTCTTCAACGGCTGCGAGTCGTTCCGGGGTCATGCGCGCCACGAGTACGCGCTCGCCGGCGTGCTGGAGATGCACGGCTACCGCTACACCGGCTCTTCGCCGACGGCTCTGCTGGTCGCCCGCAACAAGTCACTCACGAAGAAAATCCTCGCCTACCACGGGATCCGCGTCCCGGCGTTCGCCGAGTGTCATCTCGGCGAGAAGCCGATGCGTCCGTCCGAGCTCCGGTTCCCCCTCATCGTCAAGCCACTGCTCGAGGACGCGTCTGTGGGGATCGCGCAGGCATCAGTGGTGGAAAACGACGAAGATCTGAGCGAGCGGGTAAAGTTCATCCACGAAAAATTTCGGCAGGCCGCGATCGTCGAGGAGTTGATCGAGGGCCGGGAGCTGTACGTCGGGCTGGTCGGGAACGCCACGGTCCAGCTGTTGCCGATCATCGAAATGACGTTCGGCGAGGCCGACAACGCGGAGCATCGCATCGCGACGTACAAGGCGAAGTGGGACGAGGAGTACCGCAAACGCAAGAAGATCAAGAACGTGTTCGCCAAAGGGCTGTCGGACGAGCTGACGGCGAAAATCGGCGACATCTGCACCACCGCGTTTCACGCGCTCTGGCTCCAGGACTACGGGCGGGTCGATCTGCGGCTGACGCACGACGACGAAGTCTACGTGCTCGAGATCAACCCCAATCCCTTCGTCGCGTTCGAGCACGAGATGGCGAACGCCGCGGAGAAAGCCGGCATGGCCTACGACGCCTTCATCCAACGTATCGTCGATGAGGCGCTGGAGCGCGACCATGGCTAAGGTCGTGAGCCGGCGCCGCGAGGTGCCCACGCCGGAGCTGCGCTGTCCGACGTGTGCCGCCGAGCTCGAGCGCTTCTGGGCGTATTGCTCCAACTGCGGCCGGCGGCTCGAGTGGCGGGACACGACGAAGCAGACGGGAGCCGAGTGCTACTACTGCGGCTGGGTGGTGTCGGACAGCTTCTCGTTCTGCCCCTGGTGCGGGCGCGACATCACCGACCCGGGCTCGAGCCCCGAGCCTCTCAAGGCGCCCAAGGGGTTCAGTTACCATCGGCGCTGCCGCTGGGGCTGCGGCGGCGGCGTGATGTATCCGATGGGCTTCTGCCCGTGGTGCGGCCGTCCCCAGAAATGGCACTACTGGGAGTTTCAGAACGTCTGCCCGCACTGCAGCAAAGGCGTGAACGACTGGATGGACGTCTGTCCCTGGTGCGGGGAAGACGCCACGGGACGTGATCTCATCGGCCAGGCGTTGCGGCGGGTGCGGCAGCTGCTCGTGGTGGGCCGGCTCAAAGACTGGAACTACCGCGTGCTGTTGCGCCCCGGCGTATCGGGCGTCGCCCATCGGACGCCCAAGGTGATCGAGATCGAGCGTCGCTACGTCACCGGCAAGCGGCGCCGCGACGAGATCTCCTGGAATATGCTCACCGGGCTGATCCTGCACGAGCTCGGCCACTCCTTTCTGTATCACAATTGGTCGTTCACGCGCACGGGGCGGTTCCGCCGTGCCTTCGGGGAAGTGCGCAAGCTGTACCGCGTGGCGGATTCCAAGTGGGTCGATTTCGAGCGCCGGGGCGTGACGACGACCTTGCCGGACTACGTTACCGCGTACGCCGCGACGCACCCGCAGGAAGATTTCGCCGAGACGTTCCGGTTCTACGTGGCGCGGCGCGGCCGGCTGCGGGAGCTGTTCGCGGAGTTCGGGCGCAAGCGTAAGGGCGTGCCGGTGTTCGAGAAGTTCCTGGTGCTGCACGATTTCATCAGGAGCCTCCGGGGGTGGCGCTGACGCGCTGCAACCTTTCGGTCCCTTCACACATCCCAGTCTCTAGCGCCCGATAGTCTCCGCTCCCATCCCGTTTCCGTCGAGGTCTTTATGGCCCGCTGGCCGGCCGTCCTTCTGCTCACGGCGACTGGGCTCGCCGCCCAGCAAGCGCCCGACGCCCCGAGAGACTCGAGCCACCTTGCGCGAGTCCTGACACTCCTCAAGACGTCGGATTCCACCGTGTGCGAGCTTGCGGCACAGGCGATCAGCAACTCCTGGGACTTCTCCGGGGAGCCGAGACGGCTTCCCACCCCGATGCCGATGCCGATGCCCACACCCATGCCGATGCCGATGGCGATGCACATCGGCAACCGGCCCCACGTGCGGGTGCACGTCCACCGCGGTCCGCACTGGTACGGCGAGGAGGCGGGCGGGCTGGGTGCGTTCCGGGCCGTGCTGCGCGACGACAACCGCTGCGTGCGGAACGTCGCGGCGCGCGTGCTCGGCCGCGCGCGCTCGCCGGAGAGCTACGATGCCTTCCTGGCCTTGCTGCGCGACCCGAATCCGGGGCTGCGAGAGACAGGGGCGCTCGGCTTGGGCGAGCTCGACGACCGTCGCGCCTTACGCCCGCTGCAGGATGCGCTGCGGGATCGGGACGCGGCCGTGCGGGCGATGGCGGCACGCGGTGTCGGGGAGATCGAGGATTCGAGCTCGGTCGGGGCGCTGACGACGGCCCTGGGCGACGACGCCGCGCCGGTGCGACAGACCGCGGCGTGGGCGTTGGGCCAGCTCGAAACGACGCAAGCCGTCACGCCGCTGAGCCAGGCGCTGCACGACCGCGCGCCGGAAGTGCGGGCCATGGCGGCCTGGGCGCTGGGCCAGATCGAGAGCCCGCGCGTCGTGCCCGCGCTCGGCGACGCGCTTAAGGACCCGTCGCCCGACGTGCGCCGCGCGGCCGTCTGGGCGTTGGGACAGATCGAAGACCAAGACGCGGTCGATCTGCTGCTGCCCCTGCTGCGCGACCGTGACGCCCAGGTCCGGCTCGGCGCGACGCACGCGCTGGGGCAGATCGAGAGCCCGCGCGCCGTGCGCGGCCTCGGCGCCCTGGTGCACGACCAGTCTCCGGACGTGCGGCGCGCCGCCATCTGGGCGCTCGGGCAAATCGAAGACGGCAGCTCAGTCGACGCGCTGAGTGCGGCCCTCAAAGATGCCGACCAGCAAACCCGCGAGCTCGCCGCGTGGGCGTTGGGTCACATCGAGGATGCGGACGCGGTCGACCCCCTAGTAAGCGCGCTCAAGGACCGCGAGCCGGATGTGCGTGTCGCCGCGGCGTGGGCGCTGGGCCAGATCGAGAGCTCCCGTGCGCTCGAGCCACTCAAGGCGGCCCTCCACGACGGGTCCCGCGACGTTCAGGATGCTGCCCGGTGGGCATTGAATCAGATCGATAGCGAGGATCGGAACGTCCGGGTGCACGTGCGGCCGCGGGTGCGGGTCAAGAAGGGTATCTGAGGGGGTTGCCCGGGCGTTCAGGGGAGCAGCTCCTCCCCCCCTGGACGCCCGGTCGTGCGTCACCCTGCGAAACAGTACGCGCAGCCTTTCTCCTGCGAGCGGTTCACCGCGATCACGCCCGAGGGCACCACGAGGACGCCGGGCAGCAGGTTCGCGACCCATTCCTTCTTGATGGCGTCGGCCTGCATGCCCATATCCTTCGCCAACCGCATGCTGTTGAAGGTGAGGGCGATGTTGCACACACCGATGAGGACGCCCTTCGCGAGCAGCTCGTCGGCGCCGATGCCGGGAATCGGGACATCGCCGGGCTTCAAATGAAGCAGGGGATGACGGATCGCGGGTCCCTTCGTGGCGGGATCGGTGATCTTGAACGCCTCGCCGAACTTGTACTTCGCCCACATCCCGTTTTCCATCGCGAACGGAATCCCAGAGTGCCGGAGCACGATCACGACGGTGTTGTCCGCATCCGTCGTACCGTAGGTCTCATTCGTGGTGTTGAGAAACACGCGTGACCACCAGAACGCGAAGCCTTCGTTGGGCTCGGGAACGTCGTACACCATCTTGTGCTTGCCCGTGATCTTGTTCAGCCACGCCTCGAATTCGGGATTCGCTGAGACTTTGCCGGGGGCCGCCGTAGGCTGTGCGGCGGCCGTGAACGGGGCGACCAGCCCCCCCAGGCCGAAGGCGGCGGCGCTGGCCGCGACGCGGCCCAGAAAACCGCGGCGGTGCGTGGTGAAGTGGTCGATATCGAACATGCGACCTCCTATCGAATGGGAGCGTTGAGGACTAGGGTCCGTGCGCCCGCGCTGGCGCGGCCGGCGATTTCCGTCGAGCGGCGAGGGTAGGGTAGGCGACGTCGGGGGGCGCGTCGCCGTTCGGCCAGTCATTGATCTTATCGGGAAAGTCGGGCCGCGGGTGCGCGCTCACCTGCGCTGCGACATCGAACGCCTGCTGGTCGGTGAGCGTGCCCGGCTGGTCGAACGGCATGTTCTCGCGGATGAACGCCGCCGCCGTCCGGACGCGCGTCATCCCCGCACCGACGTTGTACGACTTGGGGCCCCACAGGGGCGGCGCGACGGCCGTCCCCTGACCGTCGAGGCCGTGACACTTCACGCACGTGGTGGCGTAGACCGCGGCGCCCGCCGCCGTGTCGGCGGTGAGTGCGGCCCACTGCTGCAGCCGATTGCCCGCGGGCGGCGGCGCGATCGGGACGTCGCGCGACAGAAACCAGAGATACGCCACGATGTCGCGCATCTCCGCGCCGTCCAGCGCGAGGGGCTTCCCGTTCATGCTGCGCCGGAAGCAGTCATTCACCCGATACTCGATCGTCTCGACGGTCGCGCTGCGGGCGCGGTACTGGGGGTAGCGCGCATACACACCCACCCACGAGCCGAACGCCTGGCGGCGGCCCGCGTCCAGGTGACAGCTCGTGCACCGCAGGCCATTGCCGACGTGGTCCGGGAGGCTCTCACGGGTGGCAACGAGCAGGGCGCGTCCGCGCTGGATCGCGGCCCCGAGGGGGCCGCTCGGGATCAGGGAATCGGTGGGACCGGACAGGGCGGGTGCCGCGGCGGAGCTGCGGTCTGGCATCGCGGCACGCTGACGCGTGCAGCCTCCCAACATCGGGAGGCCGACCAGGACGATCTGCACGATTGTGGAACGGTAAGGCCGCACGCGGTGCCCGAGACCCTTGTGGCGCGGGGGAGATAGTACGGGCGCGTGGAGGGGTTGGCAAGCATCACCCGAGCCCCTGGTGGGGTCGTGTCCGCTCGCTCAAGAAGCCGCGCGCGTGATCGGCGAGGGCGCGGTACTCGACAAGCTCTAGTTCGACACGCCCCGCGTCCCAGCCGAGCAGATCGGCCATTCTTGCGGCGACGGCGGGGGCAACGCCCGTGGCATAGCCGCCTGCCTCGTAGAACAGATGCAGCCGCCGGACGAGCACGTCGGCCAGCCGCATCGCCATCTCGCGCTCGACCCCGTGCACCACTTCCGCCCAGATCTCCGGGCGCCCGGCGACGATCGGCCGGCCCAGACCCCGGTCGCGGTCCACGAGGTTCAGGACGGCGGCCGACTCGCTGCCGTAGTTGTGGACGAGGTGGCGCGCCCCGGATTCGAGCGCGCCGCGCGCCTTCGCGGCCTCGACCAGGACGTCCAGGTCCGCCGCCTCGCCGCCGGGGAGCGGGAGCCGATGCGTCGGCGGATCAGCGCCCCGGGGCCGGCCGTCCAGATCATGGAGCCGGGCGGCCACGCGCGCCGCCACGTCCCGCCCCATGACGCGGTAGGTCGTGAGCTTGCCGCCGGCGATCGTGATCAGTCCGGTCGGGCTTTCGACGACGCGGTGCTCGCGCGAGACGGCCGACGCCGACAGATCCCGAGCGGGGGCGAGCAGGGGACGCAGTCCCGCCCAGGTGGCGACGACGTCCGTCGGCGCCAGGCGGGCCTGGGGGAAGCAGGCGTTCGCCGAGCGCAGCAGATAGTTCACGTCCTCGGGGCTGGCCCACACAGCGTCGGGGGACACGTTCTCGTCGGTGTCGGTCGTTCCGATGTAGCTCTGCTCTCCCCAGGGCAGTATGAACATCACCCGGCCGTCGATCGGCGAGGTGAGCGTCACGGCGTGGGCGTTGCCCACGCGCTGCCGCGGCACGACCACATGCGTACCCTTGGTGAGCCGCAGCAGCGGCTCGGCCCGGGGATCGTCGAGGCGTCGCATGCGGTCGAGCCACGGTCCCGTCGCGTTCACGACCACCAGGGCGCGCACGGTGCAGGTCGCGCCGCTCAGCGCGTCCCGCAGGGTAGCGCCGCGGACCCGGCCATCGGGCTTCAGCAGGCTCGACACTTCCGCGTAGTTGGCGACCAGCGCGCCCGCCTGCGCGGCGCTCCGCATCGTCGCGAGGACGAGGCGCGCGTCGTCCGCCTGCGCGTCGTAGTAGAGCCCGGCGCCCTGCAGGTCCCGCTCGCGCAACCCGGCCTCGAGGCGCAGCACGGCCTTGCGTCCGAGCCAGCGGTGCGCCCGCACGTTGCGGAAGGCGGCGAGCAGGTCGTACAGCCACAGGCCCGCGCGGAGCTGCCACGCGGGCACGCGCGCGCCTCGATACGCTGGGAAGAGGAACGCCAGCGGCCGGACGAGGTGCGGGGCGATCTCGAGCAGCACGCGCCGCTCGCGGCTCGCCTCGAACACCAGGCGGAACGCCCGCTGCTCCAGGTAGCGCAACCCGCCGTGGATCAGGCGCGAGGAGTGCGACGAGGTCCCGCCGCCGAAGTCGCCCTTGTCCACGAGCGCCGTGCGGATACCGCGCAGCGCCGCATCGCGGGCGATGCCGGCGCCCGTGATGCCGCCGCCGATCACCAGCAGGTCCACCGGCTCCGCGACCATTGCCTGAAGCGCCGCGCCCCGGCTCTCGTGCGAGAACTCCGTTTCGGTCGACACAGCGCGTCTTGGCCGCCCCGCGGGGCCCGTGGTAGGTTTCGTCGGTGCTGGAAGCCCAGATGGTGCCCTTCAGGGCAGTGCCTGCCGAGCGCACGCTTCAGCGTGTGAATTCTGCGAGGAGAATGTAATGCCTGGTGGAAACGGGCGGCGGGTCGCCGTCGTCGCGGGGTGTCGCACCCCGTTCTGCAAATCGGGGACGGCGCTCAAGGACGCGCGCGCCGTCGACCTTGCCCGCTACGTGGCCCGCGAGCTGCTGGAGCGCACCAATCTGGATGGGACGGACGTGGACGAAGTGGTCTTCGGGCAGGTCGTCCCGTCCGCCTTGGTGCCGAACGTCGGCCGCGAAGTGAGTCTGCTCCCGCAGTTCCCGAAGGAGATCCCCGCCTACTCCCTGAATCGCGCGTGCGCCTCCGCCGGCCAGGCCGTGTCCAACGCCCACGACCAGATCGCGCTCGGCAACGCGAATGTGGTGATCGCGGGTGGGGTGGAATCGCTCTCCGATATTCCAATCCTCGCCTCCCGCCGGTTCGCCGACGTGCTCTTGGAGGCGAGCAAGGCGCGGTCGCTGGGCGGCCGGTTGCGCGCCTTCAGTCGGCTCCGCCCCCGCGACCTAGTACCGGTCTCGCCGGCGATCGCGGAGCCGTCGACCGGGGAGACGATGGGGCAGTCGGCAGAAAAAATGGCGAAGGAGAACCACATCACCCGCGCCGCCCAGGACCAATGGGCGCTGCGCAGCCACCAGCGTGCCGCCCAGGGCACCGCCGACGGTCGCCTCACCGCCGAGATCGTACCGTGGCTCCCCCCCCGGCTCCCGGAGCCCGTCGTCACCCAGGACAACGGCATTCGACGCGATACCTCGCTCGAGCAGATGGCGAAGCTCAAACCTGTGTTCGACCGTCGCTACGGCAGCGTGACCGCCGCGAACTCCTCGCCGCTCACGGACGGCGCCTCGGCGGTCCTGCTCATGAGCGACGCCGCGGCGCGGGCGCTCGGCTACGCGCCGCTCGCCTTCATCCGGTCATATGCGGTCGCCGCCGTCGACCCCGGCTGGCAGCTGCTCCAGGCCCCGATCTTCGCGGTTCCCAAGGCGCTCGAGCGCGCCGGCATCGAATGGCGCGACCTCGGACTGGTCGAGGTGCACGAGGCGTTCGCGGCGCAGGTACTCTCCAACCTCCAGGGCTGGGCGGCCAAGGGCTGGGAGATCGACCAGGAGATCATCAACGTGATGGGTGGGTCCATCGCGATCGGTCACCCGTTCGGCGCGACGGGGGGCCGCATCGTCACCACGCTCGCCAACGAGATGGCCCGCCGCGACGTGCAATTCGGCCTGCTGTCGATCTGCGCGCAGGGCGGTATGGGTTTCGCCATGGTCCTGGAGCGGCGCTAATGGCGGGATCCGCACTCAGCTGGGAGCTGGCCGACGGGATCGCGGTCGTCACGCTCGACATGAAGGGCGAAGCGGTCAACAAAATCTCGCGCGCGCTGAAAGCCGACTTCCTCGCGACGTTCGAATCGCTCGAGCGCGAGGGCACGGTCCGTGGTGTGGCGTTCTTCTCGGGCAAGCCGGACACCTTCATCGCGGGTGCCGACATCGAGGAGTTCGTCGCGCTCACCAGCGCGGCCGAAGCGGAGCGCCTCGTGGCGGACGGTCAGGAGCTGCTGGAGCGCGTGGCGCGCTTTCCCAAGCCGATCGCCGTCGGGATCCACGGGGCCTGCCTGGGTGGCGGGCTCGAGTTCGCCCTGGCGTGCCACTACCGCGTCGCGTCCGATCACCCCAAGACCCAACTCGGGCTCCCCGAGGTTCAGCTGGGCATCCTGCCGGCGGCCGGTGGCTGCCAGCGGCTGCCCCGGCTCATCGGCGCGCGCGCCGCGCTCGACATCATCCTCGCGGGCAAGGTGGAGCGGGCCCAGAAGGCCTTCCGGCTGGGGATCGTCGACGAGCTCGTGCACCCCGCAATCCTCCGGGACGTCACCATCGCCGCGGCGCAGCGCATGGCGGGCGGATGGCGCCCCAAGCGAAGGCGCCCGGGCGGCTTCACGGGGTGGCTGCTCGACGGCAACCCGCTCGGGCGGCGACTCGTGTTTCGCGGGGCGCGGAAGCAGGTGTTGAAGCAGACGAAGGGAAACTATCCGGCACCGCTCGCGGCGCTCGAGGCGGTCGAGTACGGCTTGGCGCACGGACTCGCCAAGGGTCTGAAGCGCGAGGCGCAGTTGTTCGGTCAACTCGCCGTCACGGACGTGTCCCGCAAGCTCGTGCAGATCTTCTTCGCGACGAGCCAGCTCAAGAAGGATTTCGGCGTCCCCAACCCGCCCCCGCCCACCGAGGTGCGGCGGCTCGGCGTCGTGGGTTCGGGGTTCATGGGGTCAGGAATCGCGGGAACGGCGGTCGTCCAGGCCGCCGTGGACGTCCGGATGAAGGACGCCGACCTGCCGCGCGTCGCAAAGGGCCTCGCGACGGCGCGTGAAATCCTGGACGAGCGTCTGCAGCGGCGCCGCTTGACGAAGTACGAGCACGCCCGGCTCGTGGCCCTGCTGTCGGGCGCGGACACGTATGCGGGCTTCGGTCGCGCCGACTTGGTCATCGAGGCGGTGTTCGAGGACCTCACCGTCAAGCGGCAGGTGCTGCGGGAAGTGGAAGCGGTGACGCCCGAGCGGGCCGTGTTCGCATCCAACACGTCCACCATCCCGATCGGGCGGATCGCCGAAGCGGCACAGCGCCCCGAGCAGGTGATCGGCATGCATTTCTTCTCACCGGTCGCCCGCATGCCGCTGCTCGAGGTGATCCCGTCCGCGCGCACGGCGCCGGGCGTCGTCACGACAGCGGTGGCGTTTGGGCGGCGCATGGGGAAGACCGCGATCGTGGTCAAGGACAGTCCCGGCTTTTGGGTGAACCGGATCCTCACCCCGTACATGAACGAGGCGGGGCACCTGCTGGCGGAAGGGACGGCGATCGAAGAGCTCGACGACCTGATGGTGCAATTCGGCTTCCCGGTCGGACCCATCACCCTGTTGGACGAAGTGGGCATGGACGTCGCGGAGAAGGTGGCGGGGGTGATGCATGAAGCGTTCGGTGATCGCTTCGCCCCGGCGCCCGCATTTGCCGCTCTGGTCAAGGCCGGTCGCTTCGGACGCAAGGCGGGGAAGGGATTCTATACGTACGCGCGCGGCAAGAAAGGCGGCGTCGACGCCGCCGTGTACCAGCTCATCGGCACGCAACCGAACGGCGGGCCGCGCCCGGCGGAGGCGATCCAACGGCTCGTCCTCGTGATGCTCAACGAAGCGGCGCGCGCGGTTGGGGAGGGCATCGTCGCCCGCCCGCGCGACGGCGACATCGCCGCCGTGTTCGGGTTCGGGTTTCCGGCGTTCCGCGGCGGCCCGCTCCGCCACGCCGACGACCTCGGGGCCCAGCGTCTCGTGGAGGAGCTCCAGCGCCTCGCCGAGCGGCTCGGGTCGCGCTTCGCTCCGTGCGAGGTCCTCCAGGAGCAGGCGCGCCGGCGCTCGAGGTTCTACCCCTGACCCCCGATCCCTGACCGCTGGCCTCGATGCTCCGCACCGGTCTCCTGTGGCTCAGCGAGCAACCCCGGATCTTCAGCATCATTCGCGGGAGCGGGCTCGCCCGCCGGCTCGCCTCGCGCTTCGTCGCAGGAGAAACGGTCGAGGCGGCCGTGGCCGCGGTCACGCAGCTCAACGCCGCGGGCATTAGGGCGAGCCTCGACCTGTTGGGCGAGTCGGTGGCGAGCGCCGCCGAGGCCCGCGGCGCGCGGGACACGTATCTGGAAACGCTCCATCGCATTCGCCGCGCCGGCGCGGATGCGAACGTCTCGGTGAAGCTCACCCAGATGGGGCTCGCCATCGACGAGCGGCTGTGTGTCGAGAACCTCCGCGCGATCATCGCCGAGGCGCGGGACCACGGATCGTTCGTTCGCATCGACATGGAGCAATCGGAATACACGGAGCGCACGCTGCAGCTGTTCCGGGGGACGTTCCATCCCGAGTTCGGGAACGCCGTGGGCGTCGTGCTGCAGTCCTACCTGCGGCGCACCGAGCGTGATGTGGAGGACATGATCGCGTTGGGCGCCCGGGTGCGCCTGTGCAAGGGCGCCTATCAGGAGCCGCCTTCGGTCGCGTTCCCGGACAAGCGCGACGTCGACGTGAATTACGTCCGCTGCATGGAGCGCCTGCTCGAGCGCGGCACCTATCCCGGCATCGCCACGCACGACACCGCGATCATCGCGCACGCGAAGGAGTTCGCCCGACGCTTGGGGCTGGCGCCGCAGCGCTTCGAGTTCCAGATGCTGTACGGCGTGCGACGCGACCTGCAGCGGCGGCTGCGCCGCGAGGGCTACAACGTGCGCGTCTATGTGCCCTTCGGGAGCCACTGGTATCCCTACCTCATGCGGCGCCTCGCCGAGCGTCCCGCGAACGTCGTCTTCCTGCTCGGCAACATCGTCCGGGAGTCGCTACGGCGGAACTGACCGACGGTACGCTGGGCGGCTACCAGCGCGCGCACGAGCGGGCGCCGGCGTTCGGGGGCACGGACGGCCGAGCGTACTCGGTGGCCACGTTCGTGGATGATGCGCCGAACGCGAAGGGCCTGTACGGCGCGGCGCTCCTGTTCGTGCGCTGGTCCGACGGCGGCGACCGGCCGGTGGGGCACCTCGAGACCGAATACATCGCCTGGGGGACGACGCCCGCGGAGGCGCTGGCACCGGTACTCGCCCTCACGCTGCAGGAGGTGAAGCGGCACCTCGACCGCTGCATCGACACGGCGGGAGCCGCAGGCGGTGAGGTGCGATGGCCCTGAGCTCGGGCGTCGTGCTGGTGCGTACCGGGTCGAGCTACCGCGTGCACACCGACCAGGGTGAGGTGACGGCCGTGCTGCGGGGCAGGCTGCGGCGGCGGGACGACGATCGCGTCGTCGCCGGGGACGTCGTGGAGCTCGAGCTCCGAGCGGATGGGCCGGCGACGATTTCCCGGATTCGTCCGCGGCGCTCGGTGCTGGCGCGGCGCGCCGCCGGCGAGCGCCGCCCCCGCGCCCAGCCGCTCGCCGCGAACGTGGACCAGGTCGTGGTCGTCGCCGCGGCGCGCGATCCCGAGCCCAATCTGCGAATGCTCGACCGGTTTCTGGTCATCGCCGAGGCGAACGGGATTCCGCCCGTCATCGTGCTCAACAAGATCGAGCTCGAGCGCAGCGCGGAGCTCGCGTTGCGGCAGCGGTTCACGCCCGCCGGCTACCAGGTGCTGCCGACGTCGGTCGAGGCGGTGGAGGGGCTGCCGGCGTTGCGGGACCTGCTGCGGGGCCGGGCGTCGGTGCTCACCGGCGAATCCGGGGTGGGGAAGTCGAGCCTCATGAACGCACTCTACCCTGGGCTCAACCTGCGGATCGGCGCGGTCAGCGCGTACTGGGGAAAAGGGAAGCACACCACGCGCGCAGCGCTGCTCGTGCCGCTGGCGGAGCGAGGCTACGTCGTGGATACGCCGGGGCTGCGAGAGGTGGGAACCTGGGGTGTGGACCCGGACGCGCTCGGCAGCTGCTTCCCCGAGTTCCGCCGCTTTCTCGACGGGTGCCGGTTCGACAACTGCCGTCATCTCACCGAGCCCGACTGCGCCGTGCGGCGGGCGGCCGAGGCGGGGACCTTCGACCCGGACCGGCTCGTCTCCTACCAGCGCATGTACGAGGAAGTCAGCATTCCTTCCTGGTCCAGCGGTCGGCGTCGCGCGAAGTGACCTTCCGCATCATCGCCGCGAACGCCGCGTCCAGGTCGATCCCCTGTGAGTTGGCGAGACAGATCACGACGAACAGGACGTCGGCGAGCTCCATCGCCACGGAGCCCTCGGCTTCGTCCGTCCGCTTGGTCTTCTCCCCGAATCGATGGTTGATCTCGCGCGCCAGCTCGCCGACCTCTTCCGTCAGCCGGGCGAGGTTGGTCAGCGGCGAGAAGTATCCTTCCTTATATTGGCCGATCCAGCGGTCGACCGTCTGTTGCGCATCGCGCAGGGACAAGGGAGGCTCCGAGGAGTCGTGAGTGTCGATCTGCCACCGCTCGTAATCCCGTTCGCGGGCGAGCGGTACGCCGCGATGGACCAGCTGACGGCGCTGCTGGCGCCGCCCTACGACGTCATCTCGCGGGCGGAGCGGGTGGGCTACGCGGCGCGGGATCCCCACAATATCGTCCACCTCATCCTGCCGGAAGCGCCCAGCGGCGCCGATCAGTACGCCGCGGCCGCAGCGCGGCTGGCGGCGTGGCGGCACGACGGTGTACTGCGGCGGGACGACGCGGACGCGGTGTACGTGGTCGCGCAGGATTACGCGCTCCCCTCGGGCGAGCGTCGCACGCGGCTGGGCATGTTCGCCGCCGTCCGGGCCGAGCCCTTCGCGACGCGGCGGGTGCGACCCCACGAGCAGACCCACTCGGCGCCCAAGGCGGACCGGCTGGCGCTGCTCCGGGCGACGCGGACCAGCCTGGAGTCGATCTTCCTGCTCGCCCCCGATACGGACCGGGCGCTCGCGCAGGCGCTCGCGCAGGCCGCGCGCGGGGTGCCGGCGGCGCGCGCGGAGCTCGACGGCGTCGGCATCCGCATGTGGACCGTCACCGGGGCGCGAGCCGGCGAGCTCGCGGCGCTCGCTGGCCGGGCCCAGCTCTATATCGCCGACGGCCACCACCGTTATGAAACCGCGGTCGCCTTCGCCGCGGAAGACCCCCGGGCCGACCGGGTACTGTCGTTCATCGTCTCGAGCCACGATCCCGGACTGGCCATCCTGCCGACGCACCGCATCGTGTTCGGCGTCGCCCGCGACGCCGCGAAACTGATCGAGCAGTGGCGCACGTGGTTCGAGGTGGGACGCGTCGCGCCGTGCATGGACCGGGTAGAGCGCCTCGCCGAGCTCGGTCGCGACCGCACCGCGTGCATCGTCGCGTTCCCGGACGACTACGACGTCACGCTTGTCCTCAAGCCGGACGCCGCGCTCGACCGCGTCCCGGGCATGGCCAGGACGCCCGCCGTCCGCGCGCTCGACGTGGCGCGGATCGAGACCCTCGTCGTGCAATACATCCTGGGCGCGGGGACCGCGACCCCGTCGCTTGCGTACACGCCCGACCCGCGGGCCGCGTTCGAAGCGGTGCGCAACGGGCGGGCGGCGGCCGCGGTGCTGCTCAACCCCACGAAGGTGGAGCAGGTGTTCGCGGTGGCGGATGCAGGAGACGTGATGCCGCCTAAATCCACCTACTTCGCCCCGAAGGTGCCCGCGGGGCTAGTCCTGCGGCCCTTGGCGTAGCGCCGCGATCAGCGCCTTGCAGAACTGCGGCAGGTCGGCGGGCGTGCGGGACGAAATCAGGTTTCCATCGACTACGACGGGTGCGTCTTCCCACGTCACGCCGGCGTTCTCCATGTCGTCCCTGATGGCACGCACGCTCGTCGCGCGCTTTCCCTTCAGGATCTTCGCCGAGATCGGCACCCAGCCGGCATGACAGATGAAGGCGACCGGCTTCCCCGCGCGAAACATCTCGCGGGTGATCTTGAGGACCGCCTCGTGGCGACGCAGCTGGTCGGGGGCGAACCCACCGGGGATGACCAGGCCGTCGAAGTCAGCGGCAGCGACGTCGGCGACGTTCGTGTCTACCGTGACCGGATAGCCGCGCTTCCCCGCGTAGGTCTGCTCGCCGATGCCGGCGACGGTCGTGGCGGCACCTTCTTCCTCCAGCCGGATCTTTGGATACCAGAGCTCGAGGTCCTCGTACAGAGGGCCGGCGAAGAAGAGCACCGTTTTGCCTTTGAGGCTCATGTGGCGAAGCTATATCTTTCCCGGCCATGAGTCCACGACCCCGCGACCGCATCCTCGGCAACCTCGAGGCGATTTACCGCGAGGCCTATGAACGCGCTAAGGCCACCGGCGACCAGACCCGAATGGCCGACATCGACGCCGCCTATCAGCGCGAGCAGCTGCTGCTCGAGGTGCTGCTCGATGTCCGCGACGCGCTCGCCGTCCCGCCCGCCGACGCCGAGGGAAGCGCCTCCCGCGCCGCCGCGCCCCCCCCCGACCCCGTCGCGGCGCTCGAGACGATCCGCCGCATCACCAAGCTGCGCTGAAGGAGGCGGTATGAGTCGACGCCCTGGACTGGGGCTGTTGTGCCTCGCGCTCGCTGCACCCGCCGCCTGCGGCCGCACGGCCGACATCGTCATTCAAGGGGGCATGGTGTGGACCGGGCTCTCGAGCGGCGTTCCGCAGCCTGGCGCCGTGGCCATCGGCGACGGCGCGATCCTCGCCGTCGGCGACTCGGCGGCCGTGGCCCGATACGTCGGCTCGCGCACCCGAGTGATCCGGGCCGACGGCGGCCTCCTGCTGCCGGGGCTCGCCGACGCGCACACGCACTTCATCAGCGGCGGGTTCCAGCTGGCGTCGGTCGACCTGCGCGATGCCGCGACGCCCCAGGAGTTCGTGCGGCGGATCCGGGAGTACGCCCGGACCTTGAAGCCAGGGGATTGGATCACCGGCGGCGACTGGGACCACACCCGCTGGCCCGGCCAGCCGCTCCCTCGCCACGAATGGATCGATTCCGTGACGCCGGCGAATCCTGTGTTCGTCAACCGACTCGACGGCCACGAGGCACTCGCCAACGCCGCCGCCATGCGGGCCGCCGGTGTCACCAGGGACACGCCCACGCCGCCGGGTGGCGAAATCCTCCGCGATGCGAAGACCGGCGAGCTGCTGGGGATCTTCAAGGACCAGGCGCTCGATCTGATCGGCCGGGCCCAGCCTGACCCGTCGCCGGCGCAGCGCGACTCGGCGCTGGCGCGCGCACTCGCGCACGCCGCGTCGCTCGGTGTCACCGCCACTGCGCACATGTCCGCGTCCTGGGCCGACCTCGCGAGCTACCGCCGCCTGGAACGCGCCGGGCGTCTCACCATGCGCGTCGCGGTCTACCTACCGGTCGACACCTGGCGCGCCGTGGCGGAGTCTGTAAAGGCGCCCGGCACCGGCGACGCGTGGGTCAAGATTGGCGGTCTCAAGGGCTTCATGGACGGCTCGGCGGGCTCGCGCACCGCCCTCTTCTTCGAGCCCTACGCGGACTCGGGCGCCTATCGCGGCCTGATGCAGAACCCCGAGCGGGACATGCGCAGCTGGATCGGCAACGCCGACTCGGCGGGGCTGCAGGTGGCGGTGCACGCCATCGGCGACCGCGCGAACGCCCTCATCCTGGCGATCTACGACAGCGTTGCCAAGGCGCATGGCCCGCGTGATCGCCGGTTTCGCGTGGAGCACGCCCAGCACCTGCGGCCGCAGGACATCCCTTTGTTCGGCGCGCTTGGCGTGATTGCGTCCATGCAGCCCTATCATGCTATCGACGACGGCCGGTGGGTGGAGCGGCGTATCGGTCCAGTGCGCATCAAGACGACGTACGCCTTTCGGACGCTGCTCGACACCGGGGCGAAGCTAGCGTTCGGTTCCGACTGGACCGTCGCGCCGCTCGACCCCCTCGCCGGCGTCTACGCCGCTGTCACGCGGCGCACGCTCGACGACAAGAACCCGAACGGCTGGGTGCCCGAGCAAAAGATCACCGTGGGAGAGGCGTTGCGCGCGTACACCACCGGCAACGCCTTCGCGACGTTCGACGAGACGAAGCGCGGCGCGCTCGCGCCGGGTTACTACGCCGACGTCGTGGTAGTGGACCGCAATCTGTTCGCGATACCTGCCGAGTCGCTCGCCGCCGCGCGGGTTCGCGTCACGATCGTTGGGGGGAAGGTCGTATACGAGAAGCACTAACCCGCGTACTTGAACCCCGCGTCCTGCAGCGTCAATGGCTGGCCGCCGTCGTGCTCCACGCCTGCTTCGACCACTTCGCCCAGCACCAATGTGTGATCGCCCGACGGGAGCGTAGCGACGACGCGACACTCGATCCACCCCAACGCCTCGGTGAGGATCGGCGCTCCGGAAACGGGCGCCGGCTTCGTCTTGATTCCCTTGAGTTTCTGCGGCGTATTGGCCGAGGAGCGGCCCAGTTTTCCGGCCAGCTCGCGCTGTCCTTGTGAGAGCACGTTGACCGCGAAGTGGTGAGTGTCCCGGATCATGCCGATGGTCTTCGACGTGTTCTCCACCGCCACGACGACCATCGGGGGCTCGAAGGAGGCCTGCGTGACCCAGTTCGCGGTCATGCCATGCTCTTCGCCGCCGTGCTTCACGGTGACGGCGTAGAGGCCGTAAGGAAACAGGCGCAACACCGCTTTTTTGGCTGGCTCATCCATGCGCGAAATATCGGCTATCTTTAGCCGCATGGCGACCCGGACCCAGCCGAGATCCAAGGCCGCTAAGGCCCTCGCGAAGCCGGATCTCCTCGACATCTACCGGCTGATGCTGCTGTCCCGCCGGATCGACGACAAGGAGATCCAGCTCAAGCGGCAGAACAAGATCTTCTTTCAGATCTCGGGCGCCGGCCACGAAGCCGTGCTCGCGGCGGCGGGGCGCGTGCTCCGGCCCGCCTACGACTGGTTCTATCCCTACTACCGCGACCGCGCGCTGTGCCTCGCCCTCGGCATGACTCCGACGGAGATGCTGCTCTCGGCGGTGGGCGCGGCGGAGGATCCCAACTCGGGTGGCCGGCAGATGCCGTCCCACTGGGGTCACAAGGCCCTCAACATCGTCAGTCAGTCGAGCCCCACGGGCACGCAGCTGCTGCAGGCGGTGGGCTGCGCGGAGGCCTGGCTCCGCTACACCGGGATCGACGGCATCACCGACAAGCCCGTCAAGGGCGACGAGCTCGTCTACGTCTCGGTCGGCGACGGCACGACGAGCGAAGGGGAATTCTGGGAGGCGCTCAACAGCGCGAGCAATTTGAAGCTGCCGGTGCTGTTCCTCGTCGAAGACAACAAGTACGCGATCTCGGTCCCCGTGGAAGTCCAGACCGCCGGCGGCTCCGTGTCGAAGCTGGTCAGCAACTTCCCAGATCTCCTGGTCGCGGAGGTGGACGGCTGCGACCCGGTCGCCTCCTACGAGGTGCTCCTGCGCGCGGCCGAATACTGTCGTCAGCGCAAAGGCCCCGCGCTCGTGCACGCGCACGTCACCCGTCCGTATTCGCACTCGCTCTCCGACGACGAAGTGGTCTACAAACCGCCCAAGGAGCGCGAGGAGGAGGCGAAGCGCGACTGCACGCTCACTTTCCCGAAGCGGCTGATCGCCGAGGGCGTCGCCACCGAGGCCGAGATCGCCCAGATCCGCCAGCAGGTGGACGAGGAGATCGAGGTCGCGGCCGACATGGCCCTGGGCTCTCCCCAACCGACGCCGGAATCCGCGCTCAAGTACGTGTACTCTCCGGACGTCGACCCGACGTCGGAGCAGTTCGACACCGAGGACGACCCCCAGTTCTCCGGTGATCCAACCACGATGGTGGACCTGCTCAATGCGTGCCTCAAGGACGAGATGGCACGCGATCCGCGCATCGTGATCTTCGGCGAGGACGTGGCCGACGTGAGCCGCGAGCAGTACCTCAAGGACGTGAAGGGCAAGGGTGGGGTCTTCAAGGTGACGTGGGGGCTGCAGCGGCAGTTCGGCAGCGAGCGCGTCTACAACTCGCCCCTCGCCGAGGCCAACATCGTCGGTCGGGCGATCGGGCTCGCCACCCGCGGGCTCAAGCCCGTCGTCGAGGTCCAGTTCTTCGACTACATCTGGCCCGCCTACCACCAGCTGCGCAACGAGCTGGCCACGATGCGCTGGCGCTCGAACAACGCGTTCAGCGCCCCCGCCGTCGTGCGCGTCACCTACGGCGGATATCTCAAGGGCGGCGCCATCTACCACTCGCAGACGGGGGCGGTGGTCTTCACGGCCATTCCCGGATTGCGCGTCATCTGCCCCAGCACCGCGCTCGACGCGAACGGCCTGCTGCGCACCGCCATCCGTTGCGACGACCCCGTCCTCTTCCTCGAGCACAAGCACCTCTACCGCCAGACCTACAACAAGGCGCCCAACCCGGGCCCGAACTTCATGATTCCGTTCGGCAAGGCGAAGGTCGCGCGGTCAGGCACGGACCTGACCGTGGTGACGTACGGCGCCGTGGTACAGCGCGCGCTGGTCGCGGCCAAGGAGCTCGAGGAGAAGGACGGTGTCAGCGTGGAGGTGATCGATCTGCGCAGCCTGTCGCCGGTGGACTGGGATACCATCGGCGCATCCGTGCGCAAGACCAGCCGCGTGCTCGTCGCGTACGAAGACGCGCTCTCGTGGGGCTACGGCGCCGAGATCGCGGCGCAGATCGCGGGCGAGTGCTTCTCCTGGCTCGATGCACCCGTGAAGCGCGTGGCCTCGACCGACACGTTCGTCGGCTACGCGCCCGCGCTGGAAGACTTCATCCTGCCTCAGGTGGAGGATCTCGCGCGGGCGATGCGCGAGCTGCATGCGTTCTAGCGCTGCCCGCGCCTTCGCTCTCCTGTTTTTCCTGTCGGGCGCCACGGGGCTCGTCTACGAGCTCCTCTGGGTGCGGTTGCTCTACCAGGCGTTCGGGTCCACGATCCAGTCGGTCACCACGGTCGTCGCCGCGTACATGGGCGGCCTCGGTCTCGGCGCCTGGCTGCTGGGCCGCCGCGCCGACCGCCACCCGCGCCCCGCGGCGTTGTACGGTGGGCTTGAAATCGCCATCGGGGTGTTCGGTCTCGTCTCGCCTCTCGTCCTCGCGCTCGCGCACCAGGGGTACGTCGCGGCCGCCGGTGCGTGGCACCTGAGCGGCGGGGCCAGCGTCGCCCTCCGCTTCGGCCTCGCGGCCCTCGTGTTGCTGGTCCCGACCACGCTGATGGGAGGGACGCTGCCGGTGCTCACGCGGGCGTTCACGGGGGCGGACCGCGCAGAGTTGAAGCACTCGCTGGGCCGGCTGTACGGTCTCAACACCCTCGGCGCGGTTGTCGGCACGGCGCTCGCCGGATTCTTCCTCATCGAGTGGGTCGGCATCCGGGCGAGCCTCTGGGGCACCGCGCTGCTGAACCTGCTCATCGGCGTGAGCGCGCTCCGCCTGCCCGATCCCCGGGCGGCCGCACCACCCCCGGACCCCGGGCGCCAGCCCGAGGCGAACCACATCGCGCCGCAGCTGCGGCGGATCGCCCTGGTGCTGCTCGCGCTCACCGCGTTCGCGTCGTTGCTCGACGAAATCGCCTGGACCCGCGTACTCGTGATGATCGTCGGTGGGTCGACCTACGCCTTCACCCTGGTGCTGCTCGTCTTTCTGCTCGGGATCGGCGCCGGCAGCGCCGTGGTCGCGCGCCGCAGCGCGCCGGCGTCCGAGACCGCAGCCGACGCCGCCATGGCGCAGGCGGTGACTGCGGCCGGAGCGGGCGTTCTCTTCGTGGTGTTCGGCGTGTTGCCGCGCTACATCATCGCGGTGTTTCAGGCGCAGTCGCTCGGCGCCACCGGGCGCCTCCTGGCCATGGGGCTGGCCGTCGGCGCGGTCGTGTTGATCCCCGCACTCGGCATGGGGATGACCTTTCCCCTCCTCACGGATCTCGTGGCCCCGCGGGACGCCGCGCGCGGCGCCGACGTGGGGCGTGCCTACGCGCTCAACACTCTGGGCAGCATCGCGGGCGCGGTGCTCACGGGATTCGTCCTGGTCGTGACGTTCGGCACCGATCTCACGCTTCGCGCCGGAGTGGTGATCAACGCCGCCGCCGCGCTGACGCTCGCCGTGTTGGCCGCGCGCGGCGTCGCCGAGGGCTCCCCGCAGCACCGCCGGCTGCGGCTGCGGGTGCTCGGCGCGGGCAGCCTCGCGAGCGTCGGGCTCGCCGTGGCACTCGCCGCGCCGCGTTGGAGCACGCGGCTCATCGATCTGGGGCCGAGCATCTACGCCCGCCAGCCGATGAACGCCGCCGCCATCGACGAATTCCTCGCGCATCGCGGCGTGCGTCAGCTCGCCTTCAAGGAAGGGTGGAACGCGACCGTGTCCGTGTGGGAGAGCGGTCCGGGCCGCACCCTCAAGGTCAACGGCAAGGCCGACGCCTCCGACCACGGCGACATGGACACCGAGATCTTGCTCGGCCTTGCCCCGGCGGCGGCGCACCCGGGAGCGGCCAGCGCACTGGTGATCGGCTACGGCAGCGGTGTGACCACGCGTGTGCTCGCCGGCGTCCCCGGGATGGAGCGCGTGCGCGTCGTCGAGATCGAGCCCGCCGTGCTCGACATGGGCCGGTGGTTCCTGCACGTGAATGACACCGTCCTCGCCCGATCGGGCGTGTCGGTGACGGTCGACGACGCGCGCAGCGCGCTCCAGGTCGACCGCGCGCGCTACGACGTGATCGTCTCCGAGCCCTCCAACCCGTGGCTCGCGGGGGTCGCCACGCTCTACACCCCGGAGTTCTTCCGCATCGTGCGCGGGCGACTCACGGGCGACGGCGTCTTCTGCCAATGGGTGCAGCTTTATCAACTCCCGGTGTCCGTGGTGGCGGGCATCGTCCGGAACCTGCACGCCGTGTTCCCGTACGTGGAGATCTGGTTCAGCTCGCCGGGCGACGTGATGGTACTCGGCTCGGCGCGCCCGCTGGCGTACGACGCCGCGTGGCTCGGGCGGCTGGTCGGCCCGCGGGGCGCGCTCAGTGCGCTCGGCCGGGAGTACCTCGGCGTGGACCAGCCCGCCGACTACTTCGGGCATCTGCTCCTCGGGCCAACCGGCGTCGCCGAGCTGCTCAAGCACTCCAGCGTCGCCCATCGCGACGACCTGCCGCGGCTCGAGTTCGTGGCGGCACGTCGCTTTCTCGACAGCCGAGGTACCGAGGGGGTGTTCGACTCCTTGGTCGCGATGCGCGCCGCGACGCAAGCGAAGGACGGCGCGTCTCCGTTCCTCTTCGCCAAGGCGCTGACCGTGCGCCGCGGTGATCCCGCCGCCCTGCGCTATATCGACGCCGCACGCCGGGCGCAGCCCGACGAGCCGCGCTGGACCGTCAACACCGCCGCGATCCTCCTGGGGCTCGGTGACTCGACGCTCGCCGACACGGCTCTCGGGCGGCTCGTCCGCACGGGGCACGACCCGGGCGCGTGGCTGCTCTCCGGTCTCGTCGCGACGCGGCGCGGACAGGACGCGCGCGCCGCCGCCCTCTTGTCCGGGGCGCTCGCGGCGGGTGCCGACAGCGCGGAGGCGCGCGCCGGCCTCGCGGTGGTCGCGGCACGAGCGAAGCAGTGGACTCGAGCAGCGGCGGACGCGCGGGCGGCGTTGGCCGCTGCGCGTGGCACGTTGCGGCACCCCTACCCTCGGGAATGGCTCGGGGACGCGCTCACGCGATTCGCCCTGGAGGGACCGCCGCGCGTCGCCGATAGCCTCATGCGCACGGCCGTGGCGGGTCGCGACGGGTGGTCCAAGCTCCACGAGCTCCTCGCCGTCGCGGCGCTGCGGGCGGGGCGCTGCGAGGACGCGGTGCAGCAGTTCATTTTGCTGCTCGAGTTTGGAATCGAGCGCGACGACGGTCCGCCGCTCGTCGTGCGCTGCCGGCGGGGCGAGGCGCTTTAGGCGCCGGTCTGCTCTCCCAGCGCTTCGCGGATCTCGCCCGCCGCGGCGATCGCGTGGTCGACGTCGCGGGACAGGGCCCGGGCCTGCTGGGTGGCGTGAGTCAGATCGTCGAGCACCGCTGCCACCCCCGCGGATCGCAGTCGCAGCAGATCGAACCGCACGTTCTGCATGGCGAGCACGCACGATTCGATCTGGTCCTCGACGAGCTGACGGCGCGTGATCAGGTTCGCGAGGGTCTGCCGCTGTCGCTGGAGCAGGTTGAGCTGGCGCTCGCGCTCCGAGCTCTCCGGCTCCCGTTTGGTCAGTGCGAGCTTATCGTCGAGCCGCGACAGCGCCCGCTGATCGACGTCACCGCTCATGGCGTGCGCGGCTCGCGCTAGGTCCTCGGCACGCTTCAGCAGCCCGTCCACCGTGACGATCACATCCGGGAGCAGCTTCCGTTCGGACTTGGGCACGAGCTCCATGATCTTGAAGATCGCCTTGCGGTCGTTCCGCGCCTGTTGCACCGCCGTCGCCAGGCGCCCGAACTCCTCCCCCGTGGCGGCCGGGAGGTCGAGTGGCCGCGATCCCGCCGCCGCGAGCTGGGCTTCGGCCGACTCGGGCGCTGCCGGCCGGCGCAATACGTCGCGCCAGGAATAGCCTGCGCTCCACAGCTTCATGTACAGCGGCAGCAGACCGAACGCTCCCCACGGCACGGCCACGAACAACGACCACCCGTGCCACCCCGTCGCCGCGTCGAACAGCAGGCACCCGCCTGCTACCGACGCCCAAGACACGAAGCTCGACCGCATCTTGCGGACGATGTCGGCTTCGCCCCCGGCCGCGAGCTGCACCGCCTCGCGCTGCGGGCGCGTCGGACGCCGCCCCCGCACTCCTCCCCCCACGTTCGGGCTGCGAGGGACTGGGAGGGAGGGCGGCGGCGGGAACCGTGTGGCCCGCGATGTCGCGCCGGCCGATGGGCGCCGCGACCGGTACATGGTGGCGTTGCGCGCTTCGAGCGCCCGCCGCAGCGCGTCCGCCGTGGGCCAGCGGTCCTCCGGGTCCTTCTCGAGCGAGCGCATCACGCACGCCGCCAGGTCGTCGGGGCAGTCGCCGCACTTCTCGGTGACGAGCGGCGCCCGCTCCGTGATGTGCTTCATTAGGATGCCGGGCACGGTTGGGGCGTGGAACGGCAGCTCCCCGGTCAGCATCTGATAGCTCACGACGCCCAGGCTGTAGATGTCCGAGCGGCCGTCGATTTCACGGTCTCCCGCGGCTTGCTCCGGGCTCATGTAGTGCGGCGTCCCGATCGCCACGCCCGTGGCGGTCAGCGTCGCCGAGCCCGTGGTCGATGACAGGGCCTTGGCGATCCCGAAGTCCGTGACCACGACGCGGCCCCGGCTCCCCTCGAGCAGGATGTTGTCCGGCTTCACGTCGCGGTGGATGATGCCGAGCGCGTGCGCCGCGCCGAGCGCGTCGGACGTCTCCAGCATGATGCGACGCGCCTCCTCCGCGGGCAGGCGCCCCCGCCGCTTCAGCTTTCCCGCCACCGACTCGCCGTCCACGAAGGCCATCACGAAGTACACCAGCCCGTCGGGCCCTTCGCCCACCGAATGGATCGGGACGATGTGCGGGTGGGACAACCGCGCCGCGGTTTCCGCTTCGCGCAGGAAGCGGATGCGGATCTCTTCTCGGAAGGCGAGCTCGGGGGGTAGGACCTTGATGGCTACCTGACGCTTCAGGCGCTCGTCCCGGGCCTTGTACACCACGCCCATGCCGCCGCGACCAAGCTCCCCCTCGACGGTATAGGAGCTTCCCAGGGCCTGGATCAGCCGTCCGGCGAGCGACTTGTCGGCGTCATTCATCAGGGTTCGGCCAGTGAGCGCCGCATAGATTTAGTCGTGCAACGCCCGCCCTGCAACCAGCCAAAGCGTTTGCACTTACGTTTCGTGGCGCCAAGCTGACGGCCCGACGGTCCATCGCCGGTGGCTAAACGGCAGCTTCTGCCTTATTGACCGCCCCGTACGGAACGGACGTGCTCGTCCGAGCGTTCTCTAGTGGCACGGACGATGCTTACGCACTCCGGGCGTGATGTTGGTGTCAACTCTCAAATGGAAGAACCTATGTCTGAACGCTTGACGCTCCCGGTGCTGCCGCTCCGGGAGATGGTGTTGTTTCCGGGCGTGTCCACGCCGATCGGCGCGGGCCGCCCCACGACGTTGCGCGCCATCGAAGCGGCCGTGAAGGGCGACTCTCGCGTGATCTTCGCCGTGTCGCAGCGCGAGAACGTCGATCACGTCACTCCGGGCGTGCTGTACACGACTGGGACGATCGCCAAGATCAGCCAGATTCAGCGCGGGCTGGGTGGCGTGCAGCTGCTGTTGCACGGCGAGAAGCGCGGCGTGGCGCTGCACTACGTCGACAACCAGGGCCATCTCGAGGCTGTGGTGCGGGAGGTCGAGGACCTGCCGCCGCTCCGCCCCGACGATGCCGCGTTCGTGGCGCTGCACCGCGAGGCGCGCGAACGCGCCGCGGAGCTGGGCCAGAAGTCCGGGCTACCGGAGGAGGTCGTCCGGCAGGTGCTCGAGGGCGTTACGGAACCCGGGCGCCTCGCCGACCTCGTGGCCGGCTACCTGGAGATCGACCCGGCCGAGCGCCAGGCCCTGCTCGAAACCCTCGAGGTCGAGGAGCGGCTGCGCCGGGTGCTGGTGCACGTCCAGCGCCAGATCGGCGTGCTCGACGCCCAGGAGCACATCAAGTCGCAGGTTCAGGAGGAGCTGGGCGAGCGCCAGCGGGAGCTGTTCCTGCGCGAGCAGATGAAGGCGATCCGCAAGGAGCTGGGCGAGGGGGACGAGGCGAGTGACGTCGAGGAGCTGCGCAAGCGCCTCGCGGCGCTCGAGCTTCCCGAAGCCGCCCAGAAGGAAGTGGACCGCGAGCTGGCGCGGCTCGAGCGCGCGGCCCGGGACTCGATGGAAGCCCAGGTCATCCGCACGTATCTCGAGACCGTGGCTGAGCTGCCGTGGAACAAGCGGGCCGAAGAGTCGCTCGACTTGAAGCGGGCGGCCGCGATCCTCGACGAGGACCATTACGGCCTGCAGGACGTCAAGGACGAGGTGCTCGAGTTTCTGTCGGTGCGCCAGCTGCGCCAGCGTACTCCGGAAGGCGACGCGCGCGGCAACGAAGACGATAAACAGTCCAAAGGATCGATCCTGCTGTTCGTCGGGCCGCCGGGCGTGGGCAAGACGTCGATCGCGAAGTCGATCGCCCGGGCGATGGGCCGGCCGTACGTGCGTATCTCGCTGGGCGGCGCCCGCGACGAGGCGGACATCCGCGGCCATCGCCGCACGTACGTCGGCGCGATGCCCGGCCGCATCATCCAGGGGATGAAGCAGGCCGGTGCCAAGAACCCGGTGTTCCTGCTCGACGAAGTCGACAAGCTGGGCGTCTCGTTCCAGGGCGACCCGGCCGCCGCGCTGCTGGAAGTGCTCGATCCGGCGCAGAACGACTCGTTCACCGATCATTACCTCGGGGTGCCGTTCGATCTCTCGGAGGTGTTGTTCGTCGCGACGGCGAACTTCCTGCAGTACATCCCGGCCCCGCTGCTCGACCGGCTCGAGACCGTCAACTTCGCCGGGTACACCGAGCGGGAGAAGCTCGAGATCGCGAAGCGCTACCTCGTGCCGCGTCAGCTGCAGGAAAACGGCCTGGCGCCGGGGCAGCTCACGCTGGACGACGCCGCGCTGAGCAAGATCATCACGAGCTACACGCGCGAAGCCGGCGTGCGTCAGCTGGAGCGCGAAATCGGCAAGCTGGCGCGCAAGGTGGCGCGCAAGGTGGCGGTGGGCGAGGTGGAGCGTCTTGGCGTCGCGGCGTCGGAAGTGGACGACTTGCTCGGGCGGCCCAAGGTGCATCCCGAGCGCATGGCGCGCGCCGACGATCTGGGCGTCGCGACGGGGATGTACTACACGCCGGTCGGCGGCGACATCATGTTCGTCGAGGCGAGCGTGATGCCGGGCAAAGGTGACCTGGTGCTCACGGGCCAGCTGGGAGACGTCATGAAGGAATCGGCCCGGGCGGCGCTGACATACGCCAAGAGCCACGCCGACCAGCTCGGCATCCCGGAGGAGGCCCTCACCGAGACCGACGTGCATATTCACGTCCCGGCAGGCGCGATTCCGAAGGACGGCCCGTCCGCGGGCGTGACGATGGCGACGGCGCTGGTGTCCGCCCTGTCGCGGCGGCCGGCGCGCCACGACGTGGCGATGACCGGCGAGATCACCCTACGTGGCCGAGTGCTGCCCATCGGCGGCGTCAAGGAGAAAGTGCTGGGCGCCGTGCGCGCGGGCATCCGCACCATCGTGCTCCCCAAGGAGAACGCGGCCGACCTAGACGACCTCCCTGAGGAGGTACGCAAGACCCTCGACGTGCACGTGGTCGAGGACTTAGGCGAGGTGTTGAGTCTGGCGCTGCGCGGCGCTCGGTTCGAAGCCGGCCACCTGGTATTCGAGGGACCCGTTCCGATCGAGCCAAGTCTCGTGGCGAAGCAAAACTAGGCGCTGCGCCGGTCGACACAGGGCCCCCGGGAGTCTCCGGGGGCCCTGACGTTTGTGCAACCTTTTCCGGGCGGCGTGCGTCTAAATCCCGGTATCCTAGACCAAAGGTCCCGGTATGCCGGTGGCTGTTTCCATGCTCGCCCTCATGGTCGTCGTGCAGGCGAACGGCAGCAGCGCCGAGACGGCGCCGGCTCGGACTCCTCCACCCACGACGAACAGTGTCGTCGCCCGGCGGGCCATGCGCGCGGTCGTCATCGACGGTAAGGACGACGACGCGGTGTGGCGCGAGGCAGCGGCGATCACGGCGTTTCGCGAGTTCTCGCCGCGTGAGGATGGGCCCCCCCGATTTCCCACGGAAGCCAAGGTCGCCTACGACGACCACAACTTCTACGCCTTCATCCGCGCCTTCGATCCGCATCCCGACAGCATCCTGAAGATTCTCGCCCGCCGCGACGTCCGCGCTCCGACCGACCAGCTCAAGATCGTCATCGACTCCTACCACGACCGGCGCACCGGGTACGAGTTCGCGGTAAACCCCGCCGGGGTGAAGCGCGATTACGCCATATACAACGACAACCACGAGGACGACGCCTGGGACGGCGTATGGGAAGTGGCCACTACCGTCGACTCGCTCGGTTGGACGGCGGAGTTCCGGATTCCGCTGTCGCAGCTGCGGTACGCTCACGCCGACACCAACACCTTTGGCTTCGCGGTGTGGCGCGACATTCAGCGCTACACCGAGCGCGTCAGCTGGCCGGTATACCGACAATCCCAGTCGGGGTTCGCTTCCCAGCTCGGGGATGTGACGGGTCTGGTGGGACTGCCGGCGCCGCGCCGCCTGGAAGTCGCGCCGTACATGGTGACGAAAAACGTCTCAGTGCCCGTGGGCCCCGGCTTCGACCGTTCCCAGAAGCTCACCGCGGGTGCGGACTTGAAGTATGGGCTCACGTCCAACGTGACACTCGATGCAACGGTCAACCCCGACTTCGGGCAGGTAGAGGCGGATCCCGCGGTCTTGAACCTCACGGCCTTCGAGACGTTCTTCCAGGAACGGCGCCCGTTCTTCGTCGCGGGAACGGGTGTCTTCCGCTTCGACGTCAACTGCAGCCAGGTGAATTGCAACGGGGAGCGGCTGTTTTATTCACGCCGCATCGGGCGGGCGCCCGAGCTCCCCGGGAACGACCCGGGCTCGCCCATCGCCACCACCATCTACGGCGCCGCAAAGGTGACCGGCCGGCTGCCGGGTGGTCAGACCGTGGGCGTGCTCGACGCGATCACGCAGCGCGCCACGGGGAGCTCCGATCGCACCACCGAGCCCGCCACCAACTATGCGGTGCTGCGCGGGCAGCAGGATTTCCGCAAGGGACAGAGCGGCGTCGGCGTGATGTTCACGGCGGTGAACCGCAGCCTCGACCCGCTGACCGACGGCGGGCTGCGCCACAGCGCCTATGTTGGCGCGCTCGATTTCCGGCACCGCTTCCTGGGGAGCCGCTATCAGGTCTCGGGCTCGCTCGACCTGAGCCAGGTGACGGGCACCGCGGCGGCCATCACGGCGACGCAGCGCGACGCGGTGCACTACTACCAGCGGCCGGACGCCGGCCTCCCCTTCGACTCGACCAGGACCTCACTGGCGGGCGACGCGGAAGAGCTGCTCTTCGGCAAAGTGGGCGGAGGGATTACCCGGTTCGAGACGAGCTATCAGCGGCGGTCCCCGGGCTTCGAGGTGAACGACCTCGGCTTCCTGCTGCGGGCCGACCAGCAGAGCTGGAATACCTGGTTCGGAGTGCAGTCGCTCCATCCGAGCGCGCTGTATCAGACCGCGTTCTGGAACTTCAACTGGTGGCAATTCTGGACGGGAGCGGGGCTGCCGGTCGAGCGCGCTGCCAACACCAACGTCCACGTCCAGCTCAACAACCGCTGGTGGCTGCATGCCGGCACGACATTGGGTCACCTCGCCCCGACCTTCGACGACCGCCGGGCTCGCGGGGGCCCCGCCGTGCGGGTCGATCCGATCGTCTCATCCTGGGCGGAGTGGGACGGGGACAGCCGGCCGGCTGTGGTGCCTGCCCTGTGGACGAACTATTGGCGTGGGGACGGCGGCCGGTCTGAATCGGTCAGCCTGGGCTCGCAGGTGTCGGTCCGCATCGCGTCGCAGTTCAACACGACGATCGGCGTGAGCGTTACCCACAACATCGACAACACCCAGCCGTTCTCTCCCGTCACGGACTCCGCCGGCACCACACACTACCCCCTGGCCCACCTGGACCAGAAGACCTTGTCGCTCACCGGGCGGGTGGATTACACCATAACGCCCGACTTGACGCTCCAGATCTATGCCCAGCCGTTCGTGAGCAAGGGCACGTATTCGAACGCGCGTGAGCTCGCCAATCCGCGCGCCGCGGCGTACGACGACCGGTTCAAGCCGTACAGCGTCACGCTCGCCAGTGGGTTCAATTTCAAGCAGTTCAATTCCAACGTCGTGCTGCGATGGGAGTATCGGCCCGGCTCGACTCTGTTCGTCGTCTGGACGCAAGGGCGGGACGACTTCCTCCGGGCGACGGGAACGCGGTCGCTCGCCGGTGACTTTGGCGACCTCTTTACCCTCCACCCCAATAACACCTTCCTCGTGAAAGCATCGTACTGGCTGAACTGGTGATGGCCGGGTCGGGGACGACTCCTTTCGCCCCGCCAAGCATTGGGTTTATTCTCAGCGCATGCTCGGACTGGCTCGGGCGCTCCGCTGGTGTTCGGTCGCGTGGCTGATCGTTGCTGCCGCCGCGCCGCTGCTCGCTCAGGAACCGGCCGGCAGGATCGAGGGCACGGTGATGGATCCGGCTGGCTCCCCGCTCGCCGGCGTCCAGGTAACGCTCGTCGGCAGCGCGTTTCGCGCGCTCAGCGCGGTGCGCGGCGCGTACTCCATGGACCACGTGCCGGCGGGCGCTTACACGCTACGGGTCCAGTTCGCCGCTTATCCCACGACCGACGTGACCGCCGTCCGAGTGCATGCCGGGGAGATCGTCGTCATTGACGTCCGCATGGGTCAGGCGGCGCTCGCTCCACCGCCTGCGCTAGTGCGCGGCTTCACGACCTCCAGAACCGTCATCGAGGGATCGTCGTTCTATGACCTCCCCGTGACCGACCCGCGGGGCGTGCTCGCTCTCCAGCCGGGCGTCTTTCCGACAGCCGATCAAACGGGGTTCTCGATCCATGGCGGTGCCGCAGCGGTCTACATCGATGGCGCGCTCGTCCGCCAGGTGGATCTCGGCACCAACGCGATCGACCAAGCCTCGGTGACGACGGGTGCCGTCGGTGTGGAGGCCGGGGATGCGCAATCGGGGCTCGTGTCGTTCGTCACGTCGGCGGGAGGCCGGCAATGGCGAGGGACCGTGCGGTATCGCACGGACGACATCGGCTTCGACGCCTGGCGGAACGTGGGGCTGCATCGCCTCGAGGCGAGCGCCGGCGGCCCGGTGCGGGGCAACCTCACCTTCTTCACGGCCCTTACCCTGAACGGGCAGATGTCGCTCGAGAGCGAGAAGGACCGCGACGTGCAGGCGCCGGTCTACGTGATGAGCGGGGTCGATACGGTCGTGCATCAGCCCAGAACATGGGGCGACCCCAACACGGACACTGCCTTCGTGGCGCTTCCCCGCTTCGTGCAGTACAGCGGATACTGCGATCCGTCGGGGAACGACGGCGTGTCATGCCAGGGCTCGCGGGTGCCCTTTACGGCGACCGGGTCTTACACCTGGCAGGGCAAGCTGCAGCACAGTTACGGCACCGGGTCCTGGCTGAGCCTGACCGGTCTCGCCAGCCAGTCGCAGCAGCGCGACTTCCCGGGGGTGAATCTCTATAACCCCGGCGCCTATACGGGCACGAGTGTGCGGAGCCGCGCCGCGATTCTCAACTGGATGCAGCATCTGGGCCAGCTGGGCCGCGGGCCTCTCGCACTGCGCCTGAACCTGTCTTACCAGCTCGATAAGGCGATCACCGGCCCGCTGACGCGCCAGTCGGAGCTCGACACGCGCAGCCCGTTCGGCGGTTTTCTGGTGCAGCCCTTGAGCTACCTGTTCGACTTCGACTACCGGCACGACGTGCGCATCAAAGATTCGACGTACCAGGGCATAGGGCTGCTGGACGATCGGCAGATCCGCTGCATCCAGGCTGGGGAAGGGGCCTGCCAGGACGACGTGCCGCTCCTGAACCGGGGCGACCTCGATAACGCGCAGCCATACCGGATGAACCCCTACGCTGCGGAGCAAAGCCCGCGGTTTCCGCTGTGGACGCAAGGGCTGCGCGGGAATATCGATCTGGCGCGCGAAGCGCGCTGGCAGGCGCGGGCCGCCCTCGACTGGCGGCCGAATCGTATCCACAGTGTCCAGATGGGCGGCGAATTTCATCGCATCGACGCGCGACGCTATAACGCGAGCGCCGGCGCCATTTCGGCGTTCGGAATCAACGCGTATCACGAGACCCCGATCCGTTACGGAGCCTACGTACAAGACCGCCTCGAAGTGGGAGAATTGGTGATCGTGGGTGGGCTGCGCTACGACTACTTCGACTCGCGCGCCAAGTATCCGTACACGCCGGGCCGGATCTCGACCGATTCGGGATCGTTTAACCCCTACCGGCCGGACGCAAAGTTTTATCCGGCGCCAAGTCACAGCGCCCTGAGCCCCGAGATACAGGCGTCGCTTTCCCTGGGGAATCGGTCGGCGGTGCGGGCGTCCTACGGGCGACAGGTTCGCGTACCCGACCTGAGCCTGCTCTTCCGCGGCAAGAACACGGACCTCTCGGTGACGAATAGCTCCCAGTTCTACGGCCGCGATCTCGATTTCGTGAAGAACGGGATCCTGGAGCTGGGGGTCCAACACGCGTTCGGTGAGGACTTGGTCCTGGACGTCGCGCTGTACGACCAGGCCAGGCCCGCAGAGCTGGTCGGGCGCTTCGTCCAGCTGCCTGACCCGGCGAGGGGCGGGTTCACTGGCGACTTCTTGGTCCTCGCCAATGCGGCTTTCCCGCACACCCGCGGGATCGACGTGAGGTTCCTCCAGCGGTTCTCGAATCTGTTCTCTGGGTCCGCGGCCTACTCGTACCAGAGCGTTAGCCTCTCGCCCCAAGCCGCGGGCGACATAGCGCGGATCCCGAGGCACGTAATCGCAGGCTGGGGGGCGCTGACCCTCCCGGACGGGTGGCGCCGCGGCACGCCCCTGGGCGCGATGCTCCAGAATGCCGGCGTGTTCGCGACCTTCCGCGTCGCGAGCGGCGGGCATTACACGCGCGTGTTCCCGCAAACGGCGGGCTATACGATCGACGATCCAGGCGGATCCTTCGTAGAACAGCTCAACGCGTCCGCGCTCCCGTGGTTCAAGACCATTGACGTGCGCGTCACGCGCGGCTTCAAGCTCGGGCGCTACCAGGCGACGACGTTCGCCGAATCGCGCAACCTCCTCAACTTCACGAACGTGCTGAACGTCTTCACCGAGGTGGGCGGCGTCGATTATCCGGACCTGCGCGCGCGTTACGCCGCCGAGCAGGTCACGCTGCTCAGGAGTGAGGCGGCGGCCGCCGGCGCCCTGGTGGGTGACGCGGTCGACTTCAACCTGCTCGGCAGTTGCCGGAACTGGCAGGGCCGCAACTCCGGCAACTTCGCCAGTGGTCCCGTGGACTGCGTGCAGCTCGAGCGGGCGGAGCAGCGCTTCGGTAACGGGGACGGCGTGTTCACGGCGTCCGAGTACACGAAGGCGTTCACTGCCTGGTACGACCTGGCCAACGCGCCGTACCGCTTCTACGGGCCGGGCCGGCGGATTCGCATCGGCCTCGAGGTCTCGTTTTAGGCCCGGACTCCCTCCAGCACGAGCTTCACGGCGGCTTCTTTCCAACGCTCGCGCAGCGCGGGCTCGTCGGCGCCGAGCGGTGGAGCGCTCGCCGCGATCAGCGACTCGAGGCCGAGGTACGCCACCATGAGGACGAGCGCCTGCGCCGCCGCCAGGTGGGGATCGACGTCGTCCCGCACCTGTCCCAGGCCCTGGCCTTCCGCGAGCAGGATGACGAGGCGCTTGATCGCCGGCGCGAACGGTCGCGCGTCGGATCGGCCGGCTTGCGTGAGCAGCGTGACGAGATCGGGATGGGCGGCGAGAAAGTCGAACTGCGCCGCCAGCGCCGTAGCGATGCGATCGAGCGGTCCGTTCCCGGCGACGGCGAGCGAGGCGAGCGCCTGCTCCAGCTCGGCGGCCCCGCGCGTGAGCACCGCATTGAACAACCCGCGCTTGGAATGGAAGTAATAGAACAGCAGCTGCTTGTTGACCCCAGCGCGCTGGGCGATTTGATCGACTCGCGCCCCGTCGAAGCCGCGTCGGGCGAACTCGTCCCGGGCGGCGGTGATGATCCGTAATGCTCTGAGATTGCTCAGCTTAGGTTTCAGGGTCTACGATCTCAACCACATGGTTGATGAAATGTATACTCCCCAGCTCGGGGCGCCACTCCCGGCGCAAGGCGAGGTTCGCCGGCACCCGGGGCAGGCCATCCTTCAAGAACTTGATCAACAAGCGATTCACCTCATCCGGCGCCTCTTCCTGCACCGAGTGCCCGGCGTGCGGCACGGACAGGAACGCCGAGCGGTTGAGCTGGGACGCCAGTGCGCGGCCCAGGGCGATGGGCATCCAACGGTCGGCCTCGCCCCACAGCACCAGCGTCGGCGCTCGGATGGCTGCCAGGCGCCCCTCCAGCCCGCCGAAATTGAACTCGCGCAACACGCCCCGCAGCGCCTGCCCGTACGGGACCTCGGCGACTGGTGCGTAATACTGATCGACGTCGGATTCGGTCACCTTGCCGGGGTCGGCGTACGTCGACCTGAGGAGCCGGGCCACGAGGCCCCGACCCCGGAACGCCAGCATCAACGGGCCCACCCCGCGCCAGCGGGCCACCCGGAACAGTACCGGTTCGCGGGTGCCGAGCCCCGCCGCCCCGATCAGGACGAGTCCGCGCACGCGCGCCGGGAAGGCGATCGCGACTTCCGCCGCGATCTCGCCCCCCATCGAGTGGCCTACCAGCACGGCGTCGGGGAGGTCCAGGGAGTCCATGAGCGCGACGACCAAGTGCGTGTAGGCGGCGTTCGTGTACCCGTGCGCCGGCTTGTCGGAGGAGCCGAATCCCAGGAGGTCGAGCGCGACGACCCGGAAACCGGCCGCCATGACCGGGGCGAGGTTCTTGCGCCAAGCGTACATCGACGCGCCGAGACCGTGGATGAAGATTACCGGCGTTCCGGTGCCGCCGTCGACGTAACGGATCCGGGCGTCGCCGATCCGGACGACGTGCGCCGTGAATGGCGTTCCTGCGGGGAACCGCTCGCCGTTTGGAATCGGGGCCGTGCGGCACCCGACTTCGAGCGTCACCAGGAGCGCGACAGCCGCGTGACGACGGATCACGCGAGGTTGCGCAACGCGACCCGGGCGAGCGTGAGGAGGAGCGGATGGGAGCTCCACAGCGCGGTAATCTGCTCGCCCGCCCCGGCGGCGGTCAGGAGCTGGGAGTCGTCGATCAACAGCACGGTGGGGGTGGCTGCCGCGACCGAGCCTTTCAGGAGGCTCTCCCCCTCGGTATCCGCGGCTTGGCCTGCGAGCCGCACGTCGATTGTGGCCCGCGTGGCGGCGCGCCGCCAGGCGGGCAGGGTGGGGCGCCACAGCTCCGCGCCGACGATGCCCTGGATGCTCCCCGTCGCCCGGGCGACGAGCTGTTGCATCACGTTCGCGACGGCTCGCACACCGCCAACGGTCCGGGTCTCGGGCTCAGCGGGGTGGCTCGCGTCCTGGAGCGCGTGGCTCAGCCGGTCGAGCGCCTCGCCCTGTTCGGCGGCGAGTCGGGCGAGCAGCGCTCGCGGGTCGGCGGGGCGATACCGGGCCGGGCGGCCGGCTGCGCGCTGCGCGGCGCCTCGACTGACGAGGCCTTCGAGCGCGCCGTAGGCGTTGGCACGGGCGAGCCGGGTCGCGCGGCCGACGCCGTACCCGGTCGCGGGGCCGAGGCGCAGCAACGCCGAGTACACGACCGACTCGGTGGCGGTGAACCCGAACGGGGTGAGGTCGACAGTCGCCATACAGTAGTAGTACTTACTACTACCTGGCGCGCGCCGCTACCGCAAGGTGCTGACTGCTGCTGCGGTGCTCATACGATCTCGACGGGAAGCCCCATCAACCGCGCGATCAGCGCCAGCCGGAACGTCACGTCGGTCTGCCGCTGCGCGGGGCTCTTGCCCGGCCCTTCCAGCGGGAAGTAATGGGCCGTGACGGGGTTGATCGCCTTGGGCAGGGTGCGCAAGCTCTTCGGGCTCCAGATCCCCTGTTCGTCGCACTCGTTGAATAGACGGGCCAGCACGCGGCTGGCGCTGGGGATATTGCGCACCAGCCCGAGCCGGGTCAGGAGCTCGAGCCAGTACAGGGCGAACGGAACGTCGCTGATGTGGCCCTGGGCGTCGGAGCGTAAGGGGTCGCCCAGCAGCTCGAAGATCGGCTTGAACAGCTTCTTCCCTGCCAGGATGAAAAACGCCCGCCGCGGCGCCGGCGTGGAGAAGTAGTGCCCTAGCCGCTCGATGAATCCGGCACGCTCCCGCTGCACCGGCGGCAGGAAGGCGAGCATCTCGATCGAGAACACCGTGGGAGGGTAGGCCCCAGGCTCGAGCACGGTCTTGCCTTGCGCCTTCTTGAACGGCTTCGCCGCGAGCTCGCTTCGCAGGTATTGGGAGATATTGCTGGCGATCGTGTGCGCCGTCCCGCGCACCCGCGGGTCGTCGATGTGCCCGGCGCGCGCGAGGGCGCACGCCGCCGCCTCCCGGCCGAGCCGCCGCGCCCAGTGCCCCAGCCCCGGGTCGGACTTCGCGGCCTTGTGATACTCGATCAACAGCTCCTGGGCCCGTTGGGCCACCGCGCGGTCGGGGTCGTCCGGCTCGATGCGCGACAGCAGCTGGAATAACAAACGGTCCGCCAGTCGGAACGGCCGCTCGGTGGGGGGCCAGCCCAGCTCGATCAGGCGACGGTACTGATAGACCGTCCCCGGTTCGCTCCAGCCGTGCGCCTTCGAGGCGACCGGCCCGAGCAGATTACCTCCCCACAGCCCCGTGGGCTTCTGCTTGCGGGCGATCGCCTGAGCGACCTTGTACTGGAGCACCGCGTGACGCAGCGCGGCGAGTCGCTCCGGATCGCGGTCGCTCTCTCGCACAACTTCGGCGTACGCCCGGTACTGGAGTGGCGGGCTCGCGGCCTCGAGCAGCCAGGATAAGGGCAACCGATGCGATGTCGGGAGTTCCAGGTGCTCGCTCCGCGGTGACGAGTGCGGCAGACCCGGCTGTCGAAAAGCGGCGCAAACCTACTCGGCGGCGTCCCAATCGGCCAGAGGCGCCCGGAGGCTGGCCCGCCCGCCATCAATAACTGCTTTTGCCACGGCGCACTAGACGCGCCGCAATCGATTGTACTCAGGGCATCAATCGGTTGGTTGGGCGCTGGAACTCGGAGCTCGGGAGCCAGCGCGGCAGCTCCGCTGCGTTCGCGACCGCCAGGGCCAGACGCAGCGTGACCCGTACTTCCTGCGCGAGCCCCGCGTAGCTGAACGTCGGCCGGAACTCATCGCTCGGCTGGTGATAGCGCTCGCGGTTGTACAGCTCGTCCTGCTCGCTCCCCCACCCGGCGGGCCGTCCCACAAAGTCTCTTCCCGGACGGATGGACAGCGCGGGTACGCCGGCTCGCGCGAAGGGGAAATGATCCGAGCGGTAGAACGCGCCGCGCACGTCCGGCTCGTGAACCACGGTGAGCGATTCGAGCTTCGCTGCGCCCTGGAACATCGCCCCGAGGGTGGACCGGTCTGTCCCGAGCGCATCGATGTCGCGGGTGGCACCGCGCACGTTGGCCACATCGACGTTGAGCACGGCGGCGGTGCGCTCGAGCGGCACCAGCGGGCTCTCGACGTACGCCTCGCTCCCGAGCAAGCCGCTCTCCTCGGCCGTCGTCGCGACGAACAGCAGGGTCCGCCGCGGACGCGGGGCCACCTGGACGAGCGCCTGCGCCGCCGCCAGCACGGCGGCCACGCCGGACGCGTTGTCCTCCGCGCCGTTGTAGATCGAGTCGCCGCGGATCGCGGGCCCGATCCCCTTGTGGTCCCAGTGCGCGGTGAACAGCACGACTTGCTTCGCGAGTGTCGGGTCGCTCCCCGGGAGCTTCGCGACCACGTTCTCGGACCTGACCCGGCGAACGGCGCTGACGATGTCCACGGCGACGTGTAGCCGCGTAGCGACCGGCCGGAAATCGCGCCGCCCGGCGGCGCGCGTCAGCGAATCGAGGTTGAAGCCGGCGCGCGCGAGTGCCGCCTGCGCGGCGGCGGCGGTGACCCACCCGGCGAACGCGAGGCTCTGCGCCGCCGGGCGGTCGAGCTTGAACTGCTCCACCGACCACGATCCCCGTACCACCTCCCACGGGTACGTCGCGCTCTCGGTGGTGTGGATCAGGAGCGCACCCAGCGCGCCACGTCGCGCCGCCTCCTCGAGCTTGTACGTCCAGCGGCCGTAGTAGGTGAGTACGCGGCCGTTGAACACGGTGGAGTCCTGGAGCCCCGGGTCGTTCACCAGCATCAGCAGTACCTTGCCGCGCACGTCGCCGTCTTTGTAGTCGTCCCACCGCCATTCGGGCGCCCGGACACCATAACCCACGAATACGACATCACCGTCGGCGGTGATGCGGGGCTCCGGTCGCTCCGCCCACGCTACGAAGTCGTCGAGTTGTTTGAGGCACTGCGGTGCGCCGCTCGGGCCCCACACCAGAGAGGGATGGGGAGTCAGGCCGACGAGGGCGACTGGCTGGAAGTACGAGCTGTCGGGCCCCGCCGGCTCGAGCCCGAGCGCCTCGAACTGCGCCGCGATGTATCGGGCTGCGAGACGGCCGCCCCGCGTGCCGGGGGCGCGTCCCTCGAGCAGGTCATCCGCGAGGTAACGGATGTGCGCGTCCAGCGCCGCGCCGCTCACCGGTGGCAGGGACGATGGCGCGGCCGCGGGTCGCTGCCCGCGGAGTGAGGCCACCGCCGTGACGAGCAGTATCGTGACAGCAAGCCGACATCGCATGGACAGCATCGTGTTCTCTCCTGGTTCGCCTTGCTCGGTCCCGAGCAAGCGGTGCAATTTTCGCTCATGCTGCAAGCGTTGCAGTCCCGCCGGATCGAGCGACTTCCCGATCTCGTCCGGCTCGAGGGACGCATCCTGTTTCTGACCGAAGACCCCGCGCTCGTTCGCGCCCAGCTCGCCGGGCAGAACCTGGACTGGACCCCCGCCACGAAGCTACGCGACAACATCTCGACCGACGAGATCACCCCCGCCTACATCTGCTACTACTACGACGAAACCCTGGGCGACTTCCCGTACCTCGGCTTGAAGTGCGGCGAGGAGTTCCCGATCGCGCGGGGATCGGTGAAGCGCGGCGGCTTCGTCGCCTCGGTCAGCGGCCAGCGGCGTGGCAAGGGTTCGTCGCGAGAGCAGTCCCCGTACGCGGAGATGTGCGCCGGTATCAAGCTGGTGGTGGCGGAGAACATCGAGCGGATCTACCGGGAGAACTGCCAGAACCTGGGCGTCCTCACGACGACTGATTTCTCGATCATCGACCGGGTCCGCCGCGGCGAGGCGATCCCCCTCGCGATCTTCACCGAGGGTGAAGGCGAGATCACGCGCGGCATCATCGAATACGGGGGGCTGTTCAACTTCAACGTCGCCCGCCTCCAAGGTAAGGTCGTGCTCGCGCCACCCCGGACATCCCCTCGGCCCATGACGCTCGGCGAAAAGATCATCGCGCGCCACTGGGTGGTCGACCCGTCGCGGGGCAAGGTCGGCGTGCCGGCCGTCAAGCCGGGAGATGAAGGCTTTGTGGTCACCGACATCCGGTTCAGCCACGAGTACGTGACCCCAATGGCGGCGATCTTCTTCGAGCAGCTGGTGGGCGACGGGGAGCGGGTGGTCGATCCCGGCTCGATCCTCATGTTTCGCGATCACCTCACCTTCCTTCCGGAAGCCATGACGCCCGAGCGCGTCAAGGAGGGGCTGCTCGATGTCGCGCTCGAGCTCGAAAAGAAGCAGCGCGCCTTCGCCCAGAAGCAGGGGATCAAGCTGTACGGCGAGCTGCGGCTCGGCCACCATGGAGGCGGACGGGGCTCGGAGGCGATCTGCCACTCCAAGATCCTCGAGGGACACGCCGAGCCCGGCATGGTGATCATCGGCTCGGACTCGCACACTCCCCATGCCGGTGCGGTCGGCTGTGTCGCATTCGGCGTGGGCACCACCGCGATCTTCAATTCCTGGATCACGAAGGACGTGCGGCTCACGGTCCCCGAAACCGTGAAGGTCGTAGTGCGCGGCAAGAAGCCGGACAACGTGACGGCCAAGGACTTCATGCTCGAGGTGCTGCGCCAGCCGTACGTCAAGAGCGGCCGCGCCATCGGCAAGCTGGTTGAGTACTGTGGGGATGCTGTCGAATCCCTGTCAGTAGACGAGCGCGCCACGATGACCAACATGACGGCGGAGGTCGGCGGCTTTACCGGCTACGTGGCTCCGGACGCGAAGACAGTCGACTTTCTCATGGAATACCGCGGCATGGCGCGGGGCGAGGCCGAGCGGTTGTGTGCCGGTCTGGCGAGCGACGCCGGCGCCGAGTACTGCGAGGTCATCGAGATCGACGCCACGGCCATCCGGCCGATGATGGCGCTTCCCGGCGATCCCGGGAATGGTCAAACCATCGACGCCGCGGCGCGGCAGATCCGGGTGGACATCGCGTACGCCGGCTCGTGCACGGCGGGCAAGAAGGAAGACATGGACATGTACGCCCGGGTGCTGGCGGAGGCGGCGGAGCGAGGGGCGCGTGTCGCGCCGTGGGTGCGGTTCTACATCCAGTGCGGATCGCAGGACGTGAAGCGCTACTGCGAGGAGCGGGGCTACCTCGAGTTGTTCCAGAAGGTCGGTGCGACGTTCCTCGAGCCGTCGTGCGGTGCTTGTATCAACGCGGGGCCCGGCGTGTCGAAAACGCGGGATGAAGTGACGATCAGCGCGATCAACCGCAACTTCCCGGGCCGCTCCGGTCCGGGGCAGCTCTACCTCGCCAACCCATACAGCGTCGCGGCGTCTGCCATCACCGGTTACATCACCGAGTGGCAGCCGGGGATGGCGCTGGCTCCCGTCGAATGATTCCCCGGCCTGGCGGCCGGGGCTAACGGCCGACGGTGGTGCTGGAGAGTTCCCGGCCGGCGGACCGCGCGGCGCTGTGCTTGGGGCGCAGGGACTCGCGCTGGTACACGCTGCGCGGGTTCCACAGCACCCACGACGTGATGCCCAGGTCTTCGGCCGCGCGGATCTGATCGCGGATTTGTGACGGCGAGTAGCGAGGGAGCCGGCGGCCGAGCGTGAACGCCTGTAAGAACGGCCGGATCTCCGCGGCGGCAGGATGCAGCCGCGACCGCTGCAGGGCGTCGGTCAAGGCGTAGCGGACGACGCGATACGGCTCGCCGTTGGGCCACGCGAGGCCGAACGCCCCGCGGTAGTAGTGGCTGGGATAGACCATCGGCAGCACCACGTCCGCAACATTGATGAAATCCTCCCACACCTGCCCGATGCCCAAGTCGCCGCTCGTCGCCGAGGCGGTGAGGCCGAAGATGTCAAACGTGACCGGCACGCCGAGCGGCCTCAGCCGGTTGCGGAGCAGCGTGATGTGCTCGCGCACCGCCTCGCGCTGCGTTTCTCCATGGTGGGCCGGGAAGATCGCGGTCGCCATACGCTCGCGCGGCTCGTCCGGGAAGCGCACGTAGTCGAACTGCACTTCGCTGAACCCCAACCGCACGGCTTCCGCGGCCAGCTGCGCCGAGTAGATCCACACCGAATCGTTGTACGCGTCCACCCAGGCGCTGTGGATCCGGTCGCGCCACAGCCCGCCCGTGGTGCGATCCTTCACGGACCAGCCGGGCTTCCGCTCTGCGAGCAACGGGTCCTTCGCGACCACGATGCGGGCGATCGCGTAGATGCCGTGCGCCGCCAGCGTGTCGAGCCGTGCCTTCGCGTCCTTGGCCCGGGTGCACGCGTTCGCGCCGATCTGCTGGGCGGTGGGGACCGCCGATGGGTACAGCAGGCAGCCGGTGTCGTCCTTCACGTCCACGACGAACGCATTGATCTCGGTCTCGTCGGCGAGCCGCACCAGCTGCCACAGCTTCGGCGAGCCAAACGCCCAGGCATTCACGTACAACCCTTTGATCGCCGACGTTTGCGGTACGAGCAGCGTCTCCTGCTGCACGTAGCGCAGCTCGATCGGTCGCAGCGTCACGTGGGCTTGATCGGCGGGTGCCGGCGACAGCACGCCCGACACGTCGGGCGGTGCGGGGGCGGCGGGTGCCGGCGGCACGCTATCCTGTGCAAAAAGGCCGCGACTCATGAAGAGCGCGGCCAGCAAGAGGGCACCTGCCTGCCGGACCACAGCCATAGGGGGCTACACGATAGGAATGCCGGGTCAGCCAGACAAGAGACGGGGATCACGCTACGGCGCTGCGACCTGTAAGCTGTTGAACAGCAATGGGTAAGTGGCGATGCTCTGGCCGCGGTACTGGGGTCGGAACCCGAACAGGACGACCCGCCCGGACCCCTGCTTCACTTCGACCAGGGCGGCCTTCCCCGCGATGCGCTCGGGGTGCAACACCCAGCCGGAGAGCAGCACCTTGTCGGCATCGGTCGGGTAGCGGCCGATCACCCGCACGGCGCTCGAATCGAGCACGTCGAACGCGGGACCACCTTCGTACCAGGCGATGCTCTGAGCCGGCATCCCGCGCGCCTCCGGCGCGGCCGTGTCGAGCTCGAGACGGAAGATCGATCCCGGCGCGTAGAACTCGTCGTCGGCCACGCCCGCGAGCACGTTGCGCACGGGGAGCAGCAGCTGCTCGGCTGCGAACCGACTGGCGTCGTTGAGCGCGATCAGTGTCCCGCCGTCCTGCACGAACTCACGCAGCCCCTTCACGCCGTCCAGGCCGAGACCACCCGCGTACGGCGCGGGATACTCGTGCGGCAGGCCGTTGAGCAGCTCGTCAGGCGCTTGATCGGGCAGCACGATCACACTGAATTGTGCCGCGAGCTTGCCGGCGCGCACCACGGAGTCCACGATCGAGACGTACGGCACGTGCCACGTGTCGAAAACCCAGCGCGTCCATCCCTCGTCCATCGAGGGGTCGTAGGAGCGGTACAGGCCGATGCGTGCCCCCTCCCGGCCGGCGACGCCGCTCGAGGCCGGGGCGGCGGCGGGTGGCTCGATCGGTGCCGAGAGGCCGAACCGTAGCGAGTCGCGCGCCGGCACTGCCGTCACGCCCATGAGGAGCGGCAGCGTGTGGGCCGTCACGTCGTACGGCGGCAGCGGGGGCCCGCCGGGGTAGAGCCGCAGGTCGGGATAGTGCTGTGGCTCGAGCAAGGTCTTGGCGAACGCCGCGTACGGCTGCCGCAGCACCACGACGTAGCTGCCGGCGGGGTAGCGCTGTCCGCCGAGCGCGATCGGATGGAGGGCGGTGCGGATCTCCACCTGCCCGCGATGCAGGATGCCGAGCAGCGTCGCGAGCCCCACCGTGTCCCGCTGCTGGCGGGGAATCACGTACGCGTACGGCCAGCCGCGCCAACCGCGCACGCCGCGCCCTTCCACGGTGAGGAAGTTGGCGAGCCAGACGTCGCGGTACCGCGCCGCGTTCTCGAGCAGGGCGTAGGCGGCGTCGGTCTGATAGCTCACGATGTCACGCAGCGTCCAGCGGCCGCCGGGCCACGGGTTCGTGAAGTTCCACGAGCGCTCGCGCGGGTTGAAGCCACGCGCCCGGGCGGCGAGGTGGTCGAACGGAATGTCGATCGGCGAGGCCAGGTTGGCGCTCGCCGCCTCGGACAGAATGCGCACGCCCCCGTGGTAGTGCTGGTAGGCTCGGGCGGGCGTCCAGGCGTCGTAGATCGCGTTGATCGAGACTCCTGTTTTCCCTTCGCCCGCGAGCTCCCATGCCATGTCGGCCCCCAGGGCGTTCACCCCGTCCACCAGCAGCGGGTCCACGTTCGGCTCGACCGGGTCGAGGTAGGGAGGCAGGAAGAGTCGCGAGCCGTCGGTGTCCTGCTGATGAATGTCGTGCACGATCTCGGGATGCCACACGTTGTGCAGCGAGTCGACCACCAGCTGGGTCTCGACCTGCGTGAAGGCGTACCAGTCGCGGTTGTTGTCGTGTCCCGCGTAGTGGTGGTACAGCTCGGGCGGGTCGGTGCCCTCGGCCGGCGTGCCGAGCGTGCGGTTGTACCAGTGCGTGACGATCGACACGCCGTCGGGGTTGAGCGACGGAACGAGCAGCAGAATCACGTTGTCGAGGATCCGGCGCGTAGCGGTGGCGGTGTCGCTGGCGAGCCGATAGGCGAGCAGCGCGGGCGTCAGATGCCCGCCGACCTCGTTCGAGTGGATGCCCGAGGTGATGAGCACGATGGCGCGGCCGTCGCGCAGCGCCTCCTGCTGCTCGCGGGCGGTGTGGATGGTGCGTGGGTCGGCGAGCCGGGCGTTGAGCTGACGGTAGCGGTCGAGGCTCTTCAAGTTGGCCGCACTCGAGATCACCAGCACCACGAGCGGCGCGCCCAGCGTCGTCTTCCCGAGCTCGCGGTAACGCACGCGGTCGCTGGTGTGCGCCAGCGCCTGGTAATAGCGCAGCAACACCGGCCAGTCGGCGAGTTTCCGGTCGTCGCCGGGGTCAAAGCCAAGGATCGCCTTGGGCGTCGGGACGCGGGTCACGACAGGGGCCGGCGGCCGGCGCGGCACCGCAGCCTGCCTGGGACGGTGGCGCTGCTGGGCGGCGAGCGCCGGGGCGAGGGCGACGAGCCCCGCCGCGAGCAGGGCGACGCGCGCGCGGGGCGCCACGCGGGTCAGCGCAACGTGCCGGCGGCGGGCGGCGTCTCGCTGCCGCCGAGCCAGTGCGCGAACCAGCTGCGGATCCGCTCCAGCCGGTCGACCAACAGCCACGGCGGGCCGGAGCGCGACAAGCCGTGGTAGGAGCGCGGGTAGCGCACGAACTCCGCGGGTATTCCTCGCTTACGCAGCATGACGAACAGCTGCTCGCCGTCCGTGATCGGCGTGCGCCGGTCGTCTTCGGAGTGAACGACGAGCAGCGGGGTGCGGATGCGCGTCGCGTATGTCATCGGCGAGAGCACCCGGTACAGCGAGTCCGCGTCCCACGGCGCACCGGAGAACTCGTAGTCCGTAAGGCCCTGCGCGTCCGACGAGCCGTACCATGAGTACCAGTCGTAGATCGAACGATCGGACTCCGCGGCCGCGAACCGGTGCGTGTGCCCGACCACCCAGTTGGTCATGAAGCCGCCATAGGATCCCCCGGCGACTCCCAGGCGCGTCGTATCCACGCCGCCCCGGGCAATCGCAACGTCCACCGCTGTCATCAGGTCCTGGTAATCCTCCATCCCCCAGCGCCCGCGCGTCGCGAACGTGAAGTCATGCCCGTACCCGGTCGAACCGCGCGGATTGACGAGCAGCACCCAGTACGCCTGTCCCGCGAGCAGCTGCATCTCGGGGAAGAAGACGTTGCCATAGTTCCAGTGCGGGCCGCCGTGGATGTACAGGATCAAGGGGTAGGTCTTCCCAGGGCGGTAGCCGTAGGGGCGCATGAGAAACGCCTCGATGCGCAAGCCCCCCACGCTCGTGAACCACACCGTATCCGCCGGGATCGTCACGAGCTGCGCGAGCAGCGAGTCGTTGAAGGACGTGAGCCGCTTGTCGGGCCCGGTCCCGGCGCGCCCGACCGGGGCGACGAACAGTTCCGCCGGGTGCGTGGCGTCGCTCGCCGGGTAGGCGAGCCACTTGCCGTCGCGCGTGATCGCCGGACCGCTGAGCTGTCGCTCGCCCGTTGTGATCTGGCGGACGGCGCCTCCCGCCGCCGGCACTGCGAACACGTGAATGTTGCCGCGCGTCTCGGCGCTCACGTACACCGTCTTCGAGTCCGGGGACCAGGCCGGGCCCGACGGATCCAAGTCCCATGCGCTCGTGAGATTGCGCACGGGCCCCCCCCCGGCCGCCGCCGGAATCACGCACACATCGTTCTCTTCGCCGCGACCCTTGGAGCAGAGGAAGGCGATGGCGGTGCCGTCGGGCGACCAGGCAGGCGCGAAGTTCTCGAAGTAGGGTGTAACGAGCCGGCGCACCGCGCCGTCCGCCACGTTGACCACGTACAACTGTGGTCGGACCTGGTTTCTCACCTCGCTCGTGTCGGTCGAGTCCTGTACGAACACGATCGCGCGACCGTCGGGAGACCAGTCCGGCGCTCGCTGGCTCAAGTCGCCGCCGGTGAGCTGCTTCGGCTCGCCGCCGCCCGACGGCACGAGGTACAGATGGCTGGCGCGACGGGTCTCGCGCGGCGGCACGAGCCCGCGCTCATCCTCCACGAACGGCAGCGACGTGTACACGCGGCCGTCGAACCGCTTGGGGTCCGGCCCGCGGGTGATCGCGCTCGGCGAAACCCGGGTCCGCCACGAATCCTTTTTCATGCTGTCGGGCTCCGGGCCGCGCCAGGCGTACGCCAGCCACTTGCCGTCGCCCGAAAACACCGGGAGGGCGTGAACCCCAGGCACCTGGAACGCCTCGCCGCCGGGCGTCGTGGTCCGCAGAAACCACACGTCGTCGTCGAAACCCTCGCGCTTGCTCGTGAAGGCGAGCAGCGAGCCGTCCGGCGACCAGACCGGATTCGACGCTTCCGTTGCCGGGCTCGTGTAGCGGAACGCCGGCGCCGAGCCGTCCGCGGACGCCATCCAGATCTCGGAATGGCGCCGGTCCTTGTCTTCCACGACCGTCGTCACGACGAAGGCGATGCGCCGTCCGTCGGGCGCGGGCCGCGGCCCGTCGACGCTCGTGAGCTTGTAGTAGTCGGTGGCTTGGAAGGGACGGGGGGCAGCTTGGGCGGACCCTAAAGGACTCGCTTGCGCCCGCAGACGGACGGGCACATCGGCCAGGAAGCCGAGGGCGACGAAAGGCAGCCAGCGGGCGTTCATGTGGTGCTCAGGCGGTTGCGGGACGGAGAAAACTACCGACCGCCGCCGTTACGGCAACTTGTGCAGCTCCACCCGCCGGTTCTGCGCCCGGCCCCCGGCAGTGGTGTTGGGGGCGATGAACCCGCTCGCCCCGTATCCCTTCGCGACCATTCGGTCCGGGGACACGCCCTTACGCGCCAGATACGCGCGCACCGAGGCGGCCCGGGCCTGCGACAGCCGCACGTTGAGCGGCGCCGATCCCGTGTTGTCGGTGTAGCCCGCGATCTCGATCCGGATCTCGGGATTGGCGACCAGCGAGCCCGCCACCTGGTCGAGCACGGCGTAGGAATCGCGGGTCAGGGCCGACCGGCCCCACTCGAAGGTCACGCCCCGCAGAATCAGCGTCGGCCGGGCCGCGGCGCCGGGCGCGCCGGGCACGATTTCCGGCTGGAACAGGATGATGCAGCCGTTCGCGTCCACCTTCGAGCCGGCGGGCGTGTTGGGGCACTTGTCACGGTCATCCGGCACGCCGTCCGAGTCCGAGTCGCGGATCAGCTGTCGCGGCAGCGGGCAACCGGTCGTGTCGACGGGTGTGCCGGCGGGCGTGTTGGGACACTTGTCGAGGCCGTCCGGCACGCCGTCCAGGTCCGAATCCATCGGGCAGCCCTTGGCGTCGACGAGCGCGCCGGCGGGCGTGTTGGGGCACTGATCGAGCCCGTCGGGTACGCCGTCCTTGTCCGAGTCCGCCGGGCACCCCACGGCGTCCACAGTCGCGCCGGCAGGGGTGTTGGCGCATTGATCGATGCCGTCGGGCACGCCGTCCCCGTCGGAATCCATCGGGCAGCCCTTCGCGTCCACGTGCACCCCGGCCGCGGTGTTGGGACATTGATCGATGCCGTCCGGCACGCCGTCCGAGTCCGAGTCGCTGGGACAGCCGCTCGCGTCGACGGTGGCGCCGGCCGGGGTGCCGGGGCACTTGTCGAGCCCGTCGTACACGCCGTCCTTGTCCGAGTCGGTGGGGCAGCCACGCGCGTCGACCGTGGCTCCGAGCGGCGTGTTGGGGCAGGCGTCCTGCTTGTCGGGGACGCCGTCCTTGTCCGAGTCCTGCGGCGGCCCGCTGCCCAGGTGAAAGACCGAAAGGCCCGCGGTCGCGACGATGTGCTTGGCCGTGGTGGACCCCACGGCGTACTTGGTACTGGGCACGTAGACGCCGCGCCCTTCGATGCGCAGCGCCACGCGCGGCGTGAGGAAGATGCGGACGCCCGCGCCGCCGTGGACCCCGCTGTCGGTGAAGCGGTACGGCGCCCGTGTGCCGAAGTCGAGCAGCGAATAGCCGCCCAGCACGTACACCATCAGGCGACTGGCGTGGACGGCATTGAACACCAGGCTGGCGCTGCCGATGAGCGGCTGGAGCGTGGTGGGCGTGCCGCTGCTCGAGACGGTGTATTGGGGCTGGAACAGCACGTCGGCCTCGAGGCCGAATGCATCACCGAAGAAGTAGCCGAGCCGGCCGCCGCCGCCCAGCTTGTTTGCGAGGCCGAGGGCGGCGTCGTAGCGCGTATAGCCGCCGAACGCCCCGGCCTCGAACTGTCCGCCGTGTTGCGCCTGGAGGCGTCCCCAGGGGAGCGCCAGCAGCGCGGCCAGCACCGCGGTCAGTCTCATGTGCGCTCCTCTACGGTAACTGGTGGAGTTCCACGCGCCGGTTTTGCGCGCGCCCCTCGGCCGTGGTGTTCACCGCGATCGGGTTGCTGGCCCCGTACCCCCGTGCGACCATGCGCGTGGGCGCGACGCCTTTGCTCACCAGATATGCGCGCACCACCTCCGCGCGGGCCTGAGAGAGCCGCAGGTTCGTGGCCGCCGAGCCCGTGCCGTCGGTGTATCCCGCGATCTCGATCCGGATGATGGGATTCGCCACCAGCGACTGCGCGACGATGTTGAGCACCGTGAAGGACTCGAGCTGCAGGACCGCCCTGCCCGGCTCGAACGTCACCCCCCGGAGGATCACAGGTGTCCGCTCCGGGGTGAAGAGGATCACGCAGCCGTTCGCGTCGACACGGCTCCCGGGCGGTGTGCCGGGGCACTTGTCGCGGTCGTCTGGCACGCCGTCGCCGTCGGAATCCTTGAAGCGCTGGCACCCGGTGCTGTCCACTTCAGTGCCGGGCGGGGTGTTGGGGCACTTGTCGATGCCGTCCGGCACACCGTCCTTGTCGGAATCGAGCGGGCACCCGGCCGCGTCGACGATCGCCCCGGCCGGGGTGTTCGGGCACTGGTCGATGCCGTCCGGGACTCCGTCGCCGTCGGCGTCGGTGGGGCAGCCTTTGGCGTCCACGTGCGCGCCGACCGGGGTGTTGGAGCACTGGTCGAGCCCGTCATACACGCCGTCGTGGTCCGAGTCCATCGGGCAGCCCTTGGCATCCACCCGCGCACCCGCGGGCGTGCCGGGGCACTGATCGATCCCGTCGTACACGCCGTCGTGGTCCGAGTCGAGCGGGCAGCCGTGCACGTCGACCGTGGCGCCGAGCGGCGTGTTGGCGCAGACGTCCACCTTATCGGGGACACCGTCGTGGTCCTCGTCCGCGAGCGTCCCCGGCCCGGTGAACAGCGACAGGCCGAGCGAACCGACCACGTGGCCGGCCCAGGTGCCGCCGGCGAATCCCGTGTTGGGCGTGTACAGGGCGCGCACTTCGACCCGCAGCGCCGCGTGGTCGCCCAGAAACAACCGTTCGCCGATCGCGCCGTGGACCGCGTCGTCGGTAAAGCGGTACGGCGTCACCTTCTCGAAATCGAGGCGGGAGTACCCACCGAGGAGATAGAACAGGTGGCGTGCGTTTCCGAAATTGAGGCTGAGGCTGGCGCTGCCGAGGGTCAACGAGGGCGAGCTGGTCCCCGTGCTCGGGCGCAGGTCCTGGTAACCGGCCTCGAGCTCGGCGCCGACGATGTCGGTGAAGAAATAACCGAGCCGTGCGCCGCCGCCGACGCGGCTCTCGAGGCGGAACGTCTTGTCGTAGTGCGTGAACGAGCCGAGTGCGCCGAGTTCGAACTGATGCGCGCGCTGCGCGGCGGCGGTGCCGACGGCGGCCGTGAGCGCCAATCCCAGGATCGCGAGCGTGCGCACGAAACGGTCCCCTCCCCCAAAGGCGTGGCCCTACGGTAATAAGTCAGGCTCCGGTTAGAAACCCCAGACGCCCGATTTCCGCAGGCCTGTGCTCAGGTCGATCCCCCCGATGACGAGCCCGTGCCGTGCCCCGTCCGCCTCGCGCCAGGTGACGCCGGCCGGCCCGACGAGCGTACCGCCGCCCTGCCCGGCGATCGTGGCCGTTCCGACGGGCCCGGCAAACGGGCCGAGCGAGTCGCCGATCACGGCGGCGGCGATCGTTTCCGCCGGGTTCGTCGCGACCCCGCCGTACATGCCGCCGACCAGCAGCACGACGTCGCCCAGATCGAGCGTGGCGAACTGCGAGCGGGGAGCGGGGAAGAGCGTGGCCCCCGACGCCCACGAGCCGGCGAAGAAGCCCGAGACCAGACTCACCGGGGCCGTATCGCTCGAGGCGAGCCGGGTGGTCGCCGCGTCGAGGCCGCCGCCCGGCGGGACGCTGTCCGCCACGCCGCCGAACGTGATCGCGCGGTCGTCCAGGACCACGCCACCGCCGTAGGCGCGCGGCGTTGGGAGCAGGGGCTGCACGTACCACCCGTCGACGTGCCCGTCAGCGGCAAGGCGCCCGACGAACACAAAGCGTTGCGGACGCCCGAGTGAGTCGGTGCCGCCGATCACGTAGATCCGCCCCCGCCGCACCACCGCCGTCGCGCCCGCGACGGGCGCGGGGAGCGGCTCGATCGGCGCGAACCGCCCCGCGACGCCGTCGGCGGTGACGTCGGCGGCGAGCACGGACGGCTGCGCCCGGCCGGCAGAGTCGACGCCCCCGATCACGTACAGCGCGTTCCCGGTGAAGTGGGAGTTATAGCGCGTCGCGACGGCGACGGCGGCGAACGCGCGCGGCACGGGAAGGGTCCGGCTTTGCACGGGGTCCGCGTTGTCGGGCTGCCGCACCCACGCGGTCACCGTCCCACCGCCTAGCGCGCGCGCGACGTAGACGCCGGCGTCGGGGACGAGACGCGCGCCGATCAGCTCGGCGCCACCCGCCGCGTACAGCGTGGTCGAGACGACGTTGCCGGCGGGAATCTCCGCCGCCGCGGCGCCAACGCCGACGGGTGCGCTCGGGAAGGCGACGCGCGACTGCCAGTGCAGCGTATCCGCAGCAAACCGCACGTGGGGAATCACGTGTACCGTGGCGGTGAGCTGGAGGCCCGTCGCCGTGGTCACGGTGAGCAGTCCCGAGACCGCGCTGTCCGGAATCGTGATGCGGACGGCCAGGTCGCTCCACCCTCCCGCTCCGGCCACAGAGGCCGGAACGGGTCCGCCGCTCGTGCCGGCGAGCGTGACGCCGCCCGTGCCCTGCACCGCGCCGAACCCGAAGCCTTCGACCACCGCCGTCCCGCCACGCCCAAGGATGGGCTCGATCGCGCCATCGACGTAGTCGATACGGGGCCCGGCCGGCGCGGGCGGCCCGATCCCGTTGCCGCACGCCCCGAGCAGCACGGCCAGCGCCGGAGCGAGCCTACGGTCGACCGTTGTCCCCCCGAACAAAACGCACGGCCTTCGCGAGGTTGTCCGCGAGCTGCGTCAACTCCGCGGCGCCGTGGGTGAGCTCGGCAATGGCCTTGAGCTGCTCCGCCGCTGCAGCCGCCACGGCCTCCGTCTCGGAGGCCGACGCCTGGGCGCCGGCCCGCGCCTGCTCGAGCGACGCGCCGATATGTCCTGACAGGTCCGCGATGCCGCGCGCCAGCTCTGCGACTCGTTTGCCGGCGCGGGCCGTGCCGGAGGCCGCCGTGGCGATATGGCTCAAGTCCGCGACCCAGGCGGAGGAGCCCTGCACGACCTCCGTCAGGTCCTCGCGGACTCGTTCGAGCAGCTGCGCGGCCTGGTCGAGGGCCCCGCGCGTGTCCTGCGCCGATTTCCCGACCGCGCGGGCTTCACGCCCGCTCGCCTCTGCGAGCTTGTGCACTTCGTCGGCCACCACCGCAAAGCCGCGCCCGTGGACGCCCGCGCGCGCCGCTTCGATCGTGGCGTTCAAGGCGAGCAGGTTGGTCTGGTTCGCGATGAACCCGATCGTCTCGGAGAACTTCTCCACCTGTTCGGCGACGTCGCGCAGGCGCCGTACTTCGGAAGCGCTCTCCGCGGTCGTCACGCCCAGATCGGCCAGGCGACGGACGGCGTCCTCGGTCGCGTGGCGCACTTTTTCGGTCGTCTTCTCCATTTGGGCGCCCGACTCGCGCGTCTGGTCCCCGGCCGTGGCGACCTCGCCGGCGTGCTGCTTGAGCTGTTCGGACTCCCGCGTCACAAGGCTCACCAGACTCGCCGCCTGCTTGGCGCCGTGGCTGGCGCGTTGCGCCGCCGCGGCCACCTCCTGGCTCGACGCATGGATCTGCTGCGTCGTGGCGGTGAGCGTCTCGATGTACGTGGTGGTGCGCTCGGAGGCGCCGACCACGGGCTGGACCGACGCCTCGATCGCGAGCATCAGGGCGAGTTGGGGGGCGAGGAGTGCGAGCACCTCCCCGTCCGTCTCGCGGTACATCAGGGGATCCGAGTGGCGCACGCTCCACAGGCCGACGAGCTGGCCGGCGTGGTACAGCGGGACGAGCACCTCGGCGCCGGGACGCTCCGCTCCGGGGACGACAACCTGATCGGGCCGCAGGGCGTGCGCCACGACAGGGCGGCGCAGCCGCACCGCCTCGCCGGTCAGTCCCGCGTTGGCGTCGAAGCGAAAACTGGTCCGGCCGCCGGCGGCCGTGTCGGCGACCAGCTCCATTTCGTTCGTGTGCGCGTCATACCGCGCGAACCCCATCTGCTCCCACGGCACCAGCCGGCGGGTCAGCTCCTGAATGCGCCCGAAGCTCTTCGCGAGCGAGATGTCCCGGGCGATGGCCTGCGACAGCCCCTGGATCAGGGCGAGCTCGTCGGCGCGCACCCCGAGCCGAACGACGTACACGCTGGTCGCGGTCGCCGCTGCCAGCGCCGCCCCCACCACCAGCGTCTCGAGCGGGCCGAGCCCGGCGTGGACGAGACGCAGCCAGGCGAGCGCCAGCGCGATCGAGCAGGCGTACACGATCGTCTCCCAGCGCGCCGTGAGCCACGCGTCCACCCAGGCGAGCGAGCGGCCGAGCGCGAGCTCGAGGTAGAACGTGGCATTGACGACGACCGGCAGGAGAGCGAGCAGCGCGACGAGCGGCCCGAGATTGGCGGGGTCGAGCGCGTCCGGGCCCGCGACGCCCCCCAGTCGGTCGTACATGAGGCCGACGACCGCGGTGCCGGCCGTGAGGTGGGCGGCGTTGACGAGCGCCGCGCGCGCCGGCAACCGCCGCACCACGAGGTCGCCGGCCACCATCGCCGCCGGGCCCACGAGGACGGCGCACGCCCAGCCGCGGTCGAGCAAGGCGAACGCCGTGACGCCGAGGATGTAGGACGAGTAGCCGTTGCCGGGGAGCGCCACGCCGTAGCGCCGCGACAGGGCGCCGATCGCCACCAGCGTCACGAATTCGACGCCGAACCCGGGACCCGGAACCGCGCGCCCGGCGACGTAGGCGGCCACCGCCGCCGCAACCGCCGATGCGGCGCCCAGCGACACGAGCGCCCGCACCAGCACGCCGGGCGAAGCCTGGGGGCGAGGAAGGGGGCTCATGAGGGGTCGCTGCCGCGCAAGCTCGGGACTGTGGCGTGGCGTGTCAAGCGCGACTATCCTTCACACAACCGAGCCCCCTCGCCCTCAACGTATGCGCGTCACCATCGAATACTGTGTCGTCTGAAACTACGAGCCTCGGGCCGCCGGTCTGGCGGCCGAAATTCGCAAGGCCCACCCGCACGCGGACGTCAAGCTGATCCAGTCCTCGGGCGGCGTGTTCGAAGTCGAGGTCGACGGGCGCCGCGTGTTCTCCAAGAAAGCCCTCGGGCGTCACGCCGAGCCCGGAGAAGTGCTGCGCCTGATTGAGAAGATGGCGCCGCCGGCGCGTTGAGAATCGCGATCTCCACCGGCGGCGGCGACGCCCCGGGGTTGAACGCCGTGATCCGCGGGGCCGTGCTCGCCGCGATCCATCGCGGCTGGGAATGCGTCGGCATCAGGCGCGGCTATGACGGGCTGCTCGACGAGGACCGCGTCGTCGTGCTCGACGCCAACGCGGTCCGCGGCATCACCCACCTGGGCGGCACCATCCTCGGCACGACCAACCGCGGCGACCCCTTCCGCTGGCGCGGACAAGGTGCCGACGCCGCGATCGAGCACGATCGGGCCGACGAGCTCGTTGCCGCGTTCCGCCGCAAGGGCATCGACGCCCTCATCGCCATCGGGGGCGACGGCTCGCTCCGCATCGCGCAGCGGCTGTTCCGTGAGAAGGGGATTCGCGTCGTGGGCGTTCCCAAGACGATCGACAACGATGTGGGCGGCACCCAGCTCACGTTCGGATTCGACACGGCGGTCCAGACCGCCACCGAAGCGATCGACAAGGTCCACTCCACCGCCGAGAGCCATGAGCGCGTCATGGTCGTGGAGGTCATGGGGCGCCACGCCGGATGGATCGCGTTGCACTCCGGCATCTCCGGCTCCGCCGACGTGATCCTGATGCCCGAGATTCCGTTCGACATGAGCAAGGTGTGCGAGAAAATCGCCCGGCGCGAGGCGGAAGGACGCCATTTCAGCATCGTCGTCGTGGCCGAAGGAGCCGCTCCCCGGGGCGGGAGCGTCTCGCTTATCGACCCGGAGCACCAGCGCCTCGGCGGCATCGGCGACAAAGTCGCGCACTCGATCCAGGAGATGACGGGCAAGGAGACGCGCAGCCTCGTGCTCGGGCACTTGCAGCGCGGCGGCAGCCCGACGACGTTCGATCGCCTGCTGGGCTTGCGCTTCGGCGCCGCGGCAGTGCGTGTCATCGCCGACGGGAAGTTCGGCACCATGGTCGCGCTGCGTCCTCCCACAATCGCACCGATCTCGATCGACGAAGCGCTCGCCGCTCCGAAGACCGTCCCGCTCGACTCCGACACGATCGCTACGGCGCGCGACCTGGGGATCTCGCTGGGCGACTGAGGCATGCCGGCCGCGCCTACACGGTGACCGCCCCGGGTGACAGGTGTGCGCCCGTGGCGCCACCGTCCCTGCGCTCTCCTAAGTGCCCATGCGGGCGGCTCTTATGCCGTCGCCTCCTGGTGTGGCACGACCCTTCCAACGGGTCGGCGCTCCGGAGGTGACCTATGAGACAGATCGCTTTGGTAGTCGGACTGGTGGCCGCGCTCGCTGCGGCCCCGGCTGCGGCGCAAACACGGGTTAGTGTAGCGGTCGGATTCGGAATCCCGCGGCCGTACGTGTCGGGTGTCGTCGTCGTGGTCGTCCCTCGACGCTATCCCGTTCGCCCGCTGTTCGTCGATCGCGTCGTCGTGAGCCGGGCGTGGGGCCACCGGCATCGCCATCGCTACTATCGCCACGATTACGAGCATGACGACGAGTGAGACCCGACGCGTGATGCCCTAGAAGGAGCGCAGGGTACCGTGCTCAAGCGGGGGGCGTCGCACCGACGCCTCCCGCTTTCTTGCGTCCCATGAGCTTGCGGAAAAACGCTGCGACGGCGGCCAGCGCCACCACGAGCAGCTTTTTGAGCCCGATCAGGGCGGCGAGCAGCACCTTGAAGAGCCCCGCCTTCGCGGCCACGCCGCCCGCGATCAGCGCAGCGATCCCGTACGTAGCGACCTTGTCGGTCCCTGGAACGAAATCGGCGTAGCGATGTCCGTCGGTGAACTCGACGAAGCCCATCACCTGGCTCATCGCGCCCTTGATCTGCTCCAGCTGGTCCATCTCGGCGACGGCGTTTAAGACGAGCACGCCGCGCCGCCCGAGCACGCGGATGTTGTAGTTGAGCATGTGCGCGGTGTCGTCGCCGAACCGCAGGTTTTTGGCCCAGTACAGCTTGTGGCTGGCGCTGTCGTAGCGTGGCGGCTCGGCCCAGCCCACGAGCTCGACCGTGGGATAGCCGGCGCGCTTGCGCTCGTCGTTCTCGTCGCGGATCCCCTGCTGCATCTTTTTCAGGAGGTCGACATAATCGATCTTGGCCGCGTCGTCGTCCTTGACGTAACCGTCTTCGTCGTAGGTGATCACGACGGCCCACGCCTCGCGGGCGAACACGCTGTGGCCGGACGGCAGGAGCATGCCGAGCGTGCGGCTGCCGGGGGGATTCCCCCACGCCTGGAGCACCATGGCGGCCTGGCGCGCGTCCAAGTACCGGAAATCCGCTGGCAGCTCGAGGGTCGCGAGGCCGTTGCGGACGGTGACCCGCCCCGTCTGGTACTGCAGCTGCGCTTCGAGTTGCTGGGGGGTGAGCGGCTGCTTCTCGAGCTTCTGAGCGGATGCTGCTCTCCCGGAGAGCAGCACGAGGCAAGCGAGCCAGCGAGCGGACATTTCCCGCTTCCTCCTCGATCGAGGGCTTGAACCAATCTATCTATATTGCGGGCGATGCGAGTGTCGCGCGACCACTTCCTTCCTCCCGATCCCAAGGCCTTTCTCGCCGCCGAGCCCTCGACCGGGCGGGTCGTCGTCATCGCCCCGACCCGGGCGGCGTGCGAGACGATCGAGCTGGCGTTCGGCCTGAACATCGACACGCTGCTCGCGCGCGAGCACGGCGGCGACATCGACCGCCTGGCCGCCTCGGGGCGCGGGTTCGGCATCGTGGCCGGCACCGGCACCGGGAAGACGCTCGCGATCCGCTCGATCGCCCAGACCATCCTGCGGGCGCCCCTCAAGGTCGGCGTCGTGAACCGCGAGCGCGAAGCGACGCCCGAAACGCCGACCTGGAATGTGGTGATCGTCACGACGGGCATCGCGCGCCGCTGGTTCGAAGACGGCCTGATCACCGAGCGCGACACGCTCGTCGTCGACGAAATCCACCAGACGTCGGCGGAGCTCGAGCTCTGTCTCGCGCTCGGCAAGCGGGCTCGGTGCCGCTTCATCTGGCTCTCGGCGACCGTGGATCCGGCCTTCTACGCCCGCTACCTCGCCTCGGTCGAGGTGCTGGAGACCCGCGCGTTCGACCCGGCGAAGGCCGCTCAAGTGCGCGTGCTTCCCCAACAACCGCTCGAGTTCCTGAACGAGCGCTTCGTCAAGCAGGTCATGCGCGAGCGGCGCGGCGTGGCCGTCTTCGTCCCGACCCGTGCCGAAGTCGAGCAGATCGCGCGGGAGGTCGGTGCACGTTGGCAGGCCTTGCCCACGGCGTTCTATCACGGCGGCGAGCCGATCCGGGTCATCCGCCCGTTTCTGGACGGGGAGGTGCGGCGCCCGTTCCTGCTGGCGATGACCGCGGCCGGCCAGTCCGCCCTGAACATCCGCGGTCTCGATACGGTGGTGATCTACGACGCCCGCTACACCAACGTCGTGGAGCGGGGCCGCAACGTGCTGACCCGGTTGTACCTCGGCGCGAATGAGATCCTCCAGATGGCGGGCCGGGTGCACGGCCGCGTCGCAGGCGGCGAGGTGCACATCCTCTCGGACCGCGCGCTCGATTTCGAGCGGCTCGTGCCGACCCCGCCGGAATTTCAGCTCGCAGGTGACGCGGAGCGCGTCGCGATCACCTGCGCCGCGCTGGGCGTGGACGCGCAAGACCTCGACTTGCCCGTCCCGCTCGATCGCAAGGCGTATCGCGACGCGCTCGAGCTCCTGACGGAGCGAGGGCTGATCGAGCGGGGCCGGCTGACGCGCTACGGCCGGGAAGTCGAGGCGATGCCGGTCGAGCGGCCGTGGGGCGAGCTCCTCTATCACGCGGAGGGCGAGCTCACGCCGATCGTGGCGGTCGCGGCCAACATCGACTCGCTGCACCGCATGACCCGGGAGGAGCGGGACCTGAAAGGGCTGATCGTGCCGGGGAGCGATCACCTCACGGCGTACAACGTGTTCGCCGAGGCGGTCAACAAGCACGGCTACCTGGGGGAGGTGTACGGCCTGCCGCGCCATCTGTTCCGCGAGAGCATCGATGCCTGGGCCGAGGGTCGCGGTGTGCTCGTCAAGGCGATCGAGGACGTGGCGCTCGGGACGGCGTCGGTGTACCGCCAGCTGGAGCTGCCGCTCCCCGAAAAGCTCCCCTATGCAGGCGACAAGACGCTGGCGGCCTTCGCCGACCTGGTCGCGAAGATCATGCCATTCGACCTGGTGATCGACGAGGAGACGGCGGACGGGCGCGAGGCGCGAGTGAGCCGCGGATCGGTGTGCGGCAGCTGGGGGGCGGTCGCCGGGACGCTGCGCTACTTCGCGGACCGGTTCGGCGTGCCGCGCGCCAGCATCGAAGGCACCCAGCTCCCCGAGCGTGCCTTGCGCCGCTACGCACGGCGGGGCGACCCGGGTGTGGTGTTCGAGCGGCAGCGTCGGCGTGAGGGCCTCATGGTGGTGCGCACGGTCGAGTACTGCGGCTTCGTGCTGGAGCGGGAGGTCGAGCCGCTGCGGAGCCCGTTTCCGCCGGAGCTCGCCGCCGCTGCTCGTACGGCGCTGGTACAGGCGCTGCTGGCGGGAGACACGCCGCATCCCGACCAGGGACGCATACGCAAGGCGCTGGAGCGCTTCGGCTTCTACTGGCGGCGCTCGGGGGGACGGCTCGCTGAAGCGGCCACCGAGCGACTGACCGCCCGCCTCGCCGCCCAATTCGAAGGCGTGACCTCGTGGGACGAGTTCATCAATACGCGCCTCGTGCTCGACATCGACGCGTCGGTCCCCGAGGGCCTGCGCCACGAACTCGACGCGCTGCCGTCCTCGATCCACCTGTACGGCGACCGCGTCCCCGTGGACTACGAAGTGGAGCGCGGCGCCGGCGTGATACGGCTGCGCCTCAAGGAGGGACAGGCGCGCCGGCTACAGCCCCGCGACCTGCCGCCCCTCGATCGTCCGGTGCGCTTCACCGTGCTGCGTGGCAAGCGTGAGGCGGTGCGTGCCGACACGCTCGAGGACCTGAGGCGCCAGCTCAGCAGTCTGTCGCGCGAGGAACGGGTCCGCCTGGTGCGCGGCGGGCGGCGGCGCCGGCGCTAGGGGGATCCCTCAGGCGGATGTGACCTCGGCGCGATGGCGGGGTCCTCTCTATGGCGGCGGTGCTGCCTGAAACTCTGACCCTGCATCCGAGTATGCAATCAGGTATGGCACAACAACGAGACAAGACTACCAGCGCTCCACCTCCGCTCTCCTTCGCGCCCCTCGGCCAGGCGGTCTTGGAGTCGTTCGGCGAGGGTGTGGTGGTGTTCGACGCCTACGGCCGGATGATCTACGCGAACCAGCGTGCGCGCCGAGTGGTGGACAGCTTGGGCGACCCGACGTTCCTGCGCGGCGGTGCCCTGCGGGAGCGGCTCGTCAGCCTGGGCGGCCGACCCCAGTCGCTGAAGCAGGGCGCTGCGGACCTCGGTGAGGCGATCTTCCTGGCCGACGGCGATCACGCGAAGACACTCGCGGAGCGCGAACGGCTGGCGATCCTCGACACCCTGGAACAGACGCACGGCAAGCTGGCCGAAACGGCGCGCCGGCTCGGCATCAGCCGCACCACGCTGTGGCGACGGCTGCGCGCCTACGGCCTTCGGCCCGACGCGCGCGGTAGCCACGGACCCACGGTGCGCGCGTAGCGGCGCCGCACGCGCCGCCCGGCTGGCGTCGTAGTTTCAGGCCCTCTAGCTTCCCGCTCAGGCCACTGCCCGGGAAGCTATGCGCGTCGCGCCGTACGTCATTGAAGAGTATGTCCGTTGGTCGGACGTGGATTTCGCGGGCATCATCTTCTACGGCTCCTACGTGCGCTTCTTCGAGATCGCCGAGACGGAGCTGTTTCGCGCCTGCGGCCTCGCCTACGCGCAGGTCTTCGATCGCTATGACGTGTTTCTCCCCCGCAAGGCGGTACACAGCGAGTTCTATTCGCCGGCTCGCCTGGACGACCGGCTGCGCGTCGCGACGTACGTCGGGCGGATCGGCACCACTTCACTTACGCTCAACTTCGACGTGTTCCGTGGCACGGGCCAGGCCCTCACGGCCGCGGGGTGGATGGTGCTGGTCTGCGTGGACCGGAAACAGTTGAGGCCGCGACCGCTGCCGGCGGCGTTGATCGAGGCGCTCGCGCCCCACACCCTGTCGCTCGAAGCCGCGCGCGCGCAGCTCGGCGCCGCCCTGCCCGCCCCCTGAACGCGCGCGCGCTCGTGCTGCTGGCGCTGGGCGCTGCGGCGGCGTGCGGGAGCCGAGGAGCGGGGCCGGCGGCGCGGTTGCGCGCCCGCATCATTCGGCAGTCCCGTGACACGCTGCGCTTCGAAATTCCGGCCGTCGCCAGCCGCTGCGCGCCCGCGGTCGGGGACGGCCTGGTGCTGCAAGGCAGCGAGCAGGGCAACGGGGTCCTGGTCTACCTCCGGTCGAGCGATTCGGTCGCGACTGGTGAATACCCGCTCATGGCGCGCGCCGACAGCACTACGGCACGCGGTGCGATCGTGACGGCACGCTTCCAGACGGGCGATGTGGCGCACGGCGTCGTCCTCGACAGCGGGACGGTATCGGTGAACCGGGCCGGAGACGTGCTCACGGCGAGCGCCCGCGGCACGGGCGCCGAGGTCGCGGGAACCGGGCGCGTGGCCCTCGCCGCGTCCTTCGAGTCGGTGCCCATCGGACCGGGCATGGTGCCGTGCGCGGCGCGGCTGTGATCGCCGAGCACGCGGTGCCCGGCACCGCGGCACGGCGTTAGATTGCCCGCGTGGAGCAGACCTACTTCCGGAGAGGCTTCGGGCTGAAGGGACGCATCGAAGGCGCCCTGACGGCCGACTATCACAGTCATGTCGTGGACACGATCCGCCAGCACGGGTACGTGCTGGCGCTGGGCGACCTCACCTTCAAGCTGGCCGGCGAGTTCGGATTCTGCTACGGCGTCGACCGCGCCGTCGAGTACGCGTACGAGACCCGCACCAAGTTCCCCGACAAGCGCATCTTCCTCGTGGGCGAGATCATCCACAACCCGCATGTCAACTCGAAGCTGCGCGCGATGGGCGTGGTGTTCCTCGAGCGGCCCGGCGGGGCCGAGCTCGAGTTGAGCGCCGTCACACCGGACGACGTCGTCATCCTTCCCGCCTTCGGCGTGACGGTGCGCGACTTCGATCGGCTGCGCGCCATCGGCTGCGTGCTGGTCGACACGACCTGCGGCTCGGTGCTGAACGTGTGGAAGCGGGTGGAGTCGTACGCCAAGGACGGCTTCACCGCCATCATCCACGGCAAGTACTACCACGAGGAGACGAAAGCCACCTCGAGCCAGGTGACGAAGTACCCCGAGGGCCACTATGTCGTGGTGCGCGACATGGCGCAGGCCCGGGAGGTCTGCGACTACGTCGAGGGAGCGGGGAGCCCTAAAGGACTCCCTGACGGTCGCAGGGAGCAGTTCCTTCAGAACTTCGCGGGCAAGGTGTCGCCCGGATTCGACCCGGACCGGGACCTGACGCGGGTGGGCGTCGCGAATCAGACCACGATGCTCTCGGGTGAGTCCCTCGCCATCGCCGCCGAGCTCCGGACCAGCATGACGAAACGCTACGGCGAAGCCGCGCTGACCGGGCACTTCCGCACGTTCGACACGATCTGTTCGGCTACGCAGGACCGTCAGGACGCGGTGCTCAAGCTGATCGCGGAGCCGCTCGACTTGATGGTCGTGATCGGCGGCTACAACTCGAGTAATACGACCCACCTCGCGGCGATCTGCCACGAGAAGGTGCCGACTTATCACGTCGAAGACGCGTCCTGCATCGACCCGGAGGCGGGCGCCATCCGGTTCCGCCCCGTGGGCGACCAGGAGGAGCAGCGCCGCGACGGGTGGCTGCCTGCCGGGCCGGTCACGATCGGGATCACCGCCGGGGCCTCGACCCCGAACAACAAGATCGGGGAGACGATCGTCCGGATCGCCGCAACCCGTGGCACGACGCCGGAGGGAGTTCTGGGTGGCTGACCCCGGGGCCTGGCGCTCGAGCTGGTCCTAGGCGGCTGACCCTGGGGCGGCGCCCCGGGGGTAGCGTAGCGATATTTCCTTCATGCCCCTCTCCGGTTTCCACCCCGTGATCGAGCGCTGGTTCGGCGCCCGGTTCGCGGAGCCCACCGAGCCGCAGCGGGGCGCGTGGCCCGTCATTCAGGCGGGTCGCAACGCGCTGATCGCCGCGCCCACGGGCTCGGGGAAAACGTTCGCCGCCTTCCTGGCGGCGATCGACTCCCTGTTGCGCCAGGGGCTCGAGGGGACGTTACGCGACGAGACCCAGGTGGTGTACGTCTCGCCCCTGAAGGCGCTCTCCAACGACGTTCAAAAGAACCTGGCCGAGCCGCTCGCCGAGATCCGGCACACCCTCGAGGCGCTGTGCCTCCCGGACGTCGAGATCCGCACGCTCGTTCGCACCGGCGACACGCCGGCCGCGGAGCGGCAAGCGATGGTGCACCGGCCCCCGCACATCCTCGTCACGACGCCCGAGTCGCTGTACCTGATCCTCACGTCGGAGCGCGCGCGTGAGATGCTCCGCAGCGTGCGAACCGTGATCGTGGACGAGATCCACGCCGTGGCGCGCGACAAGCGCGGCAGCCACCTCGCGCTGTCGCTCGAGCGGCTCGACCACCTCGCGGGCCGGCGGCTGCAGCGCATCGGGCTCTCGGCGACCCAAAAGCCGATCGAAGACATCGCGCAGTTCTTGGTCGGCGCCAATCGAGTACCGAGCCCCGAATCCCGAGCCCCCACCATCATCGACTCCGGGCACGCCCGCGCGCTCGATCTCGCGATCGAGATCCTCTCCTCCCCACTCGAAGCCGTGATGGCGGGCGAGGTGTGGGACGAGCTGTACGACCGGCTGGCGCAGCTGATCGGCGAGCACCGCACCACGCTCGTGTTCGTGAACACACGGCGCCTCGCGGAGCGGGTCACGCTGCACCTCTCCGAGCGTCTCGGCGCGGAATACGTGACGTCCCATCATGGCAGCCTGTCCAAAGAGAAGCGGCTCGACGCGGAGCTGCGGCTCAAGGAGGGCAAGCTCAAGGCGCTCGTCGCGACGGCATCGCTCGAGCTGGGAATCGACATCGGCTCCGTGGATCTGGTGTGCCAGATCGGCTCGACGCGCTCGATCGCGACGCTGCTGCAGCGCGTGGGACGCGCGGGGCATCACCTCCAGGCGATCCCCAAGGGACGGTTGTTCCCGCTGTCGCGCGACGAGCTGATCGAATGTGCGGCGCTGGTGCGGGCGACCGCCGAGCGCCGGCTCGACCGGCTGGTGATCCCCGACCACCCACTCGACATCCTGGCGCAGCAGATCGTCGCGGCCGCCGCAGGGGACGAGTGGGACGAAGCGACGCTGTACGAGCTGGTGCGCGGCGCGTATCCCTATCGTGACCTGTCCCGCAAGGACTTCGACGACGTAGTGCAGATGCTGGCGGAGGGGTTCACCACGCGCCGGGGCCGGCGCGGTGCATACATCCACTACGACGGCGTGAACCGCCGGCTGCGCGGCCGGCGCGGCGCCCGGCTCGCGGCGATCACTTCGGGCGGCGCGATCCCCGACATCGGGGACTACCGCGTGATCCTCGAGCCGACGGAAACGTTCGTCGGCACCCTGAACGAGGACTTCGCGATCGAGAGCATGCCGGGTGACATCTTCCAGCTTGGCAACAGCTCCTATCTAATCAACCGGATCGAGTCGGGGCAGGTGCGGGTGGTGGATGCGCAGGGCCAGCCGCCCAGCATTCCGTTCTGGCTGGGTGAAGCCCCGGCGCGCACGGCGGAGCTGTCGGAGGAAGTCTCCCGGCTCAGGCAGGACATCGCGGACCGTCTGGGCGATCCGCCCGGCGCGATCGCCTGGCTCGTGGGCGCCGTGCCGGGGCTCCCCGAGGCCGCCGCCCGCCAGATGGTCGAGTACCTGGACGCCGCGCGGCGGATCCTCGGCGTCATCCCCACGCAGCAGACGCTCGTGCTCGAGCGGTTCTTCGACGAGGCGGGCGGGATGCAGCTCGTGCTGCACGCGCCGTTCGGCAGTCGCGTGAACCGGGCGTGGGGCCTCGCGCTGCGCAAGCGCTTCTGTCGCAGCTTCAACTTCGAGCTGCAGGCGGCAGCGACCGAGGACGCCATCGTCTTGTCGCTCGGGCCGCAGCACAGCTTCCCGCTGGATGACGTGTTTCACTACTTGAAGCCCGACACTGCGGAGCACCTGCTGGTGCAGGCGATGCTGGACGCGCCCATGTTCGGCTCGCGCTGGCGCTGGAACGCGACGCGCGCGCTCGCCGTGCTGCGCTCGCGCGGCGGCAAGAAGGTGCCGACGCCGTTGCAGCGCATGGATGCTGAGGACCTGGTCGCCGCCGTCTTCCCCGACCAGCTCGCGTGCCCCGAAAACCTGGTGGGTGACCGGGAGATCCCCGACCATCCGCTGGTGCAGCAGACGATCGCCGACTGTCTGCTCGAGGCGATGGATTTTCCGGGTCTGAAGCGGGTGCTCGAAGGCATGGACGCGGGACGCTTCACGCTGGTGGCGCGCGACACGCCGGAGCCCTCACCCCTGTCGCACGAGGTGCTGAACGCCAAGCCGTACGCGTTCCTGGACGACGCCCCGCTGGAAGAGCGCCGCACGCAGGCCGTGATCACCCGCCGCGGCCTCGACGTGAAGACGGCCGACGAGCTCGGCACGCTCGACCGGGATGCGATCGACCGGGTGAAGGACGAGGCGTGGCCGGACGCGGGGAGCGCGGACGAGTTACATGACGCCTTGCTGGTCATGGGGGTCATTCCCAACACGGAAGTCGGAACGCGGAACGCGGAACAGCGTGCCTATTTCGAGGAGCTGGCGAGCGCGGGACGCGCGGGGACGCTCTTGCGCGAACCGCGGCTCTGCGTGGCGGCGGAGCGCTTGCCGATGCTCGAAGCGGTGTTCCCCGGGGCTGTCTGCGAGCCGGCGCTCGTACCGCCCGAGCGGGAGCGCGCGAAGAGCTGGACGCGCGAGGACGGGATGCGTGAGCTGGTGCGCGGGCGACTCGAGGCCGTGGGCCCGACGACGGCGTCCCAATTGGCCGGTGCGCTCGGTGTCCCCGTGCCGGACGTCGACTTCGCCCTGGGTGCCCTCGAGCACGAGGGCTTCGTGCTGCGTGGACGGTTCACCCCGGGGGTGGCCGAGCTCGAGTGGTGCGAGCGGCGGCTGCTGGCGCGCATCCACCGCTACACGCTCGACCGGCTGCGCAAGGAGATCGAGCCGGTCACGGCCGCCGACTTCATGCGCTTCCTGCTCCGCTGGCAGCGGGTTGCGGAGGACGCGCGCGCCGAGGGGCCGGAAGGACTCGCCGCGGTGCTCGAGCTGCTCGACGGTTTCGAGCTGCCGGCGGGCGCGTGGGAGACCGACGTGCTTCCCGCTCGGATGCGGGAGTACGACCCACTCTGGCTCGACGGCCTGTGCCTCTCGGGCGAAGTCGCGTGGGGACGGCTCTCGGCAACGCGGAACGCGGAAAGCGTGACGCGGAACAGAAAAGCCGGCCCCATTCGCACGACGCCCGTCGCGCTGTTTCGACGGGAGCGAGGCGCGATCTGGCGGTCGCTGTCCGCGCCGCCCGACACGACGGACGGAGCGCTCTCCCATACGGCGGGCGCGGTGCTGGGTGTGCTCGACGAGCGCGGGGCGTCCTTCTTCGGCGATCTCGTGAACGCCACGGGACTGCTCCGGACCGAGGTGGAAAAGGGGTTGGGCGAGCTGGTGGCGTGGGGGCTTGTCACCTCCGACAGCTTCGCCGGGTTACGCGCGCTGCTGATCCCGTCCGACCGGCGGCGGCCCATCGGGGCGGGGACCTTCCGGCGGCGCGGCCGCGTGGCGCCGTTCGGCGTGGAGACGGCGGGCCGCTGGTCGCGCGTGCGGCCGGGGTCTGTCCTGCCCGAGGATCAGCTCGCCGAAGCGGTCGCCCGGCAGCTGCTGCGGCGCTATGGGGTCGTGTTCCGCCGGGTGGTGACGCGCGAAGCCTTGCTGGCGCCGTGGCGCGACCTGCTGCGTGTGTACCGCCGTCTCGAGGCGCGCGGCGAGATCCGGGGCGGTCGTTTCGTCGGGGGATTCTCGGGCGAGCAGTACGCCCTCCCCGAAGCGGTCGGACTGCTCCGCTCGGTGCGCCGCCAGGCGACGAGCGGCGCGCTGGTCACGTTGAGCGGCGCCGACCCGCTCAACCTCGCCGGCATCATCACGCCGGGAGACGCCGTGGCGGCCCTCGCGACCAACCGGATTCTGTACCGGGACGGCATTCCTGTCGCGGTGCGGGAGGGAGCGGGAAGCGGGGAGCGGTACCTGGTGGACGCGACACCGGATGAACGGGAGCAGCTCAAGTCCGCACTGGTACGCGGGCGCGTGGCGCCGCTGGTGCGGACCTACCTGGGCAAGACGCGGGCGGGGGCCTAGGGTGGTCAGGTCGAGCGGCGCGAGCCGAATCGGCGCCACGCGTGATTCGCCAGCCGCCGCAGCATTCCCGGGCGCTGTGAGGGAGTGGACGCTTTCAGATGCACGTCCCCCAGCACCCGGTCGAACCCCGCCGCCCGATCGGCGCGGTTGCGCACCCAGGCGAGGCCCCCGAACAATCGCACCGCGCCATACAAGACGTACTTGACCGGCGCGCTCACGCCGAGCACGCCCATCGCTTCGAGAAAGATCGCGTCGGCCTCGAGCCGCGCTCGGGGCTGGGCCCAGTACAGCCAGTCGTGGATCACGCTCGCGTTGCCGTAGCGCCCCCACTTCGGCAGGATCACCCAGAACGGTCGGGGGATGGTGGCGAAGTCGGTCTGGAAGCCGATGGCGACGTCGATGTGATCTGCCGATCCTGCGGCGCCGACCTCGTAACCGAAGTCGCGCATGATCACCCACGTCTTGCCGTCGGCGAGCGGGGACACCAGGAGGATGTCGGTGAAGCGACTCATGCGGGCGTCGCTAATAGCCTGCGAAGGTGAGCGCCTGCCGGATAACCACGCGCACGGGGCGACCGCGGGCCTTCGCCGGCCGGTACAGTGCGGCGCGCACGATCCGCCGAACCTCGTCGTTGAAGCCCGGGTTAGCGCTCTGCACGATCCGGACGGATGCGGGTTCCACGCGTCCCGTCGCCGCGAGCGTCGCTTCCACAATCACAGTGCCGCTCGCGCCGAGGGTTCGCATCTCCGGCGGATAGCGAATCGGCGGGTGCGAGACGACGGCCGGCTGCTCATCCACGGGGGCGAGGGCCGTCGGCGCGGCCATCCGAGCGATCACGCCGCCGCGACGGCCCTGCCCGACGGAGTCCGCGAGGCGACGCAGGAAGGGGGCGAGGGCGATGCCCCGATCGAGGAGCTGGTGATACGACCCCAACGCCGCGCTGAAATCGACCGTTGCCAGGCTGTCCCGATCGACCTGAGACCGGGCGATCCCGCGAACCAGGAGCGCGTAGGCCCGCTCGCCCTCCGTCGCGCCCGTGATCGCTGTGTCGAGCGCGATGCCGAGGAGCGTGAACGCACTGTCCGTGTGGCGTCCCGCGAGCTGCGTCCTCGCGGCGGTGACTAGCTCGGTCGCAACCAGGTGCGGCGGCTGCACCGGAATCTGCATCAGCGTCATCACGCGAACGACGCGGCCGCGGTGGCGGCCCGGCGAGAATCGCGACGCGAGCACCATCTCGGTCACCGGGACCGCGAGGCCAGAGTCCGGAAGCTGCTCGATCCGGACGGAGGCGGGCTCCGCTCGGCCGAGCGTATCGATGATGACCGATACTTCCACCAGGCCGGCGGCGTGCCGACGCAGCAGCTCCGTCGTGTAGGCGACAGGCGGTCCTGCCGTCCGGCGTGGGGGTTCATCGACGCGCCCCGCGACGTAGACGAGCCCGAGCCGGGTGGCGGCTTCCTTTTCCTCCCCAAAGATCTGTGCGAGGCGGGGCGAGATGTCGGCGAGTCCCTTCACGGCGAGGCTCGTGTCGAGTGCGAGCGCCTCCCGGAACGTGACGCGGGTGAGCGTGTCGTCGCCGCGCGCGAACGCGACCATCCCGCGCAACACCAGCGCGTTCTCGCGCTCCTCGGAGGTCGCGTGAGCGGCCGTGTCGAGCGCCGCGGCGAGCAGCACATCGGCGCTGTCCAGGTTGCGGGCGGCGACCTGCGCTCGAGCGTCACGGATCAGGCGCGGAGGTGACGCCTGGGCGCCGAGCGCCAGAGGCGCCACGAGGAGCCCCACGAGGCCCAGCCCCTGCGCGGCGAGCCTCACGCCACCGGCTGCTTCAACTTGTCGAGGTAGATCTTGCGCACCTTCGCCACTTTGGGCGCGATCACGGCGCTGCAGTAGCCCTGGTTCGGGTTGCGACGGAAGTAGTCGCGATGATACTCCTCGGCCGGATAGAACGACTCGAGCGGCTTCAGCTCCGTGACGATGGGGTCGTCCCAGACGTGCTCGCTCTGCAGCTCCGCGATCACCCGCTCGGCCGCGGCCTTCTGGTCGGGCGTGTGATAGAAGATTGCCGAACGATACTGCGTGCCGACGTCCCCACCCTGCCGGTTCAGCGTCGTCGGGTCGTGGATCGTGAAGAAGACATGCAGCAGGTCGTCGAACGAAACGACCTGGGGATCGAACGTGATCTGCACGACCTCGGCGTGACCCGTGGTCCCCGTGCATACCTGTTCGTATGAGGGGTTCGCCACGCGACCGCCCGCATATCCGGACTGCACCCGCTCGACGCCCTTCAGATCCTGGAACGCCGCCTCGAGACACCAGAAGCAGCCTCCGGCGAGGGTGGCGGTTTCGTGTCGAGCCATGGGCGAATCTCCTTAGCGCAGTTTCTAGAAAGCTAACCACCCGCCTATAGGTCGACGCCGAACTCTTCGGCCACGATGTCCGTCGGAGCGTGCACGACCATGCTGCGGGCCTGCCCGTAGACGGCGCGATCGAACACGTCCGCCTCGGCGATCTGCATCTGCTGACCCTGCTGGTAGTCGGGACAGTTGCGCGGCTTGCTCTCCAGCGTCCCGACGATCGTCCCGGCCTGCAGCCACTCCGTGACCTTTACCCACACGAACTCTCGGCCGCCCGACGTCGTCGCGAGTCCTGCCTTGACGACGAGCGCCTGATCCGCGGGGAGGCCGGCGCGGAACCGCTCGCGCCACTCGGCCAACGACTCCCGGGCCTTCCGGCTGGCGATCTGCATCTGTGCGTCGAGCTCGTCGATCCGCCGGGCCAGGGGTGCAGCGTGGCCGAGGCGACGGCAGCACTCCCGCAGCCACGCGTCGGTCGTGTCGGCGTGATCGGGCGGCGGGGTGACATGCAGCAGCTCGGGATCGGAGCGAAACGCCGAGAGCAGGCCCGAGAGCATGCCTCGCTTCCGGCGGCTCCCTCCCGTGAAACCCTCGAGGACGAGGCGCACTCGCACCGGACCCGGTTCGCCGGTCTCCGGGTAGCCGCCGGGTACCACGAATCTCCCGCTGGCCGAAACGTCGGCGCGGCTGAGTGGGAACTCGACGTCGGCGATCCGCTGCTCCAGGGGCTCGTCGCTCGGGGAGAGCCGGGCGACGTGCGCCAGGAGTTTGCGCGCGACCGTCTCCATCAGGAAGCGAGCCGCGCGACAATGGTTCGCGGCCACGCGCTTCATCTGCAGTTCGGGCAGGCCTTGCAGTGTCAGCCCGAAGGTCGTGAGATGCGCTCGGTCGCCGTCGCTCTCGCGCGACCGCAGGAACATGGTGATGGGCGACGCGTCGGACCGGGTCTCGGGCGCACCGCCCGACGGCGCCGGCCGCTCCCCGGTCCACCACTCGGGGTGTCGCCGGATGGCGTCCAGCAGGGGCCGGCCGCGCTCCTCGAACTTGTCACCCAGCATCTTGCGCAACATCGGCTCGAACAGCTCGAGGCCCCGCGCGTTGCGGAACTCGGCGATCCTCGCATCCTCGGCGAGGCGCGCGGCCAGTAGCTCATCGACGCTGTTGAGCGAGCGCAGCGCGCCTCCCGCGGCGGCGACGCGCTCGCGGTGCGAGCGGAGGGCATCCGCGGTGCCGGTTGCGGCGCCGAGCTGCCGAATGTCGAGCCCGGGCGGCCTCGGGATGCTCGATTCCGATCCCCCGCGCATCGTCATGAACACGCGTCCGTCCTGGGCCCAGGAGTGGAGTACGAGACAGCGCGTCGGCTCGCGAGCCGGCTGCGCCGTGGGGCTGGCGGGGAAGACGAACCAGCTCGCCGCCACCGTGCCGTCGCCGCTCAGCCCGAGCCGATAGAAGCTCCGCTTGTCGGGCGAGCGGCGGTTGAACGCGGCGTCCTCGTAGTCGCCCAATACCCGCACGCCGGCCGCGGCGAGCTCGCGCTCGGTGCGGGCGTAAAAGTCGAGGTCGAGACCCGTGAAGTCGGTGGCCCGGACGGGCGCGAACTCCGCACGGTGGTCGGTTGCCGTGCGCACGCTCTGGACGAGGCGGCGCGCCCTGTCCTCGTTCGGCTTGCTCGCCGCCTGGAGTTGGTTTGCTGCGTCGCGCAGCTCGGCCAGCGCCTTCAGCAGATCCTTGGCGGCGTCGCCGGGTTTGGAGGGAGGCGTAGGCACCCTCACCCCCAATCCTTTGAATCCGGGGCGACCTGGCGCATCGACTTGAGAAAAGCCATTTCGGATTGCGGATTTCGGATTGCGGATTCGGCGGGCGGGTCTTCCAATCCGCAATCCGCAATCCGCAATCCGCAATTGAGTTGCAGCCCCCGCGCCTCCTCCGCGATCACGTTCACC
>Ga0137399_10000006_pt1 | contig 74842 bp, 51 predicted proteins | sample czorhiz316metaG_FD_104810 | JGI IMG/M metagenome (GOLD analysis project Ga0137399, IMG submission 104810) | Vadose zone soil microbial communities from Angelo Coast Range Reserve, California, USA - czorhiz3.16 metaG | ecosystem: Environmental > Terrestrial > Soil > Vadose zone | place: USA...
GTATAATAAGATGTCCACGTCAGGATGATCAGGAAAATGATTGCGGCAATACCGGCGATCGACCGCACCGGAATGCGCGGCATCCGCGGCATCTGAAACGTCTGAATGGCGGGCGGCTGGTTGGGCATCGGGAACAGTTCTATTGCGTCTCCGAGAGCGTAAACGGATTGCCTTCGCCGGGGAAAGCGGAAAGTGCGGAATTATGGTTGGAGCACACTGCGCAAACCTCGGATCAGGATTGGCGATTTTACGTTCTGCATGTTTTACTGCCGCTAACCGGGCCTGTAGCTCAGCGGTAGAGCAGGGGACTCATAATCCCTTGGTCCCTGGTTCGAATCCAGGCGGGCCCACTTTGAATTTCGGATTGCGGATTTCCGATTGCGGATTTGGGATAGGGCGTGGTTCGGCGCATCCTTCTCATCATCGAACTCGCGATCCTGAGCGCACTCGTTCTCGCAACGCGGTGCGCGAATTATCGGGACGTTTTCGTCGCCGGAAATATTTATTTCACCGACGCCGATTGCTACGCGCGGATGACGCGGGTGCGAATATGCGCCGAACATCCCGGGCTAATTATTCGCCATCATGATTTCGAAAACTTTCCGGTAGGAACAACACCGCACACAACCGCGCCACTCGATTACCTGATAGTCTCACTGTCGATCTTGCTGAAGCCATTCACAGCGCACCCAATCGATTTGGCTGGCGCAGTTGTCTCGCCATTTCTCGCGCTGCTCGCCGGCTGGTTCCTTTGGGGGTGGTCGCGTCGAATGAAACTTCGTTACCGCTGGATCATGCTGCTGCTCTACGCGATCAGTCCGATCCTCGTTCACGGAACCGAGCTGGGTCGGCCGGACCATCAATCGTTGCTCATCGTGCTCGTCACGATCGGCGTCTGCGCCGAGTGGAGTTTGCGAGATGAACTGTCGACAGGTTGGAGCGTCGCCAACGGGATCGCATGGAGTCTTGCGCTTTGGGTTTCGTTTTACGAACCGCTTGTTTTGTTCATCCTCGTTCTCTTGGTCGGCCTGACGAAAGATCGACATCTACTCGTCGCTCGAAACCGGCGAATCGGTTGGATTGTTTTTGCAGCGATCATCGCGATTGCGTTGCTTGTTGAACGGCGCCTTCCGGCATTCGCGATCTTTCAATCGAGTCCGTTGTTCAACAATTGGGCGCGCACGATTGGCGAGCTGGCGCAGGTCTCACCCTTGAATCGAATTTGGTTCGCTTGGGCGGGTTACATCATCGCCATTGCGCCGATTTTAATTTGGTATTCGTTTCGCAAACGAATCCCGCCGCCAAGTTTTATTGTGGTCTTACTTGTCGCGACGTTTCTGCTAACGGTCTGGCAGGCGCGTTGGAGCTACTTTTTCGTGCTGGTCTTCGTGATCGCGCTGCCGGATCTGATGGCGCCGATCAAATCGCGCGTGGCAGTCTGGGCCGCGTTTGTGTTGTCGATGTTACCGGTTCTCGAATTGTGGGACGCGCGGATTTGGCCGAACGAAGCGGCGCTTGCCGCTCAAATCGAGCGCCAAAACGAATCAAGACAGTTGCTAGAATTGGCGATGACGATTCGATCGGAGCGAACGCACGCGTTTCTTGCGCCGTGGTGGTTGTCCCCGTCGATTTCCTATTGGTCGCACCAACCCGGGGTCGCTGGCAGTTCGCATGAAGCGTTGGATGGCATCGCCGACAGTGCGCGCTTTTTCGTGGTGACAGACTTCCTCGGTGGACGTGAAATCCTCCGTAATCGGCGGGTGGACTGGGTTTTAGCCTACGACTGGGAGCGGGTCGCCCAAAATTCAGCCGACCTGCTCGGCACGAGTGTTCCCGATCACGCGATCGGTCGCATTCTCGACCGGACGCCAGGGCAGGCGCCGCCGTATTTGGTTCTTTCGGGCCAGAACCAAACCGCAAAATTGTTCCGTTTTGCTAATAAATTGTAAAAAACTTGGCTTTTCTGCCTCGAACCCGTTGACAATGTGAATAACCATTACAATATAACGCGTGTTGAAAAAATTCATCCCGCAGAAGACGATCTCGTCGATCGGAGAAGGGTCGCTGAGTTCGGGGGGTGAAGATTCCAACCGACCCGCCTACGGCGAACAACCGAAAACATCAACAACGGATTACAAAAAGTTTATGGCTGAACATTCTGGCAAAGACGTCCTTTCCAGCGACGTCGAAATCAAAGGCACGATCAAGTTCCAAAAGGAGCTTTTGATCGATGGCAAAGTCGAAGGCGAAATTAATTCCGATGGGGCGTTGACAGTCGGCGAGAACGCAGACATCCGCGCGGAAGTAAAAACGAAGTCGATCACAATTTACGGCAAGGTGCAGGGGAACATTACCGTGAGCGAACGTTGCGAATTGAAATCGAAATGCACGCTCCAGGGAGATTTGAAGGCGGCGCGCCTCATTATCGAAGAAGGCGCCACCTTTATCGGGAAGTCGGAAGTTTCCAGCGGGATGAGTGTTAAAGCGGCATCATCCAGCAGCCGGCCAGAAGTTGTTCGCCACGAAGACTCAGCCAAGCCTGCCTTCGCGGCTCGCGGTTAAGATTTTGACCTTCGCCTTCTGAACTAGTGATCAAGTCGTCGCCTGCCAAGGCCAGTGTGGAATGCCCGCACTGTGGCTTTAAGCAGATGGAATATGTGGCGGCGAAGTCGACGATTTGCCGGCAGTGCGGACATTCATTTTCGCCTTCTGCCCCCAAGCCGGGAACCCCTGAGGCGGAGTTGCCGCTACACAAAAAGCTTGAAGCGATCTGGAGTCGTCAGCGCAATCGGCTCGTCTCCTGTTTCGAATGCAAACGCAAGCATGAAGTCAGCGATGCGGCGACCTCGACCAATTGCCCGGGCTGCAGCGCGCACATCGATCTGCGCGATTACAAAATCACGACCAGCTTCAGCCGAACGATTCGCACTCGCGGCGACGTGCACTTGACCACTAAGGGCGAGCTCAGCAGCACCAGCGTGATTTGCAGCTCGGCGATCATCGAAGGGAAACTCCGCGGCAATCTTGAGTGCGAGGAGTCGATGACGATTAACCTGGTTGGAAAAATTCCCGGCCGCATCGGCGCGCAACACATGACGGTTGAGCGGAAGTCCGACATCCAATGTTTCCGGCGCGTCAGGGTGACGAACATCGGCATCAAGGGGCGGATGTCGGGTGAAATCATTGCCACCGGGTCCGTGACAATCCACAAGACCGGCACCCTGGATGGTAACGTGACCGCCAAATCAATCGCGATCGAGAAGGGCGGAATGTTTACTGGGCAGCTTGCCATCGGTCAGGCCAATCTCACTCAAGGCGAGCTATTGCCCGAAGCGAAAGCAGCCGAGAAGAAGTCTGAGTCAGAGGTGCCGCTAGGCGCGGCCCAGCCGTTGCACGCGACATAATCTTCTCCCATGCGAAGACTGCACCCGCGCAGTCCGTACGAAAAGCTCGGCGGCTACGTTCATCTCCCGCGCTTGATCGACAAGGCCAGGCTGCAGCGCAAAGGACTGCTCGACGGTTACAACTACAAGACGGTCGGCTTCGACAAACATCTCCTCAGTTTTCTCAAGCTCGACGGCGATGTTTTCGAAGAGGCGGTTCATCGTTTGGAAAAAGACGACGCCATTTTGAGCTGGGTGCAGCAAAATAGCGTGAAGCATTCAGCCGACGAAGTTGATCATTGGAATCAGGCGATGATCTTACGGCATCCCGACACCGCCGCCAAAAAAGCCCGCTTCAGCCATTTTCTGAAACAATCCGGCGGCGCCGGGCGCAAGGATATCCGCACTTACTTTGATCTAATCGAATTCGACGAAGGCCGTTTGAAATAAGATCGACAGATTTGTTCGACGGGCGCTGTGATCAACGAATCTACTTGCTTTCCATTACAAAAATCCCGTCCCACTTCTCGGGCGGATGCGCAGCGAATTTCGCGCATCTCTGAGCAAGTACCGCGCTAGGTATGTCGTAATTGCAGATCGCGCGGAATCGCGTCTCCGCCTCCGAAAACTCTCCTCCCTGGTAGAGTGCGAAGGCTTCGCCGTAATCCTTGGCGATTTCCAGGAAGTTTTCCGCGCTGAATTTGTGCCGCAGCTCGAACAATTCCAACGGAACTCTTTTCCCTTTCACAACGACCCGGTCGAGCATACGCGCGTCGGGCGCCCGACCTAGCTGCTTACAAAACTCGCGCGTAGCAAGAGGCAGAACACCGTAATATTTGGTCAATGATTCAACCCGCGCTGTTGCATTCATTAGATCACCAACTGGGCCATAATGGAAAAATTGAGCTGACCCAATGTTTGCAATCAACGCCTCCCCGGCGTGCAACGCCAGCCCGTAGCCGAATAGATCCTTAACCGTCGACTCGAGCATTTCTCGAAGATCATGCATTCGTTCGATCAAAACCATCGCAGCGCGCAGCCCGCGATCGGCTGCATCCGGTTGCGGATCAGGCGCGCCCCAATACGCGAGGAACTGATCGCCGACAGGTTTTTCCATGCTGCCATCTTCAGCAAAAACCGCACTGTTTTGTATTGCGAAGACTCTATTTAGAAGATTTAGCATGCCTTCCGTGCCAAGCAGCTCGGCAAGTGCAGTTGAGTTGCGCAGATCCGTAAGAAGCACCGTGATTTCCATCCGCTTTGGCTCGAGCCGGCCGGGATTCGCCAGTACATCATTCAGAACGCGCGGCGAAAAATAGAGACTCATCGCGTTTCGCAACCGCTGTCGTTCGATCAACTCATTGGTGTGGCGTCGGCCAATCTCCAGCATGGTCGCGAGACTCCACAGAGTCACGGTTACCATCGCAGGCGGAACCAAATTCAATCGCAGCAACGCAGCGCCGCTAGTGCCGAGCACAAATAAAATTCCAACTGCCCACCAAACGGTTAACGCCCATTTATATCGGCACGAGCGAGCGCCCAGTAAGAGAAAAAGGACGGAAAGAAGCCAAAGCGCGTCCGCTCCTCGACTTGTCCGCATCAGCCACCGTGATTGCATCAAATCATCGAGAGCTGTTGAATGCAGATAAACCAGCGGTTCGTGAGGCCCAAATACAGTCGCGCCCAAGTCGCCTTGTCCGATCGCGACGTATCCGACAAAAAGTATCTTGTTCGCGAGGGGCTTCATGCTTGTCCCTGCGCTTGCTTTCTCGAAGAGCGCGTCGAGCTGCCGCAAGTTCATATAATCAAAAGCCGCTGGTCCCGACTCGACTGCCCAGGGACAGCGGATATTGAGCAATACGGGACCGACCGGCACGCGACGCGGAATCATCGTGACAAAATCTGCGGACGAAAGTTCCTGCCATTCGACCGTGTGTGCATTGGGAAACGACACGTCTCTTTTCCAATCTAGTCCAAGCGAAGCCAGATGAGCCGCGAGAGCGAGTGAGGGCTCATAGCCGTCCTTGGTCGGATGAATTAGATCGTAATGACGGATTACACCGTCGGCGTCCGCTGAAAGATTAATCAGTCCGCCCGGAGCCGGAGGCGGATCTTTAGATGGAAATGAACGTACGAGCACTGATGGCTCGGCTTCGCCGGGGGCGGCATTTAATGCCTCGGCAAGAACGACGTTCTTATGTTCGTCAATTGCGTCGAGCAATGGCTGCGCCGTTTCTCGATTTGCGCGTGCGAACACAATATCGAATGCGATTATGCTTGCGCCGAGCGTAGAAGCTTCGCGAACTATGCGAGCCGCTGTCGCGTATTCGGTCTCGAGCGAGGAGAGATTTTTGAGGTCATCCTGATCGATGTTGAGATGAACAATTGACCGCTCGACAGGCGGCGCCAAGCCGGCGGCAAATCGCCATCGCAGGCACTGACCGAACCACTGCAGCTCTTGGGTTTCGAGAGGGTTACCGAAACTTAGGATAACGGCGACGGCGAGGCCGCAAAGCGTTAGATGCAGTGGCCAGGGTCTCGCCCACCAAACTTGTTTTGCGGCCTCAACGGCCATGACGCACCACGAGCGCGCCTTCGAACGCGTCGTTCAGAACGACCTTCTGCGCATAGTCGCGCCACGGAAATTCCGTACTCCGTACTGTCCCGCCTACCAGTGCAGTGCCCGCTTTCGCTCCTGGGATGATCGGCTGTTTGCCAGTCATCCGGGCACTAAGTTTTTCGCACAACCTTCGCGTCTGCTGGGTCAGAACTCTCTCATCCAAGGTCTGGCTCTGCATGGCTGCGACAAGTTTCTGAATTTCGTCGAGGCCGGCCGCATCGCGTTTAAAGAAAAAAATCCAAAGCTCAAAAGGATCGGCGCCCTTGTTCCAATTCCAGACTGCCGGTGGAGCGGGCAATTTACTTTCTTCCCATTCGGGGAGTCCTACTATTTGGGGCCGCCAGCCATTTGCCAGGTGCGATCCTTTTTCGACCAATGGAAGAATTAATGCGACGCATTGAGTGCTCGCGTCCAAATGGACAACAAGTTTCTCTCCCGCGCCCGGCGCAGAGGTGTCGGCGAGCGGAACCTCGTTTGATTGGGAATCAACCGTTGTAGCGCAGACGCGCGCGTAACTTTCCGCGCGAGCGCGCGGCGCGAGCGAAGCGACAAACACAAACACTGCGCCCCAGTAGAGGATAACCGAGATGCGTCCCATAACCCGCTAAGCATTCAATCACGAAACGCTTGGAGTCGAGTTTAAAATCCTGATAGCCTAGGCGCCTGAGAGGCTTGATTTGAAAACGAACATCTGCCGGCGTGCCATTCGATTGCGATGTTGCGTGGGTTTGTCTCTCGTAATTTTTGTCTGCTTTCTGCAACCGACTGGTGCCGCGAATCCCGTCCCGGAAGAGCAAGCCAAACTCTCCTCGCGCGAGCAGAAAATCGAAGAATTGGACCGCGCGGGTCATTACCGCGAAGCGATTCCAATAGCGGAAGAACATCTACGGTTAATCGAGAAGACAGCGGGGGCCGACAGCCCAGAGACTGCGGCGAGCTGCGACAAGCTAGGCGAGCTTTATCGAAAGAACGGCGAGTATTCCAAAGCTAAACCGCTCTGCGAGCGTGGACTTGAAATACGCGAAAAAGTCCTAGGGCCTGACGACCCGCATACAGCCGAAAGCCTCGATAACCTCGCGCAGTTGTACCTAATCCTCGGCAACTTTACAAAGGCCGCGGCACTCGGGGAGCGAGCTTTGGCCATCGCGGAGAAGGCATTTGGACCCGATCATTCCAATACGGCAAAAATCCTGAACCACTGCGCAGCCGTTTACAGTGCCAGTGGAGATTCCGCCAAGGCTGAATCGCTATTTCAGCGCGCATTAAAGATTAATGAGAAGACTCTTGGTCCCGAACATCCCGACACAGCAGAATCTCTCAACAACCTGGCATTTCTTTATGCTAATACCGGTGACTTCGCGAAGGCTCAACCGCTCAATGAGCGCGCTTTAAAGATCGATGAGAAGGTTCTTGGTCCCGAACATCCCGACACGGCCGCAAGCCTCCACCACCTGGCTGAGATATATCGCCAATTGGCCCAGTTCGGCGAAGCGGAGACTCTTCATCAACGCGCCCTAGGAATACGCGAAACACGTCTTGGGCTCGGCCATGCCGCCACGGCAGACAGCCTCAACGACTTGGCAATGGTGTATCTAAATAAGAGCGATTTCGCGAAAGCGGAGCCACTCTTCAAGCGTGCCCTGACAACCGCAGAAAGCGCGTTTGGCCCTGATCACCGTAACGTTTGGCCCATGGTTAACAATCTAGGGGTCCTTTATAGAAGGATGGGTGACTACGGGAAAGCTGCGCCTTTTTTGGAGCGCGGTTTGAGCAATCGGGAAAAAGCGGGGCCTACCGCGCTGGATCTGGCGACGAGTGTAAATGAATTGGCCATGCTCTATGATGACATGGGCGACTACGCCAAAGCCGAACCGTTCTACCAGCGCAGTTTGAAGATCCTTGAAAATGGCCTTGGTCCCGACCATCCAATCACGGGGGCCGCGACCAACAATCTCGCCGCTTTTTATTTAGAAATGGGCGATTATGCCAAGGCGGAGCCGCTGCTTCAGCGAGCGCTGGAAGTCGATGAGAAAACAGTCGGACCCGAGCATCCCTATACTGCGACAGATCTCAACAATCTGGGCTTCTGTTATCGCGGAATGGGCGACTATCGCAAGGCTGAGCCATTCCTTCAGCGCGCTGTGAAGGTTGATGAAAAAGTCCTTGGGCCAGAGAATCCAAATACTTCAAGGGATCTCCACAACCTGGGGGCCCTTTATAAAGACATGGGCGACTACCTCAAGGCTGAACCGCTGCTTCAGCGCGCGCTCAGAATCTCTGAGAAGACTCTCGGCCTCGACCATCCCGACACCACGAAACCCCTTAAGCTCCTTGCATGTTTATACATCGATACAGTCAAGACGCCCGAAGCGATCGAGCTCGCATTGCGCGCTGGCAAATCCGAACAAAAGCAACTAGCTGATATGCTTTCTTTTACTTCCGAGCACCAGCGGTTGGCATTCGCAAAGAAAGTCGATCCCTACAGACTCCTCGCGACTTTGGGCCGCGCATTCGATCTAGCCGAAGTTGTCCTGCGTTACAAGGGCGTCGTACTCGACTCGTTACTGGAAGACCGACTCGTCGCAGAAGCGAGCCAGGATCCGAAACAGCGCGAGGTCATCGATGAGGTTCGCGCCGCCAAACGAAAGGCCATGCAGTTACTCTTGGAAATTCCTAAAGATGTCTCCGAAACAGCAACTAAGCGGCGAGAGGCGGAGAAGCAGGAGCTACAGAAACGGGTGGAGAAACTGGAGGCCGGGCTTGCGCGTGAATTTGCAGGGCTCGGAAAAGCGCGGCGCGCTCTCAACGTAACGGTTGCACAAGTGCAAGCGGCGCTGACCAAGAATAACGTGTTGATCGAACTATTCCGCTACAATCATTACGTCGGTAAAAACAAATCGGAGCCTCGATATGGCGCGATCGCAATTGCCTCAAAAGGCGAACCAAAATGGATCGCTCTTGGAAACGCGGACAAGATCGACAATCTCGTTCAGCTCTACCAAAAGTCGGCGCGCGGACAAACCGATGAAGCAACACTGAGCAATGTTTTGCGCTCATTGCACGACCAAGTCTGGGCGCCAATTGAAAAGGTACTTCCGGCCGGAACGAGCACAGCCATCATCAGTCCTGACGCTGAGCTGAGTTTCGTTTCGTTCGCGACACTCTTAACTTCGGATGATCGGTTCGTCGGCGAAAAGTATTCCATTCGCTATGTGGCAAGCGGGCGTGATCTGCTGCGCGAATTTAAAACCGCAAACAATTCGCAAACAAATGTGTACGCCAATCCCGATTTTGGTAGTAAGCCGGCATCACCAGATTGGAATCGCGGGACAACACTCGCTCTACGTTCAATAGAAATGCGGGATCTCCAAAGTATTTCGCTGCCGCCGCTTCCGGGGACCAAACTAGAAGCTGAAGCGCTGCAAAAACGATTTGGAAGTTCAGCTAAAGTGTTTTTAGGACCGAACGCCACCAAAGCGGAGCTGAGACAAGTTAATTCCCCGCGGATCCTGCATCTCGCTACGCACGGTTTCTTTTTGCCGGAAATTGATTTGGGTAAATCAGTCGATCCCTTGCAGCGCGGCCAGGAAATTCCAAAAGGCAAACTTGTGAATCCGATGCACCGGAGCGGACTAGCGTTAGCTGGAGCGCAGACAACTCTGCAAGCATGGGGTCGTGGCGAAGTTCCACCAATCGAAAACAACGGTGTTGTTACGGCCGAGGAAGTCGGCGGGCTAAAGCTCGATCGTACTTGGCTGGTTGTTCTTTCAGCGTGCGAGACCGGCTCAGGCGAAGCACGTGCAGGTGAAGGTGTAATGGGCTTGCGCCGCGGCTTCATTCAAGCCGGCGCTCAAAATTTGTTAATGACGCTCTGGCCAATCAGCGATCAAACGACTGTGCAAATCATGCTCGATTTTTATGATGCGGCGTTGAAAAACGGCAACGCACCGCAAGCATTGGCTGATGTTCAACGCGATTGGCTCGTGAAGTTGCGCAAAGAACGCGGATTACTCGAAGCTGTTCGACTCGCCGGCCCCTTCATCATGTCTTCGCAAGGCAAGCCTTAAGCCGGAATTGCGTCGACAGCGTTTCAACTAATTCTATTCTCGGCTCGATGTGGGGAGTGATTTGAAAACGGGTGTCTTGGCGTGCGCGCTTCGAAGGCATGGAGCGAGATGCGCATTGCTCACCGTTTTTCTCTCCTTTTCCTATCTCGTGGTGGCAGCCGGTCCGAGCGAGGCTGACCGGGCGCGGCTGAAGTCACTGCAACAAAAAATCGAGGAAGTGGAGCACGCCGGCAAGTACAGCGAAGGGGTTCCGATCGCGGAGGAACATCGGGAGTTGTCAGAGAAAATTTTTGGGGCCGGCGACCCGAGCACGGCGACGAGCCTCAGCAAACTCGCGGAGCTCTATCACAAAAAGGGCAATTACGGAAAGGCTCGGGCGCTTTGCGAACAGGCCTTGAAGATCAGGAAAAAAATACTCGGGCCCGAACATCCGGAAACTGCCGCCGCGCTGGCCACGCTCGCTGAGATTTATGAGTCGACAGGCAATTACATCCAGGCAGAAACGCTCTCCCAGCGCTCGCTCCAGATTCGCGAGAAAACGCTCGGGCCGGCACACGCTGAAACGGCCGAAAGTCTGACGAAGCTTGCCGGTCTCTATGCGCAGAAGGCGAATTTTGAAAAGGCGAAGCAGCTGGCGGAACGCGGGTTGAAAACTCGCGAGCAACTTTTCGGACCTGAGCGTGCGGAAACAGCCGCCAGTCTTCAAATGCTGGCGGATATCGCTCAACTCTGGGGACATGATGCGGAGGCGAAGGCGCTCTACGAGCGCGCATTGAAAATTCGCGAGAAAGTCCTTGGCCCCGATCATCCCGAGACCGCGGAAAGTGTGCTCGGTGTCGGTTTGTTGTCCGGCAACGCGGGAGAATTCGCCAAAGCGGAGCCGCTCTATCGCCGCGCGTTGGCTATTTTCGAGAAAACTCTCGGACCCGATCATTCGATCACTGGAGTAACACTCAGCAATCTGGCGCTGCTTTACGTCAACATGGGCGAATATGCGAAAGCCGAGCCACTGGCGGACCACGCGTGCAAAGTTTGCGAGAAGGCGCTCGGCCCCGAGCACCCGAAAACAGCTTCCTGCCTTAGCACCCAGGCGGAAGTTTATCGCGCGATGGGAAAGCCCGCGAAGGCAACCCCAATTTGCGAACGCGCACTAAAGATTCGGGAAAAAGTGCTCGGCCCCGATCACCCTGATACGGCCGAAAGCGTCAACAACAGGGCGGGACTCTATTACGAAGCGGGCGACTTCGAACATGCCGAGCCGCTCTTCAAGCGTGCCCTGCAAATCAGTGAGAAAGCGCTTTCGCCTGAACACCTTTTTGTGACGGGCTCACTCAACAATCTCGGCGTTCTTTACTGGATGCGAGGCGAGTATGCCAAAGCCGAGCCACTCTATCTGCGCGCTCTCGATATCCGCGAGAAATCGCTCGGCCCGGACGATCCCAACGTGGCGCTCAGTCTGGATAATCTCGCAGGGCTGTACGGCGACACGGGTGAGTTCGAAAAAGCCGAACGCCTCATTCGCCGCGCCTTGGAAATCCGCGAAAAAACCCTTGGCCACGATACGCCGGATACGGGTACCTCCGTGATGAACGTCGGATACTTTTATTTGCAGATCGGCGATTACGTGAAAGCCAAGCCGCTGCTGGAGCGGTCGCTAGAAATTTATGCAAAGACGCTTGAGCCTGAGCATCAACTGACCGCTAGGGCCCTCAACAATCTGGGGTGGCTGCATCGGTCCATGGGCGATTACGCGAAAGCCGAACCGCTTCTTCAGCGCGCACTCAAAATCCGCGAGAAAGCGCTCGGCCCGGAGCATCCCGACACCGCACAGAGCCTCGGCAATCTGGCGCTGCTTTATGTTCGCATAGGCGATTACGCGAAAGCCAAACCGCTTTATCAGCGCGCACAGGAGATCAGAGAGAAAGCGCTCGGACCTAATCACCCACTAACCGCGCAATCGCTGAGGGATCAAGCATTGCTCCTGGAAGACGCGGGCGATTACGCGACGGCTGAATCGCTCATGCAGCGCGCATTTCAAATCGACACGCGCGTTTTGGGGCAGAACCATGAAACCACCGGAATCGACCTCGACCGCCTTGCTCAACTTAAAATCGAGCAAGGCAAGCTCAAAGAAGCGCACGAATTCGCTCTCCAGGCCGGCCGCGCGCAGCAAAAACATCTCTCCGATATTTTATCTTTCACCTCAGAGCGACAACGCCTGGCCTTTCAACAAACCACCAAGCCATACAAATTATTTGGCACGCTGGGGAGTGCTGGCGATCTGGCCGAAACAGTACTTCGAGAGAAGGGCGTAGTGCTGGACTCGCTGCTGGAAGACCGGCTGGTCGCAGAAGCCAGTGGCGACCCGAAACAACGCGCGATTATTGAACAAGTGCACCTGGCCAAGCAGCGCATGACGCAATTAGTAATCGAAGTGCCATCCGATTTTTCTGAAGAGGCACGCCGCCAGCGCGAGAATGAAAAAGAAAAACTTTCGTCCCAGATCGAGCAGCTCGAAGCGAACCTTGCACGCTACACGACGGGACTTGGGCGCGGGAGACGGGCGCTGGCTGTGACAGTCGAGCAGGTCAAGGGCGCCCTTCCGAAACAAGCGACGCTCGTAGAGCTGGTGCGCTATGCGCATTATACGGGCAAAGACAAGGAGGAGTCGCGCTACGGCGCCATCGTCATTGGAGGAAATCGCGAACCTCAATGGGTTCCACTTGGTGCCGTCGCTGAGATAGAAAAGAACATCCGCCTCTATCAAAAATCGGTCCGCGGAACGACCGACGAAGCGACGTTAAGCGGCGTGTTGCGCGCCCTGCACGATCAACTATGGATGCCGATCGAAAAGGTCCTGCCTAACGACACAAAGATAATCATCGTGAGCCCTGACGCTGAGTTAAGCTTTGTCTCTTTTGCAACCTTGCTCGCTCCCGACGACCGATTCCTCGGCGAAAAATATTCCATCCGCTACGTTGCGAGCGGCCGTGATTTGTTGAGAGACGCGAAACCGACCGCAGGCTCAAAGACGACGATGCGGGTGTTCGCGAATCCCGATTTCGGAGGCATCGCAGCGGGTCCGCGCTTGGAACAGAGCAACACAGTTGCGCTGCGTTCCGTCGAGATGCGTGATTTACAAGGAATTTCGCTGCCGAGCCTTCCCGGTACCGAAAAGGAAGCAGCGAAACTCGAAGCCCGCGCAAAGAAATCAGGCTGGCAGCCACAGACTTATCTCGGTCTAAACGCGACCAAAGCGGAACTTCGGGAAGTTAATTCGCCGCGGATTCTGCATTTGGCGACTCACGGATTCTTTCTGCCGGAAATTGATGTTGGGAAAACAATCGATCCTCTGCAATCCGGCCAGGAAATTCCCAAAGGTAAACTAGTGAACCCGATGCATCGCAGCGGTCTCGCCCTTGCTGGCGCGCAACAGACATTGCAAGCGTGGGCAAAAGGAGAAGTGCCACCGATCGAGAACGACGGCATTGTAACCGCCGAAGATGTTGGCGGTCTGAAGCTCGATAGTACGTGGCTAGTCGTCCTTTCCGCTTGCGATACGGGCGGCGGGGAAGCGCGCGCTGGAGAAGGTGTAATGGGCCTCCGTCGCGGTTTTGTTCAAGCCGGCGCGCAGAATCTCTTGATGACGCTCTGGCCAATCAGCGATCAAACGACCGTGCAGATCATGCTCGATTTTTATGACGCTGCTTTCAAAAGCAGTAATGCGCCGCAAGCTCTTGCCGACACGCAGCGAGATTGGCTGGTGAAGCTCCGCAAAGAGCACGGACTAATCGACGCGGTTCGCCTCGCGGGGCCATTCATCATGTCCTCGCAGGGCAAGCCTTAAGCGGGAATTGCGTCGACACAGCTCCGAAATGGTTCCAGCCTCGAGTTCGACTCAAGGATTGAACTGAAAATGAGCTTGTCTATGCGTGCGCTTCAAAGGCACGGACTACAGGCAGGGATGCTTTTAATCGCGTTTGTCTCTTTGCCAGAACCCGTCGTTGCAGCGGATCCCAGTCAAACTGATCAAGCCAAACTTTCGTCGCTCCAGCAGAAGATCGAAGAACTGGATCACGCCGGTAAATACAAAGAGGCGATTCCGATTGCGGAGGAACGTCTTAAGTTAGTCGAGAACATCGCGGGCCCTGACGGGGCAGAGGCGGCGGCGAGTTGCAACAAGCTAGGGGAGCTTTATCGCAAGAACGGGGAGTATGCTAAAGCCGAACCGCTCCTTGAGCGCGGGTTTAATATCCGCGAAAAAGCGCTCGGCCTTGAACATCCCGACACCGCAGAGAGCCTTAACAATCTGGCGCTGCTTTATCGCGGGATGGGCGACTACACGAAGGCGGAGCCGCTTCTTCAACGCGCGCTCAAGATTCGCGAAAAATTACTCGGCCACGAACATCCCGACACCGCTACAAGCCTCTACAGTCTAGCGCTGCTTTATGATGACATGGGCGACCATGCCAAGGCGGAGCCCTTTCATAAACGCGCGCTAAAAATCCGCGAAAAAGCGCTTGGGCCCGAACACCCCGACACAGCAAAAAGCCTCTACAATCTGGCCGTGCTTTATGTTGAAATGGGGAACTATGCCAAGGCAGAACCGCTCTATCAACGCGCGCTAAGAATCTGGGAAAAGGCGCTTGGGCCCGAACACCCCGACACCGCGAAAAGCCTCAACGGTCTGGCGGGGCTTTATTCTGACATGGGCGACTACGCCAAGGCAGAACCGCTCTATCAGCGCGCGTTAAGAATCTGGGAAAAGGCGCTTGGGCCCGAACACCCCGATACCGCCGCGGCCCTCAACAATCTGGCCGCGCTTTATTATGAAATGGGCGACTACGCCAAGGCGGAACCGTTCTACCAACGCACGCTTAAAATCTGGGAAAAGGCGCTTGGGCCCGAACACCCTGACACCGCGATGAGCCTCAACGGTGTAGCGATGTCTTATGCTCAAATGGGCGAATACGCCAAAGCGGAACCGCTCTATCAACGCGCGCTAAGAATCTGGGAAAAGGCGCTTGGGCCTGAACACCCCAATACCGCGCTGTGCCTCGACAATCTGGCGGAGCTTTATGATAAAATGGGCGAATACGCTAAAGCGGAACCGCTCTATCAACGCGCGCTCAAAATTTGGGAAAAGGCGCTTGGGCCTGAACATCCCAACACCGCGCTAAGCCTCAACGATCTGGCGCTGTTTTATGATAAAATGGGCGACTACGCCAAGGCGGAACCGCTGTATCAGCGCGCATTGAAGATCGATGAGAAAGCGCTCGGGCCGGAGCACCCCTACACGGCAACAAGCCTCAGCGTTCTGGCGCTCCTTTATACTGACATGGGTGAGCTCAAAGAAGCGTTACAGTTGGCAGCGCGGGCTCGACGGGCTCAAGAAAAAAATCTGTCGAATATTTTGTCCTTTACCTCGGAGCAGCAGCGCTTGGCATTTCAGCAGACAACCAAGCCTTACACTTTGCCCGCCACCTTGGGGAGCGTCCCGGAGCTCGCGGAGATAGTTCTTCGGCAAAAAGGGGTGGTGCTCGACTCGTTGCTGGAAGATCGGCTGGTGGCGGAAGCCAGTGGCGATCCGAGGCAGCGTGAAATTATTGAGCAATTGCGCTCGGACAAGCAGTTGCTGACTAAATTGTTGATGGAGGTTCCGAATGATCTCTCTGAACCGGCCCGCCAACAGCGCGATGCTGAAAAGGAAAAACTCTCCTCGGAAGCGGAACAACTTGAAGGGAGCCTAGCCCGGCGAGTCACGGGCCTGGGCCGCGCGAGGCGAGCGCTGAGCGTTACAGTACAGCAGGTTCAATCCGCTCTTCCAAAGCAATCGGTATTGGTCGAGTTGTTGCGCTATTCGCATTACCTCGGGAAAGATAAGTACGAGCCGCGCTACGGAGCCATCGTGATCGGTGCGAAAGGCGAGCCGGGTTGGGTTCCCCTCGGCGGCGCTACTGAGATAGAAAAGAATGTAGCGCTGTATCAAAAATCTGTTCGCGGAAAAACTGATGAAGCGACGTTGAGTGGCGTTCTCGAGGCGCTCAATAACCAAGTCTGGGCGCCCATAGAGAAGTTCCTTCCCGCCGGTACTGCCACGGTAATTATCAGTCCCGATGCCGAACTGAGCTTCGTTTCCTTCGCGACGCTCCTGACCCCTGAGGATCGCTTTGTCGGTGAAAAGTACTCCGTTCGCTATGTGGCCAGCGGCCGGGATTTGTTGAGAGAGACAAAAATACCGCCCGGTCCGAAGACAACGATGCGGGTGTTCGCCAATCCCGATTTCGGAGGCATCGCAGCAGCTCAGCAAGTCGATCAAAAAGCCACCGTTGTACTTCGTTCCGTCGAGATGCGTGATTTACAAGGAATTTCGCTGGCGAGCCTTCCCGGCACCGAAAAGGAAGCAGCAGAACTCGAAGTTCGCGCAAAGAAATCGGGCTGGCAGTCAGAAACTTATCTCGGTCCAAACGCGACGAAAGCAAGACTTCGGAAAGTTAACGCACCGCGGATTCTGCATTTAGCGACTCACGGATTCTTTCTTTCCGAGATCGACTTGGGAATGCTGAAGGATGTCCGTAATGCCGCTGAAATTCCCAAGGGGAAATTGTTAAATCCGATGCATCGAAGTGGTCTTGCGTTAGCGGGAGCGCAACGGACATTGCAAGCGTGGGCCAAAGGCGAAGTGCCACCGATCGAGAACGACGGCATTGTAACCGCCGAAGATGTTGGCGGTCTGAAGCTCGATAGTACTTGGTTAGTCGTCCTTTCGGCTTGTGATACGGGCCGGGGCGAAGCACGGGCGGGCGAAGGCGTGATGGGACTGCGTCGCGGTTTTGTTCAAGCCGGCGCGCAAAATCTGTTGATGACACTCTGGCCCATCAATGATGAAACGACCGTGCACATCATGCTCGATTTTTATGACGCCGCGGACAAAACGAAGAACGCGCCACAAGCGCTCGCTGTGACCCAACGTGATTGGTTGGTGAAGCTGCGCAAAGAGCACGGATTGATCGACGCGGTTCGCATCGCCGGACCATTCATCATGTCCTCGCAAGGAAGACAATAGTCACAGCTTACTTTTGGTAGCGGCAAAAATCTTGTCGGCAGTCTCAAGGGTTTCTTTGCTCCCGATGTCCAGCCAGCGGCCTTTAATTTCGAACGTGTTGACCGGTTTGCGAGTGTAGAGCCATTGCAAGAACAGCCCGGGTTGGTCGGGATTATTGCCGGCGGCAAGATAAGTCGTGAAAAGCGGCAGCACTTCGCGCGAGTAATAATAGAGCGCGACTGCGGCCAGCGTGCTCTTCGGTTCTTTTGGCTTCTCTTCGAAGTTTGTGACCACACCCTTCTTGTCCACGGTCACAGTCCCGTATTTTTTCATGGCTTCGAGATTCCCGACATCGTGAACGGCAACGGTCACTTGCGAGCGCTTGGCCGCGTTCACGAATTCAGTTAGCGGTTGTTGAAACAAATTGTCGCCGGCGATGATGAGCAAATCGTCGTTGGTCAAATTCTCCCGGGTCAAAACGAGATTGATGTCAGCGATCGCGCCCAGCTTATCATCGTCGCTCTTTGATCCGTCGTTGATGATCTTGATCTTCATTTCCGGATGTCGATCCTGGTAGGCATTCGCCCAGTTCTGAAAATCGCCGGCGAATTTGTCATTCGTCACGATATAAACCGTCCCAAGACCGGGAACAGAAGCGAGGTTGTCCAAGAGCCACTCAATGATCGGTTTTCCGCCGACTTCTAAGAGCGGTTTCGCCTTATTCAACGTGAGCGGATAAAGCCGTGTCGCGTATCCGGCGGCGAGAATGAGGGCGTTCATTCGAATTTCGGGACGATAAGCAGACGACCAGTCCGCGCTAGTTCATTCCGCCCGTGAATTTATTTTGCAGGGCCAACCAAAATCGCTGAACGCAAACGCCGCTGGACCGCGGCGATTCGATGCGAATCCGTGATTTTACCGCGATTGCTGCTGTCGTTGATGTAAAAAGTGTCAATCGCGGCGCCTTTCTGGGTGCTGATGCGTGAGAGAACGATGTACGCTCCTTCCTGTTCGAGCGCTGTGACCAAATCGTAAAGCAGGCCGACGCGATCCGGCGCTTCAATCTGGACCAAAGTGTAAGCGGGATGCGCCTTGTTATCGATTGCAATCCCGGCCGGAAATTCCAGTTCCTGGAGGCGGCGATACTGGATCTTGTGGCGCGCCTCCTCCAGCAATGGCGCAAACTCAAAGCTCTCAACTTCGAGCGTCTGACGCAGCGTATTTTCGACCAAAGCGCGATCACGCGCCTCAGTCACGGCTCGGCCTTTCATGTCGCACACACGAAAGACGGCGAGAATGGTGTGGTCTTCGCGCGGGAAAATATCGGCGCTCAGGATATTGAGCGGAACAACCGAAAACGACCCCGCGATTTTCGCCAAGAGATGTGGACGGTTCCATGTGCAAAATGAAACAATGCTGTGTCCGACTTGTGGAAATGCTTCCCAGTTCGCCGCCGGCACGAGTGCGCGGTCGTTTCCGGCCGAGGCGTTCTCGAAGAACGATCGAAACAGATTAAGATGCTGAACAATTTCCGGCACTTCGGACGCCCGAAAATAATTGTCCGGCATAAATTCGAAATGCGCTTCGATTTCGTCCGCAAAATCGGACGGTAGCTGCGCGACCACGGCCGCTTCCAAGCTTTCCCGCTCAATTTTAGTTTGCTCGTGATAAGATTTTTGGTCGGCCAGATACTGCGAAGTTGCGTGAAAAAGTTGCCACACGAGCGATTCCTTCCAATCCGACCAACTCTGTCCGCTTGTGCCTTGGCCATCGGCCAGCGTCAATAACATGAGCGCGTGCAGATTCTTTTCATTCCGAACGATGTTCGCAAATTCCACAATCGTGGCTGGATCATCAAGATTTCGTTGCTGCGCGATATTGGAGAGACTTACGTGATGATCCACCAGCAGAATAAGCGATTTCCTTTGCTCGGCGGAAAGCTGGAGACGTTTGGCCACGCTTTGTGCGAAAAGAGCACTTGCTTCGGAGTGCGGGCGCGCGCCGACTGCTCGGCCGGTGTCGTGCAGAAGCAAAGCGAGATAAAGCACGAACGGATCTTCTAAATTTTCGAAAAGACGACGATACGCGATCAACTTCTGATCGTTTGTACGCATCAGCGCGTCGAGTTTGTCGATGCAGAGCAGAGTGTGCTCGTCTGCGGTGTAACGATGGAAAAATTCGTGCTGCACCAGACAGGTCAGTTTGCCAAACTCGGGAATGTAGCGTCCGAGAAAATCGACCCGGTGCATCAGCCGCAAAGCGCGGCCGGCTTCGCCTTTTTTCGATAACATTGCTTTGAAAATTTCGCGGGGCGATTTGGCGTAACAATAAGTGCGCGTGACTTGTCCGAGCGCGCGGCTGAGCAAGTCTTCCAGCTCCGGGCTAAGATCGACATTGTGCTCCTGGGCGAGTTGAAACGCGGTCATCATCTCTAACGGATCGGTCTTGAAGAGGTCTCGCCGATCGGTGTGAAGCTGTCCGTGACGAACGAAAAAGGATCCCAATTTTGTTTCGGTGCCGAGCCGCAGAGGTAAAAAGCTGAAGAGCGCAGGCGTCCCGCTGGTTGCGTAGCCGCTGGCAAACTGCTCGGTGATGCGTTCGGTCACACGGAAAATGTTTCGAGTGTGTTTGTAATAGTCGCGCATCAGCGCTTCGCTCGCGCGCTGGCCATTCTTTTCCCGGTAGTGCAACCGCCGCGCGATTTCCTCCTGCAAGTTCAGATGAAGAGTGTCCGCCGCGCGTTTGGAGAGGTAATGCAAATCCGTGCGCAATCGCAGCAGGAAGTCATATGCCATCTCGATCCGGCGCTGGTCCGATTCGCTCAGCCAATCCTTGCCGACCAGGTGAGTTGTAGTCAGCACGCCCTCTTTGAAATACGACATCCAGAGCAAATTTTGGTAATCGCGGAGGCCGCCACAGCCGCTCTTGAGATTTGGCTCCTGCATGTAAACGCTGTCTCCAAACTTGCGGTGGCGCGCTTCCTGATCGCGCATTCGTAGTTCGGCGTACTCGCGCTCCGAGCCGGTCACGCATTTCGTTCGAAATTGATCGCGAAACTCGCCGGCAAGCTCGCGATCTCCGCCCAGGAAACGCGATTCGAGCATTGCCGTTTTCGTGAGCATGTCGCGGTTGGCCTGGGCCAGCGCTTCTTTTACCGACCGTGTTGAATGACCCACTTTGAATCCGATGTCCCAAAGCAAATACAGGATTTGCTCGGCCATCTGCTCGACGTAGGGAGAAATTTTGCCGGCAGCGTCTCCGTGCAGCAGCATCACGTCGATGTCGCTAAATGGGTTGAGCTCGCCCCGTCCGTATCCGCCGAGCGCGATCAGCGCCAAAGAAGTTTCTGATTGACCAGCCGCGTTGGCAGCGGCCGTAAAAACGTGTCGCAAAATTACGTCGACCAGTTCACCACGCCGCGCGCAGATTTCGCGGCCGCCACCGCCGGCCTGATGTCTCAGACGAAGCCGATGTTCCTCCAGTTTGAGGAATTTTTTGTAGGTCGCGAGAACTTCGGTCGGTCGCTGTTTACCGGCGACGGCCAGCTGGTCTTCAGCATGCGCCAGGACTTTCTCAAGATGTCGCGAGGTCGCCATTGTCGATCTTAGATTGCGCAGTCCTACCGCCGCTCAATCTAAAATCGAACCCCAAAAATTCCAAACCTTGTCCTGAGCGCAGTCGAACAGATTCAATTACAGCTCAATCGCGTAACGCTTGAGCTTGTTGTAAAGCGTCGGCCGTTGAATCCCGAGCAGCTCGGCCGCTTTCTTTTTGTTCCCGTGACATTGCGCCAGCGCCTGCAGGATCGTCACTCGCTCCATGTCATCCAGACTTTGCACGCCTTGAGGAACAGCGCGCCGTTCGATTTGTTGCAATGCTGCCGGCAATTGCAATTCCCCCGGCAATTCTTTCACGGTGACGGTGTTTTGCCGCGCCAAGACAACGGCGTATTCCATCGCGTTTTGTAATTCGCGCACGTTCCCCGGCCACGAGTAATCGAGCAACTTTTGAAATGCCTCCGGCGAAATCTCCGGCTCGGACTTGCCGAGTTGCTGCGCGAATTGTTTTACGAAAAACGTGACCAGCGGCGGAATGTCCTGCTTTCGTTCGCGTAACGGCGGCACTTCAATTTGGAAGGTGTTGAGGCGATAATACAGATCCGAGCGCAATCGGTTGTCGGCCAACGCCTGCGCAATTGGCCGATTCGTTGCCGCGATCACGCGGAAGTTCGCCTTCAATACGCGCGTGCTTCCGAGAGGGCGAAATTCGCGCTCCTGCAGCACGCGCAGGAACCGCGTCTGCAAGTCGATCGGCATATCTGAAATCTCGTCCAGAAAGAGCGTGCTTTCGTTTGCTTCTGAAATCATTCCCGGAAAATCGTTCATCGCGCCGGTGAACGCGCCTTTGACGTAACCGAACAGCTCGCCCTCGATCATCGTTTGCGGAAACGCCGCGCAATTCAGTTTCACCATCGGCCGATCGGACCGCCGGCTGCGATGATGAATCATGTTCGCGATTACCTCCTTGCCGACGCCGCTCTCGCCAGTGATCAACACGTTCGCTTCCGACGGGGCCATCGCGTTAACCAATTCCTCAATCTCCTGCATCGATTTGCTTTTGAACACGGGAGTGAATCGCGTTTCCGCAATCTCCAAACGTTTTTCGAGCTCTTCGGTCTTCTCCCGCAGTTTTTGCGTCTCACGAAGAAGCGATTGTTTTTCCAACGCTTTTTCCACCAAGCTAAGAAGTTCCTCCGGCGCGTACGGTTTGCTGATGAAGTGATATGCGCCGCGCTTGATCGATTCGATCGCGTTGTTAAGCGTGTCGTGCGCGGTCAGGATGATCACCTGCGTCTCCGGCCGCTCGGTCTTGATCTGATCGAGCATTTGCAGTCCTTCCGCGTCCGGCAATTGCAGGTCGAGCAGAACGAGCGACGCCGCTTTGTTTTTCAATGCTTTTATTCCGGCGGCAGCCGTGGCGGCGGTCTCCGTCTCGAATCCGTGACGGCCGAGCAACGCTTCGAGTGTGAGCAAAATCGGTCGCTCGTCGTCGATGATCAGAATTCGCCGGCTCTCTTTCATCGCCCTTAAGATTCTTCAGCGGGGGAAGCTGGGAGCGTCACGACAGTCACGAGTGTCGATGCTTTGCGATCGTACTCCGCTCGCAAATCGCCGCCGTGCGCTTCCGCAATCGAACGGGCGCGATTGAGGCCGAGTCCGTAATGTCCCTGACTCACGTTTCGGAGCGGTTGGTGTCCCCAATTTTCGGTTGATAACTCGAAACGCGCTTTTGGTTCGCGCAGCTCAAACACGAAACGATCTTTGTCGATGTACGTTTTCACGGCGATCGATTTCACATTGCGTTCGTGTTGAAAAGCGTTGCTGAAAAGTTCGAGGAAAGCTTGTTGAGCGAGCTGGGGATCGATTTCTAGCGCCTCATCATTTAATTGCACATCCCACGTCACCTTGGCCGCGTTATCCGGGAGATCCTTCGACAGTTTTTGTTTCAAGTCCTCGATGAAATCCGCCGCTGGATACGGAATGGCGGTGGGGCTGACCTGACTGATCCCCGCCGTCAGCCGCTGAAGATTGGTTCCGACTGCGGAGATCATTTCGCGCAGCCGCTGAATCTCGTTCTTCATTTCCGCTTCTTCAGCCAGCTCGGCCAGATAAGCCGATTGCAGCTCGACCGCGTTCAAATTGTTTCGAATATCGTGACTCAGTTGTCGGATAAACTTCACCATGTCCGGCCAAGCCACGCTCGGCGACTCACCTCCCGGTTGAGAAGACTTCGACATAGTTCAGGGCGACATCGAGCAAATGTTATTCCGCGAGGGAAAACTTGTCATCGGACGGCTCTTCACTTTTCGAAATCTGGACACGCGAATCGTTGCTCGCAAGGTGTTGCAAAACATGAAAGACATCCTCCGGGTCGGCGTCGATTGCGCGTGCGATTTCCTCCGCTGTCTTTCCGGCGCCGGGCGAAAGTTTTGCGCGCACTTCGCTTTGCAACTGCAACAATCGCGTCGCCGCCTTCTTTCCCGCTTCCACGCCCGGTTGATGATAAGCGTTAATGTTAACCAGTGAAGCGTAGAAGCCGACCGCTCGTTCGTAGAGCGCGATCAACGCTCCAATGTTAAATGCATTCGCGTCAGGAATGCCCACCGTGATCGATTCACGCCCTTTCTCATAAAGCGCCGCGCGCGTGCCGCGGAGAAAGCCGTGGAGATAATCGCCGCTCGTAACACCGGGCTCCACTTCGAATACGGGACGATGTCGATCTTTCGCCACTTCAATGAACGTCAGGAAAAAATTTAAAACGCCGTCGCGTAGTTGTTGAACGTAAGCATGTTGATCGGTTGATCCTTTGTTTCCGTAAACGGCGATCCCTTGATTGACGGTTTTGCCGTCGAGATCTTTCTCTTTGCCTAACGACTCCATCACCAGTTGCTGAAGGTATCGACTGAAAAGCAAAAGCTGATCTTTGTAGGGCAGCACCACCATGTCTTTTTCGCCGCGACCGTTGCCAACATAGAACCACATCAACGCCAGCAGCATCGCGGCATTTTGGCGGAAATCGTTTGCTCGCGTTCGCTCGTCCATCGCCGCCGCGCCGGCGAGGAAATTATCGATGTCGAAACCTTCCAGCGCCATCGGCACCAAACCGACCGTGCTCATCACCGAAGTGCGGCCGCCGACCCAATCCCACATCGGGAAGCGCGCGAGCCATCCACTTTTCTCCGCGAGCTTGTCGAGATCGCTGCCGGCGCCGGTGATTGCGACCGCGTGTTTGGCAAAATCCAATCCGGCGGCTTTGAAGCGCGCTTCCGCCTCCAACATTCCGTTCCGCGTTTCTTTCGTTCCACCCGATTTCGAAATGACCACGACAACCGTGCGCGCGAGCTCGTTGTCGATCTTGTCGAGCACGCGATCGAATCCATCCGGATCGGTGTTGTCGAAAAAATAAATGTCCAATGGGTCCTTCGCCGTCCCGAGCGCTTCGGCAATGAATTGCGGGCCGAGCGCCGAGCCCCCAATTCCGATCGAGAGAACGTGCCTAAATTTTTCACCGCGGCCGCCTTTAATTTTTCCTGACTGGACATCAGCTGCGAATTTCTTGATCTGCGCGTTTGTCTTTTCGATATCGGCGCGCAACTCCGCATTGGGCGCCAGCGCCGGTTTCCGAAGCCAATAATGGCCCACCATTCTTTTCTCGTCCGGGTTCGCGATTCCGCCCGCCTCCAGGTCGCGCATGGCCGCGAACGCCTTGTCGATCTTCGAGCGCATCTTGTCGAAAAAATCGTCCGGAAACTTCATCCGGCTGATGTCGATCGAGAAGCCGAGATCGTCGTAGCGCAAAAAATATTGCTGAAATCGCTGCCAGAGCGACGAAGAAGCCATAGCTAAGAATAATGGGGCCACCCTCTCTGCCTGTCACGCCAAAGCCTTGGGGTCGGCGGAACGTTCCAAAAATTTGGATAAGCTCGGCTACCGAACCGCCCGCAACCGCCAGTCCGGCTCGGACTTTATCTCGGCGGCTTGGCCGGCTTTTGCTCGGTGCTTTCGCGCTTGATCGAAACTTCTTCTTTCGGCGCGACTTCGTATTCCGGTTTGGCCACGCCGAGTAACCAATGATCGAACCATCCGACAATGTTTTGCAATCTCTCGACCCGATGCCACGGCTGACCGGAACGCGAGAGCTCGTGCGATTCATTGGGAAAGCGCACCATCACCGTCGGAATTTTCCGAAACTTAAGCGCACGGAACATTTCCTCGCCACCTGCTCCCGGCGGTGTGCGATGATCGGCCTCGCCCAAAATGAACATCATCGGCGTCTTCACTTCTTTAATATAGGTGATCGGTGAACGCGCCTTGAAGTCCTCTTCCTGGTCAAACGGTGGCCCCTTGAACCAGAGCGGCTGAAACAGAGTGAAGTCCGCCGTGTACCACCAATGCGTCCAGCTCGCGATGTCGCGCTGTGCCACCGCCGCAGCGAAACGAGTCGTATGGCCGACCACCCAGTTCGTGAGCAATCCACCGCCGCTTCCACCAGTCACGCCGAGTTTCTTTTCGTCGATGTAACCGCGTCGCACCACCTCATCCACGCCGGCCATCAAATCTTTGAAGTCGTCGCCGGGATAATGGTACTGAATCACATTGCCGAAATCCTGGCCGTAGGTCGTGCTGCCGCGCGGATTCGGGAACAGCACCACGTAACCTTTCGCCGCCATCCACTGAAATTCGTGCTCGAAAATATATCCGTAAGCCGCGTGCGGTCCGCCATGAATGTTGAGGATGAGCGGGTATTTTTTTGCGGGATTGAAATCCGGCGGCTTCTGCACCCAGGCCTGAATCGTTTTGCCGTCGAAACTTTTGTAAGAAATTTCTTCCGGCTCGGTCAGATTCAGTTTGGAAAAAAGTTCCTTGTTAACATCGGTCAGCTGTTTCGGCTGCGCGTTTGCTGACTGTCGATCCAACACAAACAAATCGTTTACCCGTGTCGCCGTGGAAATCGTATAAACGAGCCTGGACGTATTGTTCGAAGCGCGAACTCGAAGCACGGCTTGATTGCCGCTTACCAAATCGGTGACCGCGCCGCTCGCCGCGTCGAAAGAGGCAAGGACCGCTTTCCCTTCTTTGCCGTAAATTTCGATCAAACTTTTTCCGTCCGCCGTCCAAATCGGGGGATTGTGTCCGCCCGCGCGCGGAGCGGCGTTGTCACCGAACGGCCCATTGCCGACGTCGAAATCGAACTTGTCGGTCAAATTTCGCGGCTTGGCGTGCGGCGTAAGATCGACAATCCACAGGTCCGGCTGGGTATAAGAACTCACTGGCTGCGTGACGGAAGCGACGAACGCGAGTTGTTTGCCATCGGGACTGAGCGACAACTCGCCCAAGTCCATGTCGATTAAGTTCAGGTTGGTCGCGTTGCCGCCGTTGGCGCTAATCGAATAAAGTTCGCTCTTCGGTTGCTCGTAGTACGGCTCGTCCACGTGCAGCGAAACAAAATAGATCTGCGTTCCATCTTTCGACCAGACGATGTTGCCTTCGTCGAAGCGGCCAAATGTCAGCTGCTTCGGTTGCACCTTTTCATCAGCATTGCGTGGCGCCTGGATCGCCCAGACGTGCGCCGGATGTTTCGGATCGGTGTAGCCTTCGTTGTCTTCGCGGTAAACCGCGCGCGTAATTACGCGCACGTCGCTCTCGTGTTCTGATTCGGTCTCCGCTTTTTTCGCGGCGTCGTCGGAGCCGGTCTTGGCCGCAGTATTTTTCTCACCTGGAGTTTTTGAAGCGGCCGGCGAGACCGCGGGTGAAGTGGCGCTCACCGCTTTCTTCAATTCTTCTTCCTTTTTCTTTTTCTTTTCCTGCTTCGCCAAATCGTCCGCGCTGCTCTCGCTGGTAAACGCAATTGTTTTTCCGTCTGGCGACCAAACCGGATTGCTCGCGCCTTTTGGCAAATCGGTGAACGAAAAAGAATCGCCGCCGGCCATTGGTAAGATCGACAACTGCGCCGGCTCCGGTTTGCCATCCTTCTCGGTCGCGCGAACAAAGAGCAGAAATTTTCCATCGGGCGACCAGCGCGGCGTCGAATCGTGATCGCCCTTCGTCAATTGATGCGGTTCTTCAGCGCCAGTCGCCGGCACTGACCAGATCGAGGTGTTGTAGCCTTCTTTCTTTTCGTTCACCGTCGCGCGCACGAACGCAACCCGCGATCCATCCGGCGAAACCTGCGGATCACCGATCCAAACAAAGTCCCACAAATCTTTTTCAGTGATGTTCCGCTTTTGTCCGAACAAATTCCCGGCAGCGAGCGTGAGAAAGAAGATGAATGCAAGAAGTCTGCGCATAAGTGGTCGCTCTTAATAGATCGGCGACCTCCGCCTGCCAAGCCGAAGCTTTAGCAGTGGCTGGTCTGATCCAAATTTCATTAATGGGAGACGCGCTCGATTCGGCGAATCGATTCCCGTCTGGCCTGCGTCACTTGTTTATCGCGTCACCGCGATCGCGCCTTGCGCGCTTTTTTCGTCGTCGTTGTTGTCGAGGTGGAAGGGATTCGCGCCGGTGCGCTTTGGCAGTTCACCGCAATGACTGTTCCAGTTCCATCGTGGCCGGGATTCGGAGCGTACCCGGGATCGGTCTGAACGGTAACGGTTTTCGGAACGTTCCCGGAGATCACCGAACCCGATTTCGTTATCGAACTTGCCACAATGACGGTAATTGTCGGCGCAACGGTCGCCGGCGGTGGCGGGCTGTTGCCCGGATCGGTGCTCCACATGCCGCCGCAAGCTGGTGGATTCGGGTTTATCATGTTGGCAAAGCCCTTGAATGCAGCCGGAGCGGCTCCGCCGCTAAGCTTGTTTAGTTTCGACCACTGTGCGCCCCAGAATGTGACGTGTTGACCAACGGTGGCGTTTCCGTCGCCAATAACGAAGCTCCCATTCTGAGGAGTTGGCGTTGGAGTAGGCGTAGGAGTTGGCGTTGGAGTAGGCGTCGGAGTGGGTGTTGGAGTCGGTGTCGGCGTAGGTGTAGGCGTCGGAGTGGGTGTTGGAGTCGGTGTAGGAGTTGGTGTCGGAGTTGGAGTTGGTGTCGGAGTTGGAGTTGGTGTAGGAGTTGGTGTGGGTGTCGGTGTCGGAGTTGGCGTCGGAGTAGGTGTTGGTGTCGGGGTTGGAGTTGGCGTAGGTGTAGGAGTCGGAGTAGGAGTCGGAGTCGGTGTGGGAGTAGGGGTGCAGGCGAAAGCGACTGTCATCAGTGTATGGAAGCCACTGCCGGCAGTCTCGTTGTTCACCTGCCAACGGATCTCGTTCAGTCCAGTTGTAAATGTCCCCAGCCCTGCCGCGTTGAGGTAGAAGGGTGCTTGATTGTTCACGATGTTGGTACAGGTGGTGAATGTGTTGCAGCACTCCGAGCAGCAGGCCATCGTCGTGCACCAGTCAACGCCCTCGATGTAGTACTGGTCGAAGACGACTGTGCCATTGACGAACATCCGCGCCTCATTATCGGACCCGAACCTGAACGTCACCGCGCTTGGCACCCCTGTGACGAACGTGCGGTACAAGCGCGTGCAGAATATGCACCCAAAATTCGTGTTGGGCAGCGTAACGGGAAACCAGATGTTGCCTCCGTCGGTGCTGACTTCCCAGGCGAACTCCGTTATCTGGACTACGCAGTCCGGCCCGAGTTTAATGACGAAGGCGTCATTAAAGCCGCCATATATTGGTTGCGCGGCATTGACAGTCGTCAGGCCGCCTGGAGTAGTGCCGGTGAGATAGACGTCCGCTAATGGATCAAGCGCTATACCCGAGCCGCTCTGGGTGGCAGGAACAGCGAAGATGCCTTGCAGTGCAGGACTCGGATCAATCTTGGCAAAGAATGCGCCGTATGCAGTTGGCGGACCAAGTCCTGGTCCCGGAGGCGGCGTAGGCGTTGGAGTGGCGGCGGGCGGGGCAATTGCTACTCCGCTTCCCGTTCCACCTACGTAGGCATTGTTAAAGGCATCGATCGCAATTCCGTTGCCCTCGAAGTGACTGCCGCCGCTGCCTAGGTAGCTTGAATAAACCAAGTCGTTAGGGCCCGTGTTGTTGAGTTGAAGTTTGGTAATGAAAGCATCACCGACTGGTGCACCGCCACCACCAAACGAAGGTTGGAAAGCATTCTTCGTCGGGAAATCCGCCGCGGCGGTTTCTCCCGTGACGTAAACATTTCCGGTTTTATCCAGCGCGATGGCGTGTCCTTCGTCAAACGCGGAAGTGCTTTGCACGGCTTGCGTTTCGCCACCAAGGTAAGTCGAATAAACAAGATCGCTCGCGCCGCCGCCTGCTGGATTTATTTTCGACACAAACGCATCGAAAATATTTGGAGTTAAGCAACATGGACCGACACAATTGGGATTTACTGGACTCGGCGCCATCGCGGTTTGATAGGCATTCGGCGTGGTTGGGAAGGCTGGTTGCGCAAATGGATCGGGGTTGTTGCAAACATCGACAGCTCCAGATCCGGTGGTGCCAGTTACATAAGCATTCCCGAGTGCGTCCACGGTAATGCCACGTCCTGAATCAAGACTGCCGCCGCCGAGATAAGTCGAATACGCAAGCGAAGTCGTGCTTGTTAGCGGGTCGTAAGTAATCTTTGAGACAAACGCGTCCTCGCCTCCCGCATTGGACGTCTGGAATGCGCCCGGGGTAGTAGGGAAATTTGTTGTTTGCGGACTCTTCGAAATTGTATCACCGGTGACATAGGCGTTGCCGAGCGCGTCCACCGCAATCGCGCGTCCAAACTCAGAACCACCGCCGCCGAGAAAGCTCGAGTAGATAAGATCGTTCCCGGCCGCGTTTAGTTTTGTGACAAAGGCATCAGAGGATCCAGCGTAATTCTGAAAAGCATGCACCTGTGGAAATTCCTTGAATGGATTGTTAAGAGGACTGCAATCCGGCATTTGGCTCTGTGGATTGATCCCCGAACCGGTCGTGCCCGTGATGTAAGCTTCGCCCGCTGCATTGACCGCGATCCCAAAACCGATGTCGGTACAACTGCCACCCAGATAGGTCGAGTAAACCAGAACGCCGTTCGCGTCATACTTGGTGACAAAGGCATCGCCATTTCCGCTCGTGGCCGAATCGTCACCCAAGGTCGCCTGATAGGCGTTCATAGTCGGGAAGTTCAGGGAATTGGTGTGCCCGGTGACATAAGCGGCACCGAGCGCGTCCACCGCGATCCCGTAACCATCTTCATTTCCGCCCCCTCCCAGATAAGTCGAATAAAGAATGACTGGATCGATAACCAGCGCCTTGCTTGCGTCGTACTTCGCTACTTCAAATCCGACGCGTGATTTCTGTTTCAGAACGTAATTTCCCTTTACTTCCCGGCGCGCGCCGTTGATTTCCTGATAGACGACCGGTTTTCGCAAGTACAGCTCGCCGCCACGAACGTGCAGCAGAAGATCGCCCGCATCGTCGATGTCGATCTTGTCCGCGCCTTGAAAATCTAATTTGATCGCATTCGGATCGGCGCCGGGTGCAACGACGAAATCATATTCCAATTGCCTTTGACTCCCGTGATAGACGACATCGATCCCGGGATACACGTTCTCGTAACGCACCTTGGAAAACAGAGGCACATCTGTGCGCCACTCTTTGGGATCATTTCCGATGAAGTAACTGCTCTTTCCCGGAAGCTGATCGATCGGCTCGATCTTCGCCGCCGCGTTCGCGCCGTTGAGATGCAGTCGAATCACCGCATTTTCATGCTGTCGATCTTGCAGCGAGAGCACGGTCTCGTTTGCCGTCAGGAAAATCGTGTAGCCGGCCCCGCGCGCGAGATATCGCACCTGCGAATCCGTTTGTCCTGCGTTTGCTTCGAAACTTAGCGGCAGCTGAGCGAAAGCTGTTCTTAATGTGGCCGCGTTCTTGGCCAGAACTGGCGGGTGCGACGTTCGAATAGATAACGTCAGAAAGAGAACAGCCGATAAAAAGAATGCGGCCACAGCCGCGAAGCGAATTTTTGTGTTCATGGGATTCCTCATTGAGTGAACTGCGTTGCCGCAAGAGGAATCCCCGTGGCCCTAAACCGCCCGAGACGATGTCGAGGTTAGAACAAAACTAATTTATTTGTCGAGCGTAAAATGCCGGGGGCTATCCTGCATCGGCCGCGGGCGTTAGCTCACACTGCATGCTCACATGTGCTCAATCACGTGCCCGTTGCTTCTGGGGGTGCGCTATTTGTTTAGAATCGTGACGGTCGCCTGGCTGGGCTTCTTCTTTTTGACGACAGGCGCCACGTTGTAGCCAGCTCCAGCGCCTAGGACGACGATTGCCTGTTCGCTCCCTTTAGTCTTAGTCGTAATCACGTTTAAGTTGAACGTGGCGGAGGACTGCCCGGCCGGAATCGTGATCTGAATCTGGTTAATCGAACCGCTCAGCGTGTAATCGGTTCCAGGAACGGCGCTGCCGGCGGTATAATAATTCACCAGAACCGGCTGGGATGGATTCATCGTTGTGGCCGAAACAGTCAGTACGGCGCTGCCGCCTTTGCTTACCTTTATCGGAGATGCAGCGATGCTAAGTGTTGGAAATGCGACGAAGTTGGCGACCAACTGCCGATTCGCCGAGGCAGTGAAGCTGTACCATTGCGATGTGCTGACGACCTGCCCGTTCTCAGTCCAGTTGGCAAAGTTGTAGCCCGTGGCCGGCGTCGCCTTGGCGACAATGTTTGTTCCGATCGGGAAAGTGCCGCCGCCATCAACGATTCCGCCGCTGCTCGGAGATGCGCTCAGAGAGATTGTATAGTTCGGCCGGGGCGGCGGCGGATTTTGCAAATCGAAAAGGACAATCGCCGTTGGACTGAAAAGCGCGAGATAACGGCCATCGGGGCTTGCGGCTAAACTCCCCACTCCGAACAGCCGACCAACTAATGTGCTGGGCAAATCTTCTCCAACCCACATGCGCCCCACTTCTGCGTCCGTGTTCGTATCGTAGGCCACGATCTCGTCCGTCGTCGTGGTCAAAGCATAGAGTACATCTTTCTTCGCATTGAAGGCGACCCCGCCAGTGAAATTCGCAAAAGAATGTGTGGTGTGAAAGTCGGGGCCGCTTTGAAGGACGACCGAATCGGCATAACGAAGCGCGGCGAGTGTGCCATCGCGGTTCACCGCCGCGTTCGTGAGGTCGAAATATGTCCTGACGTCGCCGACGCCGGTAAGCGTGTCCGTGCTCGCGTTGTAACTGAAAGTGATTCCGGCGGAGCTGTTCGTATCAAGGAAGTAGAGCAGATTCCCGTCGGCGCTGCGCTGGATCTGCGCGCTGCCGTCCATGGTCCCCCAATTGGAGTTCGGCACTGTTCGCGGCGTAAGCTGGTTAGTCTGGAGATTGATTTGGCGAATCGGGACGGTGTCTCCGCTCGTTGAAAAGAACGCGGTATTGTTCGCCGCAATGTGAAGGTCGTAGGCGCCGCGTTCGGCATCGATCCGATCGTAATTGAAGTTTGTGATCGAGCCGGTAGGCAGATCCACTTTCTGGACGGAGCCCTGCTTCATTCCTGGATAAGCTTGCGCCACAAGGACGAACGAATCGTCCGCCGCAATATCGACGCCGTAGAGCCAACCACCAACGTTGTACACGCGATCCAGATTTGTGGTCGCGATATTGAAGCCGAGGACGAATCCAGTCGTGGTTGTCACGTAAAGGTAGTGGCTTGCGTGATCGAACACCATGCCTCTCGGCTCTCCATAGTCAGCAACGGCCGGTCCCGGATAAGGCGGCGATGGAATCGTAAACAATCGCACGCCGCTTGCCGTCTTGAGGGCCAGATAACGTCCATCCGGACTCGCGACTAGTCGGCCGGTATCAAATGGTCCTGGAGGAATCGGAGAAGTGTCGATGTTTTCGCCAACATCGAATCGGAAAAGCTCCTGATAGGTGTTCGAATCGAACGCGATGATCCAGCCATTGATATTGTCGACGCCATAGAAAATGTCGCGGGTCGGATCGAAAGCGACCCCGGCATTGAGCCCGCGAAAGCTGTGCTGGAAAGTCAGGCCAGCTGCCGAATCAATCGAGGCTCCATAATAATAGTTCGCGCGCGCAAACAGTGTTTGGTCACGGTTAATCGCCGTGTTGCCCCAATCTTTGGCTCCGTTTATCCGGCCAAATCCGTCCGTGTGGCTGCTGTAAGTGACCAGACCACCCGCGAAAAGATAAAGCAGCCCTCCATCAGCGCTGTGATTGATCCAAGTCGAGTCGGAAACACCGGCGATCTCGTTGCGAACTGTGATCGCGTCAGAAGTCAGGTTGATTGCCCGAAGAGGAAAGGAGTTGCCGCCGGACGTTTGAGGTTGCCTTTCGGTTGTGACCAGCGCAATCCCGCTCGCGGCAATGGCAACTGAGTAACCACCGGCCTCGCCAGAGTACGGTTCGACCGGATAAACGATATCGGTAATGCCACCGGTAGCCAGATTCGGTTTCTGGAATTTTCCATGAGAATTTACGATCTGTTCCTGCGCAACTAACAGGAAGCCATCATCGCTGGTAATGTCCGCTCCGTTAAGTGATCCTCCGAGATTGTAAGAGTTGTCGATCTGGTTCGTGGCCAAATCATAGCGCCGCACCAACCCATCCGACGTGCTGATGTACAAATGTTTTCCGGCGTGATCGAAGACCATGTCACGGCGCGCGGTCAGCGGAATGAGCGTGCTTTGCGCGCGCATCTCCGTCGCCGCAAGTGCGGTGAAAATGGAAATTAAAAGAGCGGTTCGGCGGGGGAACAAAATCGGGCGCATAAAAAGTCGCCCACCCTATCTAACTTTAATCCGCGTTCAACCGGAAATATCGGGTTCTCGATCTTTTATTGCTAACCTGTTGTCCGCGAACGAATCAAGCGACGGTCAATCCGCTGCGATCTCCAAGCTCCACGCTCCCCAGCTCACATGTTCTGAATAACATTGTCACCGAATTCGCTGCATTTGATCTCGGTCGCGCCGTCCATCAACCGCGCGAAATCGTAAGTCACGCGTTTGCTTGCGATCGCGCCCTTCAATCCTTTTAGAATAAGATCGGCTGCTTCCGTCCAGCCCATGTAACGGAACATCATTTCGCCCGATAGAATCACCGAGCCCGGATTCACTTTGTCCTGGTTCGCATATTTCGGCGCCGTCCCGTGGGTCGCTTCGAACACGGCGTGACCGGTGATGTAATTAATGTTGCCGCCCGGCGCGATCCCGATCCCGCCCACCTGCGCGGCCAGCGCGTCGCTCAAATAATCGCCGTTCAAGTTCAACGTCGCGATCACGTCGAAATCTTCCGGGCGTGTCAGCACTTGTTGCAGGGTGATGTCGGCGATCGCGTCCTTGATCACAAGGCCGCCGCCCGGTTTGGCCATTGGAATTTTGCACCACGGCCCGCCGTCGATTTCTTCCGCGCCGAAGTAATTTTTCGCGACGTCGTAGCCCCAATCGCGAAATGCGCCCTCGGTGAACTTCATGATGTTGCCCTTGTGCACGAGCGTCACGCTCTTGCGCTGATTGAGAATTGCGTAACTGATCGCGCTATGGATCAAGCGCACACTTCCGGAACGGCTCACCGGTTTTAATCCCAGTCCGACCATCACGTTGTCTTTTTCAGGCGCGCCGACTTGTTTCCAGAATTCCGCCGCCTTTTCGCGGGTGCCGAATCGGATCTTGTCGAATTCCTTCGGAAATTCTTTTTGGAAAAAATCGAGGATCTTTTGCGACTCCGGTGTGCCCGCCGCGTACTCGATGCCGGCATAAATGTCTTCCGTGTTTTCGCGGAAGATCACCATGTTCACTTTCTCCGGATGTTTGACGGGCGAGGGGACGCCTTTGAAATATTGGATCGGGCGCAAACAAACGAAAAGATCGAGAAGTTGCCGAAGCGCGACGTTGAGCGAACGAATGCCGCCGCCCACCGGCGTCGTCAGCGGACCTTTGATGCCGACCAGATATTCGCGGAACGCTTCGACCGTGTCGTCTGGCAACCAGGAATCGAACTTGTCCTTGGCCGCCTGTCCCGCGAACACTTCAAACCACGCAATTTTCTTTTTGCCGCCGAACGCTTTGTTGACCGCGGCGTCGAACACGCGCTGGCTTGCCGCCCAAATGTCGGGGCCAGTCCCATCGCCGCGGATGAACGGAATGATCGGATTGTCCGGCACATTTAATCGTTCGGTTCGGGTAATTTTTTCGCCATTTGGCGGAGCGACGTCTTTGTACGGCATAAGGCGAGAACTCTAAGTCGAAATTCGGATTTCGAAATTCGAAATCTGGACGGCGCGCGCTAGACCCGGCGCTCATTCCGTTACGCGCGTAAATAGTTCAGCGGCGAGATTAATTGGCATTGTAGACTATAAGTGGCACAGGAGTCGCTAGGTAAACAGGATGCTTCTCCTTGCTCGCTCAAAAGGCGGACGTCTCAGCGCGTTTATTAGCGTCGGTCAGGTCAGTTTTCTTGCGGGCGTTACTTTGTTCACCGCTTTCGTCGTCGGCGGTTCCGGATATTTGATCCGGGAACTTCATCGCCAGGTCGGCGTGGCGTGGTCGGCTGCTGGATTACCGGCCTCGCTTGCGCCGGCCGCGCCGCCTCCAATCGTTACCAGTGACATGTTGCATGTTAGCTCGATCGCTCTTGGTCGCGCTCCGGTTGCCGTGGTCAACGGGCGGATCATCGGCGAAGGCGCCTCGGTCACGTTGGAGACACCGGAAGGAAGCGCCACGCTGCGCGCAACCAGCATCGTAGATGGCGCCGTTCGATTTAGATACGGAAGTCAAACGATCTCGGCGAACTTGCGGCAGACTTTTCCGCGAAAAGTTGACCCGAAGTAGAACACGAAAGTTCACGCCGCACTCACGGCGGCTGATCATCACTCACGGTCATCGTCGTTTCCGAGCCTGCGTCGAGTTCTTCAAACGTTCTAACGAGGGGAACCTTTTTCATGTTCCCATGCTAGCAAACGTGGCTAACTATCACGAATAACTATTAACGAATAACGATGTTCGCTAGCGAACAAATCTTGGGCATCAACTTCTTCAACGGCACGGTTGATGAAGCCGTTGACACCATGTCGGCGAGTGGTGGCCTGCTTGTCGTTCCTGCTGCTCCGGCGTTGGTGAAAATTTCGGAAGATGAAGGTTATCGGCGCGCTGTTACTTCTGCCGACATGGCAATCGCCGACAGCGGCGCGATGGTGTTGCTCTGGAAAATCTTCACTGGGCGCAGCGTTGAAAGAATCTCCGGTTTGAAATTCTTAAAGCGACTCATTGCGCGACTGGCGGCGCATCCGGAAGAGCGCGTGCTGTGGATCGTGCCCAGCGAAGAAGCGCACGGAAAAACGATCGTGTGGCTGCGCTCCGTCAATCTAACCGGCACTGCGGATTTTTATGTCGCGCCGCGCTATGGAGCGCGAGTGCGCGACGATGCGCTGATTGCGAAGATCGACAACCCCGAAATAATCGGGGCTTGCGAACCCTATCGGAGTCATTCGCCGGCAAAGCATGTGGTGGTTGGGATCGGCGGCGGCGTTCAGGAAAAGCTCGGCCTTTTCCTGAAAGAAAATCTCCGCGCGCGACCTGCAATTCATTGCATCGGCGCGGCGCTTGGTTTTTTGACCGGCGATCAACCGCCAATTCCGATGTGGGCCGACCGTTTTTATCTCGGCTGGTTTCTGCGCTTGCTCCGCCAACCGCGCCTTTTCGGTCCGCGTTATCTGAGCGCTTTCAGGTTACCGTTTCTTATTTTCCGCTACCGCGAAAATTTACCGCCTTCTCGCGAGGTTGAATCGAAGTGAAGCGCCGTTAAGATGTCTGGAAGAGATGAACGCGGCAAAATTCATTCAGGAATTATTGGAAGACATCATTGATCTAATAACGATTGCCGTACGCCGTAATGAACCGACACGGCCCATCGATGAAGTCTTCAAAGATCTAAAGATCAATGCATGAAGCGCGCGTTGGATCAGCGCGCTCGTTCCGGAATAAAGGCGGCTTCATTTTTGCTGTTTTGCTGACTTGTGATCGCTGACCTCTTCCCATGAAAATCTTGGGCCTTAACGCTTATCACGGCGATTCCGCCGCCTGCTTGTTTGTCGATGGGAATCTGGTCGCGGCCGCGGAAGAGGAACGCTTTCGCCGGATCAAGCATTGGGCCGGGCTGCCGACCAGCGCGATCAATTACGTTCTGGAGGAAGCAAGAATACGGTTGGAGGACGTCGATCACATCGCCATCAATCGCAAACCGGGCGTGAACAATTTGCGCCGGCTCGGATTTGTCCTGACCCACTTCCCGCATCCGAGATTAATGGCGCAAAAAGTTAAAAATATCCGCAGCGCCGCATCGGTGAAGGAGAGACTCGAAGCAAGCTACGCGATCGAGATCAAAGCCGAGATGCATTACGTCGAGCATCACCTCGCGCATTTGGCTTCGGCTTATTTGGTTTCCGGCTTCAGTGAAGCGGCGTGCATTTCGATCGACGGTTTCGGCGATTTCGCCAGCACCGCGCTCGGGTTCGGCGAAGGCGGCGAGGTCAAGATCGAGAATCGCGTTTATTTCCCGCACTCGTTGGGCATTTTTTACTCCGCGCTGACGCAGTTTCTCGGTTTCCCGCATTACGGAGACGAATACAAAGTGATGGGACTCGCGCCTTACGGCGAACCGAACTATCTCGAGCCCCTTCGCCAAGTCGTGCGGATTCGGCCGGACGGCAGTTTCCGGTTGAATCTGAAATTTTTCCGTCACCACATCGGAAACGTTTCCTACACCTGGAACGACTGCGCCCCGACGGTCGGCACCCTTTATCGGCGCGCGCTGGTCGATCTTCTTGGCCCGCCGCGCCAACCGGACGAACCGATCGAGCAAAAACACAAGGACATCGCGCGCTCGGTCCAGGCGACTTACGAGAAAGCGTTCTTCGCCTTGCTTCAGTTGCTGCACAAACAGCATCCCTCCGACAATCTCGCGCTCGCCGGCGGTTGCGCGATGAACTCGGTTGCGAACGGAAAAGTTTATCGGCGAACGCCGTTCAAGAAAATGTATTGTCCGGCCGCGGCCGGCGACGCCGGCGGCGCTATCGGCGCAGCCGCCTTTGTCCAATCAGAAATCAGCGATCAGCAAAATCTGACCTCTGACCTCAGACCTCTGATGTCTGCCTACCTCGGTCCCGAAGCGACCATGGAAGAAATTCACGCGCTGATCGATTGGAAAAAAAAGGAGCTCGCGGACAGCGGTTGCAGCGTTGTCTACATCGGGGACGAGGAAGAGCTTCTCAAGCGCACCGCTCAGGCGATCGCCGACGGTAAAATTGTCGGCTGGTTCCAAGGTCGGATGGAGTGGGGGCCTCGCGCGTTGGGCAACCGCTCGATTCTGGCCGATCCGCGCAATGCCGGAATCAAGGACGTTTTGAATGCGAAAATTAAACGGCGCGAATCGTTCCGGCCATTTGCGCCGTCGATTTTGCGCGAAGCCGCCGCGGAATGGTTTGAAACGGACGACGACGTCCCATTCATGATGCAAGTGTTCCAGATTCGCGCGAAATACCGCGACATGATCCCGGCCGTAATCCATGTCGATGGAACCGGGCGTTTGCAGACCGTCCACAAAGAGACGAATCCGCGTTATTACAGGCTGATCGAACATTTCCGCGACCTCACCGGCATCCCGGTGGTGCTCAACACCTCCTTCAACGAAAACGAACCGGTCGTCTGTTTTCCCGAAGAAGCGCTCGATTGTTTTCTGCGCACCGAAATGGACGTGCTCGTTCTCGGAAATTTCTACATCTCCAGAAGTTGAAATTTTTGAGATCGCCCCGCTCCCATCTCCGTTGACTATTAGCTAATAACCGATAACTAGTAACGGATAACGAACCTCCCAACGCTCCAAGCTATGCGCTCCCTGCTCCTACTCCCGCTCCTGGCTTTTTGCTCGCTGCTCCTAGCTCCATTCGCCCATGGCCAATCGGCTCTCGGCAAAACCTCTCTTGGCAAGAGCCAGAATAGCTCGGAGGACCTTGTCAATTCATTGACGCCGGGCAAGCCGAACCTCACCAAAGGCGAGAAAAAGGAGGAAGTCGATCCGAAAAAGCTGCCGAGCAAAAGCATGAAGGATCCAATGTTCCAGGGAACGCTCATGGACGTCGATATCGATTGGACCGGCGACAAGCTGGGGAAACCGCATACCGCGAGTGACGCGAATTCCAAGGCGTCGAAAAAAGAGGACGCAGCCGGCGCGAAAGATCCAAAAGCTGCAAAGCAGGAAGCCGATACGGCTGGCAGCGAGAAAGATCCGAAAGTCTCCAAAGCGGCAAACGCGGCCGGCGCTGGTCCGAACAAAGACCAAAAGGCAACGTCAGCGGCGGCGGACGAAAAACCTTCAGAGAAAGAAAAAGCCAAACCTGACGGCGACCACTGAAACTTTTTCGTGGCGCGAAAAAGTTAGTTAATGGTTAATCGTTATCCGTTGTTTGGTTTCAGCCCGTATAACCATTAACTGATAACCAATAACTACTCTCCCTGATGCGTACGATCATCGTCACCGGCTCGGCCGGATTGATCGGATCTGAGGCGGTGAGGCGCTTCGCGAAGGATGGAGCGCGCGTAGTGGGCATCGATAACGACATGCGCGCGCAATTTTTTGGACCGGAAGCTTCGACCGGAAACACGCGCGACGATTTAATTGCGAAGGTTCGCGGCTACGATCACCACAACATCGACATCCGCGATGCCGGCGGCATTATGGAGCTATTCAAGAAATGCTCCGGTAAAATTGAAGCGGTCGTGCACACAGCTTCACAACCTTCGCACGATTGGGCGGCGCGCGATCCGCAAACCGATTTTATCGTAAATGCCAACGGCACACTCAATCTCCTTGAAGCAGCGCGGAGATTTTGTCCGGAAGCGCCCTTTATTTTCACGTCAACCAACAAAGTTTACGGTGACACGCCGAATCGTTTGCCGCTTCGGGAATTACCGAAGCGCTGGGAGATTGAACCCGGTCACGAGTACGAGCAGGGAATTTCGGAATCAATGAGTATCGATCACACGAAACATTCACTTTTCGGCGCTTCCAAGGCCGCGGCCGATCTGTTGGTGCAGGAATACGGCCGCTATTTCGGGATGCCGACCGTCTCGTTTCGGGGCGGTTGTCTGACCGGCCCGGCCCATGCCGGAACAGAACTGCACGGATTCCTTTCTTATCTTGTGATCTGCACCGTGACCGGTCGTCCGTATCGCGTTTTTGGTTACAAAGGCAAACAGGTGCGCGACAATATTCATAGCTTCGATCTGGTAGAAGCATTTGCCGAATTTATTCGGGCGCCGCGCGCGGGCGAGGTTTACAACATCGGCGGCAGCCGGTTCGCCAATTGCTCGATCCTGGAAGCGATCGATCTTTGCGAAGAGATCAGCGGCAAAAAGTTAAAGTGGCAGTACGAAGAAGCCAACCGCATCGGCGATCACATCTGGTGGATCAGCGACGTGCGCAAATTCCAAAGCGATTATCCAAACTGGAAATTCCGTTACGGTTTACGCGAGATGCTTTCCGAGATTCACTCCCATCTCCTCGCTCCCACCTCCCGCTGGGCGAATGATGCGAGGCGTGGTTGAAAACCAGTCGCCTAACTGATAGAATTCTGCCGTCGATGAGCCCTTCAGAAATCATCGCTGAACTTCCCAAGCTGTCGCCCGCCGAACGCCGGCGCGTGGTTGGCGCAGTCTTCGATTTGGAAGCACAAGCAGACGTTCTTCGGGATTGCGACAAGCGCGCCGACCAGCGGTTTTCTGAGTTAGACGCGATGGAATCTCAAGACACTCGAAAACAATGAGCACCTCCGAAATCAAGCGAACCATCGAGGCTATGAACGACGAAGAACGCTTCTTCGCGGCCGCGTATCTCGGCGTTCTCATCCATCGCAGTGATCCGGAATATCGTCGAATGCTCGGAGAACGGCTCGATCGGATCAGCCAAGGGAACAAAATCACGCTCAAACAAGCTGTAAATACGCATGACGCCTTGGAAAAAGAAGGCTTGTGAGTGAAGTCCAAATCATGAAAGTCGAAGAGATGGAAAAGCAGTTTGAGGGTGAATGGATCTTAATCGGAAAGCCTCAGACTAATGACAAACTTGAAGTCATTGAAGGAACTCTCCTTCATCACAGCAAGGATCGTGACGAGGTGTATCGCCGCGCGGTTACGCTGAAGCCTAAGCGCTCAGCGATCTTGTTCACAGGTAGAATGCCCGGCGGCACTGCAATTGCAGTGTGACGTACGCTCGGTTATCGGTCAAAATGCCGAAAAGATGACTTTGGCCGACATCGAAGCTGCTGCCGCGACGCTCCCACCGGAGCAGAAACAAGAGTTATTGCGCTTTCTGACCGCCCAATTGCGTTCGTATGATGCCACTCGACTGGACGAATCTGGCTTGGTCAAGAGCAAGCGAGGATTTCCGATCTCGCGCGGGCGCAGCCCGTTTAATTCGAGTGATGTAGCACGAATTGAAGCTGAGGCGGATACCCTTGGCTAATGTAGTTGCTCGACGGCAATGTGTTAGTTGCGCTGGCGACTGATACCGGCGCAACGACTACCGTGATGAATGCAACAAGGCTACCTAAATTGAGACAGGATACAGCAATTTTAGTTGAGATGCTGCTTAGTTCAGAGCGGTTCTGTTCAACCTTGGACGGTTTGGCGGCAGATGTCGGACCGAATGATTCCGTCGAAATTCGGCTCAAGTTGTCGCAGTGTCGGGCTGTTTTGAAGCAGCTCCAAGCTCAATACGAAAAGGATGAACTTACAATCGCGTCGAAGTCGATCCGCGACGCTTTCTGCCATGCAATACTCTTGATGATGTGGGCCGCCTTCTATGCTCGGTCTGTTGTTGATTTCAAAACATTTCGAGGGCTCGTAACGATCGAATCTAGTTTCAATTACCTCCTCTCATCCCGGTAATCGGGATATGAGTTAACTTGCCGCTTGCGCGAATCTCTTGGGCTTCTGCCCGATGTTGCACACAGGATGACGATTAATGCAATGGTTGCCAGAATGTAGGCGGCCAAAGTCACGGGTTATTCAGAGGCTTCAATTAGTGTTAAGCCTTTTGGCGGCCGAAATATAGAGAGGTCGAATGGAAGATCCGTTTGATAGTTACTATAACGTAGACCAAATAGAAGTTCGCCATCCTTAAAGGCCTTCATTGCAATAGGCGTGCGCCGGTGGGGATCGACGTATAGGCGCAAGCGATACTCAGCGACAATAATTTCTCGAACGTCGCACCGCTTGCCATACAATTCTTCAGCTGCGAGACGGCTCGCGTTCGCTTCTTCAAAAAAACTGACTTCACGACCATATTCTAACGCGAAAAGTTCCTCAGGTCCATCAGGGCCTAAAATGGGATTATGCACGGTCGGGTCAGTTTCATGATTAACTGCATGGCCAACGGTCTTGCGTACTGCATCGACTAGCCAAATGTCCGGCTCACTAACTACAATCAGGTTTTTCACGCCAGACGTCGCGTCCGCGAATTCCTCAATGCGCGCATAGCGGTCGCCAGCCACGTAGATCGTTTTTGGTCGCGCGCTACGTAGTAAATCAGCCTCAAAGGAAAATTCAATGCGTGTCATCGACTCTCGTTTTTCCCCGCCTCGCGCCACAGAGCACGCGATCAGAGTGAAAGACGCCAACGTCATGACAACCGTGTCGCGTTGCATGATAGCGGCCAGTCGATGCATCCGACAGAAGCTCTATTGTAACTCGAACATGCTTTCAATCCGAATAATCGCCGAACGGACGAAGTTGGCAGCGCGTACGGGAATCAAACCCGTGCACCGGCCTTGAGAGGGCCGTGTCCTAACCACTAGACGAACGCGCCATCGTAATTTTCGAGGCGATTAGAGCTAAAGATGATCTACGCGGCAATGGGCATTGATATTTGGCAGATCATCGTAAATCGCGTCGATTTGTTAGGCGAATCGGAAAATCATCGACGAAAAATAGAAATGGCGGATCGCTAGGTTGCTCCGGCGGGAATTGAACCGGCCGGATCCGGTCGGCCAGGTAGCGACACCGTTTGGATGATCGAATCGAGTTTGTTTAAATCGACCGGTTTAATCAGATGATGGGAGAAACCAACATCGCGGCTTCGGCGAATGTCCTCTTCCATTCCGTAGCCGGACAAGGCGATTCCAAAAACTTCACCTTTTGCGCGTAATGCCTTGAGTAGATCGATGCCGCTACCGTCGGGTAATCCGATGTCGCTGACCAGGACGTCGAACGGTTTACTGGCGGCGATATCGAGCGCGGAGCGAACATCGTTTGCCGGATGCACCTCGTAACCGCGGCGGCGAAGCATGCGAGTAAGGGACCGATTTGTGTCCTCGTGGTCCTCCACCAAAAGAAGTCGGACTGATCTGCGCTTCAAAGTGGAGCGCGGCGCGTGGGTCGATTCTGGAACCGCATCCCTTTCGCAAGTTGGAAAAAGGGTGGTGAATTTCGCCCCCAGATCGCGGCCCTGACTTTCGACGTTGATGGAACCGTGATGAGCTTCAACCAGGGCCTTGCTGATCGCGAGACCGAGTCCGAGGCCGCCCAATTCAGTGCGCCGGCCTTGTTCGAAAGCGTGAAACACTCTCGGCAGCAATTCGGAATCGATGCCGCAACCCGAGTCTTCGACCTCCACCCGAAATTGTCCTTCGCCGTCATTGGTCGTGCCAATGCGGAGCCTTCCGCCGTTGGGCGTAAACTTGACGGCGTTCTTGATCAAATTCCAGAAGATCTGCTGGAGACGGGCGGGATCCGCCTGGAGATAAACTTTATTTGCCACGAACTCAGTCCGGAGCTCGAGTTGTTTTTGTTCGATTTCGGATTGGCAAATCTCCAGGGCGTTGCGCAAGAGAGTATGAGCATCAACCATCTCAAAACTAAGTTGCACCTTGCCTTTGCTGATCCGCGTTAGATCGAGAAGATCGTCGATTAGGCGCGCTTCCAGCTCGACGTTCCGGCGAATGAGCTGAAGCGACTCGCGCATACTTTCCGGAACATTGTTCTCATGCTCGAGCGTAAAGACGGACGCCAGGACGGGAGTGAGGGGAGTGCGCAACTCGTGGCTCAGCATCGCCAGAAAGCGGTCTTTCGCCGCGCTCGCTCGCTCGGCTTCGGCGCGCGCATGCTCGGCAATCGCCTGTTCCCGAACCAAATTTTCTCGTTCTTCCGCCTGCCGTTTTATTTGTTCGGTCTTTTTGAAAAGATCGACAAAGACCGCAATCTTGGCTCTGAGAATATCCGGAACAACCGGTGTGAGAATATAATCGACCGCTCCCAAAGAGTAGCCGCGCGAAATATGGTTCACCGTGTCGTTGATCGCGCTGACGAAAATAATCGGTGTCGTCTCGCAACGCTGTCGTTGCCGGATCAATGCTGCAGTCTCAAAGCCATCCATCCCCGGCATGTTCACGTCCAGCAGGATCGCGGCGAAATCTTCCTGCAGGAGACGGCGCAGCGCTTCTTTGCCTGATCCAACGCAGACGATATTCTGGTTCAATTCAGCCAGCATCACTTCGTAAGCGAGGAGCTTGTCGGCACGATCGTCCACGACCAGGATGCTCACCTTGTCTCCGGAAGAATTGTTGTTGGTCTTGGTCTCCGACATCACCGAAGCAACCAATTGCGCAGAAGAGAGAGCAGTTCTTCGGTTTCGACTGGTTTGGCGATGTAATCGCTCGCGCCGGCATCAATGCATTTTTCGCGGTCCCCCTTCATCGCCTTGGCCGTCAACGCCACGATCGGAAGTTCGTTGAAGCTGAACATCTGACGAATCGCGCGCATCGTGTCATACCCATCCATTTCAGGCAGCATGATGTCCATCAGCACCAAATCAATGTCGCGCTCTTTCTTGAGCGCTTCGATGCCCGCTTTGCCGGTTTCGGCGGAGATGACATTCATTTTGTAACGCTCCAGCAGGCTGGTCATGGCGAAGATGTTTCGAATGTCGTCGTCTACGATGAGGATTTTCTTGCTGGCCAGGATTTCATTTGGATCATGCAGGCGGCGCAGGAGATCGCGTTTGTCCGTCGGCAATTTCGAGACATCCCGATGCAGCCATAATGCGGTTTGATCGAAAAGCCTTTCCGGACTGCGGACGTCCTTAACGATGATCGTTTGCGCGAGCCGGTTGAGCTGCTCTTCTTCCTTTCGGGACAAATCTTTCCCGGTGTAGATGATCACCGGCAGTTGCTGATGCTCGGCGCGGATTTGCTCAATCAGTTTGAATCCCGACATGTCCGGCAACATCAGGTCAAGGATAACGCAGCCAAACTCATGCTCGCGAAGCGCGGCCAACGCTTCCGCGGCGCAGGACGCTTCAATCATCTCAACCGATCCGTTTCCAACCAGTTCCCGGATGGCAATGCGCTGAGCGGAGTCGTCTTCGATCACGAGCAATTTCTTTGTCTTTGCCGCAGCCATGCCGGCGGCCTTCGCGAAAACTGCCCGGATCGCGGCGGATCCTATCGGTTTTTCGAGCGCGGCGATTGCACCGTGTTTCAACGCGTTCTGCAAACCGGAACCAGGCGCCGATAGGGCTATGACCGGAACATGCCTGGTAGCAAGGTCGGATTTTATTCGTTCCAGGAGCTTGCCACCTTCAATGTCCGACAAGTGCAAGTCGACGGCAATTGCAATGGGCGTGTATTCACGGACCAATGCCGGTGCCGTGCGTCCTTGCGGAGTGACGATTGCTTTGAAGCCCGCCTCGTGAGCTGACTCGAGAAGCCACTGCGCAAGATCGCGATCTTCTTCTACGATGAGGATCGTCTTATCGGATGGCAGAATGCCAAAGCGATCATCGGGAATCGAGGCATTTGTAAATGGGGAAATCACCGGTTCGGTCCGGTCGCGTTCAGGTAACGCAGCGATCTCAGGAGCAGCTGTCGCCCCGACCTTCTCTTTTTCGCCGGAAGAGTAAGCGTCCGGTAAAAATAAAGTGAAGGTACTGCCGTGGCCCTCTTGACTTTCGAGCTTGATTTCGCCGCCAAGCAGGCGCGCAAGTTCACGACTAATCGCCAAACCCAGACCCGTGCCACCATAACGGCGACTGGTGCTCCCGTCGGCCTGTTGGAACGCTTCGAAAATCGTTGCCTGCTTGTCCGCCGGAATTCCAATTCCGCTATCGGAGACAGACAACGCGAACACGGCCTTTGCCCGTTTAAGCGAGGGGTGGTCGGCGCTCCAACCATCGGGCGCGGGTGCCACTCGTAATTTGACATAACCGCGTTCGGTGAACTTGAACGCGTTGGAGAGCAGATTCTTCAGAACCTGATCGAGCCGTTGGGCGTCTGTATAAATTGCGGAGGGCAGCTCCTCGTCGATGTCGATCTTGAAAGTGAGGCCTTTGCTTTCTGCCATGTGCCCAAAAGTTCGTTCCAGGTTTTGCTGCATTTCCTGAAACCGAACTTCGCCGACGTCCACCGTAACGGTTCCGGACTCGACCTTGGAAAGATCGAGGATGTCGTTGATCAACTTAAGAAGGTCGACACCTGAATCGCGAATGGTGCTGGCAAATTCGACCTGTTTCGAACTCAAATTGCCTTCCGGATTGGTTGATAATTGCTCGGCCAGGATGAGCAAGCTGTTCAGCGGCGTGCGCAATTCATGCGACATGTTCGCGAGAAACTCGCTCTTGTAACGCGAGGTGAGCGAAAGTTGCCGTGCTTTGTCTTCGAGTGCCTGCCGCGCTTGCTCGACTTCCCGATTTTTTCTTTCCACTTCGGCGTTTTGCTCGAATAGCTGACGCGCTTTTTCTTCCAACTCCTGGTTGGTCTGCTGCAATTCTTCCTGCCGGCTTTGCAATTCGGCAGCGAGCGATTGTGATTGTTTCAGGAGATCTTCCGTGCGCGTGTTCGCTTCAATCGTGTTGAGTACGATCCCAATGCTTTCCGTCAGTTGATCGAGAAACGCCTGGTGCGTTGGATTGAATTGTTCGGCGGACGAAAGCTCCATTACAGCTTTGACCTGACCTTCGAACAATATCGGCAGAACTACGATGTTCCGCGGCGCCGCTCCCCCAAGGCCGGAACTAATCTTCACATAATCATCCGGCACGTTGGTAAGGAGAATGCGTTCTTTCTCGAGCGCCGCTTGCCCCACGAGTCCTTCGCCAAGTTTGAAGCGACTGTTAACGCCTTTGCGATCGCGATAGGCGTAGCTGGCGAGCAACTTGAGTTCGGGTTCGTTTCCGTTGCCATCTATAATATAGAAAACTCCTTGTTGGGCCGAAACTACCGGGGCCAGCTCCGAAAGAATCATCCGCGCGACCGCCAGCAAATCGCGTTGCCCTTGCAACATTCGACTGAACTTCGCCAGGTTCGTCTTCAACCAGTCCTGTTCATTGTTGCGAGATGTCGTGTCTCGCAAATTACGAATCATCTCGTTGATGTTGTCTTTCACGAACGCGACTTCGCCTTCGGCGGCGACCTGAATCGATCGGGTGAGGTCGCCTTTCGTTACCGCCGTCGCCACATCGGCAATCGCGCGCAACTGCGACGTAAGGTTGCCGGCGAGCTGGTTCACGTTATCGGTCAAGTCGCGCCACGTTCCGGCTGCACCGGGCACGTTCGCCTGGCCGCCAAGTTTTCCTTCGACCCCTACCTCGCGCGCGACCGTCGTCACCTGATCGGCGAACGTCGCCAGCGTATCGATCATGCTGTTGATCGTGTGCGCTAGCGCCGCGATTTCGCCTTTCGCTTCGAGAAGCAACTTTTGTTTCAGGTCGCCGTTTGCGACTCCGGTCACAACCTTGGCGATACCGCGCACTTGATCGGTCAGGTTACCGGCCATGAAATTCACCGAGTCGGTCAAATCTTTCCACGTGCCGGCAACTCCGCGCACCACGGCTTGTCCGCCGAGTTTTCCTTCCGTGCCGACTTCGCGCGCGACGCGTGTTACTTCCGACGCAAACGAGTTCAGCCGGTCCACCATCGTGTTAACGGTGTTTTTCAGCTCGAGAATCTCGCCTTTAACATCGACCGTGATTTTTTTCGAAAGGTCGCCGGTCGCAACCGCGGTCGTGACTGCGGCAATGTTGCGGACCTGCGCAGTCAGGTTGCTGGCCATGAAATTGACCGAGTCGGTCAGATCTTTCCAGGTTCCCGAAACGCCTTCCACTCGCGCCTGACCGCCGAGCGCTCCATCCGATCCCACTTCGCGGGCGACGCGCGTTACTTCCGACGCGAACGATCGCAGCTGGTCCACCATCGTGTTGATCGTGTCTTTAAGTTCGAGGATTTCTCCGCGAACATCGACCGTGATCTTTTTCGAGAGGTCGCCGTTCGCGACCGCAGTTGTAACCTCAGCAATGTTGCGCACCTGACCGGTCAGGTTGCCAGCCATCGAATTCACCGAGTCGGTCAGATCCTTCCACGTACCCGCAACGCCGCGGACATCTGCCTGTCCGCCGAGCTTGCCTTCGGTGCCGACCTCTCGCGCGACGCGTGTTACTTCCGCGGCGAACGAACTGAGTTGGTCCACCATCGTGTTGATCGTGTTCTTCAGCTCCAAAATTTCTCCGCGAACATCGACCGTGATCTTCTTCGAAAGATCGCCGCGAGCGACCGCGGTCGTCACTTCCGCGATATTACGCACCTGACCGGTCAAGTTGCCGGCCATGAAGTTCACCGAGTCGGTCAAATCTTTCCACGTGCCCGAAACGCCTTTCACTTCTGCTTGGCCGCCCAAAATTCCTTCCGAACCCACCTCAAGAGCGACGCGCGTCACCTCCGACGCAAACGAGCTGAGCTGGTCCACCATCGTGTTGACGGTGTTTTTCAGTTCCAAAATTTCGCCCTTCACGTCGACCGTGATCTTTTTCGAAAGATCGCCGCGGGCGACCGCCGTTGTGACGTCGGCGATATTACGCACCTGACCGGTAAGGTTGCCGGCCATGAAGTTTACCGAATCGGTCAGGTCCTTCCAGGTTCCGGAAACGTCGCGCACTTCGGCCTGCCCACCGAGTTTTCCTTCCGAACCGACCTCGCGCGCCACGCGTGTGACCTCCGAGGCAAACGAGCCGAGCCGATCGACCAGCGTGTTGATCGTATTTTTCATCTCGCGAATCTCGCCCTTCACATCGACGGTGATCTTTCGAGACAGGTCGCCGTTCGCGATCGCGGTTGTGACTTCAGCGATGTTACGCACCTGCGCGGTCAGATTTCCGGCCATCAGGTTGACGTTCTCGGTCAAATCTTTCCAAGTGCCGGCAACTCCTTTCACATCCGCCTGGCCGCCGAGTTTCCCTTCCGTGCCCACTTCGCGCGCCACACGTGTAACTTCCGACGCAAATGAGCGAAGTTGGTCCACCATCGTGTTGATGGTGTCCTTCAATTCCAAAATTTCGCCGCGAACATCGACCGTAATCTTCTTGGACAGGTCACCGTTGGCGACGGCGGTCGTGACGTCTGCGATGTTTCGCACCTGACCGGTCAGGTTTCCGGCCATTGAATTCACCGAGTCAGTCAAATCTTTCCACGTCCCCGCGACGCCTTTCACGTCCGCCTGACCGCCCAGTTTTCCTTCCGTGCCCACTTCGCGGGCCACGCGGGTCACTTCCGAAGCGAACGAGCTCAGTTGGTCCACCATCGTGTTGATGGTGTTTTTCAGTTCCAAAATTTCGCCCTTCACATCGACCGTGATCTTTTTGGAAAGATCGCCGCGCGCGACCGCGGTCGTGACGTCCGCGATATTGCGCACTTGTCCGGTCAAATTGCGCGCCATGAAATTCACCGAATCGGTCAGATCTTTCCACGTGCCGGAAACGCCTTCGACCCTGGCCTGGCCACCGAGGATTCCTTCCGAACCAACTTCGCGCGCCACTCGCGTGACTTCCGATGCGAAAGAACGCAGTTGGTCAACCATCACGTTGACCGTGTCCTTCAACTCCAAAAACTCGCCTTTGACGTCGACCGTGATTTTCTTGGTCAGGTTGCCGTTCGCTACCGCGGTCGTGACCGTGGCGATGTTCCGAACTTGGGCGGTTAAGTTTCCCGCCATCAGATTCACATTCTCCGTCAAATCCTTCCAAGTGCCGGCCACACCTTTAACTTTTGCCTGGCCGCCCAATTTTCCTTCCGTGCCGACCTCGCGTGCGACACGCGTCACTTCCGAAGCAAACGCTCCGAGTTGATCGACCATGGCGTTTACTGTTTTGGCCGTCCGCAGGAATTCGCCCTGGAGCGGTTGCCCGTCGATTTCTCTGGCCATCGTTTTCGAAAGATCGCCTTTCGCGACTGCGCCGATCACGCGGGACATTTCGCTGGTCGGATGGACCAAATCTCCAATCAGCGTGTTGATTGATCCGATCGAATCCGCCCAGCCGTCCGAGACAGCGCCCAAGGAAACCCGCTGACTGATACGACCTTCCTTGCCAACCACGCGTCCGATCCGCTCAAGCTCGCGGCTCATTCGTTCGTTGATCGCGATGACGTCGTTGAACGTATCTGCCACTTTGCCGGCGAGCCCGGTCCAGTCCTCCGGCAATCGCACCGAGAAGTTCCCGCGCTTAAACGCGGTCAATGCGTTGAGCAGTTGCTTTAGCTCGATTTGATTGTCGCCGTTAAAACGCGAACCGTTCGCCGGACGCGCAATAGATACAGAGGTAGATTTCTTCATAACGAATCAGCTGAGTGAGCAGAGTGAGAACAGAAAGCGGCTTACCGATCGCGAATTTCGACCCGGTAATATGAACCCCATGACGCCGCCCTGGACGAATCGTCAAATCTATCACATGAAATCGCACCGTCCGCAAGCCCTTGGCGGTAAAAATTTTGCGGCCAAATAGTGGCAGCGCGTACGGGAGTCGAATCGAAGGGAAAACGCCTGCTACTTAGACAAAACGCCCCGCAGGAAATGCATCAAAATGCACGATTCCGCGCTCCGGCTGTCATGAATTGTCATGAAAAATTGACTCGCGGAAAACCCCTCATTTTCAAGGCGGGGAACGTCCCGGTTAAAATTTATCAGACAAAATCGCGCGGGTATACGCTATTTGTCTTAGCCTATTACATAGGCGGCCGACGAATCCGGCGAAGCTTCGGAAATCTTGCGGCCGCAAAAGGACAAGCTCAGGACGTTGTTTCGTCGATCATAAATAATCAGCTCGGTGCCCTCGCGCTTACGAACACCGATCGCGATCGTTACGCGAGCGCCCTCGAACTTTTGAAGCCGCTCGACATTCCGTTACAGATCGCCGTTGAAGAATACGTTTCGGCGCGATCAAAGCTGAACGGCGAATCGCTTTTATCCGCCGTTGAAGAACATCTTTCCCGGCGGCGCAAGATTCTGGACAAGCGGGTGCGAGAAATCACTAGCGAGTTTCTCGCGATTAAGGAAACCGAAGATTTGAGCCGTCGCTATGTCCAAACGATTCGGCATCATCTGAATCAATTCGCATCGGCGTTCGAAACAAACATTGGCTCTCTCACAACTAAGCTCATCGACGATTGGTTACGCGGAAAGAATCTCGGGCCGCGCGGCCGAAATAACATTCGAATGTCGATCGTGACGTTCTTCCGATTTGCTCGATCACGCGGCTATTTGCCGAAGGGCGAACCGACTGAGGCCGAGGGGGTGCCCAAAGCGAAAGAGCGCGGCGGCAAGATCGGAATCTTGGCTCCGCAGCAACTCGCAACGTTATTCGACACAGCCGATGCAGAGGCGAAGCTTTATTTTGCGATTGGCGCATTCACCGGAATCCGCTCGGCCGAATTGATTCGCTTAGAATGGCGCGACGTGAATTTTACGCGCGGGCACATCGAAGTCGGCAAAGACAAGGCGAAAACGGCAACGCGTCGGCTTGCTCCCATACAGCCAAACCTGATGGAATGGCTCGCACCATATCGGGGAGGGGACGGTTTGGTTTTTTCGAGTCAGCGTGCCGCCGAACGCTCGATTACGGTCGCGAAGAAAACTATCGGCGCGTGGCCGACCAACGCCTTGCGACATAGCTATGCAACGTATCGACTCGCGCAATGTCATGACGCCGCGCGGGTGGCGCTCGAAATGGGCAACTCGCCACAAATGCTTTTTCGGAATTATCGAGAACTTGCCGACGATCAAGACGCGACAGCATGGTTCTCGATTTCACCGAGACAGCCCGCGAACGTCGTGGAACTTTCGGCCGCATCGGTCGGCACATAATAGTAATGCGCCGCGTTAGACAAATGATCGCAGACGCAGATGGACGAATTGCTTCGGACGCGCGATGTCGTGAAAAAGTGTCGCGTGTCACCGCGAACGGTCGCGAATTGGATTCGAGCGAAGAGGATTCCTTACGTGAAATTCGGGAAAGTCATTCGTTTCATTCCGAGCGATGTTGAGAAATTCATCGAAACGCATCGTTGTTCGCGGACTATTCGGCATTAAAATCCAAACCCTTCTGATTCGTAGCGGCGGAGTTACGGAGGAGACTGTTTATAGCGCCAGCTATCCGGCGCGTCGCTTGTCCCAGCGTGAGTAGCTTGCAAGAGCATCAACCGTTCAAACACATTCACAAGCCCTTGATCGACGAACTCACGAAAATCTGGCGGAATGTTACCGTCCTTAGCCGTCGCCATTTTATGGCTTTTCGTTTCTTTCGTTTCTGGAGTAGTGCGACTGCACTCCGCTCCGTCTGCCGTGATCGTTAGTAAGAACATTTCACCACTCTCGATGACTGAAATCCTGAGCGCTGCATATCCCTGATCCTCGGGATCGAGTCGGATCGCAGAATAAAAGAAATGCGCGGCTTGGTCGGCACCGACTCCTGGGACGCGCAGCGTTCGAATCTCGCTATCTCGACCACCGTAAAAAACCGTTAACGGGAATGCATCATTTTCGATGCATTCGAGTTTAACCCCTTTCGCCTGGAACTGCTTTACGAGCTCATCAAATCTTTGAATGATCGAGCGGATCAGTGGCTCCCAATTAAGGCGGAAGTCTAGAACAAGCTGTTCAGCCTTATCGTGCTTATTTTTTTCAAGCGCGGTTAAATCTTCCGCCCGCTTTGGTAGCTCGTCGATGATCTCGTTTGCGATATTGTCGGCCTTCCGCCGATCTGTAATGAGCATTCTTGATCGCGCGCGAATGAGTTCTTCTAGTTCCTTTCGATTGCCCATCCGTGCCGCGACATCACGAAGCAAGTTTGTGTGTTCCGTGCTCACGTGCTCGCTTGTTGCCCGCAACTTTGATTCCTTCATTGCCGCCCAAAACGCTCCGAACCCGCCGAGAATTGCGGCGAGTAAGATTAGACCAGGCGGACCAATTAGCTCTGGAAACATCTTCACTGTCTATTAGTAACTACAATTTCGCTAACGCGCAAAATCACCCGCGCTTAGTCGCACACTTTCTTACCGCTTGGCGCGAGTTCAAGAACCCGCTCGCGGCTATTCACGCGCTTTGAGTTTCCTAAGACATGCCGAAATGAAAAGCTCCCCATACGGCGTGACCTCGATTTTCCCTCGCTCAAACATAAATTCCCACATCTCCTTGTCGTGCGGAACGCATTCCAGGATCGGACGGTAATATTTCTCAAGCTTCTCATACTGCGGCGGGTCGGCAATATAGAGGTCGTGTCGGATATTAATCAGGCCGAGTCCCTCGAAGTTGCTAAAATAGGCAACGCAATTCTCCGGGAATGAGAGCTTGGCAGTTCTCTCGAGGCCAGTGATCAATGCTGCTAGTGTGCGCCACTCATTCGCGCTCTTCTTCTTTAAACGAGCCTCAACAAAAGGTAGGTCATTCGTGACGTGTTGAAGGAGAAGTGCTTCGTCAGGGGAGAGATTATTTATCACGTTTACGAAGCTCGGATGTGCCGTGTGCGAAAAGTCAGTTGTGGACGCCTTGGCCAGTAGATTAATATAAAGATCGCTGAGTTGCTCGTCTGTGACATACCCTAGCTTCTCGGCAATGGGGACTCCCAGTTCGGGCGGCACTTCCGAGATTTGCGCTGGGGGAACCTTATTGAGCTCCTCGCGATACTTCTCCAAATTCTTTTCTAGGGTAATCTTCGCTCGCTCGTTCAGAAGCATTAGCGGCCATAGGATTGTGTTTCCTAAACCTAGGACGGTGCCTAGAGCCTTTCCGGCCTGTGTTACACCTGGCTTGGCGAGATCCCCATAGATCTCCTTTAGCAGCCCGGGAACCTGGGCGACTTCCTTTAGAATCGGAACCATTTCCCCTGACATCCGTTATCTCCGTATTGCGTAGCCTAACATGCACGTGAAATATGCCGACAATTTCAACGATTATCCAGCGTATTTCCCGAAGGTCAGAACACGTTTTCAGGGTTTTTCGACCACTCCGGCGATTTTGACATTTTTTCGTTTATCAACATGAAAACGTGTGTCGACCTCTCCAACCTTATTCCTAAAGGCTCAGCCTTTAGGATACCCCATAGGTAAGGAATCTCTTACAGAAGATGCACTCGATAGCAGTTAAATTTCCTCGTCGGCTTTTTTTATGACACTCCGTCGGAATTTTTTGTGCACTTTGGCACCAGTGTCTCAACGAATCGAATCGGAGTCTGCGCCGGCCAGCCGCGATGCTCTTTTAGCGGCTAATTGGAATCTTGGCGCTTCAGTAGGTTCGATTCCGACATTCAGGTTTCACGTTGGAAGGCGAAAATAAGGTTTGTCGGGTCACGAATCGAATTAGGTTCTTAACGTAATGGCGGCGCTGAAAAGAATTTGGAAAGAAACGTTGTTCCTGCGTTCCTAAAGGCATTTCAGCGAAGTTCGATATTTGTAAGGCTTTAAGGCAAAGGAGTTTATAGAAATCCATCCGCGCCGCGACAGTCGCGGCGTGAAAATGTCGTCTCTTTTCACGCGAAATCCCTTTCCGGCTGCGGTTGTCGCGCGTCGCCGCAACGTTGCGGCGTGAATGCACGCGCGGCTTTTCGCGTCTCGACCGAGCGTTTCGACGTAAATTTGATGCGATTACCTGCTCGAAACGTCGCGCGCCGTAACGTTACGGCGTGAATGCAAACGCAGATTCCTTTTTTTGACACCGTGCATCTGCTGATGGAAGCGGACACGCTCATAACGGCACTACGCGCCGGCGACCTTAAAAACCCATTCGCTCGGTCGGACGCATTTCATCGGCTGTTTCAATTTAGGGACAACGATGGGCGACGATTTCGAGTTCAATCGATCGCGAGCGCCATCGGTCGCGCGCCTGATTTTGTTTCGCGGCATTTAGCGCTGCAAAATTTCGACAGCCTTGAACGTACACGGGTCGAAGGATTGACGATCTCGATCCTTTATCTGCTAGGTCGGATTAAAAATCCAACACAGCGAAAAGAGGCGAGCGATTTGATTTTGCGGACAGCGCCCTGCTCATTTCGCCGAGCGCAAAAGGTCATTGCGAGCATTCTTTCTCCGCGCGCAGGTTATGAACTGCCAACATCAGCCGACGAACGCCTTTTGCGCTTCAACGATCTCAGGGCGGCGCGATTAAAATTCGACGCTTATGGGCGCACAGCGTTTCTTCGGAAAATTGCATTTTATCTAACACAAACCATCGACGGCATTGCTCCGAGGTTGTGGACAGGATACGAACTGCCCGCGCGCCGATGTGACGCGCATGAGGCGCTTTCGAATTGGTCGGACAGCAGGCTAACTGTTTTTATCGCAGAAGTGCTCGCAACCGCCGGCGGACGCGACTACTCAGTCGATTCGCGAGACTGGTTCGCGTTGCTCGATTTGATGCGCGTTTAGACATCCAGCCATTCGACAAAAGAATGAAAACGTCGATTAACGAATTTAACGAGCGACAACCGAGAACCCTCGCGGAAGCGACCGAAATGCTTCGCGCGGAAGCTGAGAAAAAGGCTAAAGCCTTTGGCGTATCGCCGGATGAGATTTTGGCCGACTGGAAAGCCAGAGCAGCCGGAGCGACTGCGCGTTTTCCGGGCGCGGCTACCGTTTCAACGGCTAAGCCCGCCGCCACCCGTGGCGATTTTACCTGTGTCTCGGCGTTGAACGAGGATGCAGCGGTTGAGGCGTTTCGACGTGCCCAAAAATCTGTGATGGTGCGAAACAAAAATCCATTTGCGAACCTCAGCATCGAAAAGCTTGAAGCTCTACTTGCGAGCACGACCGATCCAAAAGCTCGCTATCAAATTGCCGAGCAACTCGTACTGCGTAGAAAAGGTCTCTAAAAAAATCCATGAAAATAAAATTAACCTCTGAGCAAATCGAGGAGGCCAAGCAACTTGAAAGCACATTGCGGCAGCTCGAAGAACACCAATTGAGCGTGCGGCTTCCTGCACTCAATGCTGCCGTCGCGAGTGCTGAGGAAGCTTATCTTGCCGAGCCAAATGCCGATCGATTCGCCGCCCTCAAAGACATAGCTTTTGAACGCGAATTGTTGTTACTAATGCCTCGCGTCCCTACGATGGTCGACCATGCGTTCAAGCGATTTCATGCAACAGAAATCCAGCCGTTCTTTCGTCCTATTCTGGAACGCGCTGTAAAAGTCGCCGAGCGAGCTGCGGAAAAAGTAAGCAAAGAGGAATACGCGCGAATCGAGCAAGTGACCGGACATCCAGCTGGCCCGCACATTCGATCGAAAGCGATCGACGCGGCGCAGGAGCCGATTGGAGAAATTCAATTTTTGTTATCATGCATTGGCGACGACGCAACGATCGCTTCGCTCGATAATTTCTTCGCAGCCTTTTTCGAGTGGGCGACGGCAAGTTAGACGCAAGCAGCACAAGAGTTTATAAGCGGCATTCGTTTAAGAAACGGCCTTCCTTAGAATCCGCAGGAACGATTCGGTGTCGGCGTAATAATTGGGATATGCACGCTTCAACGTTTTCAACGAACTCACCGCAACGAGGACGACGTTGAGGTCAGGATTTTTTTCGGCCTTTGTAGAATCGAACATCGCAGCTTTGAGGTCAGATTTCTTATATCCAGTGACATTAAGACTGGGTGGTGTGCTCGCGGTGTTTAGTTCTAGCAAATAATACCCAGACTCTTTTAAACCCGGCTCATCTATTGCGCCGATGCTTGATTGGAATCCTTCCAACTGCGAAAAAGCGTTGAGTTGCGTTGCACATTCCGACAGTTCTGATCTTAACTCAGTTTCATCTTGCGGAGTGTTTGGCACGAGTGCGGTTTTTTCTATCCTCGCAATGTGCGAACCCATTAAGGCGAAGAATCGCAACCACTCGGCTTGCCCTCTACTTGATTTGAGCGCTTGTTTCGTAAAAGCACCAACAGTTTCGACGGCAGTAGCCCAAACGTGTTGAAGCGGAGATCGGAATTGCAATTCAACTTTCAGTCCATTCCAAGTGTCCCGCTTGTCGCTAAAGTACTCGTATATCATGTGCGCGCCGCGATAGCCGGACGGCTTTGGGCTGGCGATGTAATCCTTAACGTGATGAAGTTTATGCTTGAGATCGCTGCGTTGATAGATGTCAACCAATCGGTCAACGCTCGCTACCGAGCCGACGATTGCGCGACATCCAGCGATGTCTTGCATTTGGGTGAGTTTCATTGACGGCTCTCGCTGTAATTTCGAAAGAATTGATTCGAGCCGTTTTCGGCGCTCAGCCACAATTGCGGGAGGGAAAGCCTTTTTCGCGTATGCCCGCAACGTAACTTTGAAGGTGTTGAGCGGATAATTGTGCGCGTATCGCCAATTATTTACGATAAGTGATGCCTCTTGATATTCCGCACCTCGGAGAGCCTCGTTTTTCAGCAATTCCTTAGCGGCAGCATTTACATCTCGCCGCTCGTACTCAGGTTCTATCCATTCCATATTGCGAATCCATTTTCCATCTTAGAACAAATCGGTCGCACGTTCGAGTGGGTGAGCCAAGTCGATTATTATCTCTACCGAGAAAACGAGAGCAGAAAATGCCGCGCGGAGATCGCCGGTCTTGGTTTTTGCCGCCGTCGAAAAACGAGTGACGCGCAAACAATCCTCTTTTTCAAAACGCGCAATCGCCAGAGAATGGGTTTGGGGACAGTTTGCCGCGTTCCTGCCTATCGAGGACTATGTCTGGATTGTTCAAACCGCGACCAAAAAAAGTTGGATCAGTTTAGCCGACGGGTTGTAATTCATCGAAATTCAGTTCGCACAATACCCCCCAATGACTCCCGACCAATATGTGAGTTCGATTATTGCGAAATATGCGCAATTCGTGCGGCCTCAGGCGGTGGTCAACGCGGCGACCGCGGTCGCCGGTTTGGTAACAACGTGGGCTAATCAATATTTGCTCCAAATCACATATTCAGGTTCCAGCGCGAAAGGAACCGCGATACGAGGGCTTGCTGACGTTGATCTGTTTGTTTCTTTGGCGCCTAACACTCCGGGAACGTTGTCCGATATTTATACCAGTCTCCTTAATTATCGCGGTCTCAATCCATATAGTCCTAAACGGCAGAACGTATCTGTCGGCGTCACCTACGGCGGAATCAAAATTGACATTGTTCCTGCGCGGAAGCAGGCGGGTAACACAACTGACCACAGCCTGTTTAGGAGTAAGGCGCAAACGTGGACACAGACAAACGTGTCGCAGCATATCAATCTTGTGCAGACTTGTGGCAGGCTAGACGAAATGCGTGCGGTAAAAATTTGGCGCGCGCTACACGGCTTAGATTTTCCTTCTTTTTACTTGGAATTAACCATTTTAGATGCACTGAGCGGAAGGCGGAGCGGCCAGCTCGCTAATAACGTGTGGGCAGTTTTCAGTTATCTTTCGTCAAACTTCCCGACCGCGGTCGTGATCGACCCAGCGAATTCGAATAACAGAATATCGGACGACCTGACGCGTGCGGAAAAAAATAGCATCGCCGTGCAAGCAGCTCAGTCTCTTGCGGCTCCAATTTGGGAACAAATTTTATGGTGAAGAAAAAGAAATCTCCGAAGGTTAATCTTGGGAAAATTTTTCTTGGTCTGCAGAAAGAGATGGTTGCCCAATTGCGAACAGCGCGGCGAAACGTCAACCACCCAACAAGCAAGGGTAACGTTTCCGAGAATAAATGGCGTAGGCTATTAAAAGACTATCTACCCGGACGTTACCAAGTCGCCGAAGCATTCGTTGTTGATTGTGATGGTAACATTAGCGAGCAGCTGGATTTGGTGATCTTCGACCGGCAATATTCTCCGTTTCTCTTTTACGTCGATGGGGCTTGTTACATCCCAGCGGAGAGCGTTTACGCAGTTTTTGAAATCAAACAGGACGCCACGAAGGAACGCATCGAATACGCTGCGAAGAAAATTGCTTCCGTTAGAAGGTTGAAACGCACAAGCGCAAAGATTCCGCACGCGGGTGGTCGCTATGCGCCAATCAAGCCAAAAGAAATTATTGGAGGGTTTGTATGTTTGACCGGCGGAACACAGTTTTGCGCACCCAAAAAGTTTTCTTCCGTTTTAAAAAATCTTTCAGGCATCCGGCGTATTCATTTGGCATGCATACTCCAACGAGGAGCATTTGCAGTGACGTTCGGGCGTCGGGGTAAGGCTAGTGTCACGTCGTTTCCCGCAACGCAGGCGCTAATCCAGTTCTTTTTGTCGCTGCTTAGTATGCTGCAGCACGTTGGGACTGTCCCGGCGATGGAATTCAAATCATACTCTGCGGCGCTGCGACACAGCTAAAGGTTGTCGTCACGCATAGACGAATGCTCACCGATTCTTGACGAAGAATGTAATTAACGTCGCGATGCTCGCAGCGAAGTTGACCGTTGCCATTGCAATTCCGACTGCGGAACTCCCGATGCCGAAGCGCGTAGTTGCTTCTTGGGTGTCTCGACTGCGAGCGACTGACTTTACCACCATGAATTTGTGCGCAGCGAGGGCAGCCGGAAGCAAACTCGAAAGTGCGAAGGCCGGAACGAGCGACAGTGGTAAATGGAATAAAACAACTCCCCAGATTTCTTTGTTGGTGGCTTTAGCCGCATCTACCCACGGTGTCACGTTCTCGACGTGATTCCAATAAGTCAGTAGACCTAGGATTCCCACGATCAAAGGACAACCGAGCCAAACAAGTCCCGCCCCTTTGCGCGGGCTTGGGGCACCGTCGATGCCGCGAAAAGCCAACTGCTGCAAGTCGATGCTTTGATCGAACACATAAAGGCTAAAAACTAACAGCAAGACGGCAGCGACAAGTGCCCAATAATGCGGCATCGGTGCCAAGATCCGCGACGACCCTCCGGTTATGCCGCCGCCGAAAGAACCGGCAGCGCCGACCGGGTGCTGTTCGTAGTCGTAATCGGGAGCGCCAGCGGGAAAAACAGGCGCGCCTTTTCCGCCCCCGCCAGAAATAACTGAAGCGCCAGAACCTGGAGCGCCAACCGGGCTATACTTTGGCGTACCGGATGGAGAAGTGGTGGGGTTTTGTGCAAACAGGGCTGTCATCGAAGTCCAAAAGACGGCGATCTGAATACACCGAAGCATTGTTCTGGGCATGCACAGCTTTTAACAAAATGGGCTGTACGCTCAACGCAGATTTTCGCGGGAAGTGACCTTTACGCTTTAGAGTAGTCGGCTTTCTTGTTCGACAAAAACCGCCCATCTGTCATGAATCTGTCATGAAAAAAGCCACCAATAGCCATTTGCTAGGGAAAAGGGTGGCAGCGCGTACGGGAGTCGAACCCGTGCACCGGCCTTGAGAGGGCCGTGTCCTAACCACTAGACGAACGCGCCATCGTAATTTTCGAGGCGCTTAAAATAGCCGTTGCCGCAGCCCGGGCAAGATTGCCTTTCTCAATCCCCGACCGGACTTGCAATCACGATCGCGGAATCAGCCCTGGTTTACCTTGTACTTTTCGGCCCGTTTGTCCTTTTTCTTTTTCGGCGTCGGACTTGGCGTCGGCAATTCACTGTCGGTTTCGTGTCGCACTCGCGCTTGCGTGATCTGACTCAGATGCGCCGTCTTCAACTGGTCGAGCGCAGCTTTCATTTCCGCGCTTCGTGCCATCACGTGCATCCGCCCGTAGTAGAGATCGTAATAATCGCGGAGCCGCTGGCGCTTCTCCGAATCGGTCCGCGCCGTTTGAGCTGATCTTTTTGCAGCCACAATGTCCGCGTCGTTTACCACCTGGTTTTGCAGTTGCCGCCATTCGATGTGCAGCCGGCGCTCGTCCGCCTCTTTGCCTAACGAGGTTTGTTTAAAAATTTCATCAATCTGCGCGCGTTCCGGAATGGTCGCTTTAGGTGTCGCGCTCGGAAGAGGCGTTGGCCGGGGCACGCTTGATTGTAGATCCGGATCAGTTGCTACTTGAGCGTACGAGGTCAATGCGACGCTGGCCGAGATTGTCGAGATTATCAGCCAGATTGGGTTCATTGGGCGGATTTCGCAATGTAATCGGATTTCCGGATGCGAGAAGGAATGGTTCATGGTAAAGGTTCACGCTGTTTACGGGGCGTAGCTTAGCTTGGTAGAGCGCCTGGTTTGGGACCAGGAGGTCGGAGGTTCAAATCCTCTCGCCCCGATATCTTCTTGAATGTTTTGCTGTTACGTTTTGCACAGTAAGAAAACCGGACGGCGCTACGTCGGATCGTGCGGAGATTTGAACGATCGCCTAGACCGGCATAATGCTGGCGAATCGAAGGCAACTAAGCACGGCGCGCCTTGGGTATTGCTCCGCTCGGAAACTTTCAGGACTCGCGCTGAGGCAATGCGGCAGGAGCGATACTACAAAACCGGACGCGGCCGGGAGCATCTGAACAAGCTTTTGTGAGCGGTCGCCGCGGCGACAGGTCGGAGGTTCAAATCCTCTCGCCCCGATTTCTCAAGCTAAATTAGTCCGGTTCGTAGCCAAGATTCGGCCCGAGCCGCTTCTCGACTGTTGCGATTGGCTCGTTCCGTCGGTCGGCATAATCCAAGACCTGGTCCCGCCCAATTTGCCCAACGGCAAAATATTTCGCTTCCGGATGAGAGAAATAAAATCCACTCACACTCGCGGCCGGATGCATCGCATACGATTCAGTCAGCTTGATGTCGATCTTGCCTTCGGCGTCGAGCAAATCGAATAGCGTCCGCTTTTCGGCGTGATCGGGACACGCCGGATACCCGGGAGCGGGCCGGATTCCTCGATATTTTTCGCGAATCAAATCGGCGTTTGACAAATCTTCATCGCGGCCAAATCCCCACGCGATCCGCGCCTGCTTATGCAAGTACTCGGCAAAAGCTTCGGCCAGGCGGTCGGCGAGCGCCTTAGCGATGATCGCGCTGTAATCGTCGTGCCCAGCGGCAAATCTTTTCGCCAGCTCGTCCGCACCGTGAATCGTGACCGCAAATCCGCCCAGATAATCTGACGCACCGATGTAATCCGCGAGGCAATGATTGAATTGGTCGTCTGGCTTTTGGATTTGCTGCCGCAAGAAATAAAATGTGGCGAGTTTTTCACGCCGCGATTCATCATGGAAAAGATCGACATCGTCACCGCGACCGTTCACCGGCCAGAATCCAAAGATGCCTCGCGCGGTTAACAAACCTTTGACCGCGATTTCATCCAGGATCTCTTGCGCGTCATCAAATAGTTCCCGGGCTTGTTTACCGATGACCGGATCCTCGAAAATTGCCGGATATCTGCCGCGCAATTCCCAGACATGAAAAAACGGAGACCAATCGATGTACTCCCGAAGATCGACAATCGACGGGGAAACTGCGCGAGTTCCGATGAAATCCGGTTTCGGCGGCTGGTAACCGCTCCATTTAATTGGTGTCCGACTCGCGCGCGCTTGATCGAGCGTCAGTAATTTTCTTGCCTGCGCTTTCGCGCCGTATGCTTTGCGCAACGCATCGTATTCGGCGCGAGTCTTGGCATCGAACGCCGCTTTTTGTTTTGTGCTCAGAAGCGAACTGACCACACCAACTGCGCGCGACGCGTCCAGCACATGGACGATGCTTTCGTGATAATGCGGAGCGATCTTTACTGCCGTGTGCGCCCGGCTGGTCGTCGCGCCGCCAATTAGCAACGGCAATTCAAATTTTTCGCGCTCCATCTCTTGAGCCACGTGCACCATTTCGTCGAGCGACGGCGTGATCAGCCCGCTCAATCCGATCGCGTCTGCTTTTTTCTCGCGCGCAGTTTCCAAAATTTTCGCTGCCGGCACCATCACGCCAAGATCGACAACGTCGTAGTTATTACATTGGAGGACGACTCCGACGATGTTCTTGCCGATGTCGTGCACGTCGCCTTTGACCGTCGCCATCACGATGCGGCCCTGCGGTTTTGCGCCCGCTGATTTTTCCGCTTCCATGAACGGCATCAAATACGCGACCGCCTTCTTCATCACCCGCGCGCTCTTCACCACCTGCGGCAAAAACATTTTTCCCGAACCAAACAGGTCCCCGACCACACTCATTCCCGCCATGAGCGGCCCTTCGATCACGTCGAGCGGGCGTTTGCATTTTTGCCGCGCTTCCTCGGTGTCGACGTCGATGTAATCAACGATGCCTTTAACGAGTGCATGCTTCAGTCGTTCTTCGACAGGCTGTGCGCGCCAGGCTTCGTCTTTAACCTTCGTTTTTCCTTTCGCTTTGATGTTCTCCGCGAAATCAACCAGCCGCTCGGTCGCGTCCTCGCGCCGGTTCAAGAGCACATCTTCGACTAGCTCACGAAGCCCCTTTTCGATTTCTTCGTAAACGGCGAGCTGACCGGCATTCACGATCGCCATGTCGAGCCCCGCGCGGATCGCGTGAAACAGAAACGCGGCGTGCATCGCTTCGCGCACGGTGTTGTTCCCGCGAAACGAAAACGAAATGTTGCTTACGCCGCCGCTGACGCGAACGCCTGGAAGATTCTTTTTGATCCAGCCCGTGGCCTCGATGAAATCGACCGCATAGTTACGATGTTCGTCCAGTCCGGTCGCGACGGTGAGGATGTTTGGATCGAAGATAATGTCGCTGGTGGGGAAACGCGCTTGTTCGGTCAAAAGCTTGTAGGCGCGAGAACAGATGTCGATTTTGCGTTGCAAATTGTCGGCTTGTCCCTGTTCGTCGAACGCCATTACGATGACGGCGGCTCCGTATCGGCGAACCAACTGCGCCTGGCGCAAGAATTCTTCTTCGCCGTTTTTCAAACTGATCGAATTCACGACCGCTTTTCCCTGCACACACTTCAGTCCGGCTTCGATCACGCTCCATTTCGAGCTGTCGATCATGAGCGGAATGCGTGCGATCTCCGGTTCGCTCCCGATCAAATTCAGGAAACGCGTCATGGCCGCTTCCGAATCGATCATTCCTTCGTCCATGTTGACGTCGAGAATGTTTGCGCCGCCCGCGACTTGATGACGCGCGACGGCGAGGGCGCCGTCGAAATCATCGGCTAGAATCAATTTCGAAAATTTAGGCGAGCCGGTGATGTTGGTGCGTTCGCCCACGATGACGAACCCCATTTCCGGCGTGATGTTGAGCGGCTCGAGCCCGGAAAGTTTCAGCGTATTATCCGGTTCCATTTTCAGAGAAAAGATTCCGAGGCTTGAATTCCTTCACCAATGCTTTGACGGCACGAATGTGATCTGGGGTCGTGCCGCAGCAACCGCCGACCAAGTTCAGCCAGCCATTCTCCGCCCATTTCGCCAGCTTCGGGGCAAGGCTTTGCGGTGTTTCCGGAAATCCGGTCTCAGAAAGCGGATCGGGCAAACCTGCATTTGGATACGCGCTCAAATAATAAGGGGAGATTCGAGACAACTCTTCGATGTGCGGTTCCATCTCGTCAGGACCGAGCGCGCAATTCAGCCCGAGGATGAGCGGCTCGGCATGCGCGACCGAGGTGAGGAATGCTTCCACGGTTTGCCCGCCTAAGGTTCGACCGGACTTGTCGGTCACCGTTCCGGAAATCAACAGAGGAACTTTCTTGTCCGATTGTTCGAACGCTTCCGCGATTGCGAACAGCGCCGCTTTGGCGTTGAGCGTGTCGAAGATCGTTTCGACAGCGAGAAGATCGACATTTCCTTCGAGCAAGGCTTTCGCCTGATCGAAATAACTTTGGCGCAGTTGATCGAACGAAACCGCGCGGAAAGCCGGATCGTTTACGTCGGGAGAAATGGAACCGGTGACGGGGAGGGGACCGAGCGATCCGGCAACGAAGCGACGCTGACCGGTTTCATTTGCGATGCGATCGGCAGCGCGGCGCGCGATCTTCGCCGCTTCACAGTTTATCTCGCGCCCGAGGTTGCGAAGATCGACATCGTCGACCACGCGCTGGAAAAATTCCTGGTCTTTCCTTTTGCCGGAGGGCTCTCCGGAAAAAAGGAAGTCGTGCAGACCGATGGTGGTGGCGCTGAATGTATTCGTCTCGATGACGTCGGCGCCGGCCTCGAGATATTTGGTGTGAATCTCTTCGACGACATGCGGTTGCGTGAGTTGCAGCAGTTCCAGGCTGCCCTTGAGATCTTTGCCTTTCCAATCGCGAAAGCGTTTTCCGCGATAATCCTGCTCGGACAATTTCCGGCGCTGGATCATGGTGCCCATTGCGCCATCGAGGACGACGATGCGCTCGCGCAAAAGGGCTTCGAGAGGATGAACGTCAGCTGGCATGTTGGCGAAGAACTAAGCGGTGTTTATGCCAAGGATCAAGAAACAAATCTACGCATCATGATACGTAGATGCGTTTGTCCTCCTGCTCGTGCTCCTACTCTGACTCGTGCTCGAAAATGACTACGCCCGAATGACGAATTGCGCTCTGTCACTCCTGAATGGCTCCGAATCGTGTCCGACACGTCCCTACGAAAAGCTGTTCAGGTAGGGCCGCGTCCTCTAGACTGCGCGGGTTTTCCCATGGCCAAAGCGTCGAAGACCCTCATTTTCCTGCACATTCCGAAGACAGGCGGGATGACTTTTCAAAGAATTTTAGAGCGCAATTACGCGCGCAGTGAAACGCTGACCTTCGACGGTTCTCGTCATCGCACAGAAATCGAAAGCTTTGCCAAGTTGCCTGAACGGCAACGAGCGCAATATCGCTTAATCAAAGGTCATTTGCACTTTGGCTTTCATCGGTTCGTAGAAGGCGAGTCAAGTTATGTGACCTTTTTGCGCGAACCGATCGCCCGGGCGTTGTCATTTTACTCTTACGCGCGCAGTCATTCCGACCATTATCTCCATCAGATGATAAAGGAAGAACGATTGGGATTTGAGGATTTGTTGGAACACGGCACCACGCCCGAATTTTTTAATCACCAAACGCGGATGATCGCGGGCGGTCTGAGTAGTCCAAACTGTCCACTGGATTGCAACGCACTTGAAAGAGCGAAACAAAACCTGCGCGCCAATTTCTGTTTTGTCGGATTGACGGAAGAATTTGATGCAAGTCTGCTTTTGTTGAGCCGAATGTTTGATTGGGGCATGCCGTTCTATCTTAAAAAGAACGTCAGCCATGAAAAAACGCGCCCTGAGGGTGTCGATGCGAAGATTCGCGCACTGCTGCGCGATGCTAACTCGCTTGATTTGGCGTTGTACGAGTTCGCGCGGACACTCTTTGACGAACAGATTCGCGCCGCGGGCGCCCCATTTGCATCCGAACTACTCCGTTTCCAGCGACTGAACTCCGTCGCCGGCAGCGCCTATGAAACCTATGACAATATCAAGCAGGGCGTTCAAGACCTAATCGGACATCGCGGAGGCTCTGAATCATTCACAGGTTTGAACAGACTCTAGGGGATTCATCAATCTAATGGAACGTGGAAGCGATTCGGCTTTTTAAGCTCCTCAATCGCGACCAACGCAACACGTTTATCGCGTGTTTCCTCGGTTGGGCGCTCGATGCGCTCGATTTCTTCCTGGTCACGTTTGTGCTCGTTCCGATTGGCCACGATTTCGGGCAGACCATCCCCAAAGTCGCGTTCGCGATCACGTTGACTTTAATGATGCGACCGGTTGGCGCGTTCGTCTTTGGCTTGCTCGGCGACAAATTTGGCCGCCGCATTCCGCTCATGGCCGACATCATCTTTTATTCGGTGATGGAACTGCTGACCGCGTTCGCGCCGAACTTCACCGTTTTCTTGATCCTGCGCGCGCTTTTTGGAATTGGAATGGGAGGCGAATGGGGACTGGGTGCGTCGCTGGCGATGGAATCGCTTCCGACGCAAGCGCGCGGATTGTTCTCAGGAATTTTACAACAGGGCTACGCCGTCGGGTATCTGCTCGCCGCGCTGGTTTACTGGATCGTTTTTCCACATTTTGGCTGGCGCGGATTGTTTGTCGCTGGCGCGCTGCCGGCGTTCCTGGTCATTTACATTCGCGCGCGTGTTCCGGAATCGCCGGTCTGGCAACGCGACCGCGTTCGTGGCCAGCGCCCGCGAATGAAGATGTCGATCTTCGTTAGGCAACACGGCGCCTTGTTCGTCTATGCCGCGCTGCTCATGACCGCGTTCAACTACATGTCGCACGGCACCCAGGATCTTTATCCGACCTATTTGGAAAAACAGCGCGGTTTTGGCGTCAACGCCAAATCGATGATCAGTATTGTTTATGCGACCGGCGCCATCTGCGGCGGTGCGGTCATGGGTTTCTTTTCGCAACAATGGGGACGTCGGCGCGTCATTATCCTGTCGGCGATCTGCGGAATGCTGCTCATTCCGCTTTGGATTTTCGCGCCGACAACAGCGCTACTCATAATGGGTGGATTCTTGATTCAATTCATGGTGCAGGGCGCGTGGGGCGTGGTGCCGGTTCATTTAAACGAACTTTCGCCGGCGGAATTTCGCGGGACGTTTCCCGGGCTCGCTTATCAGCTCGGAAATTTCGCCGCCGCTTACGCCGCTCAACAGCAGGCGTGGCTGGCGGAACATTTCCCCTCGGCCAATGGAGAACCGAATTACGCGCTGACCATGGCGCTGGTGGAAGCGGTTGTTTTTCTGGCAATAATTTTTCTCGCGGCGATCGGACGCGAGGAGCGCGGCAAAGAATTCTAACCGCAGCTGTGGCGGCAGGCGTCTCGCCTGCATTACGCCAACAATTTCGCAGCCGGGACGGCTGCCACCACAGAAGAGATTCTAATCGTGCTTGAGTGACGAGGGCGCTAGCCCTGGACCTTCGCCTGGCGGCTGCGCGCCTGCGCTTTTCGACGCGCGATAAACGCCCGGACCATAACGTTGTTCCGTAATTGCTTCCGCAATCCGGTCCGCGAGCGCTTCGCGATATTCGGCATCGCGCGCTTCGCCGCCCTCCAGCCGATTGCTTAGAAAACCGCATTCAACCAGCACCGCCGGATATTTGGCCAGTCGCAAGACGCGGAAATTTGCCGTGTGCACGCCGCGGTTGGCCGAATGAGGAATGGTCATCAACTTCGATTGGATCCGATGGGCCAGATCAAATGAGTTCGCCGAATGGTAATACGTTTCGAATCCCCGAATCCCCCGCCGCCGCGAATCGTTGAAATGAATGCTGACGAAGATGGAACTCTTTTGCTCGTTCTCAATCGCGACGCGTTGCTCGAGCGGAATGAAAACATCCGTCGACCGCGTCATCACGATTTTCAGATCCGATTCACGCAGTCTGCGAGAAAGACGCTTGGCGACATCGAGCGTCGCAATTTTCTCCGCGCCGCCAAATTTGCGGTAAGCGCCGTTGTCTTTGCCACCGTGTCCGGCATCGACGACGACGGTGTTGAAGGATTTGCTCGTATCTCTTGTGCCGACTTCAGTCGGCCTGGGTCCCGTAGCGCATGCGGCCAGGAGGCCCGAAGAAACAATGAGTACGAGTCGGCAACTGGTTCGAGACATCTGAGGTTCTTACATTAAAACACACCGCCCCGCCAAAGGTTTCTGATGGACGCGATTCTCCTTTAAGGCAGCAAACTTCGCGCCGGAAGTTTGGTGTCTCGCACAAAAACCGCTTGTTTTTTGTCCGACCAGATTTAAGGCGTTTACTCTAACTTATGCGCACCCGACTCTTTTTGTATCCACTCCTCTTCGCAGTTCTGACCTGCAGCGTCACATTCGCAGCAAAACCGACCCCGGCGCCGAAAGCGGCCGCTCCCGCCACACCGGCGCCCACCGTCTCCAAGCCGGTGGTCGATCAAACGGCGCAGACCATCATCTACTGCTACCACCGCTTGGTCGACAAAGTCCGTTATCCCGGGACTGAAATCACGCCGGCCGTGTTCGAAGCGCAAATGAAGGAGCTGAAGGATCGCGGCATCATTGTGATCAGTTTACAGGATCTGCTCGCTTGGAAGCGCGGTGAAAAAAACATCCCGCCGCGATGCGCCGTGATCACGTTCGATGATGGCTGGAAATCTCAGTATGAAGTCGCCTGGCCGATCATGAAAAAGTTCGGCTACACCTTTACCATGTTCATTTATACCGAAGGCGTGGCTGGTGCCAGCCTCGGCGGCGGACAGGCAATCACTTGGGAACAGCTTGCCGATATGCGCGACAACGGGATCGACATCGAGGCGCACTCAGCCACACACCAGGATTTGCGCGAAGGCCATACCGTCATGGTAATGGACCCCGATAGGAAAAGGACCAAAAAGAAACTTACCGGCGCCGAGTACGAGCAATGGATCCAGAATGAAGTCGTCGGTTGCAAGCAATTGCTCGAACAACGGCTCGGGATCAGGATCAACTGTTTCGCCGTACCGTTTGGCAATTACAACGAGCATGTGAGGGAAATTGCGCGCAACGCTGGATACGAGGCGATGTTCACTGTCTACGGGCAACCGATTAGGTACACGTCGCCGATGGACGCCCTCGGCCGCTACGCGATCGAAGCGAACAAGCCGAAAGTTTTTGAGGACGCGGTGAAGATGATTGCGACCTCGAGCGGCGGTCCAGGTGCGCCGGCGGTCGCGGTAGTGGGCCCGCAGGATTTAAAGACCGAACCGGCTGACGGCACCACCGTTCGCAGTGCGCTGCCGTTGGTCAAAGCGAATCTGAGCGCGATCGGGCAGATCGATCCAGCCAGCGTGCAGTTGCGTATCAGCGGGCTAGGCGTTGTTCCGGCATCGTTCGATCCAAAGACCGGCGTTGTTTCGTATCAGGTGACGCAAAAACTGCGGGAGAAAAGCTGCACGGTCATTTTGACTGCGAAATCCGGCGACAAAAAAGTTGAAGCACACTGGACGTTCGGAATCGACGAGACCGGCGCCGGAACATCGACATCTCCAGCCGCGACGCCCAAGAGATAACCGCGCCTTTGCGCGCGTTGTTCGTAGCGAATGTTTTCGCAACTGGGCGATAAGCTGCAGGAGATCTTTAAGGATCTCCGCGGCCACGGAAAGATCAGCGAGGAGAACATTGACGCCGCGCTCCGCCAGGTTCGGCTCGCGCTGCTCGAAGCCGATGTCGATTTTCAAGTCGCGAAGAAATTCATCGGGCGAGTCAAAGAGAAAGCGCTCGGTGAAGCAGTTCTGCGCAGTATTACGCCCGGACAGCAGATCGTTAAGATTTTTTACGATGAATTGTCGATCTTGCTCGGCGGTGATGCCGCGCCACTGAATTTAGGCGAGCCGCACCGAGTTTTGATCATCGGGCTGAACGGTTCCGGCAAGACAACTTCTGCTGCGAAACTCGCGGGGTTGCTCAAGAAACAGGGCCGCAGTCCGAACTTGGTCGCTTTGGATTTGCAACGCCCGGCGGCGATTGAGCAACTCGCCACACTCGGGAAACAAATCAACGTTCCGGTTTTCACGCCGGACCCGAGTGAAAAGAGCGTCCAACGTGCGGCGACCGCAGCGCTCGAATGGCATGCCCGAGCCGGCGGTAACATCGACATCTTCGACACCGCGGGTCGCCAGGAAGTTGATGTCGCCCTGATTGAAGAACTTCAGCAGCTCAAGAGATCTTTGCAGCCGCAGGAAACGTTGCTCGTGGTCGATGCCGCGACCGGTCAACAGGCAGTCAGCGTTGCAACGCATTTCAATGACGCGCTGGAAATCACCGGAATTATTTTGACGAAGCTCGACGGCGACGCCCGCGGCGGCGCGGCGTTGTCCATGCGGGAAGTGACGCAGCGACCGATCAAGTTCGTCGGCACCGGCGAAAAGCTCGATCAATTCGAGCCGTTCGTCCCGGAGCGTCTGGCCGGCCGGATTCTAGGAATGGGGGACGTGGTCGGGCTTGTGGAAAAAGCCGCCGAGACGATCGAAGTCGAAGACGCGGAACGTCTCGAACGAAAATTGCGGAGCGCGTCGTTCGATTTCAACGATTTTCTCGGCCAGTTCAAAATGCTGCGAAAGATGGGGCCGCTCGAAAATGTGCTTGGCATGCTACCGGGCATGAGTAACGTTCCCGGCCTCTCGATTGAGGAGAAGCAGCTCAAGCGCACCGAAGCCATCGTGCTTTCGATGACCAGCGAGGAGCGGACGCGCCCCGAGATTTTAAATGCGCGGCGTCGTCAGCGGATCGCTCGCGGCAGCGGCTCGACCGTCACCGAGGTGAACGATTTGATCCGCCGCTTCGATCAGATGAAGAAGTTGATGAAGAACGCGGGCAAAATGAAAAAGATGATGGCGCAAATGGCGCGAATGAAAAAATAATATGGCAGTTGCAATCAGATTACGAAGAGAAGGCGCGTTGAATCGCCCCTATTTTAAAGTGGTGGTCACGGACACACGTAGTCCGCGCGATGGAAAATTTATTGAGATCGTAGGCACCTACGATCCGAAGAAGGCCGGGCAAAACAGCACGTTGAAGCTTGATCGGATCGAACATTGGATCAGTAAAGGCGCGCAACCGTCGGACACGGTTCGGAGCTTGATCAAGAAAACGAAAAACCCGGAAGCCGCCGCGAAGAAAGCAGCTGCAAAGGCAGCAAAAAAACCTGCTCCTAAGCCCGCGCCGGCCGCCGTTGCAACGGAACCCGCCGCCGAAGCTGCACCTGCGACTCCGACTGCGCCCGCTGAAGCAACGCCACCTTCGCCGGCGGAAACTCCGCCTCCTCCTCCCGAGTCGACATGAAGGAATTCCTCGAGTTCATCATACGGCAACTCGTGGAATTTCCTGACGACATGGTGCTGACGGAAATTCCAAGCGCCAAAATGACGCTTTTCAAAGTGCAGCTGCGCCAAAGCGACGTCGGCCGCATCATCGGTCGCAACGGGCAAACGATTCACGCGATCCGCGCGATGTTAAACAGCTCCGCGTCGCGTCACGGTCAACGTGCCACTCTCGAAATCGTCGAGTAAATTCTTCTGTAGCGGCGCTCTGCGAGCGTCGCATAATTCAAACGGCGGTCATAGACCGCTGCTACAGCAAATGAAGATCGACATCCTTACGCTTTTCCCTGAGATCTGCCGCGCACCGCTGAGCGAGAGCATGATGAAGCGCGCGCAGGAAAATAAGATTGTCGATCTTCGCATTCACAATCTGCGCGATTGGACGACGGACAAACATCGCATTGCGGACGACGCACCATTCGGAGGAGGGCAGGGGATGGTAATGAAACCGGAGCCGATCTTTGCCGCGGTCGAGGAATTGCGATCCCCAAAATCAAAAATCATTCTAATGTCGCCCGCAGGCCGGCAATTCGATCAAACGATGGCGGCAGATCTGTCGAAAGAATCGCATCTCATCATCGTCTGCGGTCATTACGAAGGCGTCGATCATCGCGTGATCGAGCATCTTGCCGATCTTGAGATTTCGATCGGCGATTACGTGCTCACGAATGGTGCGATCGCGGCGGTGGTTTTGGTTGATGCTGTAGTTCGTTTATTGCCGGGAGCTTTGGGCGACGAACAATCCGCGGCTGACGATTCCTTCAGCATCGGTTCGCTTGAAGCGCCGCAATACACGCGCCCGGCGGAATTCCGAGGCTGGAAAGTTCCGGAGGTCTTACTTTCCGGAAATCACGCCGAGATCGTGAAGTGGCGAAAAGAGCAGGCAAAGAAGAGGACCGAGCAGAATCGTCCTGATTTGCTCGATTAATCGCGAACGCGACTAAGCACGATCGACGCGTTGATGCCACCGAAACCGAATGAATTGCTCATCACGTAATTCAATTCCGCGTCGCGTCCGTGATTTGGAACGACGTCGAGATCGCATGTCGGATCAGGGTTTTGATAATTGATCGTCGGCGGCACCCATTGTCGATCTAGCGCGAGCGCGCAGAGCGCCGCTTCAATCGCACCGGTCGCGCCGAGCGGATGCGCGTGATAACCCTTGGTTCCGCTCACTGGAATTTTGTAGGCGCGCTCGCCCAAAACTTCTTTGATCGACATCGTCTCAGCGCTGTCATTCAGCTGGGTCGAGCTGGCGTGCGCGTTCACGTAATCGATTTGCCCTGGCGTGACTTGCGCGTCGGCGAGCGCGTCGCGCATCGCGCGGATGCACGAGTCGCCACTCGGCAACGGTGTCGTCATGTGGAATGCGTCGTTGTTTAAACTGTAACCGAGAACTTCGGCGTAAATTTTCGCGCCCCGCGCACGCGCGTGTTCGAGTTCCTCGAGGACCAACGACGCCGCGCCTTCGCCCATTACGAATCCGTCGCGCAATTTGTCGAATGGCCGAGACGCGGTTTGCGGATCCGTATTGCGACTCATTGTCTTGATGATGTCGAACGCGCCGATCGTGATTGTGGTCAGCGGCGCTTCGGCTCCGCCCGCAACTACTACATCCGCGAAATTGTCGCGGATATAACGCAGCGCTTCGCCGACCGAGACAGTTCCGCTCGCGCAACTGTTCGAGTTCGTTGTGCCGACTCCGCGAAATCCGAAATCGATCGCGATGTTGGAATGCGCTGAGCCGCCGAAAACCTGGACCGCGAGGGTTGGTTGAACACCTCGCGCGCCTTTTTTCAAAAAGCGAATGTATTGCTCTTCCGCTTTGCACACGCCGCCGAGCGCGGTCCCGAAACTCACACCGATGCGGTCGTTCGGCTTGTCGTGAGAGTATTCAATTCCCGCATCGTCGAGCGCGAGTTTGGCCGAAGCCACCGAAAATTGCGCGTAGCGATCGAGTCGCTTCAAGCGATGCGGTGGAAAAAATTCTTCCGCGTCCCAATCCTTGATCAGTCCGGCAACGCGAACGCCGAACCCGCTCACATCGAAATTGTCGATCGGACTAATTCCGGTCTTTTCAGCGCGAATGCCGTTCCAAAAACCTTCGACGCCTTTGCCGATGCAAGTGATCGGGCCGAGACCGGTGATGACAACGCGTCTTCGATTCATGCAATTACTTTGTTTGTTCGCGCTTCCAGGTAACTCTTCATACAACGCAAAGTCTTGTTGGCAACGTTACCGATGAAAAAGTCGCCGATGAGTTTGTCGGCGAGCGGCGCCAGAATCTTCACTCGAAATTTCAGATCGTGCAGAATTGTCACCAGCACACCATCCGGTCTTTCATCGAATGTCCAGACCACGTGCATGCCTTTGGTAAACGCTTTCAGATGATGAAAATGAATTTCGACGCGATCGCGATCGATGATTTCTTCGGAAGTCCACTTAATCGGAATTCCGGAACGCGTCGCTGCCATCACCACAACGTTGCGGCTGGTTCCACGCTGCAAATAATGAATGTAGCGATAATGCGGCAAAATTTTCGGCCACAGTTCCAAATTCGCGGCCGTCTCGAAGATCGACATCTTCGGCGCGCGCATGATGATTGAATTCGATTTGTGCATTTAAGAGTAGAATGCCGGGGAACCAATTTAACCCGCATCAATCGTCGATGTCGCGTCTTGTGTAAAACAAATCCGCAGGGCGCGTGAGCCCTGCGGATTCCTATACTATCTGCTTTTTCGGCTATCTCTGGACAACTTTTAGTCTCGCTGAGCCGCGTCCGCGTCTGAGGCAAGCTGATTCAACAGCGAAAAGAACGCAGCTGATTGCCCGACGAAGAGTCCCATGTTGGTCAGAAAATTGACCACACCCATTGCGATCCCATTGGTCTCGGTAGGACGAATTATCGAGCACACCGGAAGACTCGGGCTGATGAATGGGCACGGTTCCGGCATGATCAGGTTGGTCTGAAAATCCTCTCCGCCAAACGGAGGAGCATTCAGATTTGGAAACGTCGTCGTGTTGTTGTTCACCGGATCAAACGCAGTAACCTGCGGCGCGTTTCCGGCCTTATCCTGCCAGGTCTGGAAATGCATTGTCTCGGTCGGCCCGATGCTGATCAGGATTCGCAATACCTCGACGCTGGACGCTCGTTGCGCCATCGATGGGTAGAGGCTGTTGCCGCCTTGTTCGATGGTTGCAAAATGGAATCCTGCCGTGTTAGCGATCACCTGAAGGAGGTTCGGGTCGCTTGTGTCAGCGTTGGTTCTCGGAATGGCCGTGTGTTGTCCGTGCGATAAATCTGGGATCGCTTGTGGAAA
>Ga0137399_10000007_pt1 | contig 73783 bp, 82 predicted proteins | sample czorhiz316metaG_FD_104810 | JGI IMG/M metagenome (GOLD analysis project Ga0137399, IMG submission 104810) | Vadose zone soil microbial communities from Angelo Coast Range Reserve, California, USA - czorhiz3.16 metaG | ecosystem: Environmental > Terrestrial > Soil > Vadose zone | place: USA...
GTCGTAGGCCATCGCGATCAACTGCGCTTCGCGGAAGGCCGTGCTGTACATCAACATGCCAGCTGGTCTGCCGGAGGAACGAATTCCCACCGGCATCGAAAAGTTGGGATAACCGGCGACCGCGGGTCCAGTTGAGTTGGTCAGATGTGGCGCAACGATCGCGTCAAGATGATCGCGCTTCATCGCTCCATCGATTCCCGCACGAGCAGTGTTGGTCGCATGACTTCGCGCGGCGATGTAGTTCGGGTCGTTCGGATAACCGACGAACTGTTCCGCGAACAGGAACACGTCCTGATCGTAGTAAACGAGCTCTTGCGGACAGTGTGCGTTGTTGAACGCGATCAGGTCTGCCAGCGTTCGCATGTTCGTCTTGCTCAACGTTTGCAGATAGTCCGCGATCTGCGCCCGGAATTCGTAGAGCAGCGCCGTGAATTCATCGCCGGTGTAGGCAAACACGTCGCCCGTATCAGTATCAACAATTTTAGCGCCGAGGCTGTGCATCACATCAAGCGCGTGGTTTGCGAACGCAACCGTCTCCTCGTCGCCCGGGATGCCGCTTCCGAAATAACTGTATTCGAAAAAGCGCACGTCGCGTCCGATGCGTTTACCTCGCAACGCACCGCGCTGGAGCAATGGCGTGTAATCCGTTTGCGGCGATTGCATCATGCCGAGCAGAATAGCGACGTCGGTCACGGATCGCGCCATCGGGCCGGCGGTGTCCTGCTGATGACTGATCGGAACAATTCCGTCCTGCGAAATCAAACCGAGCGTCGGTTTCAAACCGAAAATGTTCTCGACCGCCGATGGGCCGGTGATCGAACCGTCGGTTTCAGTTCCAACGGCCGCCGCGCACAAATTCGCCGCCGCGCCTGCGCCGGAGCCGGAGCTCGAGCCCCACGACGTGTAACTCAAATCGTAGGCGTTGTTCGTACTTCCGCCGCGCGCGCTCCAACCGACTGCGAGAGGATAGGTCTCAGCCTCATCGTCCCGGAAGTTTGCCCATTCGCCGAGATTCGCTTTACCGAGAATGATTGCGCCCGCGGCGCGCAATTTCTGAATCAGCGGCGCGTCGGCTGGCACCTGGCTGTTGTAAAGTGCGAGTGAGCCGGCAGTCGTTTGCATATTGTCGAGCGTGGCGATGTTGTCTTTGACCAACAGCGGAATGCCATGAAGCGGCCCGCGGACGTGACCAGCGCGACGCTCGTTATCAAGGCTGGTCGCGATGGCGACCGCGTTTGGATTAGTTTCAATTACCGCGTGCAATGTCGGGTTAAGTGATTGCATACGATTTAAATAGCCGAGCACGAGATCGTGGCTTGTGAGCTGGCCATTCGTCATGGCCGCTTGCAACTGAGGAATCGTCGCTTCGACAAAAGGGAAACTGCTTCCGGCAAGCGCACGTTCCTTAAACAGTGCGGCGAGACCGCCGGTTAATAGGGCCGCGCTGCCAGCGGCAGTGGTACCGAGAAAGCTTCTCCGCGTGATGTGATGATTGTCGATCTTTCGTGATTTATCCGGCTCGTGTGACGTCATAAGTGATCCCTCCTATTTGCAAACGCATCAGATGCGGAATTTTAGTGTGCGAAACTTCGCACACAGAAAAATTTTCTGACAACGGGCTCTCGATGGTCAACGTGAATTCGAGGAGAGTGTCAGATTTCGCCGCACATCACCGCGACATTGCGCGCAAGATCCACCTTTGTTGACGGCACCCGCTTCCTCCGCAAATTACACGCCTCTTTGGCGCCCGTAGCTCAACTGGATAGAGCGTCTGACTACGGATCAGAAGGTTAGTGGTTCGAATCCTCTCGGGCGCGCTTCTCGGTTGATAGTGGTTTTTCGCCCTTCAGGAGCGGTCGTGAGAAATTGTGGACCTGCTTTGGATCGGTGTTTTTCCAAGCAAACTGCGGGCTAAAACCGCGCTCATACCAAAGCCGCCAGTAGCGCTGGTCCGCTCCCGGAAATTGACGAGCTTGTTTAGGCAGTCTGGCGATCCATGCTTCAAAGGTTTCGCAGTCTGCGTTGCCGCAGATTAGCCACGCCATCGCGATCAAAAAGCGCCGGGTGCTTTTGTGTTTTAGGTTCTTCATTTCGACGCGCCGATGATCGCGTCTGCTTTTGGGGGTTAAGTGCTCACTAAGGTTTTACGAGAAATTGAGCGCCAAGTTCTCGAAAAGGTTTGCGCCTCGCACAGATTGTGAATCCGTATGCACCGACCGGCGATCTGATCGGGTCGGATCGCGGTCGATGTAGGAAAGCCAACAATCCAGATGAGAAATTCACTATTCCGGCCGGCGATGGTGCTCATCGGCTTGGGCCTGATAATTTTCCAAGCGACTTTTTCTACCACTCAGGCGAAGTCGTTCGTGATCTTTACGTCGCCGTGTTCGTGCGAAGGCAATCACGGCGTTTCCCGTTGGGCGGCGAAAACCGATCTATCAGAACCGCCTCCAAGTAAAGCCAACATCAAATCCATTACACCTGCCCAGATGTCCGCCTGGGAAGGGCCAGGCGGAATCATCGGTCACCGCTCAGGGCGCGTGGCGGCGGAGAACGGTTGGTACGCCATTACAGGTCGGATCGAGATCGTCAGAATTGAGGAAGACGGCGATCTTCACATTGTCATCGGGAACGTGGACGGCCAACGTGGCGGCATTGTGGTGGAGCTGCCGCTCGGCCCGCGTTGGTGTGAAATGCGCAAGACAGTTTTCTCGTGGACGAACGCGCGTTTCCCGATTTCACCAGGGAAACAAGACAGGTTTGCGCTCGTTCAGCATCCAATCGTGACCGTGATCGGAAAAGCGTTTTACGACATCGATCATTCCGGTAAGGACACGCGAAGTAATCGGCGCAACTACGATCCAACCCTGGCCGTTTGGGAGATTCATCCGGTCATGAGACTCGCAGTTGGCACCGTCGCGCCCGCGCCGCTGATTTCTTCGCCGACTCAGGCGAACGTTGCCCCGCCTCCGGCAACAATTGCTCAACCCGCGGCCACGCCCGAACAGTTCGTCACGATTACAAAGCCGGTCACGATTCAAATTCCATACGGCACGACTGTGTTGCAGCCCGGAACACGATTGCCGGTGCTGTCGCGAGGTTCACGAAGCGTCGATGTTCGCTACATGAACGCTCGTTACGCGATTCCGGTTTCATCGACCGATTTACGCTGAAACAATTCGCCGGGCTTTTTCAAGATCCGCCTTCGGGCGGCCATTCTTCTTCAGAAGCCCTGAACATCGGTTCGCTTTGCGAAGCGGGTTTTGCCAATCCGCGGAGAGCCAAAATCGCGTCCGCCATGATGCCGCCACTGGTGGCGGTATCAAGTTGAGCCTGAACGAGGTCGGCAAAGACGACGATCAGAAGACTGACCAGACCTGTGGCAAGCAATCCAATTACAATCCGCGACGCTGCTGACAGCCAAATGCTTTTTTGTGTCAGAATCGCTCCGCGATACTTGTCGCGCTCGGCCGAATCAAGGTCGGCTACTTGCTCGAACGTATCATCAAGAGTCCACGATGTAAGCAACATCTGGCGGACGCCGCCGCGAAGCTGCTCTAGCTGGCGAGCAACGCGTTCGGAGAGCAAGACTTTGCCCTCCTGCTCCGCTCGCGGGTCCTTCGAGGCTGTTGCCGTATCCGGTTGTGCCGCGGCTGATGCGTCGAATTTCTCCGGCACCAGCTTGGCCAATCGCTGAAGTTGATCTGCCGCCTCGCCGAGTATCACACGATTGTCGGCGTTCTCGGCTCTAACCGCGAGCACCTTAAGAAATTCCCTTCGCTCCTTCAGATTTGCGCTCCGCTCGTTCGCGTCGGACGTGCCGACCTGGGATGAAAACAAAAATTCTTCCCGAGACATCGGCGACGGCGTCGCGTTGGCGATAAGATTTTGAGCGGCTGCGGGTGTCGGCGACGGCGACGACTGCAACACGGCCGCGTAGGCATGAAGTTTCTCCTCGATGCTCTTAACCAGAGTCTCAAACCGACCCACAATTGACTCTTTCAACTGTTGCCGCTCATGGTCGATTCTGGAGAGCTCGGCGCCAATTCGGGCAAAATCGTCGTCTGAGTCAATCACCAGCGGAAAACGCGGCGCCTGAACATTCGGTGTGGTTGATTGATTGCCGGCATTAAACGACTCGATAATCTCTTCGGTAGCCAAAAAAGCGTCTTTCAACTTGTCGAGTGCCTGTCGGAGATGGGGCGAAGGCTGATAGGCGACCGCGCCGGCCGCAAGGCTGGCCTGGTAATATCGCAGGACGCAAAATCCGACCCCGATCAGTATCACAAGCAGAGCGAGTCCTTTTGCCGCTCGGACAAAAAGGTAGGCGAAGAAATATTGTTTCTTCACAACCCGAGACTGTTCCTCTGGAGTTGACGGATCTTTTCGGCCGTAGCCGGATTCGGGAATGTCCGATACGCTTGCTGATATTCGCGGATGGCGTCCCCGGTTCTACCTGCCGAAGCAAATACCGCCGCTCGCTGCACGTGGATCTCGGCCTCCTTTTCTAATCGGCTGCACAACAACCGCATTGAAGTCAGATAACGCCACAACGGTCTCTGAGTGTCGACCATGGGTTCGGGATTATTTTTTAGGAAATCGGTCAGCCCCGAGTTCGCGGCAGATGCGTCGCTGCCCGCAATATTGCGTGTGCTCTGATCAACCGCCGACAGCGCGTCAACTGTTTCAGTCTCGGTTCGGCATTCGCTCAGAGCAGTTTCGTACCCGAGCTTCGCCCGAAAATCACGCGCCCGATCGACCAGCGACGTTACACTTTCAGATACCGGCGCTGGCAACTGTTGCACCGAATCGAGCCGGTCGATCTCGGGAAAATTTCCCGTCGCATCGCCTACGCGAGACAAAACAGCTTGGGTTTGTTCCTTAAAGTCCGTGATCATGCGGCTCTTTACGTCAGGCTCGACCGCTGCGGGAGTTGAAGGCGCCGTTGCTGAAGTCGCAGGTGTGAACGCTCGAGTTGATACCACCGCTGCAACACGCGGCGGCCCTTCGGCTGGCGGCGGCGGTTCGACCGCGCTTCTGGAAACACGTTCGTTCAACTGTTGAGCAGTGCGCGGCAGCGGTCCAGCCACCCAGTCATTGGCTTTGGTCCCGTTGACAAACGTGCCGTGAAATATTTTTTCGCTCGCGTCGACATTAACCACCGGCCCATCCAATTTCCCGCGGACCATTTTGCCGGAATAACGATTGATGACGGCGCCACCGGCGGCGCGGCCTCTGGAGGACGGAATGTTGGAGCCAGTCATGATTGGCCGCTGAACTCTATACCACGTCAATGTGCCATTTCCGGTGGCGAATCCGTTCGAGTCTCGTGCGCCCGACCACGTCGCCGCATCATCTCGTTTGGGATAATTGTTCCAGATGAGCGTCCGCCCGTCTCTGGTATGCTGGTAAATACCGCCACCATCCGCGCCGTTGGCAAACAGCAGCAGCGTAGTGCAAATGAAAAGACATCGCGCGGTCACGGTCTTCCTTTTTTCCCAGCTCAATCTCCAGCAACGCAGCGAAGATTTAACGCGTTCGAAAAAACAAAGGCAAGATCAAACCCAACCAGCAAGTTCTGCCTCGCTCTAATTCTCCGGCATTTCGAATTGGCTCATCAGTTTGAACGCTTCGTAGCGCTCGTTGATCTGGTCCATCGTTAAATTGCGCAAGCGCTCGAGACTGAACGCTTCCACGCAAAAACTCGCCAGCACGCTGCCGTAGATCATGGCTTTGCGGAGATCGGTGAAGGTCACTTTCTTGACCGTTCCGGCCAAGTAACCGGCCATGCCGCCGGCGAAGGTGTCCCCTGCCCCGGTCGGATCGTGAATGTCTTCGAGCGGATATGCGCCGCAGCTGAAGAATTCGTTTTCGCCGAAAAGCAGCGCGCCGTGCTCGCCTTTTTTGATCGCGACATAGCGCGGACCCATTTTCCGAATCGCGCGCCCGGCTTTAATGAGACTTGTTTCCTTCGTCATCTCGCGCGCTTCGCTGTCATTCAGGATCAAAAGATCGACGTCAGGCAGAAGTGCATCCAGATCGCCGCGCGTCGTCTCGATCCAGAGATCCATGGTGTCGGCGACGACAAAGCGCGGCTTATCCATTTGCTTGAGCACGTGCGATTGCAGGGCTGGCGCGATGTTGGCCAGCAAAGCGAAATCGGTTTGCCGATAAGATTTGGGCAACTCCGGCTTAAAATTTTCGAAGACGTTGAGCGCGACCGAGCGCGTCTCACGCGTGTTCAGGTCCCACGAATATTCGCCCGACCAGCGAAAAGTTTTTCCGTCGACGCGCTGCACGCCCGCGCTGTCGATCTTTCTCGATTTCCAAAAATCAAACTCGGCCTGTGGAAAATCGCTGCCGACCACGCCCACGAGATTCACCGGCGAAAAATAACTCGCAGCCGCGGCAGCGTAGGAGGCCGAACCGCCTAACAAGTCGCCATGTTCTTCGACCGGCGTTTTTACGGTGTCGAGCGCAATGGAACCAACAACGAGAAGCGACATCAGGTTTCAGGATTGAGGAGAGCTTTACACGCGCGCGCGTACTTCGCGATGTCGGGCGCTTTCAGCAAACCGGAAACGATCGCGACCCGCCGCGCACCCGCCGCGATCACTTGCCCGAGATTGTCGATCTTGATTCCGCCGATGCAAAAAATCGGGACGGTGACTTCGTGATAAACCCGTTTGATACCCGTCAGTCCGATCGGTTGATAATCGGGCTTCGTTGGAGTCGCGAAAATAGGACCGAACCCGATGTAATCCGCGCCTTCGCGCTGCGCGGCGACCGCCTGCTCCAAACTGTGCGTAGATTTTCCGGCGAGAACTTGCCGGCCGGCTTTCTTGCGTGCGTGCGCGAGCGAGTCGTCATCCTGGCCGAGATGAACTCCTTCCACTGCAACCTTGGCCGCGACTTCCGCGTGATCGTTAACGATTAAAGGAATTCCAGCTGCGGAAGTGATTTGATGCAGCGCGCCGGCAAGATCGACAATTTCCTCGACCGAATGTTCTTTGGCGCGCAGCTGGATAAGATCGACATCTCCGTCAATCATCGCCTTGGCCACACGTTCGAGATCGGCGACACGCACGTAACCGAGATCTAGAATACCGCAGAGCCGGCAATCGCTTAAATTTCGCAAAGTTCTTATTCGTGGAGCCGGACTGGAGGCGGCTTCAATTCAAAAGTTTCCGAGCTCATCATCCGCTCGACGAAACCGGTATCGTACTTTCCATCGCGGAACTCGCCGCTCCGCATGATCGCGGCATGAAACGGGACGGTCGTCTTAATTCCGGTAACGTAATATTCGTCGAGCGCGCGACGCATTCGAGCGATGGCCGAGTTCCGCGTCGCTCCGATGGTGATTATTTTTCCAATCAGTGAATCGTAATACGGCGGCACCACATAACCAGTGTAAGCGTGCGAATCGATCCGAACGCCGCGACCGCCCGGCGCGTAATAAAAAGCGATCCGCCCGGGCGACGCTTGAAAATTGTTTGCCGGATCCTCGGCGTTGATCCGGCATTGAATCGCATGCGAGCGCGGCACAGCATGCGCGACATGCGGCGATAACGGTTCGCCCGCAGCGATGCGAATTTGTTCTTTCACCAGATCGCACCCGTAAACTTCTTCCGTGATCGTATGCTCGACCTGAAGTCGCGTGTTCATTTCCATGAAATAGAAACGTCGATCTTCATCGACCAGAAACTCGATCGTGCCGGTGTTTTCGTAATCAACTGACTTGGCCAGCTTGATCGCGGCGTTTCCCATTTTTTTTCGCAGCGATGGGCTTACGATCGGCGACGGGCATTCTTCGATCACTTTTTGATTACGCCGTTGAATCGAACAATCGCGCTCGCCGAGGTGCACTACTCGGCCGTGACTGTCGGCCACAATTTGAAATTCGATGTGGTGCGGATTCACAATCAGCTTCTCGATGTAAACCTCGGGCGTTCCGAACGCCTTTTCCGCTTCAAGACGCGCGCTGTGGAATCCGGCGATCAAACTGGTCTCGTTGTGCGCCGCGCGCATTCCGCGGCCGCCGCCCCCGGCGACCGCCTTGATCATCACCGGATAGCCGAGTTTTCTAGCGATCTTCGCTGCATCTTTGTCGTTCTGGACAACGCCGTCACTTCCCGGCGTTATTGGCACGCCGGCTTTGCGAGCACACGCACGCGCCACGTCTTTGTCGCCCATTTTTTGAATCACGTGCGATGGCGGGCCGATGAATTTGATTTTGCAACTCTCGACCACGTCCGCGAAGTGCGCGTTCTCGGCCAGAAAACCGTAACCGGGATGAATCGCGTCGACGTCGCCCACTTCGGCCGCGCTCATGATCCGATCGATCTTTAAATAACTTTCCGAGCTCGGTGCTGCGCCGATGCAAATCGCTTCATCCGCTAACTGGACGTGCAACGAATCGACATCCGCGTCGGAATAAACCGCGAGCGTGCGAATACCGAGTTCCTTGCAGGCGCGAATCACGCGCAAGGCAATCTCACCGCGATTGGCAATCAGGACTTTTTCGAACATCCGTTGCTCCCGCGATTCCGCGGGGCGCACCCAGTCATCGCACGCGGAAGAGGACCTGGCCGAACTGGACCGGTTTGCTGTTCTCGGCCACGACTTCGGCAATGACTCCGCTCGTTTCCGCTTTGATTTCGTTCATCACTTTCATCGCCTCGATAATGCAAACCACCGTGTCCTCGTCCACTTTTGTTCCCACATCGACAAACGGCGAAGCATCGGGCGACGCTGCCCGGAAAAAAGTGCCGACCATCGGGGAGACAATATCTTTGGTCGACGCGCCTTCGGCTGAACCTGGAGCCCCTGCTGTCGCCGGACCATTGGCCACCGCAGGCGCGGCTGTCGATGTTACGATCGGTTGATCGCTCAGACCTTTTTGCAGCTTGATCCGAAAGCCGTCCTTCTCCATTTCGAAAACGGAGAGATCGTTCTTCTTCATCAAATCGATGAGGGCTTTGATGTCTTTAAGGTCCACGGCACAGCTCTCCCTAGGTGGTGAAAAGTGAGGCGTTTACGTAAAGCGGTTTTCCCAGCAAGGTCAAGCGCCAGAATGGAGTGCTAGACTATGGGAGTAATGGAGTTTTGATCTAGCACGCATTCACCACTCCATTACTCCATCACTCCGCTACTCCACTTCCAGGTGGTTGATGAGACGAGCGATTACATCGTGGTCGACAAACCGGCGTTTCTGTTAACGCACCCAACGAAACCGGACCAAAGAACAACGCTTTGGAAAGAATTGCGCGAGCTGCTCGCATTTGAGATCGCCAACGGCGGCCAGGTTTCAATCGTCAATCGATTGGACCGCGAAACGAGTGGACTGGTTCTGGTCGCGAAAACCGCCGCCGCCGCGCGCCGATTCGGATTGCTCATGCAAGCGCATCGTTTGCACAAAGAATATTTGGCCATCGTTTGGGGCTGGCCGGACTGGGAAACAAAAACTGTCGACGCTCCGATGGATCGACAGGGCAAGCATCAGCCGTCAACGATTTGGCTGAAGCAAATGATTCATCCCAAAGGCGCACCCGCGCTGACCGAGTTTCGGGTTGAACAACGCTTCACAAGATCGACATCGTCCGGAAATCACTTCGCTCTGATTCGCGCAATTCCGAAGACAGGGCGCACTCACCAGATTCGCGTGCATCTCGCATCAATTGGTCACCCCGTCGTCGGCGACAAAATTTACGGGCCTAACGAAAAGCTTTATCTCGAATTTATCGAGACGGGTTGGACCGCGAAGCTTGAGCGTGAACTACTCCTGCCGCGCCACGCGCTGCATTCTGCCAAGCTCGCGATCGAAAATGGCCAGGAATGGAGCAGTTCTCCGCCGGCGGAAATGGTTGCGCCGTTTAACTAAAGATATTTCCAGTTTTGCGGTTTGCCCTGGATCAGCCATTGAACCGCAGTTTGCAAGCGCCGCTTACGCGTTTCGTCGCGCTTCGCATCAGTGATCCAATCCACGTATTCCTTTTTGTGGCTATAACTGAAATCTTCGAACGTCTTTCTCGCCTTCGCATTTCTTTGGAGCGCCGCTTTTAGATCGCTCGGCACGTTTATCTTTTGTTTCGTGCGCGATCGCGGACGCGATTTCTTAACGCCGGCTTCGTTTAGTTCCGCAGCTTTCCTGACATAGCCGATAAGTTTTTTCTCATCCGGCAAGTCGTGCATCGAAGTGATCCGGCCGAAATGCCCCATCGCCCCTTTGTGTTTCTCGCCAAAAATGAGTGAGCCTTTCCAAAAACCAAACACGCAGTGCTCCTTGAACGCGGCCATGAAACAAATGATTCCCTTGCGCTCGAAAAATGGAGACTGCCACTTGATCGTTTCTTCGACATCCGGGCAGCCGACGTGCGCGATTTTGCGCAAATGTTTCAGGATCGGCCGGGCGAACGGCGCCGCGCGCTTAATATAAGCGTCAACGCGCGGATCTTTGGTTGCCACGGATGCTATTCCGTTTCGCGCGGGTGTTGCGAAGGCGTGGCAGCGGTATATGCGAGCTTCCGTTTCCGAATCAGCATCAGATTGCGGATGTAAATGATCGAATTCGGCAGATACGCCAAAATGCCGACCGGATCGCGCCGGAACAGAAAATACAAAAACATGAGAAGGCTGCCGCCGATGCTCCAGTACCAGAACGAAACCGGAATCACGCTCTCGCCCTGCCGCTCCGATGCCCACCATTGCACGAGGAAACGCATCGAGAAAGTGGCGTTCCCGATTAAGCCGAGGATCACGAGATAATTCCAGTCCAGGCCAAGAAAGCGATATTCGTGGCCGAACCACGTTGCGGCGATAAAGATTGAAGTATTCATAAGCGATTAAGCGACTCAGCGATTTCGTAGCGCAATTTTCTCGATTTCATCCAACGGACTGCGAGCAAATCACGAAAGGATTTGAAGAGACGATTCCAAACACCGTAATGACTTTTTCCCGCGTGTCGCGGATTGTTCGACACCGGAACTTCCGTAACGGTGAAGCCTTCGAGCTTGATCAGCGTTGGAAGAAAACGATGCGCCCCGTTGAAGAATTTGATCTTCGAAATGCATTCCCGCTTGAATACGCGATAGGTGCAGCCCGCGTCGGTGATGTTCTCGCCAGATAATTTATTGCGCACCCAGTTGGCAATGCGCGATGAAACAATTCGAAGCCAACTGTCGCCCGTGCCGCGCGTCGCAATGCGCGTGCCACACACGCAGTCGTAACCACGCAGCGCTTCCATCATCGCCGGCAAATCTTTCGGGTCGTTTTGTAAATCGGCATCGAGCGTAGCGATGTAGCGGCCGCGCGAGGTTTGCATGCCGGCCCAGCTCGCGGCCGATTCGCCGCAATTAAATTTGAAACGTTGCGCGCGCAAACACGGATCGGTCGCCGCCAGTTCCTGCAAAACCCGCCATGAATCGTCCGTGCTGCAATCGTCCGTGATTACGACTTCAAAATCCAAACCAAGCGGATCGACAGCTGCGTGAATTGCCGACAGCAACGGGCGCAGATTCTCCGCTTCGTTGTGGCAGGGAATGACAACGCTCAGTTCCGGCGTGGTCATTTCTTGCCGAAGAATTCCAAGACTGCGTCACAAACATAATCGACATCTTCCATCGGCAGATCGCCATAAATCGGGAGAGAAAGAATTTCGTTCACCGCCACCTCCGTCTTCGGCAACCGCGGCAGGTCGGAATAGAGTTTCATGATGGCCGGCTGTTGATGATTCGGCACTGGATAATGAATTCCGGTGCCGACGCCTTTGCCTTTTAAAAATTCCGCCAGCGCATCGCGCCGTTCGGTCCGGATCACGTACATGTGATAAACCGCTCGGGCCCACGGCCGCTCCGACGGGATTCGCACGACGCCTTCCAAGCGATCGTTGTAACGCGCGGCAACGTCTCGGCGATGCTCGTTCAATTGGTCGAGGTTACGCAACTCGACCCGGCCGATCGCCGCTTGAATTTCATTGAAGCGGAAATTGTAACCAACAAAGTCGTGGATGTATTTCGATTTTCGTCCGTGATCGCGCAGCATTCGCAGTTTGCCAGCCAACGCCGAATCGTTCGTCGTAACACAGCCGCCATCGCCCATGACGGTGAGATTCTTCGACGGAAAAAATGAAAACGCGCCCGCGCCCGCGATCGAACCAACGCGTTGACCGCGATACTGCGCGCCAAAAGCCTGGGCGCAATCTTCCACCACCCACAGCCCGTGTTTCTTCGCGGCCAGGAAAATTCCATCCATGTTCGCCGGATGCCCGTAAAGATGAACGGGAAGAATTCCGACTGTGCGCGCAGTCATCGACTCTTCCAGAAGATCGACATCGATGCAGTAGGTCTCGTCAATGTCGATAAAGATTGGCCGCGCGCCACGATGAATCATCGGCTCGATCGATGGAAACGCAGTGTGCGACGGAACGAGAATTTCGTCGCCCGGACAAACGCCCATCGCGTGATGCAACATCAAAGCGCCCGTCGTCCACGACGAACAGAGCACCGCTTCTTTCGTCCCGACGTAGGCCGCCAACTCGGCCTCGAACGCTTCGCATTCCTTCGCCAGGATGTACCAACCGGAGTTCATCGCGCGTACACCGGCGTCGCGGACTTCGTCGTTCACGAAAACGCGGGAAAGTGGGACCTTTTTCATTTGGTTCGATCGCGACTCATTCGGAGATGTCGATCCACTTTCCGGTGCGCGCCGATTCAACTGCGGCTTCCACCACTCGCACGGCTTCCATTCCATCCGCGCCATCAACCAACGGCCGGCTCCGCGTTTCAATCGCATCGAGAAAGGCGGCCAATTCCGCTCGCAGTGGTTCTTCGGGAGGAAACTCGAGTTGATGCATCGCGCCTTCCATTGCTTTTATTTCCGCGCCGCTCTTAACGTGCTTGTTTTCGAATGTTTTAATTTTGTATTGCGCCACGTTGTAATCGCAGACCGCGGAGGAATCTTTACCCACGATCGTCAGCTCGCGCATTTTCCCGGGTAAATGATAACCGGCCTCAATCGTCGCCAAAATCGACGCGCCGCTGCCGCAAGCGTATTCCAGGACAATGAGCGATTCGTCGTCCATCTCGCCATCGCGTCCCAGAAAATTCCGCATCACCGCATGCACGCGCCGCGGCGATTTTCCGAGAAGAAACTTGAACAGATCGATAAAATGAATGCTGTCGGCGAAAGTCACGCCCGTGTCCTGGCGCGGGCGTTTGAAGCCGCTGAAATTGGCGCGCAACATTTTGATCTCGCCGAAGAGATCCTGCGCAATCGCGTCGCGCATCCAAACCGAGGCCGGATCGAACCGGAAAATGTGTCCGACCTGCAAAATTAATCCGTTGCGTTTCGCCAGCTCGGTCAATTCCTTGGCCTGCGCCGATTTCAAACTGATCGGCTTTTCGACAAAGACGTCTTTGCCGGCTTCGAGCAAATCGCGGCATATTTCAAAATGGGTCGGCGCCGGAGTAACAACGACTGCGGCATCGATGATCGGAAAAAGAGTGGACGCATCCGCGCTGCGATGACTTTGCGAAACGCCCGAAGAATTCAATCGTTCCGCATCGTGCTCGGCCACAAAAAGCTCGACCGGCATCGATTGCAAAACCCGGAGATGGTTCGCACCCCAGCGCCCGAGTCCGATGAGAAGAATTCGTTTCGCTTGTTGCATCTGTTATCCCTGATCAGCAAAGTCCGTCATTTAGCGCAATGAGATTCTCACGCAAGCTTCAGAAGTTACTTTCGCCCGAGCTTTTCGCCAGCGCGTTCGAACATCTCAGCCGTTGGACGCATCCCGTCAACAAGCGCCCCATTCTCGACCCGCTCGATCGGGCGGAGTTCGACAAACTGCGCGACCAATACCCGTATCGGCCGGGCTCGCCGCGGATCAATCGCTTCGAGGACGTCGTTTATTGGATCGAGATTAATATCGAGCGCGCTCAAGACCTTTGGCTCGACCGCTCGCCGCCACTGCGCGTTGTCGATCTTGGCTGCGGCGCCGGTTATTTCCTCTACGTCTGCAAACATTTCGGCCACCACGTTCTCGGCTTCGACACCGATAAGGAGCCGCTTTTCCGCGCCACGACTGCCTTGCTCGATGTTCCGCGCGTCATCGGTCGAATTGAACGACAAACTCCCGTGCCCGATCTCCGACAAAAGTTCGATCTCGTGACCGCACATCGGATTTGTTTTCACCGGATCGGCCGGGTGCGTGACGGCGTGGAATGGTCGCCCGCGGATTGGGAATTTTTCATCAACGACATTCGGACCCGCTTCTTGAACGAGAACGGCCGCTTGCTCCTCGATTTTAATTCGCGGCCGGACGGTTCCTCCTTTTTTACTCCCGAGCTGCGCAGATTCTTTTTGTCTCAAGGCGCGCGGATTTTTCGTTCGAAAGCATTGCTCGCGAAAAGTCCGAACCAGCAGCCGCGATTTCGGCAAACGTAAATCCAAAATCCCGGCGCATTGTAGAGGCGCTTGTGCCAAGCGCCTGTTCGTTAATTCGGTGCTTGAGAGCAAGCACCGCTACAACTTCCAGTCCGCTAAATCCCAGCCGAGCATTTCCTCGAGCTTCGTAATCTCGGCGGAGAACACTTCGGAGAGATATTTTCGTTCTTCCGGCCTCATCCCGCGCTCGTAGGGAACAACGTTTCGATCTTTCTCCCGCACGCCGCGCAGCGGTCGCACGCCAAGAAATTCGAAAATTCCGTCGAGGCTTTCCTGCTTTCGATCGCGAAAACTTTCGAACTTCACGATCCTGACCTGTTCCCTCGGGAAAAATTTGAAGACCCGTTCGAGCTGCCCGGAGTAAAAACCGCGATCGACGTAGGCGAAGCGCCGCGATTCCAATGAAAGCGGTTGGGCGACGCGACGCGGTTCTTCTTTGAGCGCGTCCAGAAAATCCAAAAACTCGCGGTCCTTGAAACGCTGCATGTTCCAGTGGGCGAAGGCGCGATCGATCGGATTTCGCAGCAGAATAATGAGTTTGATTTGCGGATTGTAATTTTGGATCCGCTCCATCGCCGGTTTCCAATACAAATAACTCGGCGTGACTTCGCCGGCCAAGGCCGATCTTGGGATCGGTCTAAAATGCCGATGTAGCAGTTCATAATCGACCGGCCGTTGCGAGAAAATTTCCTCGTCGTCAAAGAAATGCATTTCTTGCCGGTCGGGCAGCGCGATCTGCGGATGTTTCTTCAAAAAATAATGCAGCGCAGTCGTTCCCGATTTTTGCGCGCCGGCCACGATGAAATCGAGGCGCTCAGCCTTTCGACGTTTTCCGAAGATCGACATCTTGCTCGCTTTGACCTGCCTGATTAATCCAACGGACTTTTCACGCCGGTAAGATCGCCATCGTGCTACCGATCTTCCGTTTCCTCCCGCTAAAGGCAAGCCGGATTAGGCCCAAAAACTGGACATTTACTTTATTAGGTCCAAGAATTGGTTCGAATTCTCGTTAGATGGTAACGCCGCAAACGCCAGTGCTAGTTCCGCTGCTTTTGCTCGCGACCGCGCTTGCGATGCTAGTGAAGCGGAAAGACAAGTTCCTCGCCTGGCTTATATTCTGCGCCCCTTTGGTAGTCGCCCAGGACGCTTACGTTATTATCACTACGCACCATCTCACGTGGAGTGCCGTCATCAGCACACCATTGGTTCTAGCCTTCATCGTGTTGTACATCCGACGCTCTCGCTGGGCATGGTTGATCTTTATGCTCTTCGCGCTCTCTTTTAGTGGCGTGCCGTTGGAATACATGAGCGCCACACCGCACGCTCCTGCCCCAGCTCATTTTCTCGCCGCAGGATCCAGCCTTGCGTTTGGCGTAGCTGGTTTCACCTACAGTTTGGTCATTCGAAAGCGATTTGCTCGTCATCACGACACCATCTAACCAATCGATGAAGCCAACGCGCCCCTTGCAAGAAAACCTCAGTGAATTTGCCACGACACCCTCGCGTGGCTTATCTCTTTCTCGTTAGACCTCACGCGTAGTGCGACCGGACAACACAGTTCTCCTTTTCTGGTACTCCGCGGCGGCCATTTTGGCTGTCGTGGTGCTGTTGGGCATTCGGTTCGCGCGAGATTTGCGAGATTCTCCACTTTGGGTCCGCGCAGCATTTTTCGCCCTCGCTCTCACTCTGCTCGTTTGGAGCACACTCGGTTTTACGCTCGTTTTTTATTCGCCGCATTTCAGTACTCACGTGCGTGTTGCCCTTATCAACTGCAAATGGATGTTCAGCGGAATCAGTTTGGGCATTGTGATCAGTTTGACATTGAACAAGCTTTTCCAAACCAAAGGTCTAACCAATCGATGAAGCCAACGGCCCCTTGGCGAGAAAACTTCAGCGTGTTTGCCACGACACCCTGCCGTGGCTTATCTCTTTCTCGTTAGACCCATGCGCCGCACGTTAACCCCTACCATATTTCTGGTTTTCGCTGGCATCGCATTCGCCAAGCTGCCGGGCCAAAGCCTCATTACAAATCCGACGGTTCTTCAAGATGTATATTTCCATCTGGATGTCGCAGAGAAAGCGTTTGGCAAAGGATGCAAGTGGCGGGTCGTCGACACCAAGATCACAAAGCCGCCGAAGACGCTTGGGGAGGAGAAGGGCACTGGGCTCGCCGTGATGCAGTGGACGGAGCGCTGGACGATTGATCGCTGCGGGAAAAAAGTTTTCTACACTATCGAGTTCGACATGCGCGGCTCAGCTGGAACCATCTTCCAGATTAAAGATGAAACAGACTGATGGGTCTAACCAAGCGCTGGAGCGAACCACCACCCGACGCGTGTTCACATTTCAGATGGCTAAAAAAGTTTCAGTCGAAGCGCAGCTCGCTATCGGTGGCGGTCGCTCAGCTTGGTCTCGTTAGACCTATGTTTCGCCACGTGCTATTATCATTGGTAGTAGTCGCCGTGTTTACTCAGTCGTTGTGCGCAGGTCTGACGCCAGAGCAGATGGACGCTGCCATTGCGGAAAATCGCAAGGCCGCCTTCCGCGACAAGCCGATCCCGTGGCTCAAGGACCAGAAGAAATTCGCCATCTACACTCCGAAACCGCAATATCCGCCGGAAGCCGTAGCGCGTCACATCACCGCTTCGGGCATTTTCGTTATTCGCGTTCACGTAAAGACTGGCCTGGTCGTGTCCGCTTGGGCCTCGCAGGGCACCCGTTCTCCGCTGCTTGACTCTGCTGCCATTCGTGCTTTTTCGCAGTGGCGCTTCAAGCCCGGCGCGCTCACGCCGATTGGTGTCGTCGCGCCTCAGCTTCACGAGCCATTCGGGAAGGAAGACGCGCTTCTGAAAGTTCCTATCACCTTTGCGTTGTGATCATAGGTCTAACCAATCGATGAAGCCAACCGCCTACTTCGTACGCGTTCACAATTTTGCGATGATTAAAATACATTCCGCCCAGTTCACCCACGGCTTCGGCGGTGGCTTATCTCCGTCTCGTTAGGTCTATGGCGCGCGTATTCGCGATTTTACTCCTAGTCAGCTTGCCATTTTTCAGCGCGCAGTCGGAAGATCGCCGGTCAGTCGTGCGCATCGTCGATGCGAAGAGTGGTCGCGAGACCGGCCGGTTAAGCGATGCACAAGTCAACGAGATCGTCCGCTTCGTGAAGACCCTTCCGGGTGTAGATCACCGCGTGCAAGAAGTTGACGGTACGTCACCCCCTCAAGTGGTGGTTCACACAGGCGCCTCTCGCGGCGGTCGTGGAGATTTGCTCCGTATTGAGAAGCGTCATGGGCGCTGGATTGTTTTGAGTAAAGCCAAGTGGAGGCTAGACGGGCTGGTTGAGCAGCAGTACTAAAGACCTAACCAAGCGCTCGAGCGAATCGCTGCCCGGCGCCACGTTCAGCTTTCAGATGAGTAAAACAGTTTCAGTCGAAGCCACGCTCGCTGTCAGTAGCGATCGCTCATCTTGTTCTCGTTAGGTCTATGGCGCGCGGTGTTTATTGTCTGCTCGTGCTGGTTGTCGCAGCGTCCGGTTCTCTTGGCGCGGACACCGATCGGCCTACGGCGTCGGAGATTGCGCGGCTGAAGAGTGTGTGTCGCGAGCTTGTTGGCAGTCAGTTTCCTTACGGCGATCTGAAGTGGCAACGTCCGTGGCGGCGCTTGATTCCATATCTCCGAAGCAAAGACGAAGTTTATCGCGATGGCCTCGTGTGCAGCGGAGGGTGCTCGGGTTCCATTTCACTGCGCGGCGGGCTTTGGCTCGATTTCACTTTCATCAACCCCCAAAAGTTTGGTGAGCGCTGGGGTCCCAGCGATGGTCTTCTTGACTCGGTCACATTGAGCGATGGTCATAGAGTGCTGTTGCATATCAATAGACCTAACCATGCGCTGCAGCCAATCGCTGGCCGGTGTGATGACCAGATTTGATTTTATGAAACAGTTCCTACTGCTTGCCACGCTCGCCCCCGCCAGCGGTGGCTGAGCTTGTTCTCGTTAGACGACTGTCACAATGACTCGCGCTTCCCATGTTTTCCTGCTGATACGTGGTTGCAAAGCAGCGACAGATGAAGCGGCCATCAGCGCTCATTTGGGCGTCGAGGCGGGCCGTTTCGTAACCGGCCAAACGAACGTCCTTCAACCCGACAAGACTTATGCTCCCGTTAATTACTATGTCTGGACCCTCGATTCTCCTCAGGTCGAAGGTGACTTGGGGTCCCGTCTGTCTGCACTCGCCGATCTTATTGAGCCTTTTGCACATCAGCTTTCGACATTGGATTCGCGATTCGAACCTGCCATTCGCGCTCACTATCAATCACCCTGGCAAGGCGCAGAGATCATCGAGTTCACATTGAAGCCGACGTTGATGTCGCGGTTTGCCGCTTGGAACTTGCGTATCGAATACGAGCATATACTCATGGGTGAATCTGACGCGAAAGCACGCACTTCGTAAAACGCTGTCGTCTAACCAAACGATGAAGCCAACGGCCCCCTTGCGATACAACTTCAGCGTGTTTGCCGCGACACCCTGCCGTGGCTTATCTCTTTCTCGTTAGATGCTTTTACCGCGATCACACGCATGGACGCGACCGCAGCGCTGGCTCATCGTTGCTTGTGCCGTGATTGCTCTCGTCGGCCTTTCTGCTGTGGTTTACGCTTACGAGCGTTACTACCGCGGCCCCGACTACCACTTTTTCATCGGTACTTGGCGCGGCGAGTTGGATTGTCTCGGAGAGAATCGCACGGGATATCGATTCAAGCCCGATCACACATATGACGAGCGGCTCATGGTGGGAGACGACGAGGAGTGGATACCAACAGGCAGGTGGTACGCAGGCGGCGAGTTCGTTTACCTACGCCACCGAGTGGAAAGCGCCTCCGGCGTACACTACGATATAGACGCGTGGCACATCGATTCGATGACGCCGAACAAGGTTCAGATGCATCACGAGATGTGGAACGGCACATTCGAGCGCGTCCAGTGATTGCCACGTCCGCATCTAACCATGCGATGCAGCGAACCGCTGGCCGCTCCGCGTTCCCACTTTCGATGACTTCCACATTCAACCTGCAGCCACACGCGCCCTCGCCAGCGGTCGCTGATCTTGTGTCTCGTTAGGTCTCATGAACACTACGTTGCGAATCGCTCTGTCGACATTCGCGGCGACGGTATTCACGCCGATCATTCTGCATGCACTCAGCCGCATTTTGCCGGCGCCGCCAAGCGATACACTAGAAGTTGACTCGCTTTCTCACAGATACCGATCGCTCGAGCTTTGGTCACAGCTTGCCGCGATTGTCGGTGTTATCGGTGCAGTCGTATTTTTCATTCTCATGCGCGTCGGCAACACGCCTTGGATCGTTGGGCTGGTATTCGGGTGGCCTGTGCTAGTGGCCGTCGTGTTCATCGCGACTTTCACGCTCCCACATGGGCTCTCGGACTGGCGAGACTTCTGGCGATTTTACGAGCTGCGTTATAACATCACGCTGCGCTTTGTCGTGCCGCTGTATGCATCCCTTGCCGTGCTCGGACTGGTTTCGACCGCAGTAGTGTTGTCGCGATGATGAGACCTAACCAATCGATGAAGCCAACGGCCCCTTGGCGAAATAAGTTCGGCGTGTTTGCCACGACACCCTGCCGTGGCTTATCTCTGTCTCGTTAGGCGATGCGCCACGCTGTTCTTTCCGCAGCAGTCGTTCTTCTCATCGGCTGTGCGAGCGACCGGTACGAGTGGAGCATGTCACATCTCGACCTTTCCCCACGTGCGCAGAAACTGCCTCGTCCAGAGGTCGAACAGATTGTGAAGCTCGTGGTTGATGCGTCGAGCAGTACTGTTATAGCCGTCGGCCAGTCGTGCGACGGCAAGTCAGACGTGTTCCATGTCGTCGTGGATTACAGACCCGACCGATATATGGTTTATGACGTAAAGAAGATCGGAGGACGCTGGAAAATTACTCGACACGAAGATGCCTCTCCGACACTAACCGGTCTGTTTGATCTTTGCTGATGGGTCTAACCAAACGCTGCAGCCAACCGCTCCACCCGGCCACATGTTTATGTCGATCTTAGCTAGAGTAGTTTCAAACGCAGCAAAGCGCCGCTACCGGTGCGGTGGCTGAGCTTGTTCTCGTTAGATGCGTACGCGCGGCAACCAAAGCGACGCATAGTATTTTGAAACTCAGCTTCTCACCGGCACTTGCCAGTTGAACGTCAGTACGTTTCAGCGCCCGGGCCACCCACATCCTGGATTTCATCCAGGTGCCCGGCTTCCCTAGTGCGATTCGCCGCTTCGCGCTCACGCACTCCCGCCGTAAAGTTGTTCAACGCTAGTGTTGTCCTTTGCCAACCAGTCGTCCTTCGCCGACTTCAAACACAAAGTTAGAAACGCGACCAAGCTTCGCTATTTGTTCAAACGATAACCGCGCGGTTTAGATCGACAACGGGTTGTGACAGCCGCGAGCGGCGGTTATGCTGCCGGATGCGCAAATCTCTTTTCGCGGTCTTCGGCTCGATTTTGCTTGGCGCCCCGAGCGATCGCGCATTTGGCGATGAGGGAATGTGGCTCTACAACGCGCCGCCGCTGAAACAGCTGAAAGAAAAATATAATTTCGAGCCGACGAAGCAGTGGCTCGATCATCTCCAAAAATCGAGCGTGCGATTCAGTTCTGGCGGCAGCGGTTCGTTTGTATCCGCCAACGGCCTGGCCATCACCAATCATCATGTGGGCGCGGACGCGCTTCAAAAATTCTCCGATCAACAACACAATTATCTCCGCGACGGTTTTTACGCGCGGACGCGGGACGAAGAAAAGAAATGCGTCGATCTTGAGCTCAATGTTCTGATGTCGATCGAAGACGTGACCGCGCGCGTGAACAGCGCAGTTAAAGCGGACATGACGAGCGAGAAGGCGGCGGATGCGCGCAAAGCCGCGATTGCGACAATCGAAAAAGAAAGCAAAGACAAAACCGGATTGCGCTCGAACGTCGTCACCCTTTATCAAGGCGGCGCTTATCATCTTTATCGATTCAAACGCTACGATGATGTGCGAGTGGTCTTCGCGCCCGAGGAAAAGATCGCGTTTTACGGTGGCGATCCCGACAATTTCGAATATCCGCGCTACGATCTCGATGTCTGCTTATTCCGCGCCTACGAGAACGGCCAGCCCGCGAAGATCGATAATTACCTGAAATTCAGTGCGCGCGGACCGGCGGACGGCGAGCTCACATTCGTCAGCGGTCATCCCGGCAAAACCGATCGCCAATTGACTCTGGATGAACTGGCCGACATGCGCGACCGCGAGTTGCCGCGATTTTTATCCATCTTTAAGCGACGCGAAGTTTTGTTTCACAGTTTCGGAGAACGTTCTTTCGAAAATGCGCGTCGGGTGCGCGACGATTTCTTCGGCGTGCAGAACAATCGCAAACGCTACGACGGTTACGTCGCCGGCTTGCTCGATCCTGAAGTTTGGCAGGCGCTGCAACAGCGCGAGCAAAAATTGCGCAGCGCGATGAGCGCCGACGCAAAGTTAAGATCGACAACCAGCGCTTACGATCGAATCGAGAAAGCGCAGCAGGAGATCGCGAAGAACGCGTTGATGTATAGTTATTTCGAGCAGGAACGCGCCAAGTTTGGGATTTATCGGCAGCCCCGCGCATTTTACAGCACGCTCTTCAAATACGCACGTTTGCTCGTGCGCGCCGCGGACGAACGCGCCAAGCCCAACAATGAACGATTCCAGGAGTTTCGTGACAGCAACCGCGAATCGCTCGAGCTCGAACTTTTTTCCACGGAGCCAATCTATGACGATGTCGAATTGCTCACCCTCACCGATTCGTTGACCGATCTGGCGAATGCGTTTGGCGCGCAGCATCCGCTCGTCCAAAAGACTGTGCTCGGCGATAAATCGCCCCACGACCGCGCGTTTGAGTTAATCAAAGGCACACAGGTCCGAGACGTTGCGATTCGGAAAAAACTTTACGCTGGCGGCAAAGCCGCGCTCGAAGCCGCGCATGACCCGATGATCGATCTCGCACGCACGATCGATTCGACCGCGCGCACGGCGAAAAAAGCTTTGGAGACGCAGGAAGAAATTAAACAGCAAGCTTATGCCGAGATCGCGAAAGCGCGGTTTGCGATTGAAGGAACGAGTAATTATCCGGACGCAACTTTCACGCTGCGCCTTTCTTACGGGACGGTGCGCGGTTACGAAGAAAACGGGAAGCCGGTCCCGGCCTTCACGAATTTCCAAGGCATGTTCGAGCGCGCCGCTGAGCACCAAAACAAGGCGCCGTTCGATTTGCCGCAGCGTTGGATCGACAAGAAGGAGAAACTGGCGCTGGCCACGCCTTACAATTTCGTTTCCGATGCCGACATCATCGGTGGGAGCAGCGGCAGCCCGGTGGTGAACAAAGCTGGCGAATTTGTCGGCATCATTTTCGACGGCAACATTCAATCGCTGGTGCTCGATTGCATTTACACCGACAAACAAGCGCGGGCGGTCTCAGTCGATTCCGCCGCCATCATCGAAGCGCTGCGCAACGTCTACGACGCCCAACCGCTGGTGGATGAACTGCTGAGCGCGAAATAGGCGATTATCGGATCAGACTTTGACCGTTGTTGGGTAGAACGATCGTTTCGAGACTGATCTCGATCGAAGCCGCGTCGATTACCCATCTGCCTGCGCGCTTGTAAACGTTGAAATCGTTGTAGGTGTTTGTATCGACCGCGGTCTTGCCTCCCGTTTGGATGCGAACTTTATCAGGACCCACCGCCTCAATCTTTTTCAACCTGTGATCAATCCCAGGTTCTTTCGACACCAGAGCCTTAAGTTGCTCAACATCCGCCTTAGACAGGCGATTCGAGTACGGCCCGCTGATCTGAAGAGGCGCGGCATAAGCGAGTAGCGGCATCGCAACGACCGCAACCGAAATGCGCACCAAGTTTAGCATCCTAAAGTTGCTTCAATAGCGTTTTCCAGCGGGCCCAGGCTTCGTCGCGCGCTTTTTTGTCGCCCTCGCGCATGTTCGGATTGTTCGGCTCGCCCGAGCGCATGAAACCGTGACCGGCGCCTTTGTAAATCACCGGCTCGTATTTTTTTCCGGCCGCTTTCATCAACTCTTCGGCTTTTGGAATGGTCGCGTTCACGCGCTCATCGTTCTCGGCGTTAAATCCATAAACCGGACACGCGACCTTTTTGGCGTCATCGGCGTTATCAACTGCGACCCCATAAAATGAATAGGACGCTTTCAGTTTCGGATTGATGCTCGCGTACTGAAATGCCCATCCCCCACCCCAGCAAAAACCACAAATCGCCAGCGTTCCATTGCACGCCGGAATTTTCAGCGCGTAATCGCCTGCCGCATTCAGATCGCTGATCACCTGCTCCTTGGGCAGCGCGTGGGTTGCTTTCCCTGCAGCGTCACCGTCTTCGTATTTTTGGCCACTGAGGAGATCCGGGGCGACGGCAATGACGCCGCTCTCGGCGAGCTCATCACACAAACTGCGCAACCAATCCGTCAGTCCAAAAATTTCCTGAATCACCAGAACGACCGGAGCTTTGTCTTTGCGCTCAGGATAAACCACAAACGCTTTGATCGTGCGATCGCCCGATTTGAGATCAACCCATTCGCCGTGGCGCGGCGAATTGTTGAGACGGTCCTTACCAAAATCTTTGAACTCCTGCGCGGACAGCGATTGCGCGACAAATACGATAGCAAACGCAAAGAAAATGCGCTTCATCGAGTAGAAGATAACATCTTAACTAACTCGCTGCCGGCGCTGCAGTCGCCGACTTCCCTTTGCAGATCAGCGCGTCGATGCTCCAACGACCGGCACCGTAGAACACCATGAAAAGGAAAACCCAGCAATAAAAGACGGCGAGTTCGCCATGATTGGAAAAATCTTTCCCGCCGGTCGAGATTGGGAAAAATTTTGCCATCGGCGTCGTAGCAGACGCGACATGGATCATGAAGTAGGCGTAGGCGAACGTGCCGCTGCAAATGAACGCCGCCAGCCGGGTGAACAATCCAAAAGCAATCATGAACCCGCCGATGAGCATGATCCACCCACCAATCTGCGATTGAGTGTTATCTGAGCCCGGCATCCCGCCGAACATTCCGAGGACCAACTGGCCGCCGTGAGAGGCGAGCATGAGACCCACTATCAGTCTCATTATGCAATAGACCGGATCCGCAAATCGATTGAGAGCATCCATGACCGGTCAGGCTGAACGATGTCGATCTTATGTGTCAAGACCTGAGCTGGCAGCCGCGATCTATTCTTTTGTCATGTCGAGCCAAGTCGAGACATCTCCAGATATTTCCGGATTCAGAAATAGTAGGAGATTGAACTCGTTCATCTCCCGATTCTCTCGCCGCTTCCCTCGCGGCGCAACCGTCCATGTCGCTCGTCCCAGTCGCTCCATTCCTCCACTTCGGTCGGAATGACAGAGGGCGGCGATTGTCGATCCGTTCGACTAGGCTCAGGACAAGCCTTAGGCGGCGAGCTCGAGTTGCTGGCGTGGAATTCCGCGGAGCTCGAAAAGCCGAATCAGCGTTTCCTCGATCAAATTGTTCGGACAAGAGGCACCAGCAGTGATCCCGACAACAGCCGGACCCGGCGGGAGCCAGAAGTGCGAAACCACTTCGCGTTTTTCGTGCAGATTGTAATGCTTGATCTCGTTTAGCGAGACCAGGCGCGAAGCGTTCAAGACAAAGTAGGTCGGCAATTTTTCCTCGCCCATTTCCGCGAGGTGCGAAGTGTTCGAGCTGTTGTAACCGCCGACAACGAGGAGCAAATCCATTTTGATATCGAGCAATTCGCGCAGTGCGTCCTGACGTTCCTGGGTCGCGCCACAGATCGTGTCAAAGAAACGAAAGTTTTTTTCCGCAGCGTCCGCACCGTCACGATCGACAATTGCCTGCCGAACGCGTCGCTGCACTTCCTCGGTCTCGCCGCGCAACATCGTGGTTTGATTTGCGACGCCGACAGTTTTGAGATGCACGTCCGGATCGAAACCGGGCGAATACCCGCCACGAAACTTCTCGAGAAATGCCTGCTTGTCGCCGCCGTTGCGAATGTAATTACAAACGTAGTCGGTGTCCGCCAAAGTGAGCACGACCAGATAGTGACCTTTGCCGTCCCCGAGCGCGCGCGAACTGGTCGCCTTCGTTTCTTCGTGCTCGGCTTTCCCGTGAATAATCGACGTAACCGATTCGCTGGCGTATTTGCGGACGCGTTTCCAAACGCTCATCACGTCGCCACAAGTCGTGTCGACAATCTGGCAGCCGCGCTCCTTGATCTGCTGCAACATCGACAATTCGGTGCCGAACGCCGGCACGATCACGATATCTTCCGGTTGTAAATCGGAGATGTCCGCTTGTTTGTTGCGACCGGTCAGATTCTTGATGCCTAATGCCGCGATCTGATGATTTACCTCGGGGTTGTGAATGATCTCGCCGACAATGAAGAGCCGGCGCTCTTTGAAAACTTTGCGCGCGGCGTAAGCGAGATCGATCGCGCGCTCGACCCCGTAACAAAAGCCGAACTGCTTGGCGAGGCGAACGGTGGTGTCGCCGACTGTAATGATCCCTCCGGCGCGATGCACTTTGTCGACGATATCGCTGCGATAATGCTGCTCGACCTGTTCCTGGACGGCAGCCATCACGTCCGGCGTCCGCAAGTTTACTTTCTCGCGCGCCGTCGTTCCGCTGGAAATGAGGTTCGTGCTCATGCCTAACAAAACATTAACACGTTACGGCTGCTTTTCAGCCGCGAATCAAAGGCGCGTTTTGACGCAATCTTACTGATCAACCAGCAGCGGGCCGGGCGGATCCTTAAACCACTCAGACGACATCATCAGCGAACGCGGCGGATCGGGATCGCGGCTTTGATCGATTCGCATTACGTCCTTCGCATATTTTCCATCTTCGGGAAATGACTGCGCGATGTGAACTGGAGTTCCTATTTTCACGAGGGCGTAAAGGCGAGCGGCCGCTTCGCGATGCATTCGAACACAGCCGTGTGTCCGCGGTGTGGACCAGACAAAGCCTTCATGAAATCCGTAAGCCGGCAAAAATTCGCACCAATAAGCCATCGGATAACCGGCGTCCGGCTCGCTCACGCGGCGTTTGGTCTTGTCCTTGTTGATAATCGAGAAGTTCCCGGACGGCGTTGCGGCCCCGCCCCGACCCACGTTCGCCTGCGCCGCCATCAGTAACCGATCGCCCTCCAACACATAAACTGTTTGCGTTTCTTTCGAGAGCTTCACTTGGACCATCGACTGGTCGTGCGGTTTGTAGGCGACGACGTGGTAAGCTCTCCCCCTTCCGGAGGTTAGGACGCCTCCCGTTTGGCAACCGGTAAGCAACGAAAGGGCGACAGGAACGGCCACAAAAGCTAAGCGGGAAACGATTTTCATAGCGGTACTTGAAAAGGAGGACGGACCTTTGTCAACGCTACATCTTCATCGGCTTTGGCTTGTTCTCTGGCAGACCAGCGATGCGCTTGTCGAAGCGCCGATGCGGCCGCGCGTAAAACGGATACGGCCGGTCCGCCGTCGCCGGTTTATAGCGCCAATGTTTGTACATCCAAAGCCAGGGCGCGGGATTTTCGCGCACATAGGGCTCGAACGAATCCCAGCACGCCTGCGCTATTTGCTGATAAGTGCGGCCAGCCGTTTCGATTTTCGGATGAAACACTACCCGATAGCGGCCATTCGGCAGCGGCTCGCAATGAGCCGGAATGATCGGCGCGCCGGTTTGCTCGTTCAGCCAAGCGTGCGCCGAAGTCACGTTCGCTTTCAAACCGAAACAATCGATCACCACCGACGGCATCCTGGGATGCAGGGTAAGATCGACAAGTAATGCGGTGCGCCCTTTTCGTCGCAGCGCTTTATAGAGACGAACGATCCCGCCTTGTCTCGGAATTAATTCGTGGCCCGATTGCTCGCGCAATTTTCTAAAGATCGGATCAAGCAATGAATTCTTAAAGTCTTGGGAAATGATCGTGCCGCCCAATCCCGAATATCCGCTTGCCAGACTGAACCATTCGAAATTGCTGTAGTGATAACAAGCGTTGATGAAGTTGCGCTCAGGTCCGGTCGCGCGACCGATTTCTTCCAAGTTTTCGAACTCGATGTAGTCCGGAAAATTGTCGCGGGTCAGCCGCGGACTCCACAACAAGTCGAGCATCGTCCGCGCAAAATGTTGAAATGATTCACGCGCAATTTGTTCGCGTTCCCGCTGCGAAAATCGATCGCCAAAAGCGACCTCGAGATTGCTCAACGCAACTTTGCGACCGTGCCGATCCAGGATCGACATCAACGTGCCGAGCGCGAGCGCGAACCGGTAACAACCTTTGCGCGACAGCATCGGCACGAGCTTCGCGGCAACGAGCAAGCTTGCCCACTCCAGCCGGTAACGGATTTTTTTCCAACTCGAACGCACCCGCCGATTGTAACGCCTTTCCCGGCGCCTGCGAATTTCTCAACACTGTCGTTCGTCAACTGCCTCATTCGATTGACCTTGATCACGTTCAAACATACTTTATCTGCGCGTTCGCAGGCGCGACGCGAAATCGTGAAAAGCGTCCTTTTTGTTTGCACGGGCAATATCTGCCGCAGTCCGATTGCCGAAGGATTGTTTCGCCGGTTGATCGGCAATCGCAAGGACATCGAGGTCGCCTCCGCCGGCGTCCATGCCGTCCGTGGACAACCGCCCAGTCTTTATGCCGTGCAGGTTTGCGAAGATGATGGCGTGAACATCAGCGATTTGCGCAGCCAACCGCTTGCGACCGATCTGGTCGACCGCGCCACCCACATTTTCGCCATGACCGGCGCGCATCTCGAAACGATTCATATGCTCTTTCCAAATGGCGCGGAGAAAACTTTTTTGCTCCGCGAATTTGAAGAACCAGGCGCGACCGTCTGGCGCGATGTGCCGGATCCGATCGGCCTCGGACGCGAAGTTTATGAAGAATGCGCGAGCACAATCAAAAATGCGTTGCCGAGCGTGCTCAGTTTCGTCGAGCAAAGCGAGTTGGTTCCTCCTGGTGCCACGCGAAATCGCGGAATATCGTCGTACTCAATGAGCGATCTTCCGCGGCCAACTCAAACCAGTGCTGGATCGACATCCTACGGCGGCAGCTCGCTCGAAGCTTTGCGTAAAGTCGATCCTGAAATTTATGACGCGATCCGCGCCGAAGAAAAACGCCAGCGCGAAAACATCGAGCTGATCGCATCGGAAAATTTCACCAGTCGCGCGGTGATGGAAGCGCAAGGTTCATGTTTGACCAACAAATACGCCGAAGGTTATCCAAAGAAACGTTGGTACGGCGGCTGCGAAAACGTAGACACGGCCGAGCAACTCGCGATCGATCGCGCCCTACGATTATTCGGCGCGGAGCACGCCAACGTCCAGCCGCACAGCGGCGCGCAGGCGAACATGGCCGTCTATTTTTCGGTCTTAAAACCGGGCGATAAAATCCTGGCGATGAATCTCGCTCATGGCGGCCATCTCACTCACGGACATCCTGCGAATTTCTCCGGCAAATTTTACAACGTCTCGCAATACGGCGTGAGCGAGAAAACGGAACAGATCGACTACGACGCGTTGCAAAAACAAGCCGAAGAAGTTCGGCCGGCAATGATCACCGCCGGCGCTTCCGCTTATCCGCGAATCATCGATTTCCCCCGGCTGCGCCAAATCGCCGACTCAGTTGGCGCGCTCCTTTTCATCGACATGGCGCATATTGCCGGTCTAGTCGCCGGCGGCCAACATCCGAGTCCGATCCCGCACGCGCAATTTGTTACCACCACGACGCACAAAAGTTTGCGCGGCCCGCGCGGCGGAATTGTTTTGTGCACGAAAGAATTCGCCAAACAAATCGACGCGACTGTTTTTCCTGGAGTCCAGGGCGGCCCGCTCATGCACGTCATCGCCGCCAAAGCGGTTTGTTTTCACGAAGCGCTTCAACCGGGTTTCCGCGATTATCAACGTCAGGTCGTGATCAACGCCAAAGCGCTCGCTGCCGGCCTAACGAAACACGGATTTCGCATCACCAGCGGCGGAACCGACAATCACCTGATGCTGGTCGATCTTCGCCCGAAAGAAATTAACGGAAAAGAAGCGCAGGAAGTTCTCGACCGCGCCGGGATTACGGTAAACAAAAACGGAATTCCGTTCGACACCTATCCGATCTTCAAACCGGGCGGGATTCGCGTCGGTACACCGGCCGTCACCACCCGCGGAATGAAAGAAGAAGAAATGCTCGAAATCTCCGATCTCATCGCCGAAGCATTGCAAAACCGCGCAGACGAGTCCGCCCTCAATCGCGTCCGCGAAAAAGTCCGCGACATGACCCGCCGCTTCCCACTGCCTTGCTAATTGGCTGCGACGCCGCGATCGAGCGCGGGAATCTCTGAGAGATTGTTGAGCAAGTAGTCGGCTTCCTTTTCATACTCGCGCGGGTCGACAAAACGGCGATCGGGAATGGCGGCGACGCGTATGTTTGCGGCTTTGGCTGCGGCGATACCGGAAAGTGAATCTTCGATGACGAGACAATCGTTCGTGGGCACGCCGAGCTGTTCTGCAGCGCGGAGATAGATGTCGGGATCCGGTTTGCCACGCTCGATTTCGTCGCCGGTGATGATGACGTCGAAGAATCGCGTCAGTTGATATCGATCCAGAAACGGTCGCGCGGAGGCGCTGACCGAACTTGTAGCAACGGCGAGGCGCAGTTTCATTTCTCGCAACTCATTCAAAACATCTTTCGTCGACGGAAAAAGACCAACGCGATTGGCAAAGTACTCGGTCGCGATCTCGCCGCGGCGTTTCATCATTTCTTCCGTTGGGGCGGAGATTCCAAACTTCTTTTTGTAAAACTCGACCGCGATCGGATAACTCACTCCAAGCACCTCGCGATGGTATTGGCCGTGATAGGTCGCGCCATATTCACGAAGCAATTTCGCGTCGATCTGGTTCCACCACGGTTCCGAGTCGGCGAGAACGCCGTCGAGATCGAAAATCACTGCGCGAAACGTTTGTCTCATCTGAAGCTGTAGCGGCGGTCTATGACCGCCGGCATTATTTAGTTTCGGCGCTCATAGAGCGCCGCTACAATTTGTTCTGATGAATCGAGCGGCCGAGCAAACAGAAGTCAATCCATTACGCGAGGGGTTGTCGACCCGCGCGGTGCCGCAGCCGTGCAGCATTGTCATTTTTGGCGCCACCGGCGACCTGACTCATCGCAAACTGTTGCCGGCGCTTTACAATCTCGCGGCGGATGGAGAATTGCCGCCCGCGGTCGCCGTGATCGGATTCGCCCGACGCGAAAAGAGTGACGATGATTTTCGGCGCGAAATGGAAGAGGCGGTCCGAAAATTTTCACGCCAAGCCGTGCGCGACGAGATCTGGAAGACCTTTTCCCAATCAATCTTCTATCATCAAAGCGATTTCAGCGATGAAGCCGGCTACAAAAGTTTGGCGGAGCAGCTGGATAAGATCGACAAGGAACGCGGAACGCGCGGCAACCGGCTCTTTTATTTCGCGGTCGCGCCCGATCAATTCGAGCCGATCCTGAAACATCTCAAGACCGCCGGTTTGAACAAAGCGCGCGAAGGAAGTTGGGCGCGCGTGATCATTGAGAAGCCGTTCGGAAGCGATCTCGCTTCGGCGCGTGAACTAAACCGCGTCGTTAGCGACGCGTTCAGCGAGCAACAGACGTATCGAATCGACCATTTTCTTGGAAAAGAAACCGCCCAGAACATTTTGGTGCTGCGTTTCGCCAACGCGATTTTCGAGCCGCTTTGGAACACGCGCTACATCGATCACGTCCAGATCACCGCCGCGGAAACTCTCGGGGTGGAAGGGCGTGCCGGTTATTACGAGACCGCCGGCGCGTTGCGCGACATGGTGCAAAACCATTTGCTCCAATTGCTTTGCCTGGTCGCGATGGAAGCGCCGAGCGATTTGAGCGCGGACAGCATTCGCGATGAAAAAGTGAAAGTGGTCCGTTGCCTGCGCCGAATGGCGGCAGACGAAGTCGCGAGCAATGTTGTGCGCGCGCAATACGCCGAAGGCGCGATCAATGGCAAACCGGTCCCCGCTTATCGCGCGGAGCAAAATATCAATCCGAAATCGATGACCGATACTTTTGTCGCGCTACGACTCAACATCGACAACTGGCGCTGGTGGGACGTTCCGATTTACATGCGCGTCGGCAAACGGTTGCCAAAATCAGCGACCGAGATCTCGGTCCATTTCAAAAAGGCGCCGATGGTTTTGTTCAACAAGGAAACCAACGATGCGAACGTGCTGGTGATTCGGATTCAGCCGGACGAAGGAATTTCGTTGCGGATGCAGGCGAAAATGCCGGGAACGAGTTTCCGGATCGAACCGGTGAAGATGGATTTTCATTACGGAACATCATTCGGCAAAGCGAGTCCGGAAGCGTACGAACGCTTGTTGCTCGACGCGATGAGCGGCGACGCCACTTTGTTCGCGCGTCGCGACGAAGTCGAAGAAGCCTGGGCTGTCATCGACATCATCGAAAACGCGTGGGCGGCAAAAAAGAACGCCCCCGAATTATGTTTTTATCCGGCCGGTTCGTGGGGACCGGACGAAGCGGACGAACTTCTCGCGCGCGACGGCCGCGCATGGCGAAGGCTATGAGAGAGCAACACGCGCGAATTTCGCTGCTGTTGTGCGCCATTGTTATCACCACGGTCAATGGTCAAAATTCTGCAACAAAAAAGGAAGACGATCTGGTTCTCGTCGATGGTCCGAACTTTGTCCTGCCGTCCCGCGTTGGACCGTTTAATCGTGGTGATGCTCAACTGGTGGATAAGAATGCTTACGATTTCGCATTCAGCTACGATCTTGATCATTGGATAAAATGCGAAATAGCTGCGCATCCAGCGGGGACACGCGGTTACGGAAGCGACTTGAAGACCGAGCTTCAGCTCCAACAGAACGCAATCAGTCGAGCGAATCGAGACGTGAAGTTAGTTTCGCGCGAACCTGCCGGAGTTACTCAGGACGACCGTGCGGTCGCTGGGCTGCGCGCGACTTATAATCTGCAGTATTCCCTGTTTGCAAACCGCAATCTGGATTGCGGTTTGCAGTTGTATGTTTTTCGCGATGGACCCTGGTTCGTTGTGTATCGTTTCTTTTATCCCCGCAGCAAGTCGGCTGACGCGGTCAAACAGATCGCTAGCTTCCTTGCGAGCTGGCAGTGGAGACAAATTCCAAGGCACATTCCATGACTGCAGGCGCTGAAACATATTCGTTAGGCCAGCAGGTCGAGATCGGCCGGATTGGCAAAGAGTTGAAAAAACTCTGGCAGGAACGCGAAGGCGCGATGACACGGGCATCGCTCATTAATCTCGCGGTCTACAGCGAGCAGCCGGGCTCACTCGATAAAAACACGCAACTGATCGCCAGAATTACCGAAAACCACTCCTGCCGCGCGCTCGTGATCGGCGCCAATCGAGATTCGAAAGAGAACCGAGTCGAAGCGTGGATCAACGCGCATTGTCACGTCGGCCGCGCCGGCGGCAAACAAATTTGTTCCGAGCAAATTTCTTTTCTGATCGAAGGCCCGTGCGTGAAATTGCTCCCGAGCATTGTTTTCTCCCATCTCGATTCCGATCTGCCTCTTTATCTTTGGTGGCAGGACGATTTTCCCGAGCCGATGGACCCGCAGCTTTGGGCCTGGGTCGATCGATTAATTTTCGACAGCCAAAGTTGGAAGAGCTTCGACAAGCAAATGCGTCTGGTCGAAACCGCGCAACAGGAAGCGAAGCAACGCATCGTCCTTTGCGACCTGAATTGGACGCGCCTCGACAAAGTCCGGCACGCGATCGCGCAATTTTTCGATCATCCCGCGTCGCATCATCATTTTTCAGAAATGGATAATGTGGCTGTCAATTTTGCGCCGGGCTGTAAATCAACCGCGATTTTGTTGATTGGCTGGTTGGCCGCTCAACTAAAATGGAAAACGAACCAGCAGGCGATGAACGGAAGCTGCCGGTTTTTGGATGCGAACCGGCGGAAGATCGACATCGAGTTGCGCGAGCAGTCGGGAGAACCGATCGGCGAAGTTGTTTTGAATTCGCGGGACGTGAAGTTCCGCATCGCGCCGGCAAATTGCGGGGACCTGCTCGAGATCTCGCGAAGCGGTGACAACGAAGCCGCCCTCCCGCAAATGATGCCGGCGCAAAGCAACGATCCGGTCGATTTGATGACGCAAGAGCTGCTGCGCGGAGGGCCGCACCGAGTTTATCTGCGGGCGATGAATTCCGTTCGCCAGTTGCTCTAGACCCATCTGTTAGAGGCCAGTCCGGCTCGGACCTCGCACGCCTTGTGCTCTCTCAGAGGCGTGCACCGCAAAACCCTGCTCCTCCTCCTCATCTCTGCCGTCCTCTTCGATTTCACCGGCTGCGTCTCGATGAGCGCGCAAGCCCGCCGGGAAAGGGCTTACCGCCATTACGTGCAAAAGCAGATGAAGCAGCGGCAGAAAGCGACCGCCCGCGCGCAGAAAGAAGCCAATCGCGAGTTGAAACGGAAGATGAAAAATATTCAGCCGAGCGATCCGACGCTGACTACTTCCGTGGGAGATCCTTCATCGGGAATGCCGTCAGTCTTCCACCCGGCCGCTCCGCCCGAAGCGTCGACGTCACCCGAACCGGTCGTCCCGATAACCGTGTCCGCGTCGAACGAAATCATGGCGACGCAAAATCCGGATCAGCCGTCGCCGCCGTAATTCAATCGCGTTTGACCGGAGTCGGTTTTCCATCCGACCCAAGCGCGACATAAGTGAAAACGCCGCTGGTAACTTTCACTCGCTCGCCGGTGCGATAGCGAGTCACCCAAACATCGACGCAGATTCTCATCGAAGTGCGGCCGGTTTTCTCCAACCAGGCATAACAGGCGACCGTGTCGCCAACGCGCACTGGATTAAGGAAAGACATCGCTTCGATGGCCACAGTCACCACCCGCGACTTTGCCACTTTCCCGGCCAAGATCGCGCTGCCCAAATCCATTTGCGAAACCAACCAGCCGCCAAAAATGTCACCATCGCGATTTGTGTCCTTGGGCATGGCGATCGTCTGAATGACGAGCTCGCCTTTTGGCTGGTCGACGTCGGGCATCGAGCGGCAAAATAGCAGAAGATCCAGACGAAGCGGAAGAGGAAGATTATAGGATCAACATGCAATCGCCATAACTGTAAAAGCGATAACCTTCGCGGATCGCTTCCGCGTAAGCGCGCAACAAAAACTCGCGGCCGGCGAACGCGCTCACCAGCATGAGTAAGGTCGAGCGCGGGAGATGAAAATTCGTAAAGACAAGATCGACATGTTCGAGTCGATACGGCGGATAAATGAAGAGATCAGTCGACTCGTTTTGCGCGATGAGCTTTCCGTTTTCACGTCGCGCAGATTCCAAGACGCGGACCGTCGTCGTGCCGACCGCCACAATTCGCTGCGCGTGGTTGATCTTGGCCGCAGCTTCAGCGGAAATGGAAAACGATTCCGAATGCATCCGATGTTCGGCGATATTTTCGGAGTGCACCGGCCGAAACGTTCCCGGCCCGACGTGCAGGGTGATGAACGCGTGCGGGATTTCGGACAAAATTTCCGGAGTGAAATGCAAACCGGCCGTGGGCGCAGCGAGCGCGCCCGGCTTTTGCGCGAAGACCGTTTGATAGCGTTCGTCGTCCGCGCGATCGCTCTCGCGGCCGATGTAGGGCGGCAACGGCATCGATCCGTGCGAATAAAGATCGACATCTTCATCGAGGGCGACGATCCGTTCGCCGTCCGGCAAAATCTCTTCGACGTGCAACGAGACGTTGTCGATCTTTGACGTCGCGCCGAGTCGCATTTTGCGGCCGGGTTTGACCAAACACTTCCAACGCGCGGCCCCGAGTTTCTCTAAAAACAGAAACTCGATCGTGTGATCGTTGGAAAACCTCCGCGCTGGAAGAACGCGCGTGTTATTGAGAACGAGCAGGTCGCCGGACCGCAAGAAAGATTTCAGATCGCGGAATTGTCGATGTTCGATCGTCTCGGAACCGCGATGCAGAACCATCATGCGTGACTCGTCCCGTTGCGGCAATGGCCGCTTCGCGATCAGCGCTTCGGGCAACGGATAATCGTAGTCGCTCAGTTTCGAACTCATCGGCGCATCATCAACTCCGAAAGCTTTCGCGAGTCAAAATCATTTGCCGATTCATGCAAAACTTCACATTATGCGGTTGATGCAATTTCCGCAGGCGCTCGAAACCGTTTTGCAAACGCTCGAGCGCATTCGCGACGAGAGCGCGCATCGACCGTGCGCGTCACGCGGTGCGCTAAAAACGTTGGATCGCGCTGCGCCCATTCGCGCTTCCGAACGTGTTCCGGAATCGAAGATCGACCCGCCTTCGCCGGGCCTACGGCGGGCAAGCAACGACAAGCTCGAACAATTAGCGGCCGTTCAAGAGCGCGTCTCCGTCTGCACAAAATGTCCGAATCTCGCAAGCTCGCGCACCCAAACCGTTTTCGGCGTCGGTAATCCTGATGCCGAGATCATGTTTGTGGGCGAAGCGCCGGGTGCGGATGAAGACGCGCAAGGCGAACCGTTCGTCGGCCGCGCCGGTCAGTTGCTCACAAAAATCATCAAGGCGATGGGATTCGCGCGCGAAGAAGTCTATATCGCCAACATTTTGAAATGCCGGCCGGACACGCCCGGAAGTAAATTTGGAAATCGCCCGCCGACGCCGAAAGAAATGCAAACGTGCCGGCCGTATTTGATGGAACAGATCGACATCATCAAACCGAAGGTGCTCGTCGCCCTAGGCGCAGTGGCGGTGGAAGGACTTCTCGGCACGCGCGCGCCGATGCGCGAATTGCGCGGACGCTGGGATTCATTCAACGACAGGCCGCTAATGATCACGTATCACCCGGCGTATTTGCTGCGCAACCAATCTCCCTCCGAGAAACGCAAGGTTTGGGAAGACATGATGCTAGTTCTGGAGCGCCTCGAGAAACCGATCAGCGAGAAGCAGCGAAATTATTTTCTGTAGATCGCAATTACTTATCTCGCAATCGGAGCCGCTGGCTTCATCGTCTGGTTAGATCGTTGTGCCATCGCGCAACGATCCGCGCCAGGCGCGGAAAACCCAACCGAGACACCAAACGAAACTGAAGGCGATGACATACAAAAGAATGTTTGCGAGAATGCTGATGGCGATGACCTCGTAAGAGCCGATCTCGTGCTCGTGTCCATCGGTCATCATGAGCCAGATGCCGCTCGGCCAAAGGAATATGCCTCGACCTGAGGTGACGAAGTACTGGAAGGGAGGGACTGTGAAGAACACTAGCGGTACCGCAGCGCCGGCTGCGGCTCCGGTCACAACGGCCCATCTAAATTTGGGGGTACGCATGATACGATCTAACGAGAATTAGGCCATAAACTTGTAAATGCACGCGGATTTTCAATCGTCATTACCTCGACAATTCGCGGTAGAGCGAATTGATGCGCGAGCGCGAACCTAAGCTCGCGATGAGCGACAACATGATCCCGCGAACTTCTTTTCGCGGCACTTTGATGTGCCGGCGAAGGGCGGTCGCGCCGGCGCCGCGCAGGAGCGTGAGCGTGCGCGCGCCAATGAGCGCGGGAAGAACAGTGGCGATGCGCACGCGGCGATTGCGAATCGCATCGGCGTATTTGATTCCGGCAGCAATCCCCCGCTCCGCTTTCTCGCGCCACTTTCGATAAATCGGAAGAAACCGTTCGGGCTCGCGCAAAATTTGTGAGGGGCCCATTGCAGCCACATGGAGCTCGTCGTCTGGAAAATAACATCGACCCGCGCGAAGATCGGCACCGGCATCGCGCAAAATGTTGATGAGTTGCAAACCCATGCCGTAGCGTTTTGCCAAGTCGAGCATTTCCGTTTCACTTCGGGTTGTGAATTTCGGCAAATGACGAAAACAGAGGCGCGTCCAAAATTCTCCGGCGCTGCCGGCAACAAGATAAGTGTATTCATCGAGCTCGGCCGCAGTTTTGAGAGCGACGATCTGTTTGGGATTTGGAAATCGTGCGAGATCGAGAAGTTGGCCGCGATTGATTTGCTCCAGGACCGCGCGAACATCTTCGCGGTCTTCAACTTCACTTTGATCGAGCCAATCGACCACCGATTGGAGTGATTCAATCAGCGCGCGCTCCGCTTCGTTTTTTTGCAACGGTCCGAGTTCGGCGCTTAGATCGACAATTGCATCGCCAAGCAGTTCGCCCTGGATTCCGCGCGCGAGCAATCGCAGTTTTTCCGTGCGCAGCTCAACCGGCACTTCGGCGGTGTCGGCGATCGTGTCCGACGCGCGCGCGAGCAAATAACCAAGCGACACAGGATCGCGCAGTTTTTTCGGCAACATCCGGATCGACAGATAAAACGACCGTGAGACGCGCGCCAAAATCGATCCGCGCAATTTCGAAAGAGAAATCGCCGAACCTGTCTCCTGGCCTAATGAATCGTCAGTGGCCGGCATTTTTCACCTCGATCCGGCTCATATCGGAATTGCCGAGGCCAACGGTGGTGGCCGTTTGCACGTAACTCGCCAATCGGCCGATGGGAGGGAAATTCGATTTTGAGCGCCAATCGTCGAGTCGCTTCATCGCAACCGTGTCCAGCGCCACCGGATCCTTACTCGCGTAAAGAGTCGCATGGTGGAAGGCAAAGTTCGGCTGCGATTGCGGACCGCCGCCGTATTGGGCAGTGAGGCCGTCCATTATGTTGAGAACCACTTTCTGCGAAATGATGGGATTGCTGTAGATGATGGCAATACTTTCCACGCCGAAACCGGTGCCCTGCGCGAACCGCCGCCAGTTGTCGATGTTGGGAATCGTCATGTTGTAAAGACAGCCGGCGATGCCGTTCGTAGTGCTGTTGCTCATTACTGGGACGTTGATGATTTTTGTCACTTCACTCGAAACGATCCGCGAGAAGTGGCTGACGTCGCTCGTGTTTTCTGTGTCCGACAAAGGCTCGCTTTTCCCTCTGTCGCCGATGTAATCGACGTCGCCCCAAACAAGTTTTCCGAGGAGAGGCGCGGTGAAAATCGCTTTCGAATCGTAGCCGCTCCGCGGCGCGATCGACTTCAACTCAAACCCGTCCGCTTTCTTGTAACCGGCCTCTTTCGTTCCTTGCAGCGAGCGGTCCCAAACAATAATGCTGCTGCGCGGATGTCCGGCCGCGACCAACCCATCCACGATCGCGGTCACGACGTCGTGATGAGTCGTGAACAATTCGCCACCGGCAGCGGAAATTTTGATTCCGATCTTATCGTTAGGCGCAACTAGCGAGCCCCACGCTTTGGCCAGGTCCGGCTGACCCGTCACCGCCAAAATCAATCGATCGACCATTGCCCGGACGGCACGGCGATCAGTTTTGTAACTCACAATCGCGTCCGGATCATGCGTCGTATAAACAACCGATTGTTCCGCCGGTGGGGCTTGCGCCAACACGCTGCCAATGGCGCAGAAGTAAACCAGAGCTACATTTCGGAAGTTTGTCATGTCGAGCAACGTCGAGACATCTCTTACTATTTCTGTTGCTGAAGTGCAGTCAGAAACATTTACAGATTCCTCGGTCCGAGCCGGACTGGCATTTTCGCTCGGAATGACAACAAAGACTAAGCGACTCTATAAAGTAACAACGTGAATCACAACTCAACGAGCGGCGCGCTGTCAGACGCAATCCGCCATCTCTACGTTCACATTCCATTCTGCGCACGGATTTGCCCGTACTGCGCATTTTACAAAGAGCTCCTGGATCGTTCCCAAACGCCGCGCTTTTGCGAAGCGCTTCTGAGCGAACTCCGCCAGCAGGCACAAGATCGACATCTCCTCCCATCGACAATTTATTTCGGGGGCGGCACGCCGACGGCACTGACGACAGCGCAGTTGGAATTTTTGCTGGGCGGTTTCCGCGACCAGCTCGACTTGTCGGAGCTCGTCGAGTGGACCTCGGAAGCAAATCCGGGAAGCGTGTCGGCCCATAAAGCCGCATTGCTGCAACGGCTCGGCATCAACCGAATCAGTCTCGGCGTTCAATCCTGGGACGATGATTTGCTGAAATTGCTCGGACGTGAACACAACGCGAAACAAGGTGAGGAATCGTTCCGGATTTTTCGCGACGCCGGATTTTCAAACATCAATGTCGATCTGATGTTTGGACTGCCGGGACAAACGATTCATCAATGGCGAAGCACATTGGAGCGAACGGTGTCGCTCACGCCCGAGCATATTTCGACTTATTGTCTGACCTACGAAGAAGACACGGAATTTTTTGTCCGGCACGCGCGCGGCGAGTTTCGGCAAGATTCCGACGCCGATGCGGAATTTTTCGAAATGACGATGTCGATCCTGGAAGCGGCCGGTTACGATCACTACGAGATCTCGAATTATGCGCGACCTGGTTTTCGGTCGGCGCACAATCGCGCCTATTGGTCGGGCGCAGATTATTTGGGCATTGGCCCGAGTGCTTTTTCGACCGTTGATATGACGCGATCGCAAAACATCGCGGACTTTCGGCGCTACGCCGAGGCCGTTCTCGCTGGAGAATCTGCGATTGGGTCGGTCGAACATTTGACGCCAGAAATGAAACGCGCCGAAAAAATCGCGCTCTCGTTGAGAACGCTTGATGGCGCTCCGACGAAATTATTGGAACCGTTTCCAAACGAAATCCGCGAATTTGTCAGACTCGGTCTGCTCCAAAGAGCGCGCGACAGTTTTGTTTTAACGCGCGCCGGGAAATCGCTCGCGGATTCCGTGGCCGAGGCGTTCGTTTAATTTACTCCACCGCGCCGTAACGCCGCTGACGTCGCCCGTATTCTTCGACCGCGGCATACAAATCTTTTTTCGTGAACTCAGGCCACATCTTCTGGGTCACGTACATTTCGGTATAGGAAAGCTGCCAGAGAAGAAAATTCGACAAACGCATCTCGCCTGAAGTGCGAACGAGCAGGTCGGGATCGGGATAATACCGGGTGTAAAGATGTTTGCTGAACATTTCGACGTCGATCATCCCCTTGTCGATGTGGCCGAGCTCAATGGCGCGGAGCAAACTTTTGATGCCGTCGATGATCTCGAGCCGGCCCCCGTAACTCAGCGCCAGGACCAAAGTGACGCCCGTGTTATTGGCAGTCGCTTCGACCGACTTGTGCAGTTGTTGCTGGCAGGCCTCCGGTAAATCGGTGAGCCGGCCAATGGCTTGCAAGCGAACATTTTTCTCGATCAGCTCCGGCGTTTTCTCTTTGAGAAATTTTTCCAAAAGGCGCATCAGCGCGAAAACCTCGCTTTTCGGCCGCTGCCAGTTTTCCGCCGAAAAAGCGTAGAGCGTCAGATATTCCACCTTCAGCTCGGCGCAGGCTTCGACGCATTCGCGCGCCGCTCTGGCGCCTTCCTCGTGGCCTTTGATTCGGGGCAGGCCCTGCGCCTTGGCCCAGCGACCATTCCCATCCATGATGATCGCGATGTGCCGCGGGACGGATTTGGCGCCGGGAGGCATCGCTATAAAAAGATCGTCTGTGCGCGAGTCGGCCCGACACTGATGATCGAAACTGCCGCGCCAGTGAGCTGGGCTAGTCGCTTCACGTAATTTCTTGCGTTTAAGGGAAGTTGCGAAAGTTTTTTCGCAGAACTCGTGGATTTATTCCACCCGGGCATCTCTTCATAAATCGGCTCGCAATTGTCGAGCTGGACCGCGTCACAAGGAGGAACTTCCAGACGTTTCCCGTTTAGCCGATATCCGACACAAATCCGGATCAGATCGACACCGTCCAAGCCGTCCAAATTCGTAATCGCCAGCTCATCGATGCCGTTGATCATCGTAGCGTATCGGGTGGCTACAGCGTCGAACCATCCGCAGCGCCGCGCCCGACCAGTGGTGGAGCCAAACTCGCGGCCGAGCGAATGAAGCATCTGGGCAAGATGTCGATCTTCGGTTGGCAACGGCCCCTCGCCCACGCGCGTCGTGTAAGCCTTCATCACGCCGACCACGCGATCCATTCGATGCGGAGGCACACCGGTTCCAGTGCATGCGCCGCCGGCCGTGGTGTTGGACGAGGTCACATATGGATACGTGCCGTGATCAATGTCGAGAAATGTGCCCTGCGCGCCCTCGAACAAGATTCCTTTTCCGCGCTCAATCGCGCGATGCAAATAGACAACCGTGTTGGTGACAAACGGCCGCAACTTTTCCCCCGCCGCGAGATAACTCGCGTAGACTTCGCGATAATTGATCGGCTTCGCACCGAGCGCCTGGAGAATGTTGTTGTTCTCGCGAATCTTGGCCTGCAGTTTTTTTGCGAACAAAATCGGCTGCATCAAATCGGAAATCCGGAGACCGGTCCGCGCCGCCTTATCGCCGTATGCCGGGCCGATACCGCGTTTGGTCGTTCCAATTTTCGCCCGGCCTTTTCGTAATTCGCGCTGTTCGTCGAGCAATCGGTGATAAGGCAAAACCAAATGGGCGCAATTGCTGACCAGGAGGTTCTTTCCGATTTTCACCCCAACTCCGCGCAAGTGTTCGATCTCGGCCACGAGCGCGATTGGATCGACCACCACGCCATTACCGATGACGCAGACTTTTCCGCGGCGCAAAATTCCCGAAGGAATGAGATGCAGAATATAGGTCGAGCCGCCGTGAACGATGGTGTGGCCCGCGTTATTACCGCCCTGGCTGCGGACAATCACATCGGCCTTGTTCGTGAGCACATCGATGATCTTGCCCTTTCCTTCGTCGCCCCATTGCGCGCCAACTAGAATCGTGTTTGCCATTTCAATTCAAACTCAGGCAAAAAATTTTCCCGACGCATCTGGCAAGACGCAGTCGGGACTTGCCCACGAATGATAAGAACCGCGCGTCTTCGCGCAAGCGGTTTTCAGGGGCGAGGCTAGTGAGCGCTTGAGCTCTGCGAAGCGAGCGCCTTCTTCAATGCGTAGGCGGACTCGCTCGATCCTCCGCCGCTCCGTGCGTGCGAGTAATTGCGCAGCTTGTCCCAGTGAATTCTGGAATCGTAAGTAAATGTGTTCATCGCCACCCGGTAACTGGCGCCACTGCTTTGCACATGTCGATGCGACACAATGAAATCCGATGGGTCGTAATAATTGCTGAAGTCTTGCGCGAATTTGTCGCGGCTCATTCCGATCGCGATGTTCTTGCGGATTTCAAGATGCAGATGCGCATCGTAGAGACCGTGGGCATTGCCAATCGCGGCAATGTGCTGCCCGCGTCTCACAGCCTGGCCACGACGAACAAGGATTTTGTCGAGATGTCCGTAAAGCGAATCGACGTTGCGCACGCTTCCACCTTCCCGATAGGCGTGCCGGACAATAATCACGTTTCCCCAGCCTTGATGACAATCGCGCGCGAAAACAACGATACCATCGCCAATGGAATAAACCGGATCGCCGAGATCTGTATCACCGCCGCCCACTCCGTCCCAATCTTCTCCGAGATGGCCGTGCGCCCGCACTCCGCGAGCTTTGTAATATCCGCGGCCGTCAGGCTTCCCAACCGGCAGATCGAAACCGTCCGCCAATCTGGTAAACGCCGTTTGCGAGGAAAAGCTGATTGACTGCGCAGGAGGAGGAGGCTCGCTTTGGTGCGATTGTCGATCTAAGGGGCGCACCGCGTTTGCGCTGATTTGTTTCTTCGGCTTCAAAGCCGCCTCATCCGACGTGTCCGAATCTGTTTCGATGTCGTGATTCTCTTCCTTCACTTTCTGCGCGGCTAACGCTCCAGCCTGCCGCATCTGCTCGATGCTCAGTTTGGGCGCGAACAAATTCAACGTCGAAGCAACGGCAACAGTTTGCGGCCGGACCTCCACCACCGGCTGCGCGCTTGGATGTTTTATTTGCTGAACAACTTTGCCAGCTTTCTCGCGGGGCACCTCGACTTGTTGGGCATAAGTCGTCCCGACTAGGACCAAGACAAAGACCAACGCGACAATGACGAACTTCCCGACCATGGAAGCGTTTGTGATAAACAAAGCGTGCGCGGGAGGCAAGCAGTTATTCACAGGCCGCGGTGAAAAAGTCGCGCCCCGCTATTTTCGCTGAATCCGCACCACCGGCAGCGGAAAACGCAACCGCAATTCGCCCTGCAGAAAAATCTCAACGTGATGCAGCCCGAATTGTTGGAACTGAACGCCGCCGAAATAATGAACATTGGTGGCGTGGCCTTCCATTTCCTTGAGCTCGAATTCAACCTCCGCCTGGGCGAGCACATTTTGTTCGTCCACTCCGAGGATGCGCGACCGTTGCTTGAATTTGCCGGCGCCACTGCACCAGCGCGTCCAAATGCATAACCGCAAATAATTGATCGGCAACGCCGGCGCGGCGATGACGTTGAGCACGCCGACCAGCGTATTCATGCCGTTAAACTCGCAACGGACGTCCTCGCAGAGCACGCAGCTTTGCAGGTCAGGCAGAATTGCTTCCGAGGTTTCCATCGATTCAGAGGATCAGATCGAACCGCGCATCAATAGAATGATCAAAACGATTGCCAATGCGATCCGGTAAATCGCGAACGGCGCAAACCCCTTCGTCCGCACCCAGCGTATGAACCACGCGACCACGACGAGCGCGACGATGAACGAAACCACGAAACCGATGCCGAGTACAATCCATTGATGACCGTCCACCGCGAGCGGCGCGATATTCCCTTCGCCGATTGTGTTGCGGCTCGGCTTGAGTGTTTTGAACAAATCGTAGCCGGTCGCCACGACCATCGTCGGCATCGAAAGAAAAAATGAAAACTCCAGCGCCGCCGGGCGCGACATTCCCGCAATCTGTCCGGCCGCGATGGTGGACATCGAACGCGAAGTGCCCGGGAAAACCGCAGAAAGAATTTGGCACGCACCGATCCAAATTGCTTGCGGCAAGCTCATCTCTTCCATGTGCGTCACCCGCACTCGCGTGCAAGTTGCATCGACAATCCACATCACGATTCCACCGACAAGCAGCGCAATGCTGATCACCCAGAGGCTTTCGAGATTTTTGCCGATCACTTTGGTCAACGCCCATGATGGCAGCGCGGTCACGACGAACGCGATCATCGTCAGGCTGAGCGGATGCGTCACGAAATTGCGATCGCCCCGTTCGCCTTTTGGAAAAGTGCTCAGAAATTCCAGGATCCGTTTCCAAAAATAAACCGGCAAGGCCAGGATCGCGCCGAGTTGAATCACGATCGTGTACATCTTCCAAAAGCTGTCGTGCAGATTCAGATTGAACAATGCCTCGACGATGCGGAGATGCCCGGTCGAGCTCACCGGCAAAAATTCCGTCAGTCCTTCGATAATACCGAGAAGGACCGATAATAAAAAATCGTTCATCACTGTTTTGCTTTCTGTTAAGTGCCAGTCCGGCTCGGACTCATGAAACCGCTTCTCCTCCGCGCTCGTCTGTTCGGATCCGGATCGCTTCTTCCACTTCCGTGACAAAAACTTTTCCGTCGCCGATCTTTCCGGTCTTGGCCGACTGCAGGATCGCCTCGACCACGCGCTGCGCGCGGTCGTCGTCCACCACTATTTCAAATTTCACCTTCGGCAAAAAATCCACGGTGTATTCGCTGCCTCGATAAATCTCGCTATGACCTTTTTGCCGGCCGAAACCGCGGACTTCACTCAGAGTCATCCCTTCAATTCCCACAGCGGCAAGCGCGTCCTTCACCGCTTCCGTTTTAAATGGTTTGATGATCGCCTCAATTTTTTTCACCGCGCCCAAACTAGAACCCACATTGCAAAGCGCAAGCAAATGGCCTTTTCAGCTGCCGCGCACTTCACTTGCGCGGAATGACCAGTTTCTCGACATTGGAGCCCGTGAGCCCAGAATCTTCGCCCGCCGTCACGTTCGCGGAACCGCCAGCGCCCACCGCTGTCGCGGCGCGACGAAATTTGGCACCGACCCTTCGTATTCGCCCGACCAAAGGCTGGGCCGCGTTGAATCTTCGCGAGCTTTGGAATTATCGCGATCTCCTTCGGATGCTGGTCGAACGCAATATCAAAGTCATTTACAAACAAACCGCGCTCGGCATCACCTGGGTTGCGCTTCAACCGCTGATCGCGGCAACCGTTCTCGCGATCATCGCCGGCCGGGTGGCGAAATTGCCAAGCGACGGCACACCGCATTTCCTGTTCGTTTTCTGTGGCCTGACAATCTGGAATTACTTTTCGCAAATCGCGCAACGCAGCAGCACGAGCCTTATTAACAACACGCAGCTGATCTCCAAGGTTTACTTTCCGCGAATGTTAATTCCGCTCTCGCATACCTTTTCCACCCTGGTGGATTTTGCGGTGATGCTGGTAATGCTTTTCATTTTCATGGTCATTTACCGTATCACGCCCACGCTGCGGCTCGTGGCGATCCCTGGATTTTTGTTCTTAACCGCGATGACCGCGACTGGAGTCGCTCTGTGGTTTTCGGCGCTGAGTGTGAAGTACCGTGATACGAATTATGCCCTGCCGCTTTTTCTCCAAATTTGGATGTGGGCCAGCGCCATTATTTATCCCACCAGCATGATCGACTCGTCGCGTTGGCAGACGATTTTTGCGCTAAATCCGGTGGTCGGTTTCGTCGAAGGCTTTCGCTGGTGCGTGCTGGGCCACAGCGCGCTGACCCCGAACATGCTTTGGATTACGATCGGAATGTCGATTCTGCTTCTGTTGAGCGGCGCGTTTTTCTTTCGCCGAGTCGAACGTGACTTCGCCGACATTATTTAATTCACAGAGATGTCCGAGATCGCGCTTTCCGTTCAGAATCTGAGTAAGTCTTTCCGCATCGCGCACCAGGGTCTGCGCGGCTACAAGACTCTCCACGATGAACTTGCGACTTTGCCGCGACGCCTGGCTCAACGTTTGGCAGGCAATGGAAGATCGACATCGGAAACGTTTTGGGCGCTCAAGAATGTTTCGTTTGATGTCAAAACCGGCGAAGTGCTCGGGATTATCGGCAGCAATGGCGCGGGCAAAAGCACACTCCTCAAGATATTGAATCGAATTACCGAGCCGACGATCGGCGGCGTCGACATTTACGGCCGCGTCGGCGCCTTGCTCGAAGTCGGGACCGGATTTCATCCTGAATTAACCGGACGCGAAAATATTTTTCTGAACGGCGCAATCCTCGGAATGACGCGCGCTGAGATCAAAAGGAAGTTCGATGAGATCGTCGCCTTCGCCGAAGTCGAACGGTTTCTCGACACGCCGGTCAAGCGTTATTCGAGCGGCATGTACGTCAGGCTCGCGTTCGCCGTCGCCGCCCATCTCGACCCTGAAATTCTTTTGATCGACGAAGTCCTGGCTGTCGGCGACGCCGAGTTTCAGAAAAAGTGTCTCGATAAAATGGAGGACGTGGCCGCCAACGAGGGCCGGACCGTAATCTTCGTCAGCCACGATATGGATGCGATCTGTCACCTTTGTTCTCGATGCATTCTTCTTAGCCACGGCGAAATCGCAAAGACCGGGAACGCAGCCGACGTGGTTGGCGCATATCTCGGAGGCGAACAGGATCAGTCTCCAGAAATCGACTTTGCGCCGATCGAAAGCGAAGCAAGCTTTCAGTTCGCGGGCTTGTATAATCCGAAAGGCCAGGCCTCGAGTTCTTTTAGCGCGGATGAACCGCTTCTTCTCAAAAGTTCGTTTGCGGTGCGGCGCCAAATCGAGGGACTGCAGCTTTCATTTTCAGTATTCAATTTCAAAGGCGACCGGATTTTTTATTCCACGATTTCAATGGCAAAGCCCGTGATTTCAGTCGAAGCAGCCGGCGAGTATAATATTGCGGCCGTGATTCCCGGACGGTTGCTCCTTCCCGGACGTTATTCGATTAGCCTCGCGCTCCATACGCCGAAAACGAAGCTCTACGATCTTCGCAAACAGGCCCTTAGTTTTCGAATCGTCGGCACGATCGGCGACAGGTACGACGGCTTTGCCAGCGATGAGCTCGGTCAGATTTATGCCGATGTGAAATGGAGTCGGAGTGATCAGCCCGACCGTCAATCATCGCTGCACGGTAACGTTTCAATGCTGGCGTCCGCATCACGTTAAACGGTAAAGATGCCGGCGAGCTGACGAAGTGGCTGCCATCAAACCTAACTTTCTGATCGCCGGTGCCAGTAAAGCAGGCACTACGTCGTTGCACGAATATCTGGCGCAACATCCAGACGTTTTCATGTCCAGCTTCAAAGAGCCTAACTATTTTGTGCCCGGCTACGGTTACGACAAATGGGAAGATTATCTCGGCCTCTTTTCGAGCGCGCGCGGTGAGAAGGCCGTTGGCGAATCTTCCACCGGCTATCTCTATTGCAAGGAAAGCCCCTCGTGGATCAAGTCCGTGCTTGGCGACGTAAAGATTATTCTTATTTTGCGAAATCCAGCTCGCCGAGCTGCGTCGCTTTACTGGTGGATGGTGCGCGAAGGCTACGAAGACGCGCCAACATTTTCCAGGGCCGTCGAACTCGAATCGTTGCGCGCGCAGGATCCAAAGTTTCGCCTTAACTGTCCGCAGTTTTATCCCGATTATCTCTACTACGCGACTGGTCTCTACTCCAAACAAGCGCGCCGCTACCTGGAAATTTTCGGCAGGGAAAACGTCCGAATTTACATTTTCGAAGAATTTGCAAAGGCGCCGGTCGCGGTCTGCCGCGATATTTTCGATTTTCTTGGCGTCAACCCCGAGTTTGAACCGACAATTGCGGTCCACAACGAAGGTCGCCTTCCCGCCTCCACCCGATTACAATTCTGGCTGCGGAACCGGGCTCCGCGCTATCTTCGGTTATTGCCGGGCAGGCTTCGGCGGAAATTCCTAGCCCAATTGATGGCATTCAACACGCAGAGAGGATCAACGCCGATACCTGATCCGCTGATCGAAAATCGCCTTCTCGAGCGTTACCGGGATGACATTCGCGAACTTGAACGGATACTGGACCGCGATTTGTCTTTTTGGTTCGACCCGCAAACGGCCGCGAAGGCGCATTCAAACTATGCTGCGTTTCACTAAGACGTCCCGGCTTCAGGGCGAACTTGTCGAACTGCGAAAAGAGATCGACACGCTCAAGGTTCTCGGCGCGCAGCCGCTGATCCAAAACATTCGCGCGGGAAAATCGTTCACTTCTTTACGCGACGCCGAGTTCAAAGTTTTTTCTCAATTCGGCGACGATGGCATCATTCAATATCTGATCCATCGTCTCGCGCCCTTATCCGATTCATTTGTCGAATTCGGTGTAGAAAATTATCGCGAATCAAACACGCGCTTTCTGCTCCTGAACAATAATTGGCGCGGCCTGGTGATGGACGGCGATGAGGGTTCCATCAATTACATTCAACAGGATGAAATTTATTGGCGCCACACTCTCATCGCCCGACGCGCCTTCGTTACCCGGGACAATATCAATGACCTTTTGAAGGAAGCCGGCTTTGTTGGTGAAGTTGGACTCTTAAGCATCGACATTGATGGCAACGACTACTGGGTCTGGGAGAAGCTAACTGTAATCAAGCCGGTCATCGTGATTGTGGAATACAACAGCATCTTCGGTCCCGATCTCGCCGTCACCATTCCATATGATCCGAGTTTCGCGCGGCACGAGGCTCATTACTCTGGGCAATTTTGGGGGGCCTCGCTCGCGGCGTTGACCCAACTCGCCGAAAAAAAGGCCTACTCTCTGGCTGGTTGCAACAGCGCCGGCAATAACGCCTACTTCATTCGCAAAGATAAGATCGACAATCTCCCTGTACTTACAGTGGACGAAGCGTTCGTGGATGCGCGATTTCGAGATTCGAGAGATAAAAGGGGGAAGCTGAATCACCTCACCGGTGCGCAGCGATTTCAGGCGATCGCCGATTTGGAAGTGTACGATCTTCGCCAAAATAAAACCGCGCCCCTAGGCTCGCTCCGAAACACACCAGCATGACCGCGGAAGTCATTACTTATGGCGGCATCAAATACGCCGAAGTAATTCGCGCCGATGTGCGAGCGGATAAGACACAATTTTTTTCGCCGCCGGAGTCATCATTCCAGTTCGGCCTCCTCGCACACGAAGCGGGCTTTTCTGAGCCGCCCCATTACCACAAGCCGTTCCCGCGCGAGGTCAGCGATTTACAACAGATGTTTGTCATGCAACGCGGTCGCGTTGTGGTTGAGCTTTACAGCGATGACGGTGAACTGTTGCGCGAAATCGATCTTCGAGCCGGTGACGCGATTGTCTTGATCCACGGCGTTCACGCTCTCCGGGTATTGGAGGATTTCCAGGCCGTCAGCGTTAAACAAGGGCCGTTTCTTGGAACGGAACATGATAAGATCAACGTCAACGTTAAGAAAAAATGATTCCGGTTTTCGAACCCGTCATTGGTGAAGAAGAAGTTGCCGCCGTCGTCGCTGCAATTCGACGCGGCGAGATATCCGGCTCATTTGGCGAATCAATCCCGCGTTTCGAAGAAGCGTTTGCTGCATATTGCGGTTGTAAATATGGGATTGCGGTCAGCAGTGGCACAGCCGCCCTCTATCTCGCCGTCGCCGCTCTCGATCTCAAAGCCGGCGATGAAATTCTCGTCAGTGCTTCGACCAACATCGCCACCGCTCTGGCCGCGTATCACAACAATCTTGTTCCAGTCCCGATCGATTCCGAGCCGCGCACTTGGAATCTAAATCTCGATTTGATCGAGGACCTGATCACTCCGCGCACTCGCGCGATTATTCCGGTCCATCTTTTTGGTCATCCGGTGGATATGGATCGCCTTTGCCAGATCGCACGGAAACACAATCTCGTTGTGATCGAGGATTGCGCCGAATCGCACGGCGCAACTTGTCACGATCGAATGACCGGCAGTTTCGGCGACATGGGATGTTTCAGCTTCTACGCCAACAAAGTGATCACGACCGGCGAAGGCGGAATGATTGTCACGAACGATTCGCGGATCGCCGAGAAACTGAAACTGCTGCGGAATCTGGCATTCACCACACCGCGGTTTCGGCACGAGATCGCCGGTTACAATTTCCGCATGACCGGATATTCAGCGGCCATGGGTTTGGTTCAATGCAACAAGATCGAGAAGGTGATCGAAGAAAAAATCCGAGTCGCCAAAACCTACGATCGGTTTTTGAAGAAAGTGAGCGGCCTGCAACTTCCCGCTCCGTCGACAATCGGCAGGCACGTTTACTGGATGTACGGCGTAGTCGTGCAACCCGACTTTCCCCTTTCTCGCGACGAACTGCAGACTCAACTGCGCGATGCGGGCATCGATACGCGCACCTTTTTTTGTCCGATGAATTTGCAACCTTGCCTGCAAGAACAATCTGGATATCGGCAGGTCAAGTGCCCAGTCGCCGAATCGCTTTGGAAAACAGGATTCTATTTGCCTTCCAGTCCCAAATTAACAGAGCAAATCATTCAAGGAATTGCCGAAACCGTTTACGGCATCGCAGAAGCGAGCCACGCAAAGCTGACGGCATGAGCGAGTACGCCGGCCGCTACGCCGAGCTTTACGATCTCTTTTACTCCGACAAGCCGTACGCGGAGGAGGCCGCCTTTGTCCACGATTGCTTCCGGAAATTTAGCCTGTCTCCATCTCGCAAGATTTTGGAACTGGCTTGCGGGACCGGCCGACACGCTCTCGAACTGAACAAATCCGGTTACCAAATTACGGCGATGGATCGTTCACCATATATGATCGAAATCGCGCGCCGGCGTGCGGCGGAGCACAATTCTAAAATTGTGTTCGCTGCCGGCGACATGCAGCAGCTTCCGTTAGCGGAAAAGGAATTCGATGCCGCGCTCTGCCTCTTCGATTCCATCGGCTATTTAAAAACCGACAAAGCATTGAGAGATGCATTGGCGGCAATTTGGAATCATCTCCGTCCGAATGGCCTTTTCATTTTCGAATTCTGGCACGCACCGGCAATGTTAAACCTTTATTCACCTGTACGCGTTCGCCGATGGAAGATTCCGACGAGTGAAATTGTTCGAATTTCGGAGACAACGCTCGATCGCAAAAATCGATTGGCCAACGTCGATTATACCGTTTACGAACTGAACGACGACGGCACCTATTCAACGCTTCGCGAAACGCACAATAATCGATTTTTCTCCGTCGACGAAATGCAGGCGCTTCTCTCGGCCGCGAACTTTGAACCGGTGAAATTTTTCGCGGGTTTCAACAAATCAGAGCAGATCAATGATGAAACCTGGCATGTGGTGGCGGTCGCCCGGAAGGTATCCCTGTCCTGACAAGACAAGATCATGAGAGTCGGTCTTTTATCGCCCATCGCGCCGGAAAAGATTGGTGGCGGTTACACCTTCGAGCAGGAAATCTTCGAACAGATTCTGGAACTGGCGCCAGCCTCAAAGCATGAGTTGGTGATCTTCGAAGGTTTCCGCGGCGCCAAAGCAAGGGCCAGATCTCCAGGCTTCAAATATGTTCCACTTCGACGCCCGCGTTTTGATTTCCTGGTGCCGCGAAAGCGGAGGTTTCCATGGGAATTCAAATGGATCGACAATGTGCTCAACCGAGAAGGGATCGAGTTTTTCCTGAACACGACGTTTGAAGCGGTCACTTTAACAATTCCGTTCCTGGCCATCGTTTGGGATCTGCAACACCGGCTTCAGCCATTTTTTCCGGAAGTGAGCGCGGACGGCGAGTGGGAAAAACGCGAAACCTTCTATTCACAGGTCTTGGAACGCGCCGCTTTCGTTATTGTCGGCACCAAGGCAGGCAAGGGCGAAGTGCAAAGGTTTTACGGAACGCCTGACGAAAAGATCAGAATTCTTCCGCATCCAACGCCGAGTTTCGCGCTGGAGGAAAGCGCGACCGACGCTGAGCAACTTGCTAAATACAAATTACCTCGCGATTACATCTTCTATCCGGCGCAGTTCTGGACCCATAAAAATCATGCTGCCATCGTGAAAGCAGTCGCGCATTTGAAACGAACCGACAATTTACGGTTGCCGGTCGTTTTTACTGGTTCCGACCAGGGAAATGAGCGCCACGTCCGCGAGTTGGTCGAGAAAATGCAAGTCAGCGACCAGATATTTTTTCTCGGCCACGTTTCACGAGAGACGTTGAAAGCGCTTTATCAGAACGCATTCGTGCTCTGTTACGTCAGCTTTTTTGGCCCCGAAAATCTGCCACCATTGGAAGCCTTCGGCCTGGGCTGTCCGGTGATTGCCGCGGACGTTCCAGGAGCAAGCGAACAGCTCGGTGACGCTGCCATCCGGGTAAATCCGGCGAACGACCTCGAGATTGCGCAAGCGCTCAAGTCTCTTTTTCACGATAAAGTGAAACGTGAAGAACTGATTCGTCGCGGAAAGGAACGGGCGCGGCGTTTCACCGGCCGCGATTTCGCTAAAGGCTTGTTCGATTTGCTCGACGAATTTGAGCCCGTCCGGCGTTCCTGGGCTGTCCGATGACAGCGGGGAGCACGCCAAGAGTTTCCATTTTGTTGCCCTCGCTCAACGCGCGGGAATTTCTCGAACCCCGAATCGATTCGCTGCTCAACCAGACATTCACCGATTGGGAAGCGATCGTCCTCGACAGCCAATCGACTGACGGGAGTTGGGAATTTTTTAAATCCGTTGCCCAAACCGATTCCCGGTTTCGGCTGCATCAAATTCCGCGCGAGGGACTCTATGCTGCACTCAATCGCGGCGTCGATCTGGCGAGCGGCGAGTTTCTCCACGTCGCAACCTGCGACGACGCAATGGCGCCAGAGTTTCTGAGCAAGATGCTGGAAGCGCTCGCACGATTTCCGAAAGCCGGCATGGCTGCGTCGGACGTTTTGCTCATCAATCGCGACGGCAACGAACTTTCTCGGAAAGACCTGCGTGGTCGTCTAGCAAAACGTGCCGCGAAAAATTTATTGAGCCTGGATATTGTCCGCACCGCATTCCCCTGGGAAACAGAGCAGAATATCAATTACCGGCCTGTTCCTTATGATTGCCTCCTGCATTTCGATGGGCGCAGCGTTTACCTTTCGCTCAATCAGCTTGTTATTCGAACCGCGCTCGCCCAAGCGGTAGGACCTTTCGAAATGACCATCGGCTCGGTCGCAGATTTTGACTGGCTACTTCGCCTCACGCATTCAACCGCCTCGGTTCACGTGCCCAAAAAACTGGCAATGTGGCGTTACCACGGAAATCAACTCAGCCTTCAGCCCGATTCGTCACGGGCCGGTTCGCAAAGAGCGGCGGCCGAGCGCACGCTGCAACAGATTTGTGACGACAATTCGATTTTATTAAGCCGGAACGATCGCGCCGCGCTTCTTTTGCCTCTTAAAATTCGCGAATACCGAGCGCCAATTGGACGCGTTGCCTGCTGGTTTGAATCAGTCGCAAGACTCGCGCGGATGTTTTTAGAGCGGCCCAGCTCCACTCTGCGAGGATTGCTTCGGGTTAAGTTCAGATTTGGAACGCGACAACACTCTTTGCTCCCGATGATCCTCCAAGGTGCCGGCCTCGGCCCAAGAGAATTGAAGTAGTTGAGCTCGTCTCAAGAACCGCCAGTCCGGCTCGGACTTCAGCTTTTCAACTCCGCGAGCTCCGCTTCCACCATTTCTCGAACAAGCTGTTCGAAACTGCCGCTCGGCTTCCATCCAAGCGTCTTGCGGATTTTATCGGCGCATCCAACCAAACGCGCTGGTTCGATCGGCCGATCGAACGCTGGATCCTGCTTCACGTATTTTTTCCATGGCAACTCGACCACTTTGAACGCGGCTTCGACAAAATCCCGGACCGAATGCGTTTCGCCGGTGGCAACCACATAATCGTCCGGCTTCTCGTGCTGCAACATCAGCCACATCGCGACGACATAATCCTGGGCGCGGCCCCAGTCCCGCTTGCTCTCTAAATTTCCCAACACAAGATCGACATCCAACCCGCGCGAGATGCGCGCCGCCGAACGTGCGATTTTGCGCGTCACAAAATTTTCACCGCGCCGTGGCGACTCGTGATTGTAAAGAATGCCGTTGCAAACAAAGATGCCGTAGGATTGGCGGTAAACGCGAGCAAGCTGCGTCGCGAACACTTTGGCGCATCCGTACGGACTCGTCGGCCACATCGGCGTTTCTTCCGTCTGTGGTGATTCGCTCGCGTTCCCGAAAATTTCCGACGTCGATGCGTGATAAAATCTGACGCTCGGCGATTGATCGCGCACGATCTCGAGCAGGCGCAGCGTCGCCATTCCGGCCTCGTCGCAGGTTGATTCCGGAAGTTCGAAACTCAATCCGACATGACTTTGCCCTGCCAGATGATAAAGCTCGCTCGGCCCGACCTCGCGAAAAATTCGGCGCAACGTCGTTGTGTCGGACAAATCGCCGTAATGCAAAAACAGATTTTTGCCGTAAATCTTCGCGTCGCGCCGCAAGTGCTCGATCCGGGATCGCAACAGATTGCTCGTCCGCCGCACAATTCCGTGAACGGCGTAGTCCTTTTGCAAAAGCAGTTCGGTTAAATACGAGCCGTCCTGTCCGGTAATCCCGGTAATGAGCGCGACTTTGCTGTTGCTCACGGCGGTGATTTAACCACGGAACGGAAACTTGGAAAGCTGCAAGGTTGAGATGTTGAGTAATTCCGCGATTGAGCAGACACTCCGGTTCAATATTGCCCGCTCCTTGAGTTTCCCAAAAATTTTCCGCAAAGCCGCTCGGTCGATTCAGCGTCGCGCCGTTAAACTCATTCTTCCAAATCCGCGCCCCGGTCATGGCGAATACTCCATGATTTATGACACGCTGAATACCTCTGGCCGACCCAGTGATTACTTGATCGATCTGGCTTTACGCGCGGCGCAAGAAGCATGGCATACCGAGTTGCCGGATCTCAGTCATCGCGTCGATGCAGCCAGCAACGATTTTACCGGGATCTGGCCTGGCGAACATTATCGATTACTCGCCGCTCTGGTGAAACTGTTGCAATCGAAACGCGTTATTGAAATCGGAACATTTAGCGGACTGTCCGCCCTTGCGCTCAAAAAATTTCTTCCGCCCGACGGCAAGATCACAACCTTCGACATCGTTCCCTGGCCATTGGTCGCAGATACTTTTCTCCGTCCGGAAGATTTCGAGGACAATCGATTGCGACAGCAAATTGCTGATCTCTCCGATCCCGCCATTTTCGAATCGCATCGCAGCCTGTTTGAAGAAGCAGAAATGCTCTTTCTGGACGGGCCGAAAGACGGCGTCTTTGAAGGCAAGGTGCTCCGCCATTTAGAAACGGTGCAGTCTCGTAATCCGCTTCTTCTGGTCATGGATGATATCCGCTTCTGGAACATGCTTGCCATTTGGCACGCGATCGCACGACCGAAATTCGATCTGACCTCGTTTGGACACTGGTCTGGAACCGGCTTGGTTGATTGGTGCTCAAGCCACTGAAGCGCGCTGGAATTTCTTCGCGCTGGTGATTTGGTCGTAGATCCAGCGATAAGTCCGCTCCAAACCGCTACGCAGACTAGTCGACGGTTCCCATCCAAAAATTTTTCGGATCAAGGCGTTGTCGCTATTGCGTCCGTTCACACCTTTGGGCGCGGAGAGATCGTAGCGCCGCTTTAGTTTCAACCCCGCGATATCTTCCACAAGATCGACCAGCTGATTGATCGTGACCAGCTCGCTGCTGCCAAGATTGAGCGGCTCGGAGCAATCGCCGTTCATGATCATCTCCGTGCCTCTCACGCAATCGTCGATCCATTGAAAGCTACGCGTCTGTTTTCCGTCGCCCCAAATCTCCATCTCATGTTTCCCGGAAAGTTTCGCCTCGATCACTTTGCGGCAAATCGCAGCCGGCGCCTTTTCGCGGCCGCCATCGTAGGTGCCGTGCGGACCGTAAACGTTGTGATAACGCGCCACCCGTGTCGCCAGGCCAAAATCTTCGCGGAAATGCCGGCACATCCGCTCGGAAAAGAGTTTTTCCCAGCCGTACCCGTCCTCCGGCATCGCTGGATATGCGTCTCCTTCCTTGAGCGCGGTCACGTTCGGATCGGTCTGTTTGTCTGCGGCGTAAACGCAGGCGGACGATGCGTAGAAGAAACGGTTCGCGCCCGCCTCCTTTGCCGCCATCAGCAAATGCGTGTTGATCAGCACGCTTAACATGCAAAGCGCTTTGTTGTTTTCGATGAAACCCATCCCGCCCATGTCGGCGGCAAGATTGTAGACAAGATCGACATCCGCCACCGCGCGTTCGCAGTTTTCCTTCTCCTGAAGATCGAGCTGCAAATTTTCCGCTTCGGGAAACATCTGGAACCATTCCGAAAACGGTTTCACATCGACAACCCGGACTTCCTTGCCCTGGCGGAGCAGATCGGCCACGAGATGGCCGCCAATGAAGCCGCCTCCGCCACAAACTACGATTCTTCGAGAAGCCATTCTAGGACTCAAAGCCGGTACCGTGCCGGGCTTTCGTCAGGCTGGCAAATTGTTTCCGGCGAGCAAACATCGGATTCGGCTAGATTTTCCGCCCGAACTTCTTTTCCAATTCCGCATTTGAAATTTGAATCATCGTGGGACGCCCGTGCGGACAGCAATAAGGCAGATCGCACTCGAGCAGATCCTGGATCAGCTTCTCCACTTCGAGGTAGCGCAACGGATCGTTCGCTTTCACTGCGTGCCGGCACACGCTCTTCGCGATCATGTCCTCGCCCAAGCGCAGCGGCGAACTGCGATCGCTCGCGCTCTTCAGATCGTCAATCACTTTGCGCATGAATTGCGCGCCGTCGGTCACGTTTAGAAATCCCGGTAGACTGTCGATCTTAAACGTGTTCGGTCCGAAACTTTCGATCCCGATTCCCATTTTCTGCAAGATCGACATGTTCTGCTCGATCCAATCGGCATCGCGCGGCGGCAGCTCGAACGTTTGCGTGATCAGCAACTTTTGCGCTGGGACGCCCTGCTCTTCCATTCGTCGCCGCAACTCTTCGAACAAAATCCGCTCGTGCGCGGCGTGTTGATCGACCAGCACCAGTCCGTCCACGTTTTCCATCAACACGTAAAGTTTATTGAGCACGCCAATGATCTGGAATTGCTGCGCGCGATTGTCGGGTTTGATCGCCGTTTCTGATTCGACATCGAGAGGTCGTGCCGAAACGCGGTCGCGGTTGCCGGTCGCGGGAATCGTCGATAATTGCGGCAATTCGCGATGCGATTCTTCCGGAACACTAACTTGCGGCCGCAAGGTTAGATCGACAGTCGGTTGCGTTGGAACCACCGGCGGCGCGCGAAATTTTTCCTGCCAATCGGCGCGCCCGCGCGCGAGCGTTTCCTGAATGCAGCGCACGATTGCTTCGCGAACTCCGTTCGGATCGCGGAAACGAACCTCCCGTTTCGCCGGATGCACATTTACGTCCACGCCGCCCGGATCGACTTCGAGAAAAAGGAACGTCACCGGATATTGTCCTTTCATCAGCGCGGTGTGATACCCTTCGCGCACCGCCGTCGTGATGAGCGGACTTTCAATCGCGCGTCCGTTCACAAAAACCAGCTGCTGCGCGCGCGTTTGCCGGCTCAATCCGGCCGGCCCGATCAATCCGGTAATTTGGATTCCAGATGAACCCGCGCCATTCAGCGGAAGCAGCCTCTCCAACAATTCGTTTCCGTAGAGATCGCGAATTCGATCGGTGAGCGTAGTAGTCGCGGGAAGTTGAAACGCAACGCGATCGTCGCGCGCAAATGTGAAAGCGACTTGGGCGTGTCCGATCGCCTGCAAGTGCAATTGATGTTCGATGTTGCGGCTCTCGGTATTTTCCGCGCGAAGAAATTTGCGGCGCGCTGGCACGTTGTAAAAAAGCGACCGCACTTCCACTTGCGTACCCGGCGCTTCGCCGCCGTCGCGGACGATGTCGATCTTGCCGCCGTTGACGACGATTTCAGTTCCGGCAACTGCGTCCGCTTCGCGAGTCGTCAGCCGAAATCGCGATACGCTGGCAATACTCGGCAAGGCTTCCCCGCGAAAGCCCAATGTCCCGATCGCTTCCAAATCTGAGATCGATCGGATTTTGCTGGTTGCATGTCGCTCGAGTGAAAGGAGCGCGTCGTCGCGGTCCATCCCGCAGCCATCGTCGATCACGCGCATCGTCGAAATTCCTCCGCGCCGAATCAGGATGTCGATCTTCCGAGCACCGGCGTCGATGCTGTTCTCGACCAGCTCCTTCACGACCGACGCGGGCCGTTCGACCACTTCACCGGCAGCAACCTGACTGGCCACGGTTTCTGGGAGCAAGCGAATGCGACTCATGGGGATGTTTGATGTTCAATGTTTGATGTTCGATTTCCAGAGCAAAGATCAACATTTGCGGCGGGCGCGCCCGCGACCTGCTGCGGTTGACTTGGCTAGGTCGAATCGTAATTTGGAATTCACCATGATTACCGTCACCCAGAACGCTGCCCGGCAGCTCCGCACTCTGCTCGATGCCCAGAAGCAAAGCTCGGGCAAAGGCTTGCGCGTGCAGATTACCAAAGGCGGTTGCTCCGGCCTGCATTACGAGATGACGCTGAGTGAAAAGAAGGCCGACGATGCCGTGGTCGAGCGCGACGGCGTCGAGTTTTTCATCGACAACGAGAGCGCTTCGTATCTCCGCGGCGCTACTTTGGATTTTAGCGAAGGCCTTACCGGGACCGGTTTTCAAATCGTGAATCCGAACGCAAGCCGAACCTGTGGCTGTGGGACGTCATTCGAAGCGGCGCAGAAAAAGCCAGTCCGGCTCGGGCCTTGAACTCGCAAATCGGAATCCCCTCGCCCGTTTAGATGGACTACGGCATTTATCGCTACGACGAACCGTACGCACGCCCCGTTCGGCGCCGGATCAATTACTTTGCCTGGACCATCGCCATTTTGTTGCTGACCGGATTCGCATTCGCGGCCTGGCTGGGCAGTTTTTACATCTTCAGTCAACCGGAGCGGCCGGACAGTTATCGCATTCTGCAAAAGCTGCACAAGATCGAGCCGCCGAAACGTTTTGAATTGACGGCGGCGCCGGCCGGCGAGTTTCTGAGCGCGAAACAACTTTACGATCGCTACAACGCGATGGGTTCGGCTGAGCTGACCAAAACGAACGCGGAACTGGCGCGATATTACATTCGCAATTTTCAACAAGTGCGCGGGCTGGTGTCCTACGTCGTCGGCCGCTACGTGATCATGGAAGCGCGCGAACTCAGTTCGAGCGATTTGTTTACCTCCGGAATGGTGGCGTTGACAGGTTCAGTCGAGAGCCCGGAACTGTTGATGGAACATCTTTATCCGGCCGAGCCGCAAACGGTCCCGCTGATCAAACAAACGCTCAGCACCGGTTTGGAACTTAAACTCGATCGCGCCCATGATCTTTCTGCCGTCATTCACGTCGAACGTTTTGCCGACGGGCGGGTCATGCTCACTTCGGTCCCGTTGCTTTATGGAACTTACACGGTGATGCGCGGCACCGGCACTTTCAGTCTCGAACCGCCGCTGAGTCTGAATCTTGAAGGAGGCTGGCCGTTGTTTAAGGAACAAGCACGGTTGCGCGGCGAAATGCATTACGCGCAATTCCGTCAGGGAACACCGCGCGCTCAGGCGCCGGCACAGGTTGCAATTCCAGGTTTGGTTCCAAGCGGCACGCCGCCGCCGCCGGAAAATCAGCTCGTGCGCGTCGAACCGGCCAAAGCAGTTGAGACTCCCGCAATGGTGCAAGTCCCGCCTAAAAAAGGAAAACTCGGCGCAAAAGTAACGCCCACTCCGAAAGGCAAATTGGCCAAAGGCAAACCCACCCCGCAACCTTCAGCCTCGGCGACACCCATCGTCATTGCGGAAAAATCGACACCAGCGCCGGCCGCGCCAGCGCCGATCGCTCAGACAACACCGCCTCCTGCGCCGGCAAAAAGTCCAGCTGCAGCTCCGCCCGCAAAAGCGACGCGGTCCGCACCCGAGATCGCGCTTGCTCAACCGGTCGATACTCCAGTGCGCGCGCAACCGGTGCAGCCGGGTGCGCCCGACGTGGGCACATTGGCGTCGACCACTGGCGGTGGAAGTTGGAAAACTTTTCCGCCGGGGAAAATGCCGATCGGTCGGCTGATTGCCACCGGCGATCTCAAGGAAATTGCCGATCGCGGCACCGCGGGCGAGCGAATTTATTTGAAAGGACAATTCGTCGTCAATTTTTCCGATGCGAATCGCGCCGTCTTGCGACCGCGCGGCAAGCTTACCGATTCGGTTCTGCATTTCGGCGCCGCGCCGACGCGCATCATCGTCGAATTCCCAACCGGCTACACGCCGCCCCAGCCAGGATCGACAGTTAGTCGCGACGAAGCGCGACCACTCGAGATCACCGAAGTGCGGAAACAGGAAGACGGACAGCTCAACGTCTTCGCGCGCGAGATCATGCAGTAACGCGCAGCGCGGCTCACGGCGTCGACGACGGCGTTGGGGACGGTGATGACGTGACCGACGCAAACGGGTCGTCCCCGCTATTCGTCCCATTCGTTTCCAAAATCACCTTGCCGTCGGAAATCTCGAACGTCTTCAAATTCGTCTGACCGATCCAATCTGAAAGATAACGTTTGAAGGACCAGGCGCCGTATTGCCAACTGAGGAATTCTTCACCCACCGGCCGGCCGTTTACGATGATGCTGGTGATGAGCGCGGCCTCCGGCTTTCCGCTTGGCGCCGATTGGACTGAGCATTGCGCGTTGATGTAACGCCCGGTCAACCATCGCGCCTTTCCCAGCGGCATACTCAACTGCAAACGCGCGGTGTTGTCTTCAATCGTCACGTAAGCGTTGCCGTGCAGCTTCGGTTCAGACGCGATCAGCGCATTCAGATCGTCGGCGCTCAATTCGATTCGGGCGGATTGATTTGCGTGAGCGGCTTTCTCGAACGCATCCCAACGCCCTCGCACCGCTTCTTCCTCTTCCACCGTTGCCTGACTGATTGGCAAACGATCGTGGTGAGCGGAAAAATATTCGGTTCGCAAATATTTCGCCGCGTAATAAGTTCCGGCGACAAAGGCCAGACCGAGCAGAATGAAAAAGACAACGAGGATCAAACAACCTTTGACAAAGCAACCGAGCCCGCGCTGGGGCGGTGGCGGTTCGATCCACGATGAGCTGCCATTCATCGTGTGCGCTCCTTTTCCATTTTTTCCTGCGCCGCGATCAGCTTTTCGTAGACCGCGCCTAATCCTTCCGAAATGGTTTTCGTTCCGGCGAGCACCGGCATGAAATTCGTGTCGCCCTTCCAGCGCGGCACGATGTGAATGTGCAAATGATCGACCACCCCGGCGCCGGCGCATTCGCCCAGATTCAAACCGACGTTGAAGCCTTGCGCTCTCGTCGCCGTGCGCAGCAGCGCCTGCGCGTGCATCACCAAATTCCAGAGCTCGACGATTTCATTTTCGCCTAACTCTGAAAGCTCGGCCGTTTTGCGATAAGGCACCGCCATCAAATGACCGACCGAGTACGGGTAACGATTCATCATCAAGAACGCTGTTTTCCGGCGCGTGATCACCAGATGGGCGGCGTCATCGCTCGCCCGTGCCGCGGACGTGAGAAATTCCATGTCGCGCGGTTCCTTCTCGAAATACTCCACCCGCCACGGCGCCCACAGCGTTTCGATCTCTTTCTTTGGAAAATGTTCCATCGACATCTGGCGTGCGCGCGAGACTAAAATGCCGGGCGCGAAAGTCGAGCCTTTTGCGCCGCTAATGCGTGAGCAAAACGTAATTTGGCCGGCGAAGATTTTTTCGCGAGGCCGATTCAAACCGGCGGCGGGAGCCGTGCAATTCGCGCAGGAAGTCGAGAGCCTGATTTGCCGGCACCGCCAGCGCATCAATTTCGCTATTGTTCCACTTCGCGACCGCGACCTCGGGTTTCAAAAAATGCGGCCGCGTTAAATAAAGCGGCAATCCTTCGTCAGTCGATCCAACCGCTTCGTAGCGCCAATGATTCTTCGCCGTTTCGTCGCGAACTTGCCGGCCGAAGATCGACAATGCGTCGCGATGATCGCGATAACCGCCGACAACTCGGCTTGCGGCGTAGCCAGCACTGAAGAGGATGGCGATAATCAATGTCGCAGCCACCCATCGAAACTTTCGAACACGCTGCTTTTCGTCTTTCAGGAAATGTGCCGCTTGGACCGCAACGAGCAAACAGAGCGGCGGAATGACCGGGAAAATTCGGTCGACGCGCTTGGAAGGAATCAGTGACATCAGGATGAGTCCGCCGATGCTCCAGCAAATCAGCCAAAGCGTCGCCGGCGACATTTCTTTAAAGGCCGCGCGAAGATTCCAGCCCCGGGCGCGAAGATCGACAATCGCCAGCACGATCAGAACTGCGCTCCACGGGAAAAATTTGTGGAGCAGATGCGGTAGATAAAAGAAGGACGATTGCGAGCGGTGCACGTGCGTGCCGACCTCACCGAAGCGCGCCAGAAATTCGCGGACGATGACCAATTCGTAAAAGCGCGGAACCCAAAGCCATCCGGCGACCACCCAAATTAAGAATATCGCGAGCGATCCAATCCATGGCCACCAACCGCACCACGCACTCGGGCCCTTCGTTTTGCGAGCACGCCATTGATAAACGGCAATCCCAGGGAGCAAAAATGCGTAAACGATCGGGCCTTTGATCAACATTCCCGCCGTCAGCAAACCAAACATCAACCATTGATCCTGCGTTCGCCACGGCTCGCCGGTCCTGATTTTTTCCCAGATCAAAAGTCCGATCAAAAAAATGACGAGGGCCAGCGGCATGTCGGAACGAACGAGCGTTGCCAGGCGCGGACTCAACAAATTGAAACCGAACGCAGCGAACGCGATCAGACCGGCAACATTTCCATAAGCGCGAGACGCGTGTCGAAACAACATGAACGCAATCAGCGCCGCGCACACCAGCGAAGGCAACCGCCACGCGACGTCCCACGATCGGGTCACAAAAAACAGGGCCGCCGAAATCCACCCGGTCAGCGGAGGTTTGGTCGCGAGTCCCTGATCATCAGACGTGCGCTGATAAAACCAATGTCCCTCCGTCACCATTTCGTACGAAGTCCACGCCTGTTTGGCCTGATCGTAACCGTCCAGTTCCCACGGCAAATTGGTTACGGAAAACAAAACCAGCATCAGCGCAGCAAGCGCCCAAAATGTTCGCCGGTCTTCGAGGAAATTTCCTGTCATGTCGATCTAACCGATTTCAGCGATGATCGCTTTCGCAGCTAGCTCGCTTGCGCCCGATTCGCCGAGCTGCGCTGAAATCTTGGCGAACTCGGAAATCATTTGTTCGCGCGCGTGTGAATCATCGAGCAATCGGGTGACGGCCCTGGCCAGATCTTTTGGTCTCGCGCCATGTTGAATGAACTCTGGAACAATTTCTTTATCGGCGAGAACGTTGGGCATCCCGAGATATTTTACTTTTACGAGAAGTCGCCCCGCGAAATAAGTCGGCCACGCAACTTTATAAATAAGCGCGAACGGCATCCGAAAATAAGCGGCTTCGAGCGTCGCGCTCCCGGAAGCAACAATTCCGATAAAGGCGCGCTGCATGATTTCGGCGGTCTGGCCGATTTTGATTTCGAATAAATGTGGATCTTGTGGAGCTAACATTTTTTCCATTTCATTCGCGAGTTCATCAGAAGCCGCGGCAACTTCAAAACGTAGATTTGGTTTCGAGCTTCGAAACTCGTGCGCGACCTGGATCAGAATCGGAAAGATTTTCCGAACTTCGCGCGCGCGGCTCCCCGGAAACAACCCAATGAGGTTTGGATCGCGCTCGATGTCGATCTTTTGTCCGCGTAGCCGCTCGACCATCGGATGACCGACAAAGATCGTGCGCAATCCACTTTGATTGTAGAGATCGGCTTCGAACGGAAAGATGCAGAGCATCAGATCGAGCCAGCGCGCCATCTTTTTGATGCGGCCGCGGTTCCAGGCCCAAACTTGCGGGCTGATGTAATAAATGACTTTTTGCGACGGCGCATGCTTTCGCAATGCGCGCGCGAGGCGCAAATTGAACCCCGGATAGTCGATCAACACGACCGCGTCTGGTTTGCTCTTTTCGATCTCGCGCAATGCTTCATGAAATTGTTTTCGGAAGTAACCGTAATGTTTGATCACTTCCCACAACCCGAGCACGCCGGATTGTTCGATCCAGTTCTGGAAGTCCTCACCAGCAACCGCTTTCATTTGCGGTCCGCCGCGTCCGATGAAGCGAAGATCGGTATCGGCGTTGCGCAGCGCGCCCATCAAGGCCGCTCCGTGATTGTCCGCACTCGCCTCCCCCGCGACAAGATAGATCGTCTTAGCCACTCGATCCGATTCGCTTGGTAATTTCCACCGCCAGCTCCAGTGCAGCGGTCGCTTGAAACCCGGAGACGCGCGGCTGACGCCCGGTGCTCGCGCATTCGATGAACGACACCAGCTGCTGCTTCAATGGCTCTTCGCGTTCGATCGGGACTTTGTCGCGCGTAATCTTCCCCGATTCGCGCCGATAAATCTCGCCGCTCTGTTTTTCGTAATCGAGGGAAAGATAGGCGTCCTCTTGAAACACGCGGATCTTGCGCATGCGTTCGGGACTGATCCGACTTGAGGTCACATTTGCGACGCAACCGTTTTCGAAACGAATCCGCGCGTTCGCGATGTCTTCGCCTTTGCTTAGCACCGGCACCCCGACGGCGTCGATGTTCTGCACGGGCGACCGCACGAGATGCAGAATAATTTCGAGATCGTGGATCATGAGATCGAGCACCACGCCGATATCGGTGCTGCGGTTTGGATAAGACGAGAGGCGATGCGCTTCGATAAAGCGCGGATGGGTCAGCCGCGCTTCGAGCGCACTTAAGACCGGATTGAATCGCTCGACGTGGCCAACTTGGAGAATCAATTGATTCCGCGCGGCCAATTCCGCCAGTTCGGTCGCGTGCTGCGGATTCTCCGTGATCGGTTTTTCAACGAGCAAATGTTTGCCGCGCCGCAAAAGTGGACGCGCGATTTCGTGGTGCGAGTTCGTCGGCGTCGCGACCGAAGCCGCGTCGACGAGCCCAGTAAATTCATGGAGCGATTTGGTGACGGTCGCGCCGTATTTTTTTGCGATCGCGTTTGCCCGCGCAAGATCGACATCGTAGATCGCGGTGAAATCCGCGGACGAAATTTGGGAGTAGAGCCGCGCGTGATTGCTGCCGATATGACCAACACCGACCACGCCGACGCGAAGTTTTTTCATTTAGCCGCGTTCTTTAGGAACCAATCGTAGGTGCGCGCGATGCCGTCTCGAAGTGGAATTGTCGGTTTCCAGCCGAGCGCGCGCAATTTGGAAACATCGAGAAGTTTACGGGGCGTCCCGTCCGGTTTCGTTTTGTCCCACGTCAACTCGCCGTCGAAACCTACGACGTCGCAAATCAACTCCGCCAATTCGCGAATCGAAATGTCCTCGCCGCAGCCGACGTTGATGATTTCGGGCGAATCATATTTTTCGAGAAGATGAAGACAAGCGGCGGCGCAATCGTCCACGTGCAAAAATTCCCGACGCGGCGTGCCCGTCCCCCAAACGACTAACTCGCGTGCGCCGGTTTTCTTCGCTTCGTGCGCTTTTCGTAAAAGCGCCGCCAGCACGTGTGATGTCTCGAGATCGAACTTGTCGTTAGGCCCGTAAAGGTTTGTTGGCATCGCGGAGATAAAGTTCGCGTCGTACTCGCGAGAAAATGCCTGACAAAGCTTCACGCCCGCGATTTTGGCGATCGCGTAGGCTTCGTTCGTCGGTTCGAGCGGCCCGGTGAGCAAAGCGCTTTCCGGGATCGGCTGGGGCGCGAGCTTGGGATAAATGCAGGAGCTGCCGAGAAACAGAAGTTTGCGCGCACCATTCTCGTGCGCCGCAGCGATGACGTTGTTTTGGACGCGCAGATTCTCGAGCAAAAACTCGACCGGCTGGTCGCTGTTGGCTTTGATTCCGCCGACTTTGGCAGCCGCGAAAATGACGACCTGTGGTTGCTCTTTCGCAAAAAACCTCGTCACCGCGGGGGCGTCACCGAGATCAAGCTGGCTCCGATCGCGCTTGATCAAGTTGGTGAATCCGGAAGCTTCGAGCGCACGGGTGAGCGCGCTGCCGACCATTCCCTGGTGGCCTGCGATAAAAATTTTCTCTGACTTTTCCATCGAGGGTTAAGCGCTGATTAGCATTTTCTTTTCCCCCCGTTTACGCAATCCTCACCTTCGTGCAACGAAAGCTCGCGCGGCTTCAGGTCCAAAAGACCTATAAGCTGTTCATCGGCGGAAAATTTGTCCGCGGTGAAAACGGCCGGGTGCTGCCCGCTCGCGGAAATGGCGGCGCTTTGCTGGCTAATTTTTGTCGCGCATCGAAGAAAGATTTCCGGGACGCGGTCCTGGCTGCCCGAAACGCGTTTCCGAACTGGTCGAAGCAAGGCGCCTATTTGCGTGGGCAAATTTTGTATCGGGCTGCGGAAATGCTCGAGACGCGACGCGGCGAGCTTCAAAACGAAATCGCGCGATCAAACAAAGCTACAAGTTCGACATCTTCGTCGGAGACAACGTTGGCGATCGATCGGCTCGTGCATTACGCCGGCTGGACGGACAAGTTCAGCCAGATTTTTGGGACGGTAAATCCGGTCGCGAGTTCGCATTTCAATTTCACGACGCCCGAGCCAACTGGCGTAGTCGTCGTCGTTTGTCCGGATGAACCGTCGCTGCTCGCGTTCGTCTCACTCGTCGCGCCGGTGATTTTGAGCGGCAATTGCGCGGTCGTTCTCGTGTCCACGACGAAACCGCTGCCCGCGCTGACGTTTTCGGAGATCATTGCCACCAGCGATTTGCCGCCAGGCGTGATCAATATTCTTGCAGGCGATCGGGCCGAGCTCGCGCCGCACATCGCCGGGCACATGGATGTGAACGCGATTGTTGATGGAAGCGGCGACGCAAAACTCGGCCCGGAGCTGCAGCGCGGTGGCGAATTGAACGTGAAACGCTACGCTGGCCGCGATCTTTCGGAGAAAATGTGGCGCGGCGCCGAAGCGGAAAATCCCTACTGGATCCTCGATACAGTGGAAATGAAGACAGCCTGGCACCCGATCGGGTTGTAATCGGCAAGACAACAACGCCAACCAATTGCGGCATTCATCCGCTCGGAACGGCTTTCACAGAAAGACACCGTCGTAAGATGATCGGCTGCTTGCGCCTTTCGAAGAAAGGCACTGTCACAAAAGACTTTGCCTTTCTCAGAAAAGCGCGATACCTGTCCGCTTGTGCCCAGGTTGATCACGCAACGCACTAAACCGCGGCGCGTTCCGCCTTGCGGCCGGTTGATTCACTACCGCAGCCCCCACTCGCCCTTTCAGAAACTGATCGACTCTGCCCGGCACCGATTACGGATTTCTGTTCGAGAGCTCGCCCGGAGAGTTCATGTGCCGCAATCCACCATGTGGATTTGGCTTCACAATGAAAACGGTTTCCCCCACCCCAAGGCGTTCAAGCGAGAATGCGTCGAGAGGCTCAGCCGCGTCCTAAAGGTTTCAGAGACTGCGATTGCCCGTGCGATTGATGCGTCGCGACATCTCTACACCGCCCGCGAGGCACCGACACCTCACCAGGCGGTCGATGCATTCCGAGACTTCATCGATATCATGGCACACGACCGGCGTCAGACTGTTTCCCGCAATTATGTTTTGAACCTCGCCAAAAAGCTGTACAGCGGAGCAGTGCGTCAATAAACGCGCAACTTTTGGCACGGCTCGCGCTGCAAGATTTCAAATGCATGTCCCATCGCTCATCGAAAAGAAACGGGACGGCCATGTCTTGACGACCAAGGAGATTAAGAGCCTGGTCGAAGATTTTACCGTTGGCGACGTCCCCGATTACCAAATGAGCGCATTGGCGATGGCGGTGTTCTTCCGCGGGATGACTTCGGCTGAAACGCATCAGTTGACCGAGGCGATGATGCGAAGTGGCCGGGTATTGAGATATCCGGAAGGTTCGCCGCCGAAGATCGACAAACACTCGACCGGCGGGGTCGGCGATAAGGTTTCGCTCGTGCTCGCGCCGTTGCTGGCGTGCGATGAAGTCTGGGTCCCGATGGTTTCCGGACGCGGCCTCGGCATTACCGGCGGGACGCTCGATAAACTGGAAAGCATTCCAGGTTTCAATGTGAACCTGGACGAAAAACGCGCGCTCAAGCAGCTCGATAAGATTGGCGTATTTATGATCGGCCAGACCGAGGACATTTGTCCGGCGGACAAAAAACTTTACGCGCTCCGCGACGTCACCGGCACCGTGCCGTCGCAACCGCTGATTGTCGCGAGCATCATGAGCAAGAAGCTGGCGGAAAATCTCGATCGTCTGGTGCTCGATGTGAAATTCGGCAGCGGCGCGTTCATGAAAACGAAACAAGAAGCCGAGCAGCTCGCGGAAGCGATGACCAGCGTCGGCGAATCAATGAAAGTGAAAACGTCGTATCTGCTCAATCCGATGGATGAGCCGCTCGGGCGATCGGTTGGAAATGCGCTCGAAGTGGCCGAATGCGTTGAGATTTTGCAAGGCGACGGTCCGCCCGATCTGATCAAGTTGATTGTCGATCTTGCTGAGAAGGTTTCGGAGACTCCGCGAGCACAGTTGGAAAAACGTCTAAAGGACGGGACCGCCTGGAAGAAATTTGTTTCCTTGGTTTACGCGCAAGATGGTGACGCGACGGTGGTAGAAAAAATTCTCGAGCAACATCGGGCGCCGATTATTCAGCCCTGGCCGGCGAAATCCGCCGGCACAGTGAAAAAGATCGACGCCGAGCTAATTGGGCGCGCGTCGGTGATGCTCGGCGCCGGTCGTCAACGAGCGGACGCCGGAATCGATTTCGCGGTCGGTTTTTCCGGAATCAAAAAAGTCGGCGAACATGTCGATCTTGAAGAGCCGTTGTTCATGATCCACGCGCGCAACGAGCGCTCGATCGTCAATATCACACCGCTGCTCGAAAAAGCCGTCGAGGTTGGCTAACGAGAACAAGCTGAGCCACTCCGAAAGCTTTCGCGAGTTGGCTGCAGCGCTTGGTTAGACCCGTCACTGCCAGAACGCGTCCTTGTTTTCTTCGTTCTTGTCGAGCCACAACAAAATTAGATTCCTAAGCTTCTTCTGTCCCTCGGGAATGTCTGTCTTCGGGTTATTAAATGGCTGCGTGTAGATCAGCTTTAGAAAACGATTTTTGTAGCCGGTCATCAGCAGAAACTGCAGCCACTTCTTATCACCGGAAAACTGGAAAGCCGTCGCCAGCAGCGTGGCACGTTTGCCGTTGTAGTTCACATCTGGGTTGCTATCCAGAACTTTGCTAACGTCTTTGAAGCGGCTTTGGACGTACTCCATGGCTCCCCGTGCGTCTACGGCGAAGGCCGTTTGCACAACGCTATTCTCCGCACCGGTGGGAATCTTTGGGATGCCGCCGCTGTGCACAACGAAGGACGCAATCGCGTCGCCGTGGCTTTTGTAGTTGATTTCAACGCCGAGTTTCTGATCGGGAAACTGATGCACGAGAGTTTTTCTCCATTCGCCGATCTGATCGGGGAAGTGGAGATTCGTGGCTTTATCGGTGAATGTTCCCGCGTGCGCTACGGCGCAGCAAGCTAGTAGAATGATAACGATGCACGTGTGCATGGGTCTAACGAGAAAGAGATAAGCGAATCGCTGCGGTGAGCGAGGCTGCACTCGCACTGGATCTTTGTGTTATGCAAAAGCTGGTCCTCACGACGGCAGCGATTCGGTTCATCGATTGGTTAGATTTCGTGCTCTTTTTGTTCAGCATTCTCCTCGGCGCGATACACCAGCCGTACAATCCCAGGAGCGCCGCGAAGGAAATAGCAACCTAAGATGAAGTACACAACGATATGAGTAAAACAATTGCCGATCGTATCGTGTGCCGGCTTATACAGTTTTGTGGCAATGTCGAAGGCCTCTAGCCAATAATCTAACATTCGTAGCAGAATCCAGATTCCGAAGATCCGCAGCACAGTCGTAAAAATCTCTTTTGCCGAGCTAGTGCGTCCGTCATGCGCTGAATTGGGAGCGGGCGTCTCCGGCGACGAGGCCGCATCCAAAAATCCGGCAATTTTTGGAGCGCCGCGCAAAAGCCATGCTCCGACAAAGAAAAAGCCGAACATGTGCACCATCGCTCCGCCAAGGGTGTAGTCGTAGCTCGGTCGATACAGGCCAGTGGCGATATCAAAGCCGGTCAATGTGTACTCGAACGCTTTAAGCAACGCCCAGACACCAAGCACACGAAGAGCAAGAGTGAGCCACTTAACCATTGAGTTAGCACTACAGCGGTTGCACGGATCTAACGAGAATTAGACGAACGTTCGTAATATAAGGCATAAGGCGAACATTTCTTCGTCTAACAATTTATTAGCCTTCCTCGCTCATGCGGATGGTCCAGAAGTCGTCGGCCAGATTTTTGGCGGGATCGAGATAATCGTAAGGGATGGTGAAATAGCCTTTCATCCCCCAATCGGTATCCCAGGAGTTGCGAATGATGAATCGCTTTTGCGAATCGTCGTATCCAGCCGCCATGACCGCGTGGCCGCCCATGACTTTCTCTTTTTTGTCCGGCAAATTCAGGACGCCCGATTTCGCGACGGCGGCTGATTCGAACCCTTCGTAAACGGTAAACCCAAACACGAAAGGATATCCGTCGGCCAGACACGTCCGCATTTCATCGATCGTGCTGATGCGATGATAGGAAGTGATCTGATGTTTCTTCGCGTCCGAATAACATTTGGTGGCCGGCTTCTTAGTGAAGTCTTTCACCTTGTACGGCCATTCTTTTTCCGGACAGACACCCTGTTTGGCGAGTGATTTAATTCCGTCACGAAGAAACGCGCCACTGTCCTGGTTCGTTGTCCCTTCAATCGCGCGTTCGTTGTAGTAAACAAAGAGCCGGCTTAGATCGACAAACTTGCAGCCGTCCTTGAGTTCAAGAAACTCGAGTGCGCCAACCAGGGCGTGGGCGGTGCAGGCGCCGATCTCTCCCTGGTTCTCAATCGGCGAACATTTGGAACGGAGATCAACTTTCGCCGGCAAAGCCGCCAGCCGTGGCGCAACCACGCTGTAGGAAAAATCGCGATGATCCGGCAAGTCCGGCAACCATCCGTACCATTTGGGAGATCGTTTATTTAATGTGCTCATTAGCGATTTCTAGCGATCAGTGTCCTGCCGGTTTAAGCTCGTAAACTTCTCCGCTGACAGTGGCGGCTTGATCGGGCCAGAATTCAAAACTCACGCCGGCGTCAACTCCGCCGTGGCGAGGGCTATCCGGAATACCGAGCGTCTTTGCCGCGGCGATGGACATTTCTCCGATGTCGTTGCCACCGCTCACATCTGCCACGACGGCGTCAATCGTCTTGTTCTTATTCTTGGTCTTATAAGTAACGCGCGCCTTGCAGCCGATGACGACACCTTTCGCTTTGGCACGGACATGAGGATTGACTACGACATAAGGCACCGCGGTTGAATCGACATAGCGGGTTGCCAAAGGTCTGCCCTTCCAAACATAAGTCGTACTCGAATACCAATTCCCGTTGCCGTCGTCGGTTGGTTGGTCAGTGGCGGGATCGACAACCAGCACGTCGCGCCAACTCTTATTTGGATAGCCGGCGTTGGCTAAGGCATCGAGCCCGGTATCATCCTCACGATAAGCGAACGGATTACCGTTTTGCCCGTTGGCACCGTCCGCATCTACGGCGGCTCCGCTCTCCCAATGAACGCGGCCGTCATCGTCTTGAACAACCGTGATGCCTTTAATTACTGCCAGCGTTGTTGGGTCGGTCGAAGGCATAAAAATTTCTCAGGGAACAGCGATCCTCATTATTTAGATTTTGATCGCGCTGAACGCGGCGTTCACAACAATGTCGACAACGCCGTTCACGAAGCTTTCAATTTGCACTTCGGCCAGACCGGCCTGTTTCAGGGCGCGCATTTCGGCCACGTCGAGTTGTCCCTTGACCAAACTTTCGAATTCGTCCTTGTCCATTTCGCCACGGGCGAGTTCTTCCACCCAGCGTTTGAGATCTGCTTTGGACTTCTCCAACAGGTCTTTCACATCGCCGACCGCTTGCTGGGTGTATTGTTTGAATTGTTTTTGAGCGAGCGCTTTGGTTTGGTCTTCGACGTTTTTGAGAAGGCCGTTAATGTCGATGTTAGCCATAATATTATTGTTTCACCTCCGATGGCTTCTGCTTTCCGCTTTCGAGCCCGATGATCTGGTCGAACGCGTCCGCTATCTGCAGTTTCTTCTCTGCGATGAAGGTCGCGCTCAGCTTGCCTTTTGCTTTCCACATTTTTAGGAAACCTCCGACCAAATTTCGATTCGGATCCCGCAAAACATCCCACTGCGCAACGGTGATTTTGTTGAGAGAGCGACCGCGATCGTATTCGTAGGCCTTGTTCAGCTCGGTGACTAAAGCCTCAATTTCCTTTTGATGCTCATCGTAACTGCCGGTGGCTTTATCCATCAGAGCCAGCGTGTCCACCTTGGCGCTGGTCGCGTGTTCGTAAGCGACCTGGTCGTAATGGGCGATGAGGCTGCATGCCGCCAGAAACGCGCAGGCTGAAACGGCAACAAAACTACGTGAGACAATGGTCTTCACCGCGAAATAAGAATTCCTTTGCTTGCACATACGGGTCGCCTTTCACCCCTTCAATACGATTTTTGCGCCGGGAAGTTCGAGCAAATCTTTCGAAAAAAGATCGTGTTTGATCTTGCTGAAAAGTTGGGCCGCATTTTGACTCGCAAAGGTTGTCCCACCTCAAACCCCCGAATGCGCGTCTGCATTTTTTTCATGGCGATTTCGTTCGCGGCAAATTCCTTCGCGCAAGAGAAGGTGCCCCCGGCGCAAGCCGGCGCGAAACCGGCAGTCGATCAATTGATCCCGTGGCTGCTGGATGAAGAACAACAGCTGCGCGGGATTCCGTTCAGTGAAGTGATTGTCGATGTTACCGGGAAGAGAGTTCTGGCGTTCGATCCAAAAGAAGAGGTAGATCGGCGCGTCGTAAAAGCAATCGCAGCGGCGTGTGATGAAACGACCAGGCGATTAAACGCGGCAGATAATCCTGTTCAAAAGGTCGCGCGCATCAACGAAGTGAGCAGCCATTTTGAAGATACTTTGCGCGAGTTACTCAACACTGCTCCAGGACTAAGCTGCGATTTCCCGCGCACCGTTGAAGGCAAGGTCCAACGCTCCGGTTACCCCGACCTGCGGATTGTCGATCTTGCGAGCAAACGCGTGTTCTATCTCGATCCGAAACTTTACGCCGTCGGAAGCCGCGACAGCTCCTTTCGCACGTTTTATTTCGAGCCAAAGATCGCGACCAACAAAGTCCGCGATGACGCAGTCCAC